>Ga0209641_10000577_pt1 | contig 34107 bp, 37 predicted proteins | sample RifCSP16_1_FD_184022 | JGI IMG/M metagenome (GOLD analysis project Ga0209641, IMG submission 184022) | Soil microbial communities from Rifle, Colorado - Rifle CSP2_sed 16_1 (SPAdes) (version 2) | ecosystem: Environmental > Terrestrial > Deep subsurface > Rock core/Sediment | place: Rifle... | reverse complement strand
AACCAGGTCGGCGCCGTCGTCCATCGTAATGGTTGGTTTATGGTCAAGCGCCGATAAAAGATGTTTGTAATACGTTTTATTGTCTTCGCCTTTGATAGCAAAGACAGGGATACCGTAATCCTTCACGAGAGAGGCAGCAACATCGTCCTGAGTGGATAATGGATTTGAGGCACAAAGAACAACGTCAGCTCCACCCGCCTTGAGTGTTCTAACCAGGTTTGCCGTTTCCGCTGTTACGTGAAGGCAGGCAGACATCTTAGTCCCCTTTAATGGCTTTTCCTTTTCAAATCTCGCCATCACCTGCGCCAGAACGGGCATATCATTACTTGCCCATTCAATTCGTTTCTTGCCGCCTGGTGCAAGGTTTATATCTTTTATATCATAGTTCATGAATTCTCCTTTTCTCTTCTAAAAAACTTTGCTGGCTAAAATTTTCAGATATTTACCATAAAATTCAATAAAAATTGAAATGTTTTTGTAAACAACTTCATCCTTATACTCTCCGTATTCGTGGATGATGCGATTCCTCAATCCCGTTGTTCTTGCCAACTTCGAAGCTACATCTTTTCCGATAATCTCTGTTTCACCCATTTTCAGAAATGAGTCATGATAGGATTCTGCAACGATTCCTTTTTTCGACAAGACAAAGTTATTGATATCACACGCCACCTCGACAACTAATTGCAAAAGCCGCTCTACCGCACGGCGTGCTACTTTATCTTGTATATAGTGCTGAAAACTCAACGACTCAAAATCTTTGAGTTCTTCATAATAACTCTTCAGATGATTTAGCTTGCTGACAAATATCTCTCTGTCTTCCGGAAGCCAATCCATCAGAGCCTTTCCGCGTAATCGCGCAAGAGACGTTCCTTCATAATTCTGAATTTTTTGGTTTCCCAGTACTGCTTGAGACACCGAAGTTGAAACTCCACCAGTTTCGTGTAGCTTTTATAGGCTACCGGTTTGCCCTTTTTCACAACCTGATGCAGGAGCAAAGGCGACGCCTCATTTAAAAACGCGACATCCACCCGCTCGGTTTGGAAAAAATCAAGGATAACGTCATAAACCGCATTTTTATCGTATCCTTTGCCTTCAAAATAGACGCCAACGTCAATATCGCTATCTTCACGAAAACTATCAGAAAGAACGGAACCAAACAGAAAGATTATATCCGCTCCAATAATGCGCATCAACTGTTCATAATCTTTGTTAAGTATAACATCCTTTGTTAGCATTGGCTAAAATGTTAAAAAATTTCCATTAAGTTAAGCGAATCTCCATCATGGGTAAATAAGGAAGCGAAGCTGTGGGCTTAACCCAACCTTGTCTATTCAGATCCTGTGGTAAAACCTATAACACGAATGGTTTCTAATTCATTTTGAATTGATATAGTCAAACTGTCTATATTATTCAATGCTTCCCATGTAATAGTAGGGGCTAAGGATACATCGACAGCGCCATCTTCAGGATAGGTAATTTCTGGCGTTTCAGGGAAATCATGGGTTATATCGACTTTATGGCTTCCATATTTTTTAGGAGAAAGGATAATGCTATATTCCCTTTCTGGAAATTTCTCTTTAAAATCGTCATAGCTCTCACATGATGCATATAATTGAATATCATCAAAAACGGCGGAATTTTTCAACTGTACCCTCTTGCCCGACGGCATTGTAAGTGTGACATTTTTAGCTTTATTAAAGTTTTCACCAAAAATTGAAATATCAAATAAATAAGATTCACTATCGGAAAAAACATATTTATGCAGATCTATGTCTACTTCTACACTGTTTTCAGCCCAGGCTACTTTCTCGTACTTATTCAAACCTATCACTGCCAAAAAAGTCAGCACAAAGATTACCATAAATTTCTTCATCTTATCATCCTTTCTTTTCCACAAAAACCCACTCTGGATTTACATAGGATTCTGCAAATGCCTTTTTAGTTGGATGTTAAATACCGCCTTGCCTCATCAATAACCTTAAGAATTGAAGGTTCCACAGCATCCGTTACCCTGTCCGGAATATGCTTGTGATGAGGAAAATTCTCAAGACCTGGGAAATGCGGCGTATTGTCATATCGAAAGACAAGCTTGTTTTGCTCGTCCTGAAAATGATAGCGATAGCCAATATGTCTTGGCCGACCAGCTTCACCAATAACTGCCTCGTTCAACTCCAGTATATGTCCCTTCCTGAAGCGAACTCGTATACGCAAGTTCACACGATCAGCAGCCACAATCTCCTCTTCATAACGCTCCACATAGGCGTCTTCCACCTGCCGAACTGTGGCTTCAACTTCCTTAAGATATCTTGATAGAAAATCAAGCAACATGCTGCACATGTGCCTCTATTTCGCGCCTGATCGCAACATAATGTTGATAGTCATTCGCCCATTCGACGAAATCCTCGGAGTCTTCCGACTGTCCCTTGCTAAACTTGTCGAAAAACTCCTCCGATGCCATCCGGTATCGAGTTTCAAAGATGCTGAGACGCTTAGCTATAGCTACAAGAGCGTCTACAGGCGAATCATACTCAATTCTTTGCTTCCTCATATTTCCTCCTTCCAGGAACAACCGCATTGTCAAAAGTTTGGTAGGCATTGCCTACCCTACCTGACTTACCACAGAACGCTGAGGACACAGAGAAAAACCAGAAGGAGAGAAACTGGGAAAGAGGGAAACTTAGCCTCTCAGCCTCTTGATTTCTCTGCACCCTGGGGGTGGACTATCATCCAATCTAGACACCCGCAGCCTTTCGCAGGGCATCCACCATATCCGTCTTTTCCCAGGTAAATGAATCCTCTGAGCGGCCAAAATGGCCATGTCGGGCAGTAATCTTGTAAATTGGTCTTCTCAGTTTCAGCCGATCAATAATACCTCTAGGCGTCATATCAAAAACCTTTTCACAGATTTGGGTAAGTTTCTCGTCGGAAACTTTTCCCGTACCTTCCGTTGAAATGTGAATGGCAAGAGGCTTTGCCACACCGATGGCATAAGCCACCTGTGCCTCGCACCGATCTGCAAGACCTGAAGCTACCACGTTCTTTGCAATGTGTCTGGATGCATAGCAGGCGCTTCGATCAACCTTCGTTGGATCTTTTCCCGAAAAAGCGCCGCCACCGTGACGTCCCCAGCCGCCATACGTATCCACAATAATCTTTCGCCCTGTCAGACCACAGTCTCCCTGAGGCCCTCCAACTACGAAACGCCCCGTTGGATTTATATGATAAATCGTTTTGCTATCCAATAGATTTGCGGGAATCACCTGCTTTGCAACTTTTTCAATCATATCAGCTTTAATCGTTTCGTACTTTACATCAGGCGCATGTTGTGTAGAAACAACTACAGTATGCACCCGAACAGGTTTATGGTCTTCATATTCTACGGTTACCTGTGATTTTGCATCAGGACGTAAATATTTCAATGTTCCATTTTGCCTTAACTCGGCATGTTTTATAATAATCCGGTGAGCCAACATAATAGGAAGCGGCATCAATTCCGGCGTGTCGTTGCACGCATAACCAAACATCATGCCCTGATCGCCAGCGCCTTGCTCCTTATGGAGACCTTCACCTTCGGTTACCCCTTGTGAGATATCAGGGGATTGTTTTCCAATACTGGTAATGACCGCACAGGAGTTATAATCAAACCCCATCGAGGCGTCAGTGTAACCAATTTCTTTTATTGTATTCCTTACGATATCGGAAATGTTTACATTCGCCTTTGTGGTAATTTCGCCTGCTACAAAGGCTACTCCGGTTGTTACCAGCGTTTCACAAGCCACCCTGCTCATAGGGTCTTGCTCAAGCATTGCATCCAGTACGGCATCAGATATCTGGTCAGCAACCTTATCCGGGTGTCCCATAGATACTGATTCTGAGGTAAATAAATGCCTTCCTTTCTTCATACTGATACTGTCCTCTCCTTCAATAAAATGTTCCTTAATACTTTTAAATTACGTTCGGTAGCGCCCCTTTGTTTCATTACAACTGATTGCGCCCTCTTCGCTAATTCCTGTGCTTCGTACGGATGCTCCAATAAATACATCAATTCGTTTAATAGTGATGACTCCTCCTGAACAATCTTTATGGCATCAGCTTTTTTCAGCAACTGAACCTCTTCATTAAAATTAAAGGTATGAGGTCCCACGATAACCGGTTTTGCCAGCCCTGCTGGTTCCATCATATTTTGCCCGCCTTGCGGCACAAGACTTTTCCCAACAAACACACAGTCTGCAATACTATAGATAGTGAGCAACTCCCCGATAGTATCGCACAAAATTACCGTTTCATATTTATCCGCGTCTATTTTGCTGCCTTTATCGAGTGCAGTCTTTCTTACATATCTGAGACCTGCAGACTCGATTTGTTTTATTACTTCAGAAACCCTTTCGATATGACGCGGCGCCAAAATCAGCCTTAGCTTGCTAACTTTTGTGCGAATTTGCTTGAAAATTCTCAGAAGAATAGCCTCTTCACCGTCGTGTGTGCTGCCGCAGACAATAACCTTATCATCCTTACCGATTTCAAAGAGACACAACAACGGTTCTTTCGTATCTTCCGAAACAGCAGTTGCAATATTGTCAAACTTCATATTTCCTGTTGTAAAAATTTGTGCCTCCGGTATACCAAGATTCATGAGACGTGTTGTATCGGTCTCTGTCCTCGAGCAAAAGACATTCTCCTTATTTGTCAAACTTTCAAAGAACCCCTTTGAAATCTTAGATAAAACACGATACCATTTCAGCGACTTTTCGGAAATCCTGGCATTCACCAGAATTACAGGGATATGTCTCTTTGTTACTGCTATCAAAAAATTGGGCCATATCTCCAACTCGACCAATATTACATAAGCAGGGTCTATGGCGTTTAATACCCTGTCCACTACCCAACTCAGGTCGAGAGGAAAATAAAAAATTTTATTACCTTGAAAGCACCTCTCAGCAACGGACAACCCTGTATTGGTATTGGCAGATAGAACTATATCCAGATTATTAAACTCTTTTTCGATGGATTTTACAAGCGCTTTTACTGTTAAAATCTCTCCTACGGAAGCGCCATGAATCCATATGCAAGGGTTTTTCCCTTTTCTTGTATCAAGCCAACCCAACCGCTGTGTTATACCAGAACGGTATCGTTCACTTAATAGGAGTTTTAAAAAAAAGTATGGAGAACCACAGACGAGCGCCGTTCCATAAACAGCATCAAAGATAGTAGGCATGGGGGATGGAGTGAATTTTCAGAGTATTTAAGTCCATAGTATAGGAATTTTCATTCGAGTTATTCCGTTTAAGTCCCCCTTAAAAAAGGGGGATTCAGGGGGTTGTGTTTTTTCTGGGCTATTCCCCATTTTCATGAGGACAAGTTTACAACCCCCTAGCCCCCTTTTCTAAGGGGGATTCTCTATGCCATACATCGTATAAACCGCTTAAATAAAATGAAATTTCCTATACGATTTAATTAAGCGCGTTTAAACTATAATTATCTCAACCTGCCACAACACTGTTTGAATTTTTTACCACTACCGCATGCGCAGGGTTGATTTCTTCCCATCTTGATTCCAACTTTAATAGGTTCCGGTTTCCGTTCAGTCTGCTCTTCTGTGTTTGCACTTGCACTCTGAAGACCACTGGCAGCGGCAACTGGAGACTCCTGCATCCTCTCCAATCCCGATACTTCCTGGTGAACATAGTGGTCTGGATGCCATACCTCTCTTCTTTCTTCTTTCTTTCCTATTTGTAACTTAAATATAAGATCGGTGACCTCGTCTCTAATTGCAAGATTCATACTTTCAAACATACCCAGGGCTTCTCTCTTATATTCAATTTTAGGGTCTATCTGGGCATATCCGCGGAGACCTATGCCCGATCGCAGGTGATCCATTGCATAAAGGTGGTCTTTCCATTTTGTGTCAATCTTTTCCATCAAGAGGATTTGTGCAATCGTTTCCATCTGTTCTTTGCCAATGGCACTTTCCTTTATTTCATACGCCTCTGAGGCCTTCTTTAGCAAATATTCCTCTACATTCCCACGAGTTTTCTCCTCAACCTCATTCAAATCAACCGCCAAATCGAATTTCTGCTTAAACCAGGATGCAAGATCAAATGGGTTTTCTTCATCAGTGACGTTCTTCGTGTCGTAAGCAAAAGCCACTATCTCCCTGATACTGTCATCCATCATTCGGAAAACGTAGTCACGCAGGTTCTTACCCTCAAGCACATCCTGTCTCAGTGTATAAATTGTCTTTCTCTGTTGATCCATGACCTCGTCATATTCGAGCAGGTGTTTCCGTATTTCGAAATTGTGTTCTTCGACCTTTTTCTGCGCCCTTTCGATAGATTTAGAAACCATCGAATGCTCGATTGCCATACCCTCTTCCATCCCGAAGGTTTTCAAGAGGGAACTCACACGCTCAGAGGCAAAGATACGCATTAAATCATCCTGAAGCGATACATAGAAACGGGACGAACCTGGATCTCCTTGACGACCGGCACGTCCGCGAAGCTGATTATCAATGCGCCTGGCCTCGTGCCTTTCTGTGCCTATAATGTGAAGGCCTCCGAGTGCAGCAACACCTTCACCCAAAACGATGTCCGTACCGCGACCGGCCATGTTCGTTGCAATCGTGACATTTCCATGCTGACCTGCCTTTGCAACGATGTGTGCTTCTCGTTCATGTTGCTTGGCGTTTAACACCTCATGTTCAATACCCTCTCTCATGAGTTTTTCACTCAGCACTTCAGATTTTTCAATAGAAACTGTTCCAACCAGCGTTGGCCTCCCCTGTTTGTGGACTTCCACAATTTCTTTAATAATGGCATCAAACTTCTCTTTTTCGGTTCGATAAACGCGGTCTGGATGGTTTGTGCGATACATGGGTTTGTTTGTAGGTATCGTAACGACTTCCAGTTTGTATATCTTGTCAAATTCTGCCGCCTCTGTCACCGCAGTACCTGTCATCCCCGCAAGCTTTTTATACAATCTATAAAAATTCTGGAGGGTAATCGTGGCAAGGGTCTGGTTTTCTTCCTTAATGCGCTGATGCTCCTTCGCCTGCACTGCCTGATGCAAACCGTCACTCCACACACGACCTTCCATCAAGCGTCCCGTAAATTCATCCACGATGATAACCTCACCGTTTTTAACGATATAATCCTTATCGTTTTTAAATAGATGATGAGCACGAAGCGCCTGCTCTATATGGTGAGGCCATTCCATATTCGTACCGGTATAAAGGCTGTCTACATTTAGTTGTTTTTCAACCTCTTCGATACCTTCCTCATCCAGATGCACCATACGTTCTTTTTCTTTTATTTCGAAGTGTTTTCCGACTTTCAAACGTCTGGCGATCTTATCTGCTATATAATATTTTTCTGTAGACTCCTCTGCAGGACCAGAAATAATTAAAGGAGTACGCGCCTCATCAACTAATATACTATCCACTTCATCAACGATGGCGTAATTAAGGCTACGACTAATCTGTACCTGTTCTTCCGGTCTGTTCCTCATATTGTCACGAAGATAATCAAAGCCAAATTCATTATTTGTCCCGTAAGTAATATCGCACAAATAAGCAGCCTTTTTGTCTTCGTATTCCTGATGCGATTGAATAGCTCCGGCTTTCAATCCCAAAAATTCATACAATGGAGACATCCAATCTCTGTCACGCTTTGCAAGATAATCATTAACTGTAACAATATGGACACCCTTCCCTGCCAGTGCGTTCAGGTAGGCGGGTAACGTAGCGACCAGGGTTTTCCCTTCACCAGTTGCCATTTCAGCAATCTTTCCCTGATGTAAAACAACACCGCCAATTAGCTGGACATCAAAGTGTCGCATGGTACGATTAGGACTGTCGGGATTAGGGGCGACAAGTACTCTCCGGCTCGCCTCCCTTACGGCAGCAAATGTCTCTGGCAGGATATCATCCAAGGTTTTCCCCCCGGATAATCTTTCTTTAAATTCATCTGTTTTTTGACGGAGTTCGGCATCCGTCAAAGCCATCATCTTTGGTTCAAGGGCATTGATCTGTTCTACGAGAGGTTTTATACTTTTCAGTATCCTCTCATTTGATGTTCCAAATATTTTAGTCAGGAAGCTCATGGTTTTGTTATAAGAAAATTGTTGTTCTTTAAAAAAATATACATAAAAGGAAATTTACTTTGTTGCTACTAATAGGATGTTTCTCAATCCAAGACGACTCCAAAGTATTTTTATTCGTAAATTGTAAAAAACCTTCTCTAGAAAAATTTTATAACGAGCATTTATCATCGGTGGTTTGGTAAAAAGAGTCGATTCTTTATTCATTAAAGCTTTTAAAAATTAAATCATTCTCAAATGTTAGCATGTGTAGGGTGGATTAAGGCGCCGTCTTTTGGCGCCGAATCCACCTTCCGGGTTTTTCTAAATGGTGGATTCGCTTCGCTTAATCCACCCTACCCAACTATGTGTTTTCTAAGCTCCACTAGGAACGAAATATTAATAGATACTCAAAAGAATATGGATATGGTTTGGCATTCCATTAATGATATAAAGTTTCTGATCATGTCCTTTAACAATTCCAGTGATGTATTTGTATAATTCATCTTTCCATTCATTTCTTATAAGATTTTGTCTTCCTTTGTATTGCAAAGACAATCTGTATGTATATTTGTGTGTACGTATTTGCCATATGTCGCTCCAAATGGAGCTTACCGCTATGGAAACAAACTCTTTCCTATTAATATAGCGCCCCTATGGGGCTATTTAACCTCAAACACGTTTGTTAAATAAAAATGTGTAGCAGTTTGTATTTGAATATTTTCAAAAAACTAAATTGACACCAATATTGAAATTAACGTGATTATTTTAAGCGAATATAGACATACATGTCAAGGTAATGTTGTAATTGTTTACCTTAAAAAAAGAAAGCTGCTGAACTATTTTAGTTCAGCAGCTTTTTATGAACGGTAGCTTTTACGGCTGCCGATTAAGAAATGTTCCGAAATTAGAAAACCCCTTTTACCTTTCCTGTTTTTACATCCACATCCACGCGTCTGAATGCAGGGTCTGAACTCGTTCCCGGCATGAGTTTGATATCTCCAGCCATTGGCACTACAAACCCTGCGCCTCTGAAAGTCAATATATCCCGAATGCGGAGCCTCCAATTCTTTGGAACACCTTTTAATTGTGGATTGTCAGTAATAGAAAGGTGGGTTTTAACCATGCAAGTTCCCATTTTTGAAATATCAGGATCATTTTCCAACACTTTGACTTTTGCTAAAGCCTCAGGAGTATAATCTACCCCGTCTGCACCATAAACTTGTTCTGCAATCAACTCAATACGTGTCCTTAAAGGGGTACTTAACTCATAGAGAAATTTAAAGTGCGTGGCTTCATTGCAGGCATCAATAACAGCATCGGCCAGTTCCAGGGCACCCTCACCCCCTTTTAGCCAATGGTGGGATAGTGCAACACGGGCTCCAGCTTTTTCAGCTAGCCGTCGAACTGCCTTAATTTCTGCATCTGTATCAGTATGGAAGGCATTGATACAAACCACAGGGTTAATTCCAGCTTTCTTTACCGTGTTAATATGATGGATAAGATTTGCCGTTCCCTTTTCCACCCACTCGACGTTTTCCTCTTTATAGCACGGATCCAAAGGACGTCCAGGTATTGGAATAGGGGCGCCACCGTGACATTTAAGTGCCCTGACGGTGGTAACAACTACTGCCGCATTGGGCTTTTGACCTGAGTAACGACACTTTAAGTTCCAGAATTTTTCGAATCCGATATCTGCCCCGAACCCAGATTCGGTCACATGGTAATCACCTAATTTCAGGGCAATCCTATCGGCAATAATCGAAGATTGTCCAATGGCAATATTGGCAAAAGGCCCCGCATGAACAAATACTGGTTGTCCTTCAATGGTTTGCATCAGATTCGGATTAATAGCTCCCACCATCCATGCAGTCATGGCACCGGCAACTTCAAGATCAGTAGTCGTTATTGGACTACCTTTTTTGTCACGGGCAACAACTATCTTGCCTATCCGTTCTCTCATGTCTTTTAAATCTTTAGCCACTGAAAGGATTGCCATAAGTTCAGAAGATACTGCTATAGCAAATCCAGACTCCATCATAAAACCATCCATCTTGCCGCCTATACCGATTATTATTTTTCTTAGTGCCTGAGCACAAAAATCCATAATCCACTTTAATTCAATTCTATCCGGGTCGATATTAAGACGTTTTAAATCTCTTTTCGCAAGCTCTTCGTCACTGTAATTAAATTCATGCTGTATTCTTGATGTAAGGGCCACCATAGCCAGGTTATGAGCATTCATAATGGCATTAATGTCACCTGTCAACCCAAGAGAAAAAGGTGTTAAAGGAATACATTGGGAAAGCCCACCACCTGCTGCAGAACCTTTGATATTCATAGTAGGTCCTCCTGATGGTTGACGAATGGCGCCAACAACCTTTTTGCCTCTTTTTCCCAAACCTTGCACCAGTCCCATGGTTGTAGTGGATTTCCCCTCACCCAGAGGGGTTGGGGTAATGGCAGTGACATCAATGAATTTCCCGTCATGTTTTTTCTCAAGTCGTTTCAAAACCTTATTAAAATCAACCTTTGCTACATAATGCCCATGGGGAAGCAGTTCCTCTTTCTCTAAACCCAATTCATCAGCCAGTTGATAGACCGTTTTCATTCGAGTTTCAGCATCTTCTGCTATTTCCCAATCTGCGTGCTTGGTGGGATCCAATGCCATATGTTTTTACCTCCTTACATTAAATGTAGTTATTTTAAAATTAATTCCATATGTTCTATGTGAAAAATGGCTATTTATGAGTATATACTCACATCTATCCCAAATAATTAAGTCCAGCAATTGTACTAATAAAATTTTCAAGGTCAAGAAAAATGATTAAGATTTGTTAAATACTCAAAATTGTGTTGAGTAAAGCCATGCATATACAAGTAAATTTAGCCATAGTGCCTTTACCCACATTTATTACTGGACACAATGGGCGGATCCAGTGTGTGTGGCGCAAGGACAGACATGGAGATTTTCCACATCTCTGTGATATCATCTAATCTTTGGAGGCCAAGCCATAAAGCTTGGGTACCTGGCTTTCCATCGCATTTTCTGCCTAAGAAGCCTCCAAGACTTGCTACCATACGTATTGCCTCTCGTAATGTAGGCGGTTTTTCAGGCGGGATTGGATTTTGAGTTTTGAACGCAACAAGCGCTTTCCATTCTGCATCTTCAAAAAAACTGTACATGGCGTATTTGGCATCTCTCTTCCCAGTTTTGCCTGCCTGTGCGTTGCACGTAGACAGGTGTTTGCCCTCGCACCTTTTGGGAAAATTCAACCACCGACTCTCTTGGGCTGGCGGTAAATTGATATGCCCTTGCCGTTGGATTCTCAAGAGCGCTACACGACAACGCATCTCTTTTAATTTACCATTTGCGCTTCGCCAATTTAGCCTTTCACATACCAAGCGTGATAATTTTCCTCTCGATATGTCTTGATTTTGTGCTATTATATCTTGTATCTGGTTTATTTCTTCTGTCGTAAATTCTTTTCCGCACAGTATCATGCGGATACTTTACAATATACGCCCCTTTGTGTCCGGTTAAAAATGTGGAACATGCTAAGCTCAGTGAGGAGAACAGGGGGAGGAATATGCATTTCTCTGCGTTCTCCGCGCCCTTTGCGGTGAACTATTACAGCGAATTTACGCAATAATAAAAAGGACTTATGACAATCAAGATTTTTAATTATCCAGTCTCAAAATGGCTCATAATACTCATTTTGGGACACCTGCTTATTGTAAACGGTTCAATCTTTCTGTCGGCAATACTTCGTTTAGGGTTGAATGCTGGATGGGGCTATATACAAAGTAATCCTTTGTCATTTATATTAACAGGCTGGATCTACATTATTACATTCTTTTCCACCGAACTTTATGATACCCGAAAGGATTTTAAATCTATCGGAAATGTCATGTCCATCACGTTTGCCTCCACCAGTGCCTTTGTCATTACAACGTTGTTGTTTTATATGAACTGGTCACTGCGAATAGGACGAGGTGTATTTATATTAAACGGAGTACTCAGTACCCTTTTTATCATAGGGTGGAGGATTTTGTACAGTTATCTCCTGGAACAACCGATTTTTAAACGGAATGTCTTAATTGTTGGCGCTGGCTGGGCAGGAAAAACTATTTTACAAGAGATAAATGTGGCAAAGAACTCGGGAATGAAGGCTGTGGGTTTTATCGACGATGATCCATCAAAGACAGGCAACCTCATTGACGGCTACCCCGTATTGGGTGATCGATATTCGATAAATAACGTCATTCGTCAAAATGATGTTGACCTGATAGTTACAGCGATTACGCATGAAAAACATGCCGATTTAATTAAGGCATTGATTAATTGCTCGTGGAAAGGAGTCGATATCATTGATATGCCTGCTATCTACGAACAATTAACGGGTAAAATACCGTTTAAACATATTAATAATATGTGGATGCTCCACATTGCCATTGGCAAGCCCAAACTATATGGCAGATTGATTAAACCTATTCTGGAAGTAGTTATCGCGTTAATACTATTTATTTTGTTAATACCTGTCATCGTGGTTATGGCAATAGTAATAAAATGCGATTCCAGGGGCAGGATTTTTTACACCCAGGAACGTGTGGGCAAGGATGGTAGAAAATTTACCATTATGAAATTCCGTACTATGGTGGAGAATGCTGAGTCGCTTACCGGCGCGGTTTGTGCCGCAGATAACGATCCCAGGATTACAAAGATTGGGAGATTTCTCAGAAAGTGGCGATTGGATGAGATACCTCAATTATTAAACGTCATTAAGGGTGATATGCGTTTGATTGGGCCTCGCCCAGAAAGGGAAGTCTTCATAAGGGAGTTTGAAGAGAAAATACCTTTTTATACCCAGAGGCTTTTGGTAAGGCCAGGCTTAACTGGCTGGGCACAGGTAAAGTACCCGTATGCATCTTCAATAGAACAAACGGAAGAAAAGTTACAGTACGATCTCTATTATATTAAGAACATGTCGTTTATCCTGGATTTTGTGGTATTTTTAAAAACCATTAGAGTCGTGCTTTTCGGAAAGGGAAAATAACTTGGTTTAATTACCGTTTCAATCCTCATCCAGCCCGAAGGCTGGATGCTACATCCTCACTTTACACCTCTCAGATTCATATAAATAGGATGTTAGCGTTATTTAAATCGCCATGACTAACCGTAAGAACAGTATTAGGAATAGAAATACTACCCAGACTTTTGTAATATTCAATTGGATCCACCCGAACTCCCATATACTTAAGATATTCGCCACTTCCACAGAGGGATGAATGATTATTTTGTATTGACTGTATCTTATCTTGAGTCAAGTGATAAGCATCCTTCCATAACAGCCCACGAGAGAGCTCTCTCGGTTCGATCCATGGGTGCATCAACACGTTGAACAACATATCAAGGATACCAGTTAGATGAGGAATCGTAACATTTGCGTAAAGTTCTCCAAACTGTAAAGGATCTTCCCTTGCACCTCCGACTTTACTGTATGCAATCGCCTTCGTATTTTGAATTATTTCCATATATAACTGGTACACACGAGTGGTCAAGACAGCCTTCCACATAATTTTTATAGTTTTCAAATTCTCGTTTAATAGCTTCTTTAAGTGAGATTTTCAAGATACACACAATTGTTTTATGGCCGGTAATTTTAGTACCTTGAGCAACTGATAGGATAGCTCCAGAAAATCCACGTTTACCAAAAGGCTGGAGATTCAGAAATGAGCAGTCGGTAAAAATTTGTTCTACCAGTCTCGTTAAGGTCTGTTCTGTTAAATTTTCTTCAGCAATAACTTTCTTAAGGTCTTTATGAATATCCACTATCATTTTATGTACTCCCTCTCACAACCTTTTTGGAGCGACCAATGGCGGATAATGCTCAGTTGTATAAACTAGCGATAGTATTTTTTCGATTGAGATCCTCGTACTTCCTGTTAATAACATATATCGCTTATCATAGAAAGTAAGCACTAATTTGGTTACAAGCGTAATAAGTTCGTTTATCCCCTCAAAATTGAGGTTATAGACGAACCTGTTGCATCTATTCCGATTCTGGCTGAATTGCCAGAAACACCTTTCTCATGACAATTTTCTCACCTATTAACCTTTTTCCTCATACATGAGTACCTTGCCCACTTCTTTTAGACCTACTTGTGTCTTGTTAAGTTTTCCTTCGACTTCCTCCAAAAACTGCATGGTTCTTCTGTCGTAATATCTTTCACCGCAGGTCATGCAAACTGGAACCTTTACTGGAATATAGACAATGTCATTTCCAATAGCATATTCCTCTTTTACGTCCATAACCTTAATATTTTCACCATGACAAATGACGCATTTCATAGCTTTTTCCTCCATTTGTATTCTACCCATAATTCCGGATCTGGCTGATAGACTGTGATTATTATTACCAGACTCTCTGCATCTGCATAAGCACATACTACATGCAAAGGTCTATCTGTAGCTGTTTTCCCAAAAATTAGAGCACTCGGGTACGGTCTATCCTCTGGATATTCTTCTATAACTTTCCCATTGCAAACAGCCTCGTACACTTCATGTTCAACGATTCGACCAAATTCTTCATTTTCCATTTCATACTTTGCATGTAATGTATAAAGTATCGCATCGGATTCAAAGCATTCTTTTATCTTTTGTAGTATATCCATTTATGCTATCTTTTAAAAGAAAGCAATTTCATATAACTCGTTTATGAATGACTTGTTTCGACTATATCAACCCTAGAAGAACTGCCAGGAAACCCTTCTCAATACAATATTTTCATCTATTCTTTTGAATAATATAAAGGGGTGGATGTCACAATGAGGTTGGCGCTCCCAAAATGGGATCGAATGAGGCTCATGGCCTTTGTCCTGACGCCCCAGGATTTCTCAACCTCATTCCTGGTATTTGGACCGGTGATCATCCACCCCAGGAAAATACTATATCCCACGCCCTTCAAAGGTCAAGGATATTTTATTAATAGAGATGCCCACGAAATACGCTAAAGTACGCGAAAGGGATTTAGTATATTTCGTGTCTTTCGTGGGTAAATTTACTAATTTTCAGCGAAATCAGGCGATTTAGCCTTCTTGCCGATTTTGCTTTCGGTGCCATTCAGGATTCTTTTTATATTGGATTTGTGACGAACAATAAGAAGCACCGAGATGAATATTGAAAATAATGTCAGGTAGAGTCCATGGCCAAAAGGTTCGTTGCCAAATAGTATTATACTCGCCACCAGCGCTATTGAACTAATCATGGATCCCAGAGATATGTAACGGGAAATAAAAACTGTCAATGACCACACTGCCATAGTAATGAAAAGCGGCACCGGAGCTAACCACAGAAACAATCCACAGCCCGTTGCTGCGGCTTTTCCTCCCTTGAAACCCAGAAAAATTGGGAAAGTATGACCACATATTACCCCCACCCCGCATAATATCAACGCCAAGTTATGTCCGTAACCGGAAAACAACCGATCAAAAAAATAAACCGGCAAAAAACCCTTGAGCATGTCTAAGAAAAACACCAATATGCCGTAAGGTTTCCCCAATGCCCTCGCAACGTTCGTTGCGCCAGGGTTACCGCTCCCAATTTGCCGGATATCGACATCTTTCACAAACTTAGTTATTAAATACCCAAAAGGGATACTGCCTATGAAATATGCAATGACTGGACTTATGATATTTTGTATGAGCATAGTTATGACCTTAAATTACTGATTTCACAAAGAGAAACTCGTAAAAATTTTTCCCCAGTAATTCGTCTTTCCCTGGATTGCTCCTTGAAAAACCCGATACACGCCACCAGAACTTATGCAGGGAGTGATGCGAATAATATCGGCGTATATACATTTTCCAATTTTTGTCAATCGCGCTATCAAATAACATATAGGCTTTAAAAAACCTGAGTCTATCTGTCCTGGAAATAGAAGCTATTTTTTGTCCAAAAAATTCTCCTGATTCGTTGACATGGGAAGCTGGTACGTTATATTGATAATCCATATTAGGAAATCCTTGTTTCACCCTCCCCTTTGTCCCCTCCCATCGAGGGAGGGGTGAGGCGTGGTTACTTCCATCGTCCTTCCTGTTTTTTTGATATGAGTGTGTCTTCCCTGATAGCCAGCGCAGTTTGTCAAGAGAGCGATCCAAACGCAACAAATTCTTCATCCTTTGCTGAATATTCAGCTTATTTAAAACGACTGATTTGTCCAGGTCTATGATATATGCGGTGAACTCCCCAGTTGAATCCTTTTTCAGGAGTACATTTTTTAGATGCAAATCTGCATGATAGATACCCGCATCGTGCATATTCCTTATCAGTTTTACAAGGGCAAAGATTACTGGCTTTTTATAAGTCTGTATGAATTCTGCCGAAAATTTTTTGAGGAATTCGATTATGTCTACAGCGTCGTCTATCTCCTTTGATATAAACTTTGCCTTATAAAATAAACCCCATAGTCTTCGCTTGGCTATAGCAATCACTTCGGCAGATGGCACGCCCCTTTGAGATGCGACTTCACTAATACATATCTCGTTTAAAGGCCTGTTTCCGTTGAAAAAAACTCCGCCAAATAGTTTGCCCAATAAACCACCGTGTCTGTAATCCTTGATAACGAACCGTTCCATGCTGTTTTCTGCAATAGGCACAGACAAATAACTTCCTCTTCCAAATTTTACCTGAGTATTATTACCGCTCTTATGCAGAAATTCTTTATCCAAAACAATGCGGAGGATACTCTCTTTGTACTTTTCCTTTACAAATAAGGTCGTATTCCCTCTCTTAACTATTGCAAAGGATGCTGGTATTTTTAGTTTTTGTGACATAATGGTCACCGGAATAATTCACCGCGTATATTCACGGAATTGTTTGAAAACACATATTACAAAAATTATATATGAAGATATAAACGAATACAAACCCAAATTGAGTCGAATTGTTATTGAAATGGGGTTTTATAAGGATTATAGTAGCAAACGAATCGTTTTATATAAACTCTTTTAACGTATCCATAGATGGAAAAACAGTTCAATAATCCAAAGAACATCCTGGTTGTTCGTCTGGGCGCAATGGGCGATATTGTCCATGTTATGCCTGCAGTAATAAATTTGAGAATGGCATTCCCCTCTGCCCGTATTTCCTGGCTTGTAGAGGACAAACATAAAGATTTGGTCGAATGTCTTCCAGAAATAGACGATGTCATCGTCTTTCCGAGAAAACAATGGCAAAGCTCTTTAAAGTATCCACAAAAATATTTTAAGATAATTTCAGAAGCACGAATGTTCCTAAAAAAATTAAGGGATAAAAAATATGACGTTGCATTGGATTTTCACGGTAATTTTAAGAGCGGTTTGCTAACATATTTGAGTAAGGCAAAGACTCGAATTGGTTTTCCCAAGGGATATTGCAAGGAATGTAATTTTATTTTTACTAATTTACACATTACCCCGCGACAGATAAAGATACACAGAGTTGATAAATATCTCACCCTTTTACACGGGCTGGATATAGAAGCACATTACCAAAAACCCGTATTTTCTATCCCGGATACCGACCGACTTTATATCGATGATTTTATTCATCAAAATCATCTGAACCAAAAGTCTATTGCAATAATTCATCCGGGAACAAGCCTGTTTGGGAAATATAAGCGATGGCCGCCTCAAAATTATGCCGACCTAGCTGATAGATTAATACAGGAACTCGGATATTCAGTTATTTTTACCTGGGGCGATCAGGAATACAAAATCGTAGAAGAAATCGTGTCTTTCATGCGATATCAGGCCACAATCGCCTGTAAGACAGCATCGGTAAAACAATTAATAGCATTGTTACAGCATGCGCACCTTTTTATCGGCGGCGATACCGGACCTACCCACATTGCTTCATGTATTGGAATTCCCACGGTTGCGATTTTTGGGCCCAAAGATCCTGTTATTTATGCTCCATACAATGATAATGCCGTGGTAGTAAGAAAAGACATCCCCTGCAGCCCTTGTGAAAAGCGGACGTGCGACCATGTTATGTGCATTCATTCTGTCACACCAGATGATGTCTTCGATGCTGTTTGCAAGTTAAAAAAGAAGTTTGACTTTTCAAATATCGCCTGATATTATAATTTCTCTTTATTTTCATCAATGACTGAAAAGGATATGGTTAATTGTGGAAACTGTAAATATCTTTGCCCCGATAAAAACCCTTATGGACGAGGTAGAAACTCGATTCCATCAAGAACTAAAACCCAGAACCAATTCATTAGCCGACCTTATTTACCATATTGGTATGTATAAAGGGAAAAGGTTGCGTCCTGCTTTAGTATTGTTAGCTGGTAAATGCGTAGGAGACATAGCGCCACAACACATCGATATCGCAGTCGTGGTGGAAATGGTTCATACCGCAACCCTTGTCCACGATGATATTATTGATGAAGCCTCTATGAGGCGGCACGTTGAGAGTATAAATTCAAAATGGGGAAGAGAAATATCCATCCTGTTTGGTGATTATCTATTTTCAAGAGGGTTTACGATACTTTCAGCCCTCGACTCTCAAGTTGCGACTTTGCTGCTTTCCCAGACCGTTAATATCATGTCCGAGGGCGAACTCATTCAGCTTCAAAGACGATACGATATTGGACTCAGCGAAAGTGATTATTTCGATATCATTGAGCGAAAAACCGCTTCCCTGTGCGCAGCAAGCTGTCGTCTAGGGGCAACGTTTGCCGGAGCGAATCGCAAGGTATCGGATATGTTATCCAATTATGGTTTAAAAATTGGCATTGCTTTTCAAATCGTAGATGATTGCCTTGACGTGATGGGCACGGAAGAAGAGATTGGTAAATCACTAAACTCTGATATAGAGAAGGGGAAGCTTACGTTACCGCTTATCCGGCTGGTCAATCAACTTCCGAGAAATAAGCTTGAATCAGCGCGGGAACTGATTTTCCAGCATAATGGAAAAGAGACCAAGAGTGCTATTATCGAACTCTTAACGAAACATGATGCGGTAGAATATGCCTTTAATACAGCCAAAAACATCGTCAAGCAGGCGCAGGAAGAGATCGCCCCGCTACCGGATTCCAAATATAAAACAGCCCTCCACGAATTAGCAGATTATATAGTCACGAGGCGGGAATAAGGCTAAATTTCATTCCATCTCCGGCTGCTATAATTTTTAACCCTGTTTCCTTCGATAATTGCTCTGCAACCACACGCGGTTGAGCCTTGATCATTGTCATACCAAAATGATTTAAGATCGTTACCTTCGGTTTCAGCGCCATTACAATTTCCTTCACATCCTTAATACTCAGATGGTAAAGCCATTTTTGGGTGTCTTTATCCACCGTATAACGGACTACATTTACTATTAACACATCACCTTTGTAGTGTTTTAATAATTCCGGGAAATAGCGGGTGTCCACAATCAGCGAAATCGTATACATTGAAGTGAAAAAATTTATGCCGTATGTCTCGCTCGGATGGTGATGTTTTAAAGGAGTTTCAAAAGTAACAGTATCCGACAGTTTATATCTTCCGCCTTCTTTTATAATTTCTATATGGGATATGTAGTTTCTTACATATTTGAAAACAACCGGGTCGTCTGTTAAAGCATCTTCGGGCGTAAAAAGTACACCGCGTTTCTTAAATCCTCCCTCAGTCATTGCCTCAATCATTACATTCACATCTGCAGCATGATCGAGGTGTCTGTGAGTAAGAATGATGGCGTCCAATTTCATTGGATCCATCTTCGGTCTGCTTGAAATACACCTTACCAGACACCCGGGACCGGGATCCACCAGCACATTATAACCGTCTAAGGAATACCACATTCCTCCGGAGGCGCGCAGTTGCTTGGACACAACAATCCTGGCGCCGGCAGTACCGAGAAATTTTATAAAATCTGTTTCAGACGTATCGTTCATAAAAACGATGATACCAAGAATTCACGAAGGTATCAACAACGTTACTTTTGGAAAATGAAAAAAATTGTAACAGTTTACCGCAGAGATCGCCAAGATTGTATAATAACCCTTAAACCCTTTTAAAAGTGGGGTATTTGAAGAAGTCCCCATTAACAAAGGGGGATTTAGGGGGTTGTTACTCTACGGTCTCTGCATTTTCAGTGTTAAACTATTACCTTAGCTCTTGACTACAGGGTAAGACAATAATAAACTCATAGCATGGCACAAATTGCTCTGAAAGTGGTTCTTGAATTTTTCATTATCATGTTTAATGTAGAAAATAAATGTATCGTTGTTTAAGGAGATGTTGAAATGACAGAAGAAAAAACAGAGGCGATTTCATATAGCCTCTCTACGCTGGTGTTTGAGAAAGAAACCTCATGGCTGGACTTAAGTAAATTAAAAATACTTGCGAATAAAAGTTTCCTGACCAATTTGATTTCCGCTATCGCATTTGGAGTTTCTTATTTAATGCCTGAGTTCGTTGGGCGACATGCACTCATGATGGCAAGTCTTTTCGCCCTGTCCGGCGCACTAACCAACTGGCTGGCCGTTTACATGCTATTCGAAAGAGTACCTGGACTTTATGGTTCTGGAATTATTGCCCTGAGGTTTGGTCAATTTAAAGAGAGTATTCGTATTCTGATTATGGAAAATTTTTTTACTGAAGAAAATTTTGTCAAGGTCACCCAAGGTGCATTACCGCACACAATACAACCTGAATTAATCATGGATAAAATTGATTTTGATAAAATGTTCAGTGGTTTCGTATCGGTAATTAAAGATTCCTCATTCGGCGGCATGTTTAAATTGTTTGGCGGAGAAAAGGCCGTCGAACCCATGCGTAAGCCTTTCAAAGTGGAATTTGAAAGACAAGCATCAGAAATCTTATCCAATATCGACATAGCCTCTGTCTTACGAAAAGAAACTAATTTTGAAACATTTAAGTCAAAAATCAGCGCTATGGTGGACGCCACATTAAACGAACTTACACCACAGCGGGTAAAAGAAATCGTTGAAAATATGATGCGAACACACCTGGGTTGGTTGGTCCTTTGGGGTGGAGTATTTGGCGCTCTGATCGGTTTTGTCAGTACTGTATTCTTTTAAATTAAATCCTTGACATTATCAATATTCGTGCTACTATTACGGTAATAGTAACACTGATAATACGAGGAATTTTATGTCAAACTTGGTCAGATTTGGGGTCTCACTCGAGAAGGAATTGCTCAGGAAATTTGATGAGCGTATAAAAGAGAAAAAATATACCAACCGCTCTGAGGCTATTCGCGACCTGATCAGGGATGACTTAGTCAAAAAAGAATGGCAGGAAGGCAAAGAAGTTACAGGGTCAATTACCCTTGTCTATAATCATCATACGAGGGAATTGACCAATCTCCTTATTGACATTCAGCACGACTATCATGACACAATTCTTTCTACCCAACACATCCACCTGGATCACGACAATTGTCTTGAAATAATCGTGGTAAAAGGGAAATCAAAGGAAATAGAAGCCTTATACGGAAAGCTAAAATCTGCAAAAGGGGTAAAGCACGGGGGATTTTCTATGACAACAACCGGGGCAGAAATAATGTAACCGTTAATATTTTTTTTCTCTATTGGTAGCACGATTATATAATTCGTATTATTTTACGGGACATTTTTGATGCATATCAGCGACGGGGTTCTCTCCCCCATTGTTATTGCAACAGGCTGGATAATAGCCTGGCCCACGTTAGCGATATCAGTCCGCCGTTTGCGAACTGAGCAGGTGGGGACTTATGGAGTGGTTGCGGCTGCTTTCTTTGCATGCTTGACAATCCACGTACCCGTTGGCCCTTTCAGTATGCACCTTGTGCTCAGTGGCAATGCAAAAATGACGGGCATTTACTCCTGGCTCAGACCAAATATCTCTCGTGATAATTTTCTGTGGCGTTCATTATGAATCATAATTTTTCTTAAAAAACTAATTTGGATAAGAGTGACCTTGTATGATAACCACGTTATTACTGGAATTTTTCAAAATACTAAACTGTTACAATATTGATAACAAAGAAAGGGGAGAAAGAACGGATCGTATGCTAAAATTTACCGCGCTGTTTTTACCGTTACTACTGAATTTAGTTGGGTTGTTCCCTTTATTTGCGGCTACTGTTAACTCAGATAAAATTGATGTAGATTCTTCGACGTCAGATATGGTAAGTGTAGATTCTTCTAATCAATCAGAAGTGAGTGGTAATAATACCGGTACTTCATCGGACACCGCTCAACAATCCATAAATTCAACGTCTCCCGCAACAGATGCATTTCATTTGCCGGAAGTGACGGTCTACGGACGCGCAGACAGCTTGCTTGGCATCGCAGGCGCGGCATCTCAGGGTACCGTAGGCATGGAGGAATTGGAATCGCGCACCTTGTCACGTCCCGGCGAAGTATTGGAGACGGTTCCCGGTGTTATCGTCACCCAGCACAGTGGCGCCGGTAAAGCGAATCAGTTCTTTCTGCGCGGCTTTAATCTCGACCACGGAACGGACTTTGCCACATCTATTAACGGCGTTCCGGTGAATCTGCCCACCCATGGGCATGGCCAGGGCTATAGTGATTTGAATTTCATGATCCCCGAACTGATCGAGCGCGTGGATTTCAGAAAAGGAGTTTACTATGCCGACCTAGGCGATTTTTCATCTGCCGGCGCCGCAGACATCCACTATGTTGATTTTCTCCCGCGAAGTATAGCGCAGGTGGAAGGTGGCAGTTTCGGATACGAACGCGGCTTGTACGCCTCATCACATCGTATCGGGAGTGGAAATATCCTTTATGCCGTTGAATTATTCCATAATGACGGCCCCTGGACCAACCCGGACGATTACAAGAAGATAAATGGTGTATTGAGCTATAGTCGGGGTACCGCAGAGTGGGGCTATAGCGTAACCTCTATGTCGTATGTCGGGGACTGGAATGCGACCGACCAAATTGCCCAGCGCGCCCTGGAAGAAATTCCTGACTTTGGCCTTTTCGATTCTCTGGATTCAAGCGACGGCGGCAACTCGCAACGCCATAGCCTTTCCGCTGAGTGGCACCGTTCTGATGCAGATTCTTCCACGAAGGTATTGTTATATGGATTCTACTATGACCTTGATTTATTTTCCAATTTTACGTATTTTCTCGACAGCCCCCAGGGCGATCAGTTTGAGCAGCAAGACAGGCGGGGGGTCGGCGGGGCGAATGCCAGTCAAACCTGGTACGGCCAGCTCTTTAGCAACGATATGGAAAATACCGTTGGCCTGCAAATACGCAGCGATTCGATTAAAAACGGTTTGTTCCAAACCATCGACCGGCAGCGTACGGATAAGGTTGATTATAACGGTGAAACTATTCCCGACACAACCCGTGCGGATGATGTGTGGGAGGCGAGTTTTTCCCCATATATCGAGAATAAGGTTCAATGGGTGGACAAAGTCAGCACGGTTTTTGGATTGCGAACGGATTTTTACTACTTCGATGTGAATAGTGATTTGCCTGTCAACTCTGGTACACGAGATGATGCAATCGTTAGTCCCAAAGGGTCGCTTATCTTCGGTCCCTGGGCTAAAACGGAGTATTACCTGAGCGGCGGTCTTGGTTTCCACAGCAATGATGCTCGCGGCGTGACACAACATGTTGATCCAAAGACGGGCGACCCTGCGGAACCTGCAGATCCGTTGGTGCGTACACAAGGGGCGGAAATCGGCGTACGCACGACTGCCGTTGAGAACTTGCAAAGCACGTTGGCGTTGTGGGGGCTGGATATGTATTCGGAACTGGTTTTTACAGTGGATGCCGGCAGTACCGAGGCTAGCGCCCCGAGTCGCCGTTATGGAGTCGAGTGGACAAATTACTACACGCCCACCAAGTGGCTCTCTCTGGATGGCGATTTCTCATTTTCACACGCTGAGTTTCGTCAAACGGTCGTTGGTGACGGAGTGCAAGGCAGGCACATCCCCGGAGCGGTTGACTGCGTTGTAGCCACCGGAATTGCGTTCCATCAGCCAGGCGAGCGCGGCCTTTTCAGTGAATTACGGGTGCGGTTTTTCGGTCCTCGTCCTCTCGTGGAAGATAACAGCGTCCGCTCCGGAATCACCAGTCTGCTGAGTGCGAAAGCGGGCTACAACTTCAATAAAAATTGGACTCTCAGTGTTGAAGGCTTTAATCTCCTCAACAACGGGGATCATGATATTGATTACTATTATCCGTCGCGTTTGGAAAACGAGGCCGCCGGCCCGGATAGCGGTGGTTACAACGATATTCACTTTAAATCAGTTGAACCCATTGCGGCTCGTGCCGCGTTGACTTTCCGGTTCTAATCTTAAAAAGGAGTGATAATGTTTCATTTATTCTTAAGGGGAGGGCCTGTCATGTGGCCTATCCTCGTTGCGTCTGTGGCAGCCCTAAGCATAGTAATAGAGCGGATTTCATTTCTTATCCGCGAACAAAGATCAAGGTGTCCGGAAACAGTAGGAAAAATATTTTCCGAAGTTGAGAAAGGGAAAATTGAAGAGGCGATGCGAATAGGAGAAAGAAGCAAAGATTTTGTTGCCGTCACCCTTATTTACGGTCTTCACCATCGTCACAAAGCCTTCTCAAACGCCCTTTTGCAGGCTGCAAATAAAGAACTTAAACGTTTTAGCCGGGGGCTTCCGGTGCTTGATACCGTTATTACGCTTGCGCCGCTCCTGGGTCTTTTTGGCACTGTGACCGGCATGATACATGCTTTTGGCCTTTTGGGCGGCAAGGAGCTTGAGGCCCCTGCGGTTATCACTGGCGGTATTGCCGAGGCTTTAATTGCCACTGCATACGGACTTCTCACCGCTATTGTTGCGCTCATTCCGTTTAATTATCTAAACGTACGCCTTGAAGAAGCCAGGCATGAAATAGAGGATGCCACCACGCATCTCGAACTTTTGCTTTTAAAACAGGATAAAGGCTTATGAAGATACCACTACCAACAACCAGACGAAAGGCACGGATAGAGATTATTCCGCTTATTGACGTCATATTTTTTCTCCTGGCGACTTTTGTAATGGTTTCACTTTCGATGGTCAAGAATCAGGGTATTCGTGTGAATTTGCCCTCGGCCGCCACAGGTGCCCCGCAAGAGCGAGAAGCGGCAGCAACCATTACCGTCACCAAGGTAGGAGATATATACCTAAATCAAGAAAAACTGGCCTCTGACCTTTTACCCCAGCGTCTGAAACAATTAAAGGCAGAAAATCCTGATATGAGAGTTTTTATTAACGGGGACAAGGAAGCCTATTTTGGCAATGCAATTCAAATCCTTGATGTGGTAAGGTCTTCAGGAATCACGAAAGTTGCCATTCAGACAACGCAGGCAGAACCTTTGCAAAAATGACAATATACAGACACGATGTGCTTAAAGGATTTATACTTGCCTTATTCATTCATAGTATTTTATTTTTTGTTGGTGGAAGGCTTTTTGTTAAACCCGTTCAATACAGCGTCCAATCAGCCATGGGGAGCATAGACGTTGATCTGGTGACTGCCTTACCGCAACCAGACCTGGAAACGGTTAAATCAATTACGCCCCTAGTGGAAAAACAACCGGAAGCGGTTAAACAGCCGCAGCCAGAGGTTAAATCTATCACGTCCACCATGGAAAAACAGCAGGAAACGGTAAAGGCTATGCCGCGCCCTTCTCAAGAAACGATCAGGACGGAAAGTAAACCCGGTTATTTTCAGAATCGCCCACCCAAATACCCTCAACTTGCAAGGCAAATGCATCAGGAAGGATTGGTGATGCTCATGGTAGAGGTAGATCGGAAAGGTATGCCGGTTAAGGTTGAAGTTGAACAGAGTAGTGGCTATCAACTGCTTGATCAGGCGGCTTTAGAAGCAGTGAGGCATTGGAGATTCCAACCTGAACGGATAGGAGACTTACCTATTGAATCCAGGGTGACAATCCCTATTAGGTTCCGCCTGGAAGAATAAGACGAAGCATCTAACTGAACAAGGACTATTAACTCAGAAATGATTTTATAATTAAGGAAATGATACCTGCAATACCGAAACCGAGCATCCATTTTAACATACTGATTTCTTTGTCAAGGACGTCTATTTTAGCCTTTACTACTTTGATCTCGGCTTTAACATCGGTTAAATCTGATTCGATGCGGACAAAATGGCTTTCATGGTCAGCTAACGCCCTGGCAGCCGCTACGGACTTTTCTTCAGAAACGCCAGCTTCTTTAAAGGCATCGTATACTTCTATAATGATTGTACTCATACGAAAATATTATACCTAAAACCAGACAATAGGCAATAAGAAACTGATGAAGCCATCGGGATAATAGACGTATCTGAATACAAACCCCGACACATCCCATCAAAACAATGGCGCGAGTGTAGTTATGATGAATCCTGTATTGCATCAAATTAAACCTTGTAGAGACGCCCTGGCATGGCGTCTCTATGGTTAGGGACGGTCTTGCCATTCCCCATTTGCATGGGGATAAGTTTTTGTCAATTCCTTGTGAAAAATCGGGTAATGTGCTGCACATTACCCATCCTCTTATAGTTGACCTATAATTCCACACCATTCTTTCCAATTTCTCTTTCCTTTGGTGTTCAGTAGGGCTGATAAAATAAAAAAACTTGTAATTTTCTTTAGTTTTTGCTAAATTGACTGTCTCATTGAAAAAAGCAATTGCCTATCATCTATCATCTCATCCATCTAATCGCGGAGTGTGTTTTCGGTAATCCCTATGATTTCTGCAATTTCCTTATGCAACATTCCGTGCGCTTTCAGACGAATTGCATCCATGCGCCGTTGTACTAAAGGTGCCAGATGATTGTAGCGCTGATAGTTTACTTCTTTCAAGATTTCTGGGTTAAATTCAAATTGTATTGTCATACCTAAATATTACCAAATCTTTTGATTTTTGTCTTCTTAAAACCGCAATTTATGCCCGTTTTTAGTATAACTAATCGGGTGTTTAGACTGAAGACTGAAGGCTATATTGAGAAATCTAAGATAATCTGCCTCGTGGTCACGAGCGCAATCCTCTCCACGATGTTAGAAGGAACGAAAACGGCTACCCGCCGTTTTTGAGAAGTCAGTCAAAACAACTCTTCTTTCGGAAACCCTGCAGTTACCCGATAAACCAACATTGCTACTTCATCAGCTAACCCAAATACCCGAAGTTTTGTTTGTTCACGCATGATTTACCCATAAAAACCTTCAGCCTATCTACCTGAGTAGTTACGATTTTATGTGATTTCAAATTGATTCTTTGTGTCTTAGTGCCTTTGTGCGATTGCTTCTCTTATAGGGGATGGAAAAAAGACTTGACAGGGTATTTTGTTTTTGATATAAGCCATCAAATAATTTACTGCCAAGAACACAAAGGAAAAGAACAGAAGATGAGAAACGGTGAAGATGGGAAGTTGTGAAATACAACCTTACAGCCTCTCAACTTCATAACATCTTCTTTTTCTACGCGACCAATAAATTGTGGGGATAGGTAAATGGTCCACTTCTTGCAAGCCAAGCCAAGTACACCTTAATATTGTTTTTGGTTTTACGGCTTTAGATCGTTCAGAAAACGCCTTTTCCCTGAGAAATCAGGGAAAAGGCGTTTTTTTTACACAGATTATTTATCAATTGTTTATGCCATCAATACACCAAGCCACAAAGAAATTTTGGGGTAGTGGCGTATTGCAATACGCCACTACTGTGGCAGCTTTGATTTTCCTTGAGCGTTGAATTAGGTCGCCTACGGCGACGACTTTTTTGTAGCGCCGACCTTTATGGTCGACATTGACGGGGGACAAACCCCATACGTGTTAAGTTAAGGATGTCAGAAAAAGCAAAATAAATGGAAGCGGGTATTGACAACCCGCTTTTTTTATGATAGTGTAGCCGATAGCATCAATATATCTATCGGCATTAAAAGGAGGAGGTTATGACTGTAGAGAAAAAACGTATCGTTCAGTTAAAAGAAAGATTGTTCAACTTGGGGGCAGTACTACCTGGAAGCCTCAGCAAGCAGTGGAATGTGTGTGGTTCAGCCGGATGTAGATGTAAGAATTCGGATCATCCTGTTAAACATGGGCCTTATTATCAGTTGAGTTACACGTTGAAGGGCAAGAGTTCTACCGCATTTGTGAAAAAAGCCGCTCTGAATGAAGTCCGTACCAGGATTAAACGTTACAAAGAATTCAGGGAATTGTGCGACACGCTGGTTGAGGCATACGTTGTTGAGTTCCGCAAACACGGTATTGAGGAGGATCAAGCATGATTACAGAAAAGACACTCTGCAGTGCATTTAAAAAAAACCCTGTCTCGAATGGCAAAGGTAACAGGGTTCATAAAAAGGAAAAGGAAGTTTAGCGCATTCGAATTTGTTCTGTTGATGGTGGTTGGGCAGATGTCTATGGTTCATCCGTCTTTGTCAGGCATGGTGGAAGCGGTCCGGGTCAATATAAGCAGGGTTGCTTTGCATTTGCGGTTCACAGCCCAAGCTGCAGAGTTCTGTCTGGCGTGCCTGAAAAAGGTTCTTGAATATTCCGTGCGTCCAGCCAGAATCACGCCTTCTGCCCTTGACGTCTTCAAGCGGGTACACATTTTTGACAGTTCGAGCTGGGATATTAATCCCGGTCTGAAACATGTCTTGCCTGGTTCCGGCGGCGGAGCATCGGACGCTAATTGCAAATTGCAGGCCGGGTATGAGTACAAGAGTGGCAGCCTTGTCTTTTTTGCGGTCACTGAAGGCATTAAACCTGATCAGGCATATAGCAATCGGCTACTCGATCCCCGTCTCCACGAGGACAAGTTTCGTTGAGAAAGACGACCTGATGCTGACCGATCTCGTCCCCATTTCCATGGGGATGAGTGTGTTTCAGGAACTCACAGCAAAAGGCGCATATTTCCTTTCAAAACTTCTTATAGGAACGACTTTACGGAATGCCGGCACATCGGAGAAAATCTACTTGGGTGCAACACTGCGCAGTTTTGTCGGCAATATCCTGGAAATACATGTCATCATGGGCAACGACAAACACCATGTGCCATGTCGTCTGATCGGCCTGCGGGTTACAAAGCAGGTGGCAAATGCAAGACGCAGAAAGTTGCGGAAAGAAGCCGAAAAGAAAGGCCGTACGCCAAGCAAAAATCATCTGGCATTGTGCGATTGGACTCTGTTTGTGACTAATGCCTCATCTGAAATACTGCCGGTCAATATCGTTCTCTCACTTTACCGCCTCAGGTGGCAGATAGAACTGATTTTCAAGCAACTTAAGGGCGTTCTTCGCGTTCATTCATCCAATACTACCAAGGAATATCGCCTGAAATGCGAAATATACGGAAAGCTTATCATGCCGGTACTCATCCACGGTATCCATTCATCTTTAAATGCTAATATGTGGACCACAAGAAAAATGGAAGTCAGCTTCGACAAACTCTACAAACGCATCCAGGAACGCGCCTTCTCTCTCCTCCAAAATATGCTCCTTACCGTCGTCACAGCGGTAAAACAATTTCTTCGTGAAATCAACTGCCTTGCCATCGCTTGTATTAAAACCAGACAACCTTCGCGAAAAACCACTCTCGAATTATTGGAGGATACACATGCTCTTTTGTTGCCTTAACTTAACACGTATGGGGGGCACCCCCCTTGCATCCCCCCGTCAAATGGCACAAAGAACCAAAGCGCCTAAGAATCTATCGTCCCGCGCGAACCGGCCATACATAGCGGTTCGTAGCGGCCTTAGGGACGTAGCCCACGTTGCCATTGTACAGGTACACCTGCCACGCGTTCGCCGTACCGTACGAGTAAGTAGTACTCGACCAGTAGTAGTCCGCCCACCGCACGCCGATAAAGATGTCCCCATCGGTCCATTGGCTCGTTCCCGACGCGCTTGACAGAGCAGGATTGGTGTACGCAAAATCGATCAGACTATGCAGTTCCTTCACATTTGGCAGACGCCAATCCCCCGCCTTCGAACCGTCCGTAAGGCCTGCCGAACCACTGGACAGGGTATTTGCGTCAGATAAGGCCTGTTCCCACGTTCTTTCACCAAAGGCATTGGCATTCTTCAACCAAATTAATTTGATAAGGTTGTCCTTTACGATGCCGTTACCATTATCCGTGAAGCGTGGGTTTGGCCATTTGACGCCTTTCTTCAAATCCCCGTCCTCCCCACCTGTTGCTGAATAGGAAGTAATCTGACCAGTCTTCTCTATGAGGGCTTTAGCTCCAAAAACAAATGTTTGATACGTCCCCAGTAAAAGCAGGGGAACTACCCACACAAAAACAAGATGCCTTTTAAAACAGCTTATTCTGCTTAGCACCCTAACACCCTCCTTTTTACAAAAACAATCTAAAGATACTGGATCACACGATCCTTGTCATCATAATGTCAGGCGAGGATGCCTGGCCTACCTTTTCTCTCGTTTCTCTCGTTCCCAAGCTCCAGCTTGGGAATGTGCTTGTGCCAGAAGCTCTTGCTTTTTTTTCCCCGGCGGGGCGGCACAAATACCCCAAGGTTTTTCTTTGTGGCTTGGTGTCTTAGCGGCATAAACAATTGATAAAGAATGTGTGTAAAAATAAAAAAACGCCTTTCCCCTGATTTCTCAGGAAAAAGGCGTTTTCTGAACTCTCTAAAGCGGTAAAACCAAAAACAAGATTAAGGTGTATTTGGCTTGCAAGTTATATACCATATCACTTCCCTTTTGAATGTGTCAGAATTCTACTAAATTACCGCTCCTTGAACCAAAACCAAATGTGATTGTCAAGATTTTTTTATTCAAAATTTTCACTTCCGTGTTACAATTAGAGAGAAACCATTCAGGGCTTTTCGTTGGAATAAATTGAAGATATAAAATATAATTAAAGTATTCAAGCTGGAGCCTGGGAACGAGCGGAACGGGGAAACGCATGCAATGCGTCTCTACAAAAACTTGGAGATTCCTTGAACATTAAATTAGGACTTCGGCAACTATTTTTATTTGCTTGTAGGGGCAATTCATGAATTGCCCCTACAAGATTGAAATTCCTATACGTTAAAATAGAAGACCAGTAAAGAACTGCTTTCTATCTTATGGGAACAATTTCAGCCCTTCTGTTCAGGGCGCGGCCTTCTTCGGTGTCATTAGGAGCAATAGGCTTTTTATATCCAAAACCCACGATAGAGACACGCGATTCATTAATACCTTTCCCGACCAAATAATTCTTTACCGCATGGGCTCTTTTTTGGGAGAGGTCTATATTATATTCCATCGAACCGATATTATCCGTATGTCCCTCTATTCTTATGTACATATTCGGATTTTTTTGCAAAACATCGACAATGTTGCTTAGATTCGAGTCAAACTCTTCTTTAATATCCCATTTTTTATAATCAAAAGTGATTCCTTTTACCACCCAGCATCCTCTGGAATCAACAATAGCCCCTTCCGGGGTATCCGGGCATTCATCGTCTTTGTCGTAAACACCGTCACCATCACTATCAATATCTTGTTTTTGTATAGCTGTCAAAAATACCTTTTTTACAAAGTCCGCCATGTTGTCACTGGACGCAATCTCATCAGCAGTTACCGAAAAACCACATTTTACCTCTCGTGCAAGCTCTCTGAGTTCTTCTTCTCCTTCGGCAGTATTTCCCACAAAAATGGTGTAAAGGCATACCCTGTCTCCATACATTTCTTTTAAATCCTTTGCCCTCTCTAAGGGACTTCCGATTAACTGTTCACCGTCACTGACAAGAATAACAGCATTTTGACCGCCTGACGTCAGTAATATGTTCCATGCATCTTTAATACCATTACCAGCCGGACTGCTACCTTGCGGAGGCGTTGCACTGATTAACGCATCTTCTAAAAGGCTGCGTGAGTACTTCGTAAGTTCATAAACAACAGATGTTTCGAATGGCTTAAAATATCCATGTCCAAACGTTACAAAGGCGCATTTTACATCGATTTCAGGCAGGGTATTATTCATTCTCGCTAAAATATCTTTGGCCACGGTAAACTTAGGATGCCCTTTATTAACAGCACCGATATATTCATCTCGCATAGATGCTGATGCATCTAAAATAATTACAAAACTTTCAATTTTTGGCACATACTTCACATCCTGAGTTTGTGAATCTAAATTTTGAGGAACGAAAGTTTCAAGAGGCTCGATAGGTTTCTTAAGAGACTTAAGCTGCGCGCAACCTGTTAGAATTGTAATTGACGCCGTAAGAAACGATGCTAATAGATATATTTTCCGCATAACGATTCCCCTATAAAATGAAAAAATAAATCTGTATAAATCAGCGTTTATCCGTGTCCGACTGCAATTATTAGGTTAAATATTTTTCCATGAGAAAAATACTGTAGCAAAAAGGCAGTAGAATGCAAGCTTTTTTAATTCTGCTTTTTCCATTTTCATCGCTTTTCTTTGAGTATTTTTTTAAGAACGTACTTACGTATACAAATCCACAACACATTTTTCATTCAGCTTGCCAGCAAATCCCTACAACTTTTTCTTTTTTTGGAGCGCCGTAGTTGAGAAACTGGAATTTTCTTTCTTCACTTGATTGCTTAATGACGGCATAAGAAATCGTCCCATCATGTCTAAATTCTAGAGTAGCTCCATTCTCATTTTTATATATTTTCCCAATTTCAACAGGATTATCGATATCAAAAACACCGTAAATAGGATGTGCCACTGTTTTCCCAGAAACAACAAGAACTTCTTTTTTTGAAGTTACATAATAACCCTCAACTGCTCTAACTACGCCATCACCAACAACAATGCAAGATGTTAAACTAAATACCAAAAAGACTGGAATAATAATTGTTTTTATCCAAAACTTAATATTAGACAATTTCATATGATTCCATCCCCCCTCCTCCACAGGACATTGAATAAACAGCAGAAGCCAAAACGGTAGACGACCAATAAGAAGTATGTGATACTGCAAAAGTTTCTCCTGCACTCAAAGTATGATTTCTTACACCCGGGAATTCTGATTTAATTAAATCTCCATTTACTGCAATTGGATCTTTTGGATAATAAAAATTATCCCATACAAATGGAAATGGTTTATCCATGGGATTTCTCATTTTTAAGAGATTTAATGGACTGCCAATTGTAATAAAGGCAGATACGGGCATTTTAGAAAAATTATCTGTTTGTTGTTCTTCTCTCAAAATGTCAGCAGAAATAACGGAACCTAAGCTATGCCCTACAAGGACGCAATTAGGATGTTTTAAAATAACCTCTTTAACAACTCTTCTAATTTCTCCACCGTTTGCACCGAGGTAAAGAGGCACATCGGAAACAATATCAATAAGCGTAAGAAACCATGCTACTGGAGATAAAGGAAACTGTTTCTTTGCGAACGCCTCAAGTGCTTCAGGAGTTAAATCATTAACAGATTCCCATAGGGCTTCTTGCCAAAGAATACCATCTTTTGGATCTGCCTCAGAGGCATTTTTTACATTCTCATAAGGACCTATACGAATAACTGGTCGCTCTACGGCATGCACATTGGTGGAAAGCTCTTTTGAAAAACCAGCCCGATCTTTATTTTTTCCAGAACCAACACCATGAACAGCAACAACTGGAAGTTTATTATCTGCCATAATAGTAATGCCCCTTTGTTTTTAAAAGTAATTATTTCAATAATCTCACGAACGGCTTAGTATAAACTCAATGTCATTAAGGTAAGAAATAGGTTTGTACCTAAATTCTGCCAATGGGACGCAGGTTAACGAAGATATGCACAGATAAAATCATAAGTTAGACCTTTTGTCTCACTCACCCAATGGATGAATAGATGGATGAGATGATAGATGATAGGAAATGGTTTTTTCCCTTAGAGATGATATTGAACCAAAAACAAAGAAGATTGCAATCTTCTTTTAATTTTTTGCAGCTATATTGAAAAATAATGAGGGACAGACACAATACTGTTCGGCACGATGTTTGATGGTTAATATCTATAGGTAAAATATTTAGGTAGTAGTCATACTAATCGCCCTACGGGCTACTTCCGTTACCCTTCTGAACATCGTTGTTCA
>Ga0209641_10000572_pt1 | contig 34207 bp, 26 predicted proteins | sample RifCSP16_1_FD_184022 | JGI IMG/M metagenome (GOLD analysis project Ga0209641, IMG submission 184022) | Soil microbial communities from Rifle, Colorado - Rifle CSP2_sed 16_1 (SPAdes) (version 2) | ecosystem: Environmental > Terrestrial > Deep subsurface > Rock core/Sediment | place: Rifle... | reverse complement strand
GGGGGGGGGGGGGGGGGGGGGGGGGGGGGGCTCGGTCAACCGTATGTTTCGAGGAACACCTGGAACGCCCTGCGCTCCTCGGCGTCCATCGGCAACTCGCCCCGCGCCACATCTCGTGCGAACCTGATTGCGAACTTGCGCCAGATGCCTTCCTCCTTGTAGGCAGGGAGTGCGGATTCGGGCAGGCCGATTTCCGCGAAGGCGACCTTGCGCATTTCCTCCGCGTTCGGCGCGACCACAATGCGTCCCTCCTTCAAGGATTGCGCGTCCCATCCCATGAGCCGTAGGTGCAAGTCCGCATGACGCTGGCCCGGCGCCTCGTCGAACCTCATGAGGGCGCGGAAGATGCGGAGGTCCGCTTCGCCGTGCCAGCCCAATACGATTTCCGCCTCGACTGGATGGTTGCAGAGACCCTGCTCCTCCGCGTAGTGGACTGGAGTGAGCCACGCCCCGACGCCGCCATCGTCATATCGCCGGGTCGCCACATGGGGGACCTCCGCGAGGTTGCGCCAAGGGATCTTCTCGATGATCGCGGGCCCCCAGATGTTGATCCGGAAGAAATCACGCGGTCCGTGCTGACGAACGTTCGCCTCGGTCGGAATGAGGTTGTAGAGCGCCGGATTCCAGACCTCGTCTATGTAACCCATGGCGAACACTGGATGAAGAATGGGATAGAGGGTGTGCGCGAGCTCGACTGTGGCCGCAAGTCGGGGCGTATTCTCCTCGGGGTCGAGATATTGCCAGAAGAGCCTCACGCTCCCCAGGGCTACCTCGCCTTTCTCCGACTCGCCAAGCTGTCGGGCACGGTTCCGGTTGCCGGGCGCGCCGAGCGGAAACAGGTCGAGGGCCAGATGAAACGGCCCGTCAAAGCTCACAAGCCCGCCTTCCGCCGCCAACAACGCCTCGATGACCGCTGCTGGTGACAGACCCTCCTGAAGGAGATGCTTCACCGCCTTCCTCTGCTCTCCGAGAAAGGGAGCGTGATCCTGGTCGAGAAGCATTCGGAACCCATGGCCCTCTAGGATGCCGACCAACTTGGCGGAAACCTCGGGCCGCGGTGTCGCCTTCGGGACATAGAACTCAAGGAGGAAGCTCTGGCTCACGCGTTCGTCCCCCTACGTGCCCTCGATGGCCCTGACGATGACCGGGAAGGAGAAGGTCGCGTCGCAGTAGGCCTGAATCTGGCTAACCTGCCCGCTCCGGACATAGACGACCATGTCCGCACCCGGGTCGAAGGTGCGGAGTTCGGGCAGTTGGTCGAAAAGTTTCCTCTCGACATTCGTTCGGTCGGTCATATCCTTCACCTCAATGATGGCTCGTCTGCCCGTCAGCGGGTCACGATGTGCGAGTATATCTATCCTGTGCGTGTTGAAGCGCACTTCCAGTCCCTCGATGTTCTCCGCTCCGATGCCCCGAGCCACGCGGGCCTCGGTGAGATGGCCAAGGTTCCCGGGATCGGCGCCGGCGCCGTGGATCTCCCGGGAGAGTCTCGAATACCCTCTCAGCTCGACGAGTTCGTAGAGGTCCCGAATGGCAGCATTCGTGGCGGCGGTAGCAGCCTCTTCACTCATTCCGGCGGCCTTGAAACTATTATGGATTCGCCTCACGAAGGTCACTTCGTTGACGCCCCGAGCAGTCACTCGCCCCGCCTTCCGGACGACGTCGTCGGCGAGCCCCAGGGGAAGGATGTTGCTGACGCCAAGCAGGACGAAGGGTCCTCCCAGGTAGTTCGCAAACCATTCGCCGAAGATCTCGGGGAACACGTACGCAAGACCGGCGAACGCGGTCGTGAAGACCGCCGCCACGAAGATTCGCGAGTTGAGGGGGCCGATGCCTCGAAGCCTGTTGACGAGCTGGGTCACCTTGGCGGCATCCGCCAGGTCGCCGAGCTTCGCGGTGATTTCTCGTCCCGCGCAAGATATCCATAGCCTAGATGGAACTGAACAAGCAATTGTAGACCGTCAGTCTTTCCACCGGCTCTCCGAACGGCTTCCCCTCCATTCCCGGGACGGTGAGGTCCAAAAGATCCCAAGGGAGGATCTCAACTCCGTTGGCGACGAGGATTGCCTCAACGCAGCGCTGGAGCCCCGCGCACTCGGCTGTGGGTGGACTGCGATTCTGAAGGGAAGGCGTCACGGTTTCGTCGACTATCCGGGTCTCGTGCCAAGACAGGGCCGCGTATGGTCCGAGTTGGCTGACTCGAACCTGACCATCGTAGACGACACCGCCCCGGTCTTTCACGTACTCAAACTGGTCTGCCCACAGGGGGCTTCGCTTCCACAAGGGCACGTCTCGCTTGGACGTGGTATAGGAAATCCGATGGGACCGCTCGTAGTATCCGCCCGGGTCGCGGTACGCAGAGGTGTTGCAATCATGTTCAATTTGGGAGACGATCCTCGCAACGAGGCTGCTGCTGTCGAATTCTCTCCTGACCAGGTGGGACTTCGCCCCCTCTTCCAGGTCCCCCGTCGGATAAGCCTTCCGAATGAGGTCCCAGATGTGTTTCGGAATCAACGACATCATCTCGGATTCGTCCATGTGCCAGCGGTGGGATCCCATGCCCAAACGCTGGAGCCCCTGATGGGGTACGCCGTCATGATTCTTCCGTCGGCTCCCACGATAACCCGGAGTTCGTCGATTCCAAACCGACTCGGCATGTACCGGTATATCCACGCACTGCCGTCCCAGATGGGGTCGGCGTTCATGACTGCTTCGTCGATTAGGCGCCACACGTCCAGGTCTGTCATCGTGCCCGGGAGCGCTTTCGAAATTGGGTAGCCCGTTATGGTTCGTCCCGTCGGGAAGAATGAGGTTGGGTCCCCGGACAGCTTGAGGAGTGAACCATCGACATGCCGCTGGAAAATGTGGATCTGTCGGCCCTCCGTCATGGCGAACACAAAGGTCCGGGCGCCTGTCGAGTCCCTTCCTACGGCGACGCGGATGATGCGGTTGGGACCGGTCTGGGCAAAGGGTTCGGCAGCAAGGGTGTCCAGGTAGCGCCCGATTCGGACCTTGGACGCATCGTCGAGGGCACCATCGATTGCGCGAAGTCTCAAGCCTTGAGCGAAACGCTTCTGTCCGATACTGCCAACACCGCCGTTTGTAAGTCCGTAAACGGAGAGAACCACGAAGGCCCCTCCCAGGTAGTTCGCAAACCACTCGCCGAAGATCTCAGGGAACGCGTACGCAAGACCGGCGAAGGCAGTCGTGAAGACCGCCGCCATGAAGATTCGCGAGTTGAGGGGGCCGATGCCTCGAAGCCTGTTGACGAGCTGGGTCACCTTGGCGGCATCCGCCAGATCATCGAGCTTCGTCGCGATTTTCGCAAAGACCTGCGTCGCCTTTACGCCCGCCGTGACCGCCCTTGCAAGCCCCACGCCAACGAACATGAGTCCGATGGTCCCCGCCACGTAGCCCGCGTACCACCTGAACTTGAACACATTGTGGTTACACAGGAGGTTCGACTCGCACTCTGCGGCGGCGTACGGGTTCGCCCTCGACTGAGTTGCGTCGATGAACTCGAAGAGGGCCTTGCCAAGTTCCACCAACGCGTCCAGTCCTCGAGCCTGGAACGCCCCCGCGATGGCGCTGCCGCCGTCGAAGATTGCCTGCGGCTCGAGGAATAGCGTCGCAAGGTCCGAAACCGCATCCCGGAACGCGTACCAAGCGCCGCTCAACAGCCCCCCCAACTCCGGACCTAGGAATTCCACCGTGATGGAGGTGATCCAGTTCCCGATGGCGTCAAGGACCGTCGGCTGCTCCAGGGTCACGTAGTTCGAGTTTCCATTCCGGTCGTAGGCCACGATTTCCCACCGGGCCCCATTGAAGGCGTCTGCGAACCCAACGTCAAGACGATCTGAGAATTGAGCGCTCTGGGACCCCACTGGGTGTACGGCTACGGGCCGGTCGTACTCCCCGTCCTTGTACACGGCGACCCGGTCGACCCCCGCGAGGTCGTACACGGAATACGTGACCCAGCAACGCTTGATGTTCCAGTCCACGAACAGCTGGCATTGGTTGTTGGGCGTGAGGTCGGTGATGAGCAGGTCGGGCCCTTGCAGCTCCGTGATCGTGGGATCGTCGTCGTAGCCCTCGCGGAGAAGATCCCCATCCGTGTCTTCGTTCCGCGGGTCGGAATGCGCGAGGAATTCGAGGAAGTCCGAGAGGCCGTCCAGATCCGTATCCGCCGAGGTCGGGCTCGATGTGACGGCGTACGTCGTCATGTGGGCCGCGAATTCCTGGCGGTTCTCGATGGCCTCCATCACCTTCTCGAGGGCTTGCAGGCTCGTGATCGCGTACACGGTCCAGCCCGCCAATTCGAGTTCATCATCGAGCCGGTCGCCGTCGTCGTCAGTGTCTCCGTTGTTGCCTTCCCGGTCACAGTCCGTGTCGAGCCACTCCGAGGGATTCCGAGGGAACGCGTCAATGCCGTCCGGCCATCGGTCCCCGTCCATGTCGCGGATGCGCGGATCGGAGTCGTAGAGGAGAACCTCGGCGCCGTCGCCGAAAAGGTTTTGGTCTCCGTCCGTGTCGAACTTTCCGGGCTCCGTTCCCCAGACGACTTCCTGGGCGTCGTCGAGCCCGTCCAGGTCCGAGTCCAGATCGAAAGGATAGCTCCCCCTTGCGAGCTCGACCCCGTCGGGAATCCCGTCCCGGTCCATGTCGGCATCGGTGGGATCGAGACCGAGCCGATGCACGAGGAGCACCGGGAGGACCTCAAGCCTCCAGGCCGACGCCACGGGCCGTGAGACGCCTCTTTCATCGACGAACGTCCGCAACACGAGGGGATCCGATCGCACGTTGACCCGGAGGAACCCGCCCTTCAGATCCGCCGGAAGCCAGACATCGGTCCGGTAGTCGTCCGCACCGGAGAAGCTGAGGCGGACCTCGGCATCCAGCCCCGCGTACACCGCGGGCCAATCTTCGTGCGTGTGATCATCGAACACCCGCGCGTCCTCCCCGACTTCCACACGGAATGTGCCGAAGAGGGGCGTCACCGTGATCGAGCCCTCCTGCACGCGGGTCAGATCGTATTCGCTCTGGACGCGGAAGCCGTACGTTCCGGGTTCCAGGAACAGGTATGAGAATGACGGTCCCCCCATACCAGAGTCGAACAGCGGTCCCGCCAGTCTGATGGGGGACCACAGGTTCTCCTTACTGGTGAGCCAATGGGGATCGTCGGCGCTCGACCATGCGACCTCCGTACCCTGGGACACCGTAAGGGCTTCGGGATCCGGTGTCCCACCCGTCAACACAACACGCATCGTGTCCAGAGCATAGGGTGTGCTGAGCCACGGAGGAAAGGCGTGGACGCTCAGGGATATCGCATGGCGTCCAGCCAAGGATTCGATGGGGACAGACATCCCCATCGAGAATTCACCCGCGCTCGTCAGCCCCTGGCTCAGGATGCGCGAAATGTAGGGATCGTGTTTTGGGCATGAGGCCGTACTGTCTTGGTACCAATAGCCGCCGATCGTCGTGTCCCAAGGATCCGAGTCAAAGCGGTCTCCCAGCCACTCCCACTCGTGCCAGGTCAGCGAGCGGTGGGTGCTGACGGAGTAGGACGACACGGGGACGAAGGTGGCGACTTCCGCGCCGTCGGGGATCCCGTCGCGGTCGGTGTCCGGATCGACGGGATTCGTCACGAAGCCGTCGTTCGCAGGGTGGACCTCCTCCCAGTCCGAAAGTCCGTCCAGGTCGGAGTCGGCGAGCGTGGGGTCCGTGCCCAGGGCGGTTGACTCATGGAAGTCCGTGAGTCCGTCGCCATCAGAATCGAAGCTCTCCGGGTCCGTGCCCATTTCGGCCTCTCGCTCGTCCAGGAGATTGTCCCCGTCCGAGTCCACGAACACGTCCACACGGGCGCACGCACGGCCCAATTCCGAGCCGACGAGCACCTCGAGGCATGCGCTGTAGGAGCCGCTCGCAATAAAGGAATGTTCAACCGAGAATCCCGAGGCGGTCGTTCCGTCGCCAAAGGTCCATGTGGGCTGAAGTTGCGTGGTGTCCGCATTCCAGGCGAACGCGTACCCAACAAAGGCGACGGGACCTGGAGATCCGTAGACCGTGAGGTCCGGACCCCCATACACGATCGGCGGGGCGTTCTTGATGGTGACGACCGTCGTTTCTGCGGCCTGAGCGCCGTCCTCATCCCGGACTTCCAGGAACAAGGACAAAGCCCTGTCGTCCGGGACGAGTAGGACCGGATTCCATCCGGACGCAATCTCGACACCGTCCTTCCTCCACACGAAGCTCAGGCCTGGCCGATCCGACAAGGTATCCCAAGAGGCGCTCCCATCCAAGACTAGGGAGCTCCCGACGAGCGCAGACAGGCTGGCCGGGAGGACCGCCACCGGATTCGCGTTGAGAATGTCGACGGTTTGGAACGCCTCCGACGTCGCCCCGTTATCGTCGAAGACCCGCAGGCGAATCCATGCGGGTCCATCGTGCGTGAAGTCGTGAATCCCCCACGGGCCCGTCTGGACCGTCCCGTCGGAGTACTCCCAGACGTAACGAAGGCTGGCCCCATCGGACGGCGTTTCGGACGAGTTTCCCCCCCAGGAGACCACGGTCGAATCCTCCTCGGCCTGAATCGCAGACTCGAAGCGCGCGATGGGCGGCACATTCCCCACGTTGACGACGAGACCGCTCGAGGCTTGGTCTCCCATCCGGTCCGTGACGGTCACGGTGACCGTGTATTGGGCCGCCCTTTCGAACGCGTGGACCGCGGTCTTCCCGATGGCCGTCGTGCCGTCGCCAAAGTCCCACTCGTACCGCGGATACGGCTCGGTCTCGCTAGGGCTTGTGGGGGGATCCGGGTCCACGAGCGTTGGGACGTCGCGGTCCTTTAGGGTGGCCTGGAAGGGAACCGTGAGGTCCTCGGTCGCGTCCACGTCGGGTCCCACCTCCACCCTCGGCCCAAGGTTGTCGATCAGTTCGCGGTCCGGCGGTGGAAGCCTGCAGGAGGGCGGTATGATGGGGGGCACGGCGCAGAGGGGCCGTGGGGAGGCTGCCGCCTTCGCCGCGACGAAACGGATGGTGTCAGATCCCGCTCCGCCCTCATCGTCCAAGGCGGTCAACGTGATCGGGGACATCGGGGGCGCCATGGACCACGGGAGGAACGCGTACGCCGTCACCCGGCGGGGGTGGTCACCCCTCGACGGGGAGTACCACTCGTTCCTCGCGAACCCGCCTTGGTCCCACACGAACGCGAGGTCGTCCGCGCCCGGGTCGAATGCGCGGCCTTCGAGGAGGATGCCGTCCGCGAACCACCAGATCCCCGTGATGGTCGCTCGCGGCGGGACGTTCCGTACGGTCACATTCACGAGGCTGACTTCGGACTGGAGCCCACCGGGGTCCGTGACCCGCAGGCCGAGTTGGTGGAACGAGGCGGAGAGGCCTTCCTCGTCCCACCACGTGTAAGAGGGACTCCAACCCGCAAGAGTCGGGTCGGGGCTCGGCCCAACGGCGGGAGTGAACGACCATACGTATCGAAGGGACGGTTGGTCGGAGAAGGTATCCCAGCTGCCGCTTCCGTTGAACAGCCCGGCTTGTCCCTCGAGGATCGTGAGTTCGTGACCCGCTTCTGCGACCGGGGGACGGTTTGCCACGGAGACGTGGACTTCGTCCCGTGACGATTCCCCGTTATCATCGGTCAGGACGAGTCGAGCTACGTAGTTGCCGGCCGTCGAGTACGCGTGTCCGACGACGGGACCCACGCCCCGGGTTCCGTCGCCGAAATCCCAAGAATAGGCGAGGTCCGCGAGGTCACTTGGGGTGTCCGGGTTGCCCACAGAGCGGAACGTCACGACATCGTCTTCCCACGCGCTTGGCGGGCTCGCTTCTGCGGCCGCGATCGGCCTCACATTCAGGACGGTCATGAGGGCCTTGTCGACGTGAAAAATGCCCACGGAAGGATCCGTGACCTGCAGGCGGACGACATAGTCGCCCGCGTTGGCAAAGCTGTGCTCCGCAATCGGGCCGTGACCGGGTTCGGTTCCATCACCGAAGTCCCATTCAAACGAAAGGAGGGACTGGTTGGCGACGATCGGCCACGAGGCGGTGCCGTCGAGCGTGAGGATTTCGTCCTCGCGTGCGATCTTGTCCGGTCCCGCGTCAGCGCCGGGGAAGTCGATTCCGGGCAGCGGCCGACGGACGCCGATGGTCACACGGTCCAGGTCCATCCGACCGAGCCCATCGCGGACGACAAGCGCCACTTCGTACGTACCCGGCTTTGCGTACCGGACCGTGGTGTCCGCGCCGTGGGACACGCCGTCGTTCCGCAGGTACCACGTGTACTCCAAGGGAGCCACCCCCAGGGAGGTGGAACCGAATAGTGCGACCGCATCGCCGACCGTGACCGTGGCGGCCTTGACGAGCCCTTCGGCATCGAGGCTGGCTCTCGCATCGGGGCCCTGGGTCACGCCGGCATCCCGGGACATTGGCGAAAACCCCACTAGCACGATCGCCAGGCAGGAGGCCATTGCAGAGATGCGGAGGTAGGGCTTCATGCCAGGCCCTCCGCCAGGAGTCGGAGACCGCCGGATCCCCATGGAGACCGACCCAGGCGTCGGAACGCGACCGAGACCGCGCCTGTCACGACCGAAAACGTCCGAATCACGGAAGTCCGCATGTTGCTCGCCGAGAACCGCATTGCGCGAGCTGGAGCATCCGAAGTTTGGTGCGTTGTTTTACACCTATTTAATCACCGCGGGTGCCGGGCCCCAGTATCGGATTCGAGAGCGGTGAGTCGACGGTTCACGTGACGGCGAATCGGACCTGCGCCTCGGCCCGCGCTTCCGCGACCTGCTTGAAGTGCTTCAGGCGCATGAAGTTGTCCCGCTCCATCTCGTCCAACGGCTGGCGGATCCACGCCTCCGTCGACTTCAGCTCCGGGATCACGTGGTACTCGAGCATCCCCAGCGCGTTCAGCGCGTCGCCCTTCTCCACGTACGAAGGGGATTGAACGATCAGAAGGCGCCGAATAGGGCCCACACGGCCGCGCGCACGAGGTGCGCCCGCCGATCCCGCCAGAACGCGCCGACGCCGAACAGGAGCAGGTCGAGGACCGCGCCCACGGGCACCTCCCTAGGGGTGTGCCGGTAATGAACCTAAGGACCGCTCGAGTCCGGACGTGCACGCGAAATCGAGATACCGATCTCCCGAATCCGACGGCATGGAGCCCTCAACCTCGGGCGCTCCCTCGCAGGGCCCCGTCATCAGCCGCGCGCCCGGGTTCGTCACGATGAAGGCGCCCCGCTCGTCGGTGGGTGAAGGCGACGGGCCCTCGAATCACGACCTTCATGGAGAACGACCTTTTATCCACTGCGGTGGTTACAGCCTGTAATGGCTGGGGCCGTCGACCGAGCGCGGCGGGCCTATGCTCTTCGGGTCCTTGTCCTTGCGATTTCCCTCGGCCTGATCACCGGTGTCGCGGTCTTCGTCGTGGTGCCCCCAGCGACCGCCGAGACCTTCCCTACGCCGAACACGCGCGTCGATGACTCGCTCCTCGATACGACGACGGATTTCCAACCGGCCCTCGCCGCCTCCGGTTCCTCCGTGTACCTCGCGTATTCAACGATATTCGACATCAAGTTCGCCCGGTCGGACGACGGAGGTTCCTCGTGGTTCGGGTGGACCCTGGTCAGCGACAATCCGGGGGACGGCAGCATCCGGGCCCAACCGGACCTCGCGGTGGCCCCGAACGGGACGGCTTACGTGGTTTGGGTGGAGAACCGCAATTCACCTCCTTGCTCCCCGGGATCGTTGCACGTCTTCGCGTCCTGGTCCGCCGACGGCGGGCTCACCTGGGGAGACGGCCTCAACAACAACAACGACGTGCGGGTGGACGAGTGTGCCTCGCCGGTCAGCTCGCAGCCGACCATCACCGTCAACGCGGCCGGCCTGATCGCCGTCGCCTGGTCAGACACCCGGATGGGCGATTCGGACATCTGGGCGAGCACCTCCATCGATGGGTCAATCTGGGCCGCCAACGTCCGCGTGAATGACGATGCCGGAACGCAGGCCCAAGGCAGCCCCTCGCTCGCCGCGGCCGGAGATGCCATCCACATCGTCTGGAACGACTCCCGCTCGGACATCGGGGATATCATGCACGCGAGGTACGCCGGGCCCGGTTGGACCGCGAACGCGCGCGTGGACGACGCCCCCGCGGGCGTCTTGGCACGCGACCCGGTTCTCCTTGCCGGCCTTTCCGGAAACCCGGCGATTCTCGGCGTGGCGTGGGTCGACAATCGCGCCGCCATCGGCCGCCAAGACGCCCGGTTCAGCGGCTCGGCGGACGGGGGGCTCACCTGGGGAGACGGCCTCAGCAACAACAACGACGTGCGCGTCAACGACAACGCAGCCACCGCGCTGGCTGGCTCTCCCGACCTGGTCCAGGCAGGGGGGCGTCTGATCGCCGCATGGAACGATGACCGGCTCGGCGATCAAGACGTGTTCGCGTCCTATTCCTTGGACCTCGGGGCGACGTGGGCGGACGGGATCGGGGATACCGACGCGCGCGTGAACGATGATGAGGCGAGCGTTGTCACGGCCTTCGCGCAGGACTCGGTGGCCCTCGCCGCGGTCGGGACCACCGCCGTCGCAGCTTGGACGGACGGCCGAGAAGGGAACAACGACGTCGCTGCCTCTTTCTCGGTCGACGCACTGACATGGGGGGACGGGTTTCGCAACGACAACGATGCGGTGGCGGCCGGATTGGGCACCGTTCGAAGCGGGGCCCAGCAGGAGCCGCAGCTGGCGGTCTACGGGGGAACCTTGTACGCGGCCTGGTTCGACGACCGCGATGACGCGACGGGCCCGAGCGACGACTACAACATCTACTTCACGAGCTCGGCCGACGGCGGCACCACGTGGGGGGATGACCTGGTGAACAACAACGACGTGCGTGTCGACGACGGCCCTGCCCCCGCAGCGGCGGGATACCCGGACATGGCCGTGGCCCCTTCCGGCAGGATTTGCTTGATTTACTCGGACAACCGGAACGGGAATTTCGACATCTTCGTCACGTGGTCCGACGACGGGGGCAGGCATTGGGGAGACGGGCATATCAACGGCAACGACGTGCGCGTGAACGACGACCCCATCGGCCCTGCCGTGGATCAGGTCGAGCCGGCCTTGACGATTGACGCGTCGGGCGCGCTGTACGCCGTGTGGCAGGACGATCGCAACGGCGACATGGACATCTATTCCGCGCGTTCCGTAGACGGCGGCATGATCTGGAGCGCGAACGTCCGGGTCAACGATGACGCGATCGGGAACGGTGTGGATCAATTGGAGCCGTCGGTCACTCGGGAGGGCTCGAGCCTCACGGTAGCCTGGGCGGACGCGAGGACCGGAGAGTTCGACATTCGGTTCTCTTCCTCGGGCGACGGGGGAACGACGTGGGGTGACGGCTCGAGCAACGACAATGACGTTCGCATCAACGACGACCTTGGTGCGGCGGATCAACGACGTCCCGCGATGGCGGCCCGACTGTCCGGAGAACTCGTGGTGATCTGGGAGGATCGGCGTCAAGGCGGGCAGGACATCTATTCCTCTTCCTCCCTCGATGGTGGGGCGACATGGGGGGACGGCATTGCAAACGACAACGACGTGCGCGTCAGCGACGCGGCGGCGGCCTCGGAGAGGGCACGGCCATCGATCGCTGCCGACGCGTCCGCCTACGCCGCTTGGCACGACAACCGGGGCGGCGGCAATACGGACATCTGGTTCTCGAATCGGACGGGGAGCGGCCCTTGGAGCAGTCCCGATGACCGGGTGAACGACCCGGCGAACCAGTCGGCCATCCAGTACGCACCCGAGGTGGCCATCGACGCGACGAGGGTCATGGTGGTGTGGGAGGACGACCGGCTGGGTGCCGGCTTCGGGGCGCGGAACCTGTGGTTCGCCAGCGCGGCGCGGCAGCAGCCCTCGTCCGCGCCGTTGGATCGCATCCTCCTGACGCCTTGGCCCGGCCCCACGGTAGTCTCGGTGGGGCAGAACCAGACGTACACGGCGGTAGGCCTCAACGGTGATGGGCAACTGAACACGACCTGGTCTCCCGCCTGGAGCACCACGGATGGAAGAGGCACCCTCTCAGGTGCGGGCGGGTCTGCGACGATGGGATTCACGATCAACTACACTGCGTCCATCCCCGGCACGGACAACATCACTGTCGCCGCCGCAGGGCTTCCCGCGGTGACTAATCGGTCCCGGATCGACGTCGTCGACCTGAGGCCGCCGACCGTCGAGATCACTCCCGCGCACGGCGCCTCCGACGTGTCCGCAACCACGACAATCGTCCTCATGTTCTCCGAGCCGATGGACCCGACGAGTACGCAGGCGGTCACCGTGACCGCGAACGGACAAGTCGTCACGGGAAGCTGGTCGTGGTCGGGGAACAACGCCACCTTCACACCCGGCGGACCGTTCCCTGACGGCGCCTTCGTGACCGTCACGGTGGTCGCGAGCCAAGCCCGGGACATCGCGGGGAACCCGATGGCCGGGGACGCATCGTTCTCGTTCCGCATCGCCAAACGTCCGGCTGAGCCCCCTTGGACCTGGGTGCTTCTGATCCTAGCGGTCGTCGTCATCCTCGTGGCCCTCGCCCTTCTTCTCCGCCGGCGGCGAAAGGGGAAAGAGGTGCCCGCCGAGGCAGAAGTCCAGACCGAGACAGAATTCCGAGAGGGAGGAACGGGCACGCAGGAAGGCGAAGAGAACCTCATGGGGGAGGATCGGCCGGAAGCAGCATAGGCAGAACTGGAAGCCCAGCGGTCATCTCCGGAAATGCGGCGGGTCCGCCTATCCCCCTAGGGCGCCCATCAGCCGGGGGGTCAGGTCCTCCACGAGGTTCGAATCCCTCAAGGCGTAGACCCGGGACTCCGTTCCGCAGAACATGACCAGGTTCGAGGAGGAAATGCTTACGGCGTATAGGGGGCTCTGCGCCTGGTACACCCGGGACAGCCCTGCGGGCGACCAGCGGTACAGGGAAGTCCCGGAGGTCACGAAGATGCGACCGTCAGAGGCCCACGCGATCCGGGAGGGCGACCCCTGTCCCGGAGAGAACTGCAGGGGTGTGGAGTCCGTCGAGAGCGCGCCGGTGGAGGCATCGTACTCCGCGACAATCGGGGCGTATTCGCCCGTGTTGTGCGTGGGGACGATCTTTCTCTCCGCTCCGGTGATCAACGCGCTGGACCCGTTCGGAGACCACTCGACGTCGTGCAGGTCCAGCGCGTCCCCCGATCTCCTCGGTGGGATGATTCCCACCGTCTGGAGAGTCGCGCCATCGTAGCGGAGGACAATGCCCTCGGCCCCCGCGATCAAGGCGGTCGTGCCGGCCGCGTTCCAGGCGACGTCGAAGAACTCGACCCGCGTGTCTATCGAGGTCAGTCGAGACGTCCCCGTTCTCTTGCCGGTAACGATAGACCGCCCCCGGCTGCCCGACGAGGAGCGCCTCGGTCCCGTTGGGAGCCCAGGCGATGGACCAGATATGACTCAACCACGGAAGTGGGATGGAGCGGAACGCGTCTTGGGTGCGATTGTACTCATAGACGACACCCCCCCCTCCTGCGGCAAGGGCACGATCCCCCTGGGGGCTCCACTTCACGACATCAAGCGCGAAGCGGTTGTCCGGAACGGTCACCGAACGCACGGCGGATCCGTCGTAGAGTCTCGCGAACGCCTTCCCATCAACATTGCCCACGACGAGCGCGAGGCGATCTACGCTCCAATCCACATCCGCCAGATAGGGGTAGCGCCCCTCGATCCGTTGAAGTACGGTGAACTCCCCCCCCGAGAACTTCGCCAGGATCCCCACAGCATCGGAATCCCCGATCACGAGGGCCTCGGTGTCTCCCGGAGCAAAGGCGACGTCACGCAGCCACAACTCGGGGGGCCGCGGCAGAAGGGCGACGAACCCTCCGATCGCCACCAGAACCGAGAGGACGATCACTGCGGCGGCCATCTTCCTTCGAGAACGCCTCTCGCCCGCCGGTGACGACTTCCGTCCCAGGCTGGATGGCTCGGTCGGGCGCATTGGGCCTCCGTTCATAGTCCCAACCCGAGCCCAGTCCCGTCCCTCGTCGCCTGAAGCATCATCTCCTCCCAAATGGCCGGGTTGTAGTCGGTGGCCGTACCAAGACCCAGGAAGCCGCAGGAAACGTAGCTCGCGGACATGATGTCGCACTCATAGCGACTATGGAACTGGTCGCCTTCTCGTTGGTTATCAGAATCCAGGGTGCCGAGGAAGTTGTGTCCCAGCTCCTGCATGTACACAACCCATTGGTCGCCACAAAGCCATGGGGCATCATAAACCACATGCATGTTTCCGGGGACCTCCGCCTCCCCGCAGGCACCGCCGCCCTCCCTGTCGTGCGCCCACAAGGCGTACCGGAAGACCCCTCGTCTCTCGCTCGTGAAATGGGTGTCACGGTAGCTCGTCCAGTCCCCGGGTGCCAGGGCCGCGTCATGAGGGACCAGATCATCGACGACGAGGTGGAAGGAGATGCCATGTCGACGGAACAACGACGCGGCACGAGCCCCGAGATCGGACGGCGGGTCGTCGACATGACCGCAGAAGAGCGCGCACGCTGCCGGAAACCCGATGATGGGGGTCCAGAACAGCAGGTTGGGGACATCCGTTGGCTGTTCCATCCGATCGAGTTCGACGAACAGGTCCCTCCCGACGGGGCTGGCATCCGAAGCCCCGTCGTCGTCCAGGTCCAGATCCACGGTCGGAGCCCCATCGAGTTTGTAGTTTTTCTGGTTTACCTCGATCCCGTCCCAAATGCCGTCGAAGTCCGTATCGCGATTTGCGGGGTCCGTGGCTGCGCCGATGTCCACGGTAATGAGGACAGAGCTTGCGACGCCGAAGGACACGTCCAGGACGGTGGCGCTCGCAGAAAGGATGTCCGGGCTGGTGACGAGCAGGTCAACGAACATGTGAATGGTCACGTACGCACCGAACAGCTCTTGCTGCACCTGCCAGTCGCGGGGTGGATTTGTGTTGAAGTCGGCGTCGACGAATCCGTTCGCGAGGAGGTCCACGGTCGCGTCCGGGGCGACGGTCACGAACGTCCCCGGGTAGCCTACCCTATAGTTTGCGGGCGTGCCGAGGGCGAGCGCGCCGACCACATACGAAACGGGGAAGGAGGTCGTCCGCTCGAAGAGATTCGTCAACTCGTCTTGGTCCCCATCCTCTGCAAGCGTCCAGTGGGATAGGTGGGTCGTCGTGGCCCACGCGACGTTGTTCGCTGCGTCGACACCGGTTGCGTCCGGAAGCCCCCAGAGGGTTCGGTCGGCCGCATACCGGAACAGGACCAAGTCAGACTCCGCGAAGCCGGGGGGCAGCGTGGTGTAGCGGACCTTGATGATTGCGGTGAAGGCCGAGGCGCTCGAGGTCGAGAGGTCGTAATATGTCCCCCAGGACCCGACCAAGGGATTCGAGGGCGTCGCGAGGGCGATGGTGGGCACGATAGTGTCGTCCGGGCTGTAGTTGATCGCCACGATTACGCCGAGGGCGTCGTTCACCGCCAAGGCGTCGTAGTCGAAGGTCTCCGCGCCCACCACGGTGAAGCGCACGGGGTTTGGATCCACGGAGTCCAGCAGGAAATCCCGATCCGTGTCGGCCAAGAACGGGCTGGTGATGTAACCATCCGCGCCGGGCCAGAGTTCCTCCCAGTCGCTCAGCGCGTCCCTGTCCGTGTCGCTCTGCCTCGGATCCGTGTTCGAGGCCGTGTACTCGTAAAAGTCCGTCAGGCCGTCCCCGTCCGTGTCGAACGCCTGTGGGTCCGTCCCCAGCATGCGTTCCGCCTCGTCCAGGAGGTTGTCGCCGTCCGAGTCCACGCCCACGCGGACGACCAAGCAGTCCAGCGCCGCAGGTCCCGTACCGGAGAGGAGCAGGCAGGCCGTGTACTCCCCGCTGCGGCCGTACGCGTGGCTCACGCTCAGACCGTCACCGGTGGCTCCGTCCCCAAACGTCCACGTCTCATGAAGCGCCGTCGAGTCCCCCGAGGGGGTCCGTGCGATGCCCCGGAGCTCCACGTCTCGAATCGCGCCGTAGACGACGCGGTCGAGGCCCGCATACACCGTCGGTGTCGCGCCGTTCACGCGGACCTCAAAGAGGGACGTGTCGGCCATCCCGTGCTCGTCGTGGACGGCCAAGGAAACCGTGAAGTCTCCCCCTCCGTCCGCCTCCAGGACCGGGTTCCATCCGTAGGCGATCGGTCCTCCGTCGCGGGACCAAGTGTAGGAAAGCCGTGGCCGGTCCGTAGCGGTGTCCCAGGAGGCGCTCCCATCCAGGGGAACGGCCTGACCCTCCGACACGGTCTGCACGCCGCCCGGCGCCGCCAAGGGCGGGACATCCGCGACGTCCACCACCGCCAACGCCTCCGAGGTCGCGTCGTTGTCGTCGTAGACGCGGAGGCGGATCCACGCGGGCCCGACGCCCGTGAACGCGTGGTAGGCCCACGTCCCCGTCGCCATCGCGCCGTCCGAGAACGTCCACGCTTGGGTCAGGTGAGGGGCGTCGGACGGGGTATCCCCCGCCGTGCTCGCGAGCGCGAGGAGTTCGTCCTCCGCAACCGCGGGGACCGAAAGGGACGCGACTGGATCAAGATTGACGACCGTCACGAGCAGGCCGTCAGCGGCGACGTCGCCCGCCCGGTCCGTGACCGTGACGACCACCGTGTACGTCCCCGCCCGCGCGAACGGATGGAGGACGGGGTTCCCGGAGGCGGTCGCGCCGTCGCCGAAGCTCCACTCGTACCGATGGTCGGGGTCCGGGCGCACGGGGATCGCGGGCGGATCGGGGTTGACGACCGCCTCCGGGTCCCGGTCCTCGAGGATCGCGTAGAAGGGCGCCGTGAGGTCCTCCGTCGCAGCGACGTCGAACCCCGCGTTCACCCGCGGTCCGAGGTTGTCGACCATCTCGCGGTCCGGCGGGGGAAGGCGACAGGAGGTCGGTATGATCGGCGCGATGGCGCAGAGGGGCCGAGAGGGGGCGCCGGCCCTCAGTGTCATGAGGTTCACGGTGTCCGAGCCCTCCCCGCCGTCATCGTCCCGGACCGTCAGCGTGAACGAGGAGGGCGGAGGCGCCGCCGCCCACGGGAAGAACGCGTATGCGGTCACGAGGCGCGGGTGGTCCCCTTCCGCGGGGGAACGCCACTCGTAGTTCGTCAAGGCGTTAATGCCCCACGAGAACGTCAGGTCGTCCGCTCCCGGATCGAACGCGCGGCCCTCGAGGAGGACTCCCTCCGCGAACCACCAGAAGCCCGTGATCGTCGCGCGAGGTGGCGCGTTCGAGACGGTCACGCTCACGAGGTCGAGGCTTTCCGCACTGTCGGTGTCCGTGACCCGAAGGACGACGTCGTGGACGCCGTCGTCGAACCACGTATGCGTCGCCCCCATTCCGGGGATTGCGGGGTATGGGTTTGGAGCGACGGCGGGGCTCCGGATCCATTCGTACCGCAACGATGGCTCGTCGGAAGGCGTGTCCTCGCTCCCGCTCCCGTCGAACATGGCGGGCTCCCCCTCCGAGACGACGAGGTCCGTGCCGGCGCTGGCGGTTGGGGGGAGGTTCACAACGGTCACGGCGGCAGAATCGGAGGATTGGGCGCCATTGTCATCGGTCACGGTGAGGGTGGCGACGTAGGCTCCCTGGCGGGGATACGCATGGGCCACGGCCGGACCCGCGCCGCGGCTCCCGTCCCCGAACTCCCACGCGTACGCGAGGTCCGCCGCGTCCGTCGGGGTGTCCCAGCTACCGCTCGCGTCGAACACGAGCGGTTCGTCTTCCTCGACGATCACGTCGCGCGGTCCGATCGCCGCAACCGGCAGCGAATTGAGAATCGTGACCTCCACCTCGTCCCGATCGAACGCCCCGAAGTCCGCGGTGACCGTGACCCGCGCATGGTAGACGCCCGCATTCCCGTATACGTGGGAGACCGACGCACCGGAGGCGGTCAGGCCGTCCCCGAGGTCCCAGTCGAACGCCAACGAGGCGGCGTAGGCCTGCGGCCAGGGAGCGGAAGCCGAAAGCGTCACCGGCTCGTCCTCGTACGCGGTCCGGTCCGGTCCGGCGTCCACGCGAGAGAAATCGACCCCTGGAAGTGGCTCCGCGACTGTCACGGTCACGGTGTCCAGGTCCATGCGACCGTTCCCCGCCTGCACGACGAGGGCGACCTCGTACACACCGGGCAGGTCGTATCTTGTCGTCGCCGTCGGACCGTCCGCGGTCCCCCCGTTCCGGAGATGCCACGCGTAGGTCAGCGGTGCGGATCCCGTGGACCCGCCGCCGTAAAAGCGGACCTCGGTCCCGATCGGGACCGTGACATCCTTCAGGAGGAAGTCGGGGGCCAGGCTCGCTCGCGCCTCGACCGGGACGATCATGTTCGCCCGGAACGCCATCGAGAGGAGGACCACGACCGCCACAACCGCGCACGCCTGCATCACGGATGTCCGCATGTTGCTCGCCTGAACAGGCATTGCGCGGACCGAGGCATCCGAAGTTTGGTACGTTGTTTTATGACTATTTAACGGACACCGGTGCCGGGGCGGAATCGAGGTCGATAACAGGGGACGGCGTGAACGTCACCCGGCCGGCCGGGCGGCCTGCGCCTCGGCCCGCGCCTCCGCGACCTGTTTGAAGTGCTTCAGCCGCATGAAGTTGTCCCGTTCCATCTCGTCCAGCCTCTGGCGGATCCACGCCTCCGTGGACTTCAGCTCCGGGATCACGTGGTACTCGAGCGCGTTCACGCGGCGCTTCACCTTCTCGATCTCCTCGATCAGGCGGCGCATCGTCGTCTCGATCTCCGCCGCCACGATCACGCTCTCCACGAGGTCCTCGTACGCCTCCGCGGCCTCGTCGATCCGCGCGCTCGTCTGGATGATCCCGTACCCGCGCTCCTCCGTCGTCTTCCGGACCTTCTCCGCCTGGATCCGCGGGACGACAATCCCCATCACGTTGCGGGTCCGCAGCTCGAGCGTGGGCCGCGTCCGCACCGCGAACGACGCGGACTTCACGCCGATCGCCCCCTCGACCGCCCGCGCGATCGTGATCCGCTCGCTCGCGACCCGGTACTTCTCCACCAGGTTCGACCGCATCTGCTTCGCCCGGTCCAGGACGCGGAAGAACTCCACGATCAGCGCGTCGCGCTTCAACTTCAGGAGCCGGTGACCCCGCTCCGCCGTCTTCATCGTCTTCCGCACGAGGAGGAGCTGGGACCGCGTCGGCTTGTACTGCCCGAGGACCATTACGCCGCCACCTTCCTCGCCGCCGGCTTGGCCTCCTGCTCCGCTGCCCGGACCCGCGGATGGAACCGTTCCAGCGTCTTCCGGTCGATCTTCGTGAGCCACGCGTCGTCGAGCGTCGCCAGGAGCCGCCACGCGATATCCAGAGATTGCACGACGGTCCGGTCCTCCTCGCGTCCCTGCCGCACGTACTCCTGCTCGAACCGGTCCGCGAACTCCAGGAACTTCCGGTCCCGGTCCCCGAGCGCCTCCTTCCCGACGATCGCGACGAGGCCCCGCACGTCCTTGCCTTCCGCGTACGCCGCGTACAATTGCGAGGACACCTGCTTGTGGTCCTCCCGCGTCTTCTTCACGTCGACGCCCGGCTCCATGAGCCGCGAGAGGGACGGGAGCGGGTCGATCGGAGGGTAGATGCCTTTCCGGTGGAGCTCGCGGGAGACGGCGATCTGCCCCTCTGTGATGTACCCCGTGAGGTCCGCGATCGGGTGCGTCCAGTCGTCGTCGGGGATCGCCATGATCGGGATCTGGGTGATCGACCCGCGCTTCCCCTTGATTCGCCCCGCCCTCTCGTACAGGGTGGCGAGATCCGTGTACATATAGCCGGGATAGCCGCGGCGGCCCGGCACCTCCTCGCGCGCCGCCCCGATCTGGCGGAGCGCCTCCGCGTAGTTCGTCATGTCCGTGAGGATCACGAGCACGTGCATGTCCTGGCTGTACGCGAGGTATTCCGCGGCGGTGAGGGCCATCCGCGGCGTGATGAGCCGCTCGACGGCAGGGTCGTCCGCGAGGTTCAGGAACAGGACCGCGCGCTTCAGCGCGCCCGTGCGCTCGAAGTCGTTCATGAACTGGCGGGCCTCCTCGTTCGTGATCCCCATGGCGGCGAACACGACGGCGAACGCCTCGACGGCGTCCGGCACCTTCGCCTGCCGCGCGATCTGGAGCGCGACCTCGTTGTGCGGAAGCCCCGCGCCGGAGAACAGCGGGAGCTTCTGGCCGCGCACGAGGGCGTTCATGCCGTCGATCGTCGAGATCCCCGTCTGGATGAACTCCTTCGGGTTGTCCCGCGCGTACGGGTTGATCGCGGCGCCGACGATGTCCCGCCGTTCCTCGGGGATGATCCCGGGCCCGCCGTCGATCGGGTCGCCCGCGCCGTCGAGGATGCGGCCGAGCATGTCCTTCGACACGCCCAGCTTGATCGTCTCCCCGAGGAACTTCACGGTCGACGCACGATCCAGGCCCGCCGTCCCCTCGAACACCTGCACGACCACGAGGTCCTTGCTCGAGTCCAGCACCTGCCCGCGGCGGCGCTCGCCGGCGGGCGTCATCACTTCGACGAGCTCCCCGTAGCCCACGAATTCCGTCTTCTCGACAAACAGGAGGGGGCCCGCGATCTGCGTGATCGTCCGGTACTCGCGCGGCATCACCCCACCTCGAGCTTCCGGAAATCCTCGTCCATCATCGTCACCGCCCGCTGCATCTCCTCGTCGTACTTCTCCTCGAATTTCACGCGCGCGAGGAGGGCGCGGGACGGGAGGCCGACGATGTCCCGCAGGGGGACGTCGAGCTTCAGGGCCCTGTTCCCGAGGTCGTGGAACGTCCGCACCGCCAAGATCAGGGCGAGCTGCCGCTTCAGCGGCGCGAACGTGTCGACCTTGTGGAACGCGTTCTGCTGGAGGAAATACTCGCGGATCATGCGCGCGATCTCGAGCGTGAGCTGCTGGTCCTCGGGGAGCGCGTCCGCCCCGACGAGCCGCACGATCTCCTCGAGCTCCGCCTCGTCCTGCAGGACGCGGGATGCCCAGTTCCGGAGATCGGGCCACGCCTCGCCCACGTTCGTGCGGTACCAGGGGTCGAGGATCGACGTGTACAGGGAGTAGGACGTGAGCCAGTTCACCGCGGGGAAGTGGCGGCGTTCGCGGAGCTTCGTGTCGAGGGCCCAGAACACCTTCGTGATGCGGAGCGTGCCCTGCGTCACGGGCTCGGAGAAGTCTCCGCCGCTCGGGCTCACCGCGCCGACGACGGAGACGCTCCCCTCCTGTCCGTTCAGGGTCGTCACGCGGCCCGCGCGCTCGTAGAACTCCGACAGCCGCGCGCCCAGGTACGCGGGGAAGCCCTCCTCGCCCGGCATCTCCTCGAGGCGGCTTGAGATCTCCCGCATCGCCTCCGCCCACCGCGACGTCGAGTCGGCCATCAGGGCGACGGCGTACCCCATGTCCCGGTAGTACTCCGCGATCGCCATCCCCGTATACACGGACGCCTCCCGCGCCGCCACGGGCATGTTGCTCGTGTTCGCGATCAGGACCGTGCGCTCCATGAGCGGCCGCCCGGTCTGCGGGTCCTCGAGGTGCGGGAACTCCGTGAGCACCTCCGTCATCTCGTTCCCGCGCTCGCCGCACCCGATGTACACGACGATCTTCGCGTCGCACCACTTCGCGAGCTGGTGTTCACTGACCGTCTTTCCCGTTCCGAAACCCCCGGGAATCGCCGCGGTCCCTCCCTTCGCGAGCGGGAACAGGAAGTCGAACACGCGCTGCCCAGTGATCAGCGGGACCGTCGGCAACTGCTTCTCCCGCACAGGCCTGGGCGTCCGCACGGGCCACGTCTGCATGAGCGTGAGCGTGGCGGCATCCACCTGAGCGATCGTCTCGTCGACGTGGAACTCCCCCGCCTTCACGTCCTTCACCGTCCCCGAGACCTTCGGCGGCACGAGGATGCGGTGCTCGACGAACTTCGCCTCCTGGACCAGCCCGAGCAGCTGTCCCGGCTGGACCTTGTCCCCGGGCTTCACGAGGGGTCGGAACGGCCACCGCTTCTGGCGGTCGAGGCCCGGCGCGCGGACGCCGCGGAGCACGAAATTGCCCATCTGCTCCATGAGCACGGGGAGGGGACGCTGGATCCCGTCGTAGATCGACCCGAGGAGACCCGGCCCGAGCTCGACGTTCAACGGCCTCCCCGTGTTCGCCACGGGCTCCCCGGGACGGATCCCGCTCGTGTCCTCGTACACCTGGATCGTCGTCCGGTCCCCGACGATCCGGATGACCTCGCCCATGAGCGCCTCCTTGCCCACGAGCATCACGTCGTACATCCGAGGGCGGAGCCCCGTGGCGGTGACGACCGGCCCCGCCACGCGATAGATTTCGCCCGCTTGCGTCCCCGCCACCTGAGTCGTCGCCACCATCGCACACACCTCACTTGAACAGGTCGATCCCGATCGCGCGCTTCACCTTCGCCCGCAGGTCCTCTTCCTCCTTCGCCCCGACCGCGATCACGACGGGGCGGGGCACGGTCTCGAGCCGCCGGCGCGTCCCGTGGCTCAGCCGCCGAAGATCCTCCGTGTTCAGGACGAGGATCCCCACGTCCGGGTCGTCCACGACCGCGTCGACCTTCGCTTCGATCGCATCGGGCTCCACGGAATAGCACTTCCGCACGCCCGCGAGCCGGAAGCCGAGGACGAAGTCGTCGCGACCCACGACCGCGAGCTCCATCAGATCACCAGCAGCTCCTTCATCGCCTCCACGGGGATCCCGTGCTCCTTCCCGCGGGCGATGATCCGGATGTTCTCGACCTCGCGCGTCTTCCGGGCGAGGAAGTCGAGGATCGGGAGGACGGACAGCGGATGGATGTGGGAGTACCGCGATGCGGCCTTGAGGTGGGACTTCTCGAGCGTCCGCTCCACGTGGGCGACGCCGTGGTCCCCGATCGCGCGGAGCGCCGTCGCGATGTCCTCGTACAGGGAATAGCGCGAGAGCCGCCCGAGGAGGCCGTTCAGGTCGAGGTGGGTCATCGCGAGCAGGTCCTCCGGCTCGAACTCCAGGCCGCCCTGGAGGAACACCGGGCGGTCGAACTCCGCTTTCGACTGCCACACCCGCAGGAGCGTCTTCACGTTCAGGATGTCGATCTCGCGCCGCACGAACTCGCGGAACAGGCGCGAGGGTTCCGTCCGCGGCTGGATCTCCTCGAGAAGGCGGCGGTAGTATACGTGCGCGAGCGCGTCCTCGTACGCCGCGAACCCCTTCGAGGGATCGAACGCCTCGCCCATCTGGCGGCGGGCCTCTTCGTAGATCGTCCCATCGAGCGCCCCGAACACCGCCTCGAGCGTCTCGAGGCCGATGAGGTTCCGCAGGGCGTCCGCGTCCAGGCTCCCCGCCGCGACGAGGTCCTCTTCGATCTCCGCCGCCGTGGCCCCGTACAGCTTCCCGCGCAGGATCGTCTTGATGTTCGCGACGTCCCACCGCTCCAAGTACCGCGCGACCATCTCCCGCAAACGCCCCTCGCACATGGCGATGATCCGCGTGAACACCGCCGCCAGGTTGTCCGCGGTCGCGCGCTCGATGAGGTCCACGTGCCGCAGCCGCGCCCCGAGCGCCACGATCTCCTCCTTGTACGCCCCCTCGCCGAGGAACCGGGCGATCTGCGGGATCTCCATCTGCAGCAGCCGCGGATACGTCTCCTCCGGGTACAGGGACGCCTTCTTCGCCTTCACCCGGGCGGTCACGTACGGATAGTTCCCGGACTCGTACGGCACCTTCGCGACGAAACGGCGCCAGTACTCCCGGAGGTCCGCCTCACCGCTCACGACTTGGGCCATAGCGCCGTCGCCACCTCCCGGATCGCATCGTCCCACACGTCCTGCAGCAGGGAGTCGTACGTGAGGTCGAGCCTCGTCGTGCCGTCCACGCTCTCGATCGCGAGCCCGCCGAGGGCCTCGATCGCGCCGCCAAAGTTCGCGCCGACCATCCCGCGGACCTCGGCCGCGTCCCGCGCGTTGCAGTACACGCGCCCGGCCTTCCACTCGGACGCATGTCGCGCGAGCAGCTTGCGGAGCGTCTGCCCGCTCGAGGTCGCCGCCAACCGTTCGCGGGCCTTCGCCCGGACGGCTCGGAGAACCTCGTCCTGCGCGGTGAGCACGAGCTTCCTCGCGTCGAGCTCGGCCCGCGCGAGGTCCTGGACCCGCCGGCGCGCCGCCTGTTCCCGGGCCTCCGCCTCCCTGAGCGCGCGGACCTGCTCCCCCTCCGTGCGCGCGTCCCCGAGGAGGCGCTCGCGCTCCGCGTGGCCCTCCGTCACCACGGCCGCGGCCTCCGCCTTCCCCGCGTCCCGGATCCGCTCCAGGACCGTCTCGAGCCCCATCCGCTCAGACCTTGCCGAGGAGCAGGAACGCCATCGCGAAGCCGAACAGCACGATCGTCTCGGGCAGCACCATGAAGACGATGCCCTTTCCGAACAGCTTTTCGTTCTCCGCCATCGCCCCCACCGCCGCCGCGCCGACCACCTTCTCGGCCCACGCCGTCGCAATCGCGGACCCGGCCAAGGTGATCGCCACCGCGATCGCCGTCAGCTCTCCCATGTTTTCACGCCTCCGTTGTTGGTTTTCGCGCTCCAAAGGGCGAGAACAGCGTGCCCCCGCCCCGATAGAACTTGAGGAAGAACTCCACGTAGTTCAGACGGATCGCCTGAACGCCCGCGCTCATCGCCCCGAGGATGAGGACCATCGCGTGGGCGAGGAAGATGAGCACGAAGCCGAGGAGGATGAACAGGATGCTCGGATTCCACTGCACGACGTGCGTGGCATGGAACACCTCCTCGTTGATGATGAGCGGGAGGAACATCGTGTTGAACGCGAGGGCGACCGCGCCCTTCGCCACCGCCACGCCCGCGAGCCGCGTGTACGACATCATGTTCGACAGGAGGGAGATGATCTCGAGCGCGCCCATCGGTTCCCCGACGATGAGGAGGACGACGCCCCCGAGGATCCCCCCGACCATCAACCACGGGATCGCGAGCCCCCCGATGATCATGCCGTCCGCGGGGATCCATGCGAGCGGGGGCTGGTCGAAGAAGATGCGGTTCACGACCCGATTCCCGGCGACCTGGCACCCTTCGTTCCACGGCTGGGCCGCGCACCACTCCGGCGTGCGTCCGAGGACGACGAAGAACGACAGGAACCCGATCAGGATCAGGAGCCAGCCGATCTTCGCGATCGCGTGGCGGCGGTTGTGCTTCACCTCGTTCACGAAGCCCACCACGTACCCGAGGCCGAGGTGGATCGACGAGGCCACGACGGACAGCAGGAGGAGGTCGATCACGCCCACGTCCTCCAGCTTGTGGATCGGCGCCGCGTAAGGGATGTCGTACTGGAGGATCGCCGTCCAGCTCACCTCGTCCGGCGCGCTCGGCGGCGGGTGGAACGGGATGCCGAAGATCTCCCCGTACAGGACCATCCCGAAGATGTACGCGAAGAACCCTCCATAGAGGACGACGCGCATGAGGTCCGCGAAGTCCGGGCTGTTCCGCAGCTTCGCCGACAGGGCGAACCCGAGGACGATCATCACGAGGCCGTACCCGGCGTCCCCGATCATGAGGCCAAAGAAGATTGGGAACAGGATGAACAGGAAGGAGGTCGGGTCGAGCTCGCTGTACCGCGGCGTGGAGTACAGCCTCGTGAGGAACTCGAACCGGCGGGCGGGGCCGCGGTTCCGGAGCAGGACCGGCGGCTCCACCTCTTCGTCCCCCGCGGCCTCGTGCAACTCCTTGAGGTCCGTCGCCTCCACGAGGACCCCGGGCAGCGCGGCCAGGGCGGCCGTCATCGGGCCGACCCGATCCGAGGGGACCCATCCATCCACGACGAACGAATGATCAGACACGGCGAATCGGAGCGGGGCCTCCGCCTTCTCGATCTCGACCCCGAGGCGCGCCTCGGTCGCGCGGATGAAGCCCACGTACCGCTCCCGGAGCTTCGCGATCCGGCCCTCGATCTGCCCCAGGCGATCCGTCCACTTGTCCCGATCCGAGATCATGCGGGACAGAGCGTCGCGGGGATCCCCGCCGCCCTCTGGGACGTCGACCTGGGCGAACCCGAACCGCGTCAGGACCTCGCGCGCCTTCGACTCGAAGTCCTTCGGCACGAATGCCGCCACGACGCCGTCGGCGGTGAAGGCACCGAGGTCCTTCGTGATCGCCTCGAGTCCGCGGACCTCCTCCGACACGCGCCCCACGAGGACGGCCAGCGACTCGTACCCGCGATAGGCGTCGAGCGGCAGCGGGAGCGCGGCGAACACGCGCATCGCCTCGATCCGGATGTCGAGGTCCGCGACGAGCCCGGCGGCCTTCTTCCGCGACTCGTCCTCCTCGCGCAGCTGGAGGGCGAGGGCGGTGATTCGCCCGTGGACGTCCTCGACCGTGGCGGCCCCGCCGGGCTCGCCCTCCTCCACCTTCAGGACGCTCGCGATCGAGCGGAGCCGGACCAAGTCCTCGGAAACCGCCGACGCCCGGGGCAGCGGCTTCCCGATGGAGAACACCCCGTCGTCGCCGCGGTGATCCACGATGTGCACGAGCTGGCTGCGATGGAGCGCCTCGATCGCGCCGTCCATCTGGTCCTTGGGCCCCACGACGAGGACCCGCGACATCGGTTCGGGCCTAAGCATCGAGGGCACCCTGGAACTTGGCCACCACGAGCTCCACGGCCCGCTCGACGTTCGCCATTCCCGCAGAGCGAAGCGCGTCCGCCTCCCGGCGTCCCTTCGCGAGGACGGACTCGCGGTCCCGCGCGATCTCCGCTTCCGCCGCCCGGACCACCGACGCGGCGCGCTCGTCGGCCTCCCGACGGAGCCGCTCCCGGACCTCGATGCTCTCCCTCCGAGCGTCGCGGACGATGCGGTCCCTCTCGCGCGCCGCCGCCTCTTTCATCTCGCGGATCTCGGCCTCCGCGCGCTTGATTTCTTCGAGCGTTTCCGCTTTGTTCAAGGGGGACCCGCGCGCCCATCGCTGAGACGTTCTTAAAGGTTTGGAGCGTCCCGCGCATATGGAGGATTCGCGCTCCGCGATCCCCGAAAAAACGGGGTCGTTGCACCCATCGGCCAAGCGCGAGGGGCCCGCTAGACAACCTTAAAGCATCGCCCCGTTTTACGTCGGCCGTTCGACGTGACTTGAGGCGGGTAGGATGAGGTCGCGAGCGGTTCTATCTGCGTCGGTCGCCGCCTCGCTTCTCTCGCTCCTCGTCCTCGGCGTCCTCGGGTCGCCCCCCGCCTCGGCGCAGGACGGCGGCATGGATCGGCTGTACGTCACGATTCACGCGACGTCGTCAGGAATCAACCCCGTGTTCGTCCGAAATCTCATCGTGGTCGGAGCCGTCCCGACGCTCGTGAACGTGACCGTCATCAACGACGACCCCCTAGCCATGGAACATTCCTTCTCGATCGGGACTGCCGCGGACCCTCAGGACAAGATCGTGGACACGGGGACCTTTCCGGCGGGGCTGACGCGGTATGTGGAGTTCATCGTCTGGGAGAATACGATCGAATCCGGAGGTCGGAACGAGACGGCGGAGGCCGCCGCCGGCGGGGGGATTCGCTTCTACTGCATCCCCCATCGGGTTGCAGGGATGGTCGGCCGAATCGTGATCGGAGGGCTACCAGCGACCGCGGAGGAGGCGCCGGAGAAGGGGGTCTTCCTCCGCGCGTACTGGATCGGTGTCCTCGGGATGGCGGGGACGCTCCTCCTCATCGGCATCTCCTATTTCGTGATCAAGAGCTCCAGCCGCCATTTCACGGATCACCACGAGCACATCCGGAGGGGCGGCCCGTGACCCGCCTGATCCGTAGCGACGCGACCGTGCGCCCGCTCTCCGTGAGCGTCGTGATGGGGGCGCTCGCCATCATCGTCCTCTTCTTCTCCGCTCTATTCGTGCTCGTCGGGATCACGATCCCCACCGCGTTCACGGGGAACGAACAGATCGCGATGACGATGTGGTTCGGGATGGTCTTCGTCGTCCTGGCGGTGATGCTCGACCTCTACCGCAAGTACTACGTGCCGGACGAGCTGATCCACAAGAAGCGGCGCCCGAAGATCGTGCTGCGCCGGGAGTTCCGCTGATGGCGCGCGACGAGCGGTTCCCGGACGAGATCGGGATGGACCGCCGCGCGTTCGTGAAGGCCGCGGTGGGCATCGGCGCCGTCGGACTTACGGGGTCCCTTGTCGCCTCCGGCGCGAGCCTCATCCCGCCCGTGCTCCAGCCAGAGGGGGAGGTGAACGAGGGGTTCGTCTACGCTCGGGCGGACACGCCGAACCCCTTCGGCTTCGACGAGTTCATCGGGCAGAACGCGAGGACCGAGCACTTCACGGAGACCTGGGCCGGGGTCGCCACGCTCTGGCGGGCGCTGTTCAACGAGGTGGGGGAGCAGATTCCCGCGACCGGGTTCCCCGTGCTGCTGATCAAGGTCGATCCGTCCCTCCTGCGGGTTCCGGCGGAGTGGACGGGGGACCACTATTTCGCCGACGAGGGGATCGTAGCGATCTACGACCGGTGCGTCCACCTGTGCTGCTTCCCGCAGTGGCACATCGACAAGCTCCCGCCGGCGTACCAGGACTATGAGGCCGCCCGCGTGCCGCGGACGTTCCTCGCGGGCGAGGACCCGATCTGGTGCCGATGCCACAACTCCCAGTACGACCCCGTGACGCTCGTCTGGGATGTCCACCCGAACGGGACCCTGTACGTCGGGGCGAACATGGCCCATGGGCCGGCGACGCGCGGGATGCCGGCGGTGTCGATCGAAGACTCGGGAGGGGAGATCCTCGGCCGGAGATTCGCGGCCGCCCCGCCGGAGGCACCCGCCGACGTCGTGACGCGGCTTCGCGGCAATCGGGCCGCGGTGTTCCGCGACTGGTACTTCGCGTACTGCAGGTGACGCATGCCGCGCGAGTCCCTGATCGGTCGGATGTATCGGAAAGTGTTCGGGTACCTCGCCTCCCGGTTCCCGCCGACCCCTTGGTCGGACCTGACCCGGCGCACCGTGGAGACCGTGCAGCGACAGGTGCCGCGCTCCCACGCCGAGAAGTACGAGCTGAAGACGATCTGGTACTGGTACCCGCTGTACTGCCTCGGCGGCATCTCCTTCGTCGCGTTCATCACCCTCACGATCACGGGCATCCTGCTCGGCTTCTACTACATCCCCGACGGCACGATCGAGTACACGTTCAACCAGGAGGTCACGAGCCGCGCGTACCAGAGCATGCAGTTCATCATGAATGACATCCCGTTCGGCTTCATGATCCGCGGGATGCACCACTGGGGCGCGCACATCATGATCGCCGCCGTCTTCCTCCACATGATGCGCGTCTACTTCACGGGCGCGTACAAGAAGCCCCGCGAGCTCAACTGGCTCCTCGGCGCGGTCCTGATGATCATCACGCTCCTGTTCGGGTACTCGGGATACGTCCTGCCCGCGAACGACCTGTCCCGCGCCGCGGCGACGATCGGGATCAACATGACGAAGGCGGCGCCCGGCCCGGCGTGGCTCGGGCAGTTCGCCACGATGCTCCTGTTCGGCGAGCCCGACCCGACCGGTTTCTACATCATCCGGATGTACTGGCTGCACGTGTTCGTCCTTCCCCTCGTCGGAATCCTCCTCATGATCGCGCACATGGCGCTCGTCTGGATTCAAGGGGTCGCGGAGCCCCACTGAGGTCCCCATGCAGATCGAGGCGGTCCGGGAAGGCGTGTTCGAGGGGAAGCCGGGGTTCCCCATCCAGTACGGGCCGGAGCGGACGGACCACCAGCCCGGGATCCCGTTCTGGCCGCACGAGGTGTACCGCGACCTCGTGATCGTGTTCATCCTCGTCGCGATCATCTTCTTCATGTCCGCGCTATGGACGCCCATCGTCGGGCCGTCCGCGAACCCGGCGGTGCAGCCGTTCAGCGTCCCGGACTGGTACCTCCTGTTCTCGTGGGGCCTGCTGAAGATCGCGGACCTGTTCCCGGAGGGGAGGATCCCGGACGGCCTCGGCGGGACGATCAACGTGGACGCCGCGTTCTGGGGGGACGTTCTCAGCCTCATCCCGATCCTGCCGATGTTCCTCATCCCGTTCATCGACCGGGGCCGCGAGACGCGGCCCGCGAAGGCCCCGATCCGGTCCGCGGCGGGGATGTACATGATCGCCTTCGTGTTCTTCGCGTCCGTGTACGCGACGAACGACCGGATCATCGCCACGTGGTCCTTCGTCCATGACGACATGCTGAAATGGTTCTTCATCGTGCCGCCGATCCTCGTCGGCATCGCATCGTACGTGGGAATCCGCCGCCTCGGGTTCCGGGACATGTACTGGTGGCTCGTGGTGTCCGTCGGCGCGGCCTTCACCCTCGTCACGACCGTGGCGATCCAGGTGTTCCTCCTCGGCCCGTGGGGCGCCGACGGCATCGACCCCGTCACCCGTCTCGGGCACCTCTTCGGGAACGCGAGCGGACAGCCGCTCTTCTGGTTCGTCCTCATCGTGATCGTGTACACCGGGATCCTGTTCTTCGCGACCGCGCTCCTGCGGGAGCGGAAGGCGAAGGGGATCGTGATGATCGCCTCGCTCGCCACCTTCTTCCTCGTCGCCGGCCTCGTGAAGTTCTTCGCGGACACGAACCCGACGGGGAACCTTCTCGCGCTCCGCGTCCTCGCCTATCACGGGAACTGGTTCGTCGCGCTCCCGCTGTTCGCCCTGATCACGTTCTACGTCGGGACGCGGACGCCGTACTCGACATACGAGTATCTTCTGAACGAGTGCTACCAGTGCGGGAAGTGCCACACCGTGTGCCCGGTCACGAAGGTCGAGGACGACGCGCTCGGCGGCCTGAACCTCGTGTACAACACGTTCAAGAAGCAGCACGACGGCGTCCCGCTCTGGACGTGCCTCGCGTGCGACGCGTGCAGCGCCGTGTGCCCGTTGGACATCAAGTACAGCGACTACATCCTGGAGGAGCGGAGCAAGGCGATGGCGCCGAAGACCGCGGCGGACCGCGGGAGGCACGCGGGATGATCCCCCTCGACCCGGAGTACGGCCCCGCGCGGACGATCCCCCACCCCGTGATGTTCCGCGTGCTCGATGCGGAGGCGGACGACGTGGCCGTCCCCGCGGAACTCCCCGTCGCGAGGGGCGCCGAGTGGGCGTACTACCCGGGGTGCATCGACTACTACGACCAGGAGATGCAGTTCTCCCACCTGAACTACGGGGACACGGACCATGGGATCATCTTCGACTCGTCGATCAAGCTCCTCAGGGCGGTCGGGATCGAGCCCGTGATCCTCGACCGTTCGTTCATGAAATGCTGCGGCCACGACCAGCTGTGGCAGGGGAAGGTCGACGTCTTCCAGAGGATGCGGGACTACAACACGAAGATCATCAAGATGCTCGGGGTCAAGAACCTCGTCACGAGCTGCGCGGAGGGGTACCGGACGTTCAAGCTCGACTACAAGCTCGACGGGGTCAACGTCGTGCACATCACGCAGACCCTGTACGAGCGGGGGCTTCGCCTCCCGCCGCCGAAGGACGGGCGCACGATCCGGGTCACGTACCAAGACCCATGCCGGTCGTGCCGCCAGATGCCCGTGGACCCGATCTACGAGGAGCCGCGGGAGCTGATCAAGCGCGTGGAGAATGCGGAGCTCGTGGAGCTGAAGACGTTCCGCGCGGACGCGCAGTGCTGTGGGGTCGCGCAGATGATGTACTGCAACGACAAGACGAAGGGCCTCACCGCCTCGCGGATGCAGGAGGCGAAGGAGCTCGACGTCGATTACCTGCTCACCGCGTGTCCCAAGTGTCTTACGCATTTCGGCTGCCTGCACCATGAGAACCGGTGGAAGCCGGAGGAGGAGCGGTACCGGTACCGCGTCGTGGACATCACCCACTTCCTCGCGGAGCGGTTGGAGGGCGAGACCGTCGGGAAGCCCCCGTCCGTGATCCCCCGGGAGGCGGACCCGCGGCTGAAGGGCCAGAAGGCGGTGGAGTGACGTGGCAGCAGCCGCGAAGGCCGCACCGGTGCTCGACTACCACGCGCGCGTGCGCCAAGGGGACCTGAAGCTCGCGGAGGATCGGTACAAGAAGTTCTTCCGGATGCGGGCGACCGAGTTCATCCGCGGGAAGGGGAGCTTGGCCGTGGTGAGCGACCCGATCTGCATGGGGTGCACGCACTGCTTCGACAACTGCGCGTTCGAAGCGATCGACATGGTGGACCGGAAGTTCACGCTCCCGGAGCTCACGTACACGTCGCGGAAGGCCGCGATCATCACGGAGAACTGCGTCGGGTGCGAGAAGTGCGCGATCGTGTGCCCTGTGGACGCGATCACGATGATCCCGAAGGATGGGTGGGACGTCCGCGACGGGCGCCTCGTGCAGGTGGAACCTCCGCCGTCCATCGAGAAGCCGTTCTTCCAACCGCCGAAGCCGGGCGAGCCTCGACCCCCGATGGACGCGGAACCGTTCGTGATGTTCCGCGAGGAGGCGAAACAGGCCGCGAAGGCTCAACCGCCAAAGCCTGTGGCGGTGTCGCCGAGCCCGACGCCGAAGCCCGCGGAGGCGCCGCAGTCTGCCCCGCCCGTTCCGGTCGCTTCCGCTCCACTGCCAAAACCCGCGCCGACTGCGGCACGACTTGCTCTGACCTCAGACGAGATCCGGCGGTTGCGGGAAGAGGCTCGGAAGCGGGCGTTGGCGGCGAAGGAGACGGAGGCGAAGGAGGGATGACGGAGACCTCCGCCGAGCCTCCGCGGGCGCTCAAGATCGCGAAGCGGATGACGTCCCGTCAGGAGATGGAGGCGATCAAGACGATGCCACGCCTGTCGCGCTTGATCCTCGTGCTCAAGATTGCGGGCGTCGTCTTCCTCGCGATCGGGCTCGAGGGCCTCGTGACCGCGAACGCGTGGCTGGCGGTGCCGTTTCTCGCGCTCGGGCTCCTGGTCTCGTTCCTCCCGCTGCAGGTGCGGTTGAACGTGTGCGCGCGGTGCGGGCTGAAGCTCGACCTCGGCCAGGCGATCTGCCCGCGGTGCGGCGTCCCGAACATGTGACCTGCAAGTCCCCGCTCCCGGGCTCCCCGGGGAGAGCCGCTGGCCCTCGGCAGCTTCCGGGACTCCCTACTTGCCCCTACATTCGTGGAGTCCGCTTGAGAACCCGATACGCAGAGAGGGCAACGCCCGCCACCAGGATTCCGAGATCGACGGCCGTCCCCAGACCTAGGATGGGCGGGATCGCGAACAGCCCGGTGAAGAAGGAGAGGACCCCCGTCCCGGCCTCTGCCACGACAAAGGGCAGCGCGGTGACCGCGAACGCGCGCACCCGAGGACGGGCGCCGGCGGGTGACGGAGCCCGCTGCGACGACCATGCGCCCACCGCTGCGAGGGCGAATGCGAACCCCGCTGCCACGACGGGTTTCCAGTTCGACTCCCGCACGGGCGGGGGCGGCTCGCCTTCAATTTCCGCGGACACTGTGCGCTCCGCCTCCGTATTGTTCAGGTTGTCGACGGAGCGGAACCCAATCGTGTGGCCGCCCACCGCAAGCTGGAGCGGACTGGCGTATGTCGTCCACCCACCGCCGTCCAGGCGGATCTCCGTGCGCGCGACGCCGCTGCCCGCGTCCGCGGCCGTGAAAGCGAACGTCACACCTCGAGGATACCGCCCGTCCACGCGGGATGGCGTCGTGGTTGGCGGCGTGTCGTCAACGACGAGGGTCCGAGACCGAACGGCCTCGATGCCGCCCGCGAAGTCCTCGCTGTACCACTCGAGGAGGTGCGGCTTTTCCCCCGCGAGACGGAAGGGCGCGGTTTCGTCGTAGTCGACCCAGGGTCCCCCGTCCGCGCGGTACATCCTGGTGCGTATTCCCAGGGTGCTCCGGTCCACTGCCGACAGCGAAAGGGGCGTGGCAGACGTCACGTACGTCAGCGTTGCGTCCCATCGAGGATCGCCGATCTTGAGCGTCGTCTCGGGGGGCAGGGAGAATCCGACCTGGACCTCCAGGTCACGCTCCGATTCACGGTTGCCGAGATGATCCTCTGAGCGATAGCCGATGCGGTGCGAACCCGCAGAGAGCGCGAACGGTGCCCCGTAGATGAGCCATGCGCCGCCGTCGATGCGATATTCGCTTCGTGCGACCCCACACCCCGTGTCGAGCGCGGAGAGCGCGAACTCGGTCCATGTCATGAACGGGCCCACGGCGGGC
>Ga0209641_10000571_pt1 | contig 34215 bp, 35 predicted proteins | sample RifCSP16_1_FD_184022 | JGI IMG/M metagenome (GOLD analysis project Ga0209641, IMG submission 184022) | Soil microbial communities from Rifle, Colorado - Rifle CSP2_sed 16_1 (SPAdes) (version 2) | ecosystem: Environmental > Terrestrial > Deep subsurface > Rock core/Sediment | place: Rifle... | reverse complement strand
TATGCTGTAACCGCCGTCGACATATATGATTTCGCCGGTAACGCCGCTGGAAAGGCCGGAGAGGAGGTAAAGGGCTGTCCTGGCGACATCTTCCTGCGATACATTCCTTCTGAGAGGTGCTTTCTGCTCGACCATGTCCAGTATCGACTTGAATCCTGATATGCCCATGGCGGCCAGCGTCTTTATCGGGCCTGCCGATATCGTGTTGACCCTTATGCCTTTGGGCCCGAGGTCTGCCGCAAGGTACATGGCCGAGCACTCGAGGGCGGCCTTGGCAACGCCCATGACATTGTAATTTGATACGACCTTCTGGCTGCCGTAGTAGGTCAAGGCAACGATAGAGCCAGCCCGTCCTTCCATGAGCGGGGCCGCGCCCCTTGCCAGCGCCACGAGCGAATACGCGCTCACATCGAGGGCGAGAGCGAACCCTTCCCTCGAGGTGGTCAGGAATTCGCCCTTCAATTCTTCTTTTTTAGCGAAGGCCAGCGAGTGGACGAGCGAGTCGAGCCCGCCCCATTCGTTTTTAAGAGTATTGAAAACCGCCTCTATCTGGCTGTCATCGGTCACATCGCAGGGGAGTATTATCTTTGAGCCCAATGATTCGGCAAGCGGCCTCACCCTTGACTCAAGTGCCTCTCCGACGAAGGTAAAAGCCAGTTCCATTCCTTCATTATGTAATGCCTGCGCTATCGCCCAGGCGATGCTCCTTTCATTTGCTACCCCGAAAATAACGCCTTTTTTACCTTCGAGCATTCCCATTTAGAAACCTCCTTCGTAACGATAATGCTGCGTTTTTATGAATAAAAGCGGAACCTTTCTTCTAACATTAAACAGGGCGGGATTCAACATCAAACGGCTTTTTGATTTGGGTTGCCGCTCCGGCACATTTACGATAAACTCTCTAGAAAGCCCCGGAGGTGCGGCCATGTTCGAACATTTGGAAGAGAAGGAAGCTGTGAAGACGGCGGCCCTCATAGAGGTAAACGGATACAGGTTCTACAAGCTCCTTGCCGAGAGGACCGAAAACAAGGAGGTCAGGGCGATTTTCAAGAAGCTCGCCGATGACGAAAAAAAACACCTGAAGGTAATAGAGACCATGTTCTTCCCGGAGGCCGGTTTCACCGAGCAGATCACGGAAGAGGAAATTGAGATAGAGGACTATCTGGAGCGCGAGGGCAGGGCCGACCTCTTTACCAGGAGGATAAACATCGATGATCTCGTAGCCTCGATAGACACTCAGAAAAAGGCGCTCATGGTCGCTCTCGACACTGAAAAGCACTCGGTCCACTTTTTCGAGCACCTCTCGAAAAGGTCGAGCACCGAGGAGGGCAGGCGCATTTACAGGGAGCTTGTTGAGGAAGAGATGAGCCATGTCAGCCAGATAGAGGCCATGCTGGCTGATTGACCGCAGGCTACCTCTAAAAATTACTCTTGCGTAAATAAAAATGCTCACTAATTCTCATATATGCTGCGCTTTTTATTTCCGCCCTTCCTTGACTTCAGAAAAAATATCTGATTTTTAGAGGCAGCCTGCAATTAGAAGGCTGCTCTGGAGATAATCACAAAGTATGTCAGAACTCAGGCTTAATGTAGTCACGCGCGAGTGGGTCATCATCGCCACAGACCGCGCCAAGCGCCCCAGCGATTTCAAAAACAACAAGGAAAAAAGACACCTTTCCCATTATCTTTCCACCTGCCCGTTCTGTCCGGGAAATGAGCGCAAGACCCCTCTCGAACTCTTCAGGGTGCCTGACGGAGAGAACTGGAAGATAAGGGTAGTCTCGAACAAGTTCCCCGCTCTTTCAGCCATTGGCGAAAAAACAAGGCACGAAGACGGGGGGCTCAGGAGAACTGTCACAGGCGTGGGTTTTCACGAGGTCATAATAGAGACGCCTGCCCACGACCTTACGACCGGCCTTCTTGACGCCGCACAGCTGGAAGACCTCATAAGGACATACAAGGCCCGCTTCATAGCGGCCAACAGCGACAGCAGGATCGAGCACGCCATAATCTTCAAGAACCACGGCGAGGGCGCGGGCACTTCACTGTCGCACTCGCATTCACAGATGATAGCCACCCCTATCGTCCCGATCCAGTTCAGGGACAGGGTGCAGGCGGCCCTGCATTACTTTGACGGCACGGGCGAGTGCATCATCTGCGCGGTATCAAGGAAGGACAGGGAAGACGGCACGAGGATAATACTCGACACCGAGCATTTCGTTACGCTCATACCCTACGCCGCCCTTTCTCCGTTCCATACATGGCTTTTTCCCAAGAGGCACTCAGCCTCATTTTCCTCTATCAACGAAGAAGAGATAAAAGACCTCGCGAGACACCTCAAGACCATCCTTTCAAAATTCCACTACGGCCTCGACGATCCGGATTATAATTATGTTATAAAGTCTTCCAGGCCCCGTGACGACGGCAACGATTATTGCCATTGGTATATCGGTATCGTACCCAGGATTACTCAGGCTGCCGGCTTTGAAATTGGAAGCGGAATGTTCATAAATTCGAGCCTGCCGGAAAAAAATGCCGAGTTTTTGAGGTCAGTTAAGACAGAATAGTTCTTTCCCTGAAAGGAACATCATGGCCGAGTACAGGAACCCCGCGCCCACGGTCGATATAGTAATCGAGCTCGCCGGAGGGATAGTCCTCATCGAGAGGAAGAACGACCCTCCCGGCTGGGCGCTTCCAGGCGGGTTCGTCGATTACGGCGAAAGCCTGGAACAGGCGGCCGTGAGGGAGGCCGAAGAGGAGACAGCGTTAGTGGTGCGGCTGAAATGCCAGCTGCACGCCTACTCCGACCCTTCAAGGGACCCGAGAAAGCACACGCTGTCGGTCGTTTTCGTAGCGGAGGCTTCTGGTTCTCCTGAGGCGAAGGACGACGCGAAGGCCGCGGGCGTATTCACGGAAAAGACTCTGCCTTCACCAATCGCCTTTGACCACGCGAAGATACTCTCAGACTACTTCAGGTGGAAAAGGGAAGGGTGGGGCGTCTTCGATATCAAAGACTCATAACCGCAGCCATTGGGAGGTCACGATGAAACTCAACAGGCTCATATTGGTTTTGGCGTCGTTTGTTTTTTTGACCGCTTCAAGCTGGGGGGACGGGGCCAGAAGGTTTTTAGATCTCAAGGACCTCTCCGGCGGGGGCGCTTCAGGCGAGGTTTCGATAGAGCCGTTTCAGTCCAGGATGCCAAGGCTCAGGACAGTTGGCGTTACGGTCTACGGGCTCAAGCCCGGCTCGGTCTACTCGGTCTGGTACGCTAACGACAAGGGGCAGAGGTCGCCAGCCGGAGTGGACACCAACCACTTCAGCACTGACGCCGGCGGCAAGGGACGCTATGTCACATCCGTCTATGAAGATGACCTTGACGACTGGCAGTACATGGATGTCATGCTCCATCCGGACGGCAACCCTAAAAATACCGGAGGCATGACGCCTGCCCTTAGGGGCGATCTCGTCTACGGGACGCATTCGTAAGCAGGTCAGATTTTTCCCCTCTTTTCTAAAGAGGGGCCAGGGGAGCTTAACTTTTCTTCAAAAAGCTATAATCCCCCTCAGTTCCCCTTTAGAGGGGGAAGTTCAAGGCGAGATTGCTTATCTCGCCCCGTCCTGGGGCTCGACCCTCCGGGCCTTTTCGCTTTACGCTCAAAGTTCAATTTTGCTATCCTGCAAAAATTGTCGCTTCGCTCGCAATGACATACACCATAAAAAAGCCAGGGGAAGTCCCCTGGCTTTTTTATGATCTCGAAACTTTCCGGCCTACTGCTCCAGCTTTTCCTTGAGGAGCTTGTTTATCACCTGCGGGTTCGCCTTGCCCTTCGTGGCCTTCATTATCTCGCCGACGAAAAAGCCCAATACGGTCGTTTTCCCGGCCTTGAACTTGGCTACATTGTCGGGGTTGTTCTTCACGATCTCCTCGACTATTTTCGCGAGCTCGCCTTCATCCGATATCTGCGTAAGGCCCTTTGCCTTCACGATATCGGAGGCGGTCTTGCCTGTCTTGTACATCTCCTCGAAGACTTCCTTGGCCATCTTGCCGCTTATCTGCCCGCCCTTGACCATCTTTATTATGTCGGCCAGTCCATTGGGGCTTATGGGGCAGTCTTTGACATCCCTGTTGTCCTCGTTCAGGAGCCGGAGGAGCTCGCCCATTATCCAGTTTGAAGACAGCTTCGGCTCTCCGGTCTCTTTTACCGCCTGCTCATAGTATTCTGCCAGGTCGCGGGAGGCGGTCAGCACCCCGGCATCATAAGCTGGTATGCCGTATTCCGAGACGAACCTTTCCCGCCTGGCCCTGGGAAGCTCAGGGAGGGTCGAGCGCACTTCATTTATAAGCTCATCGGTTACCATGAGCGGAAGGAGGTCCGGGTCCGGGAAGTACCTGTAGTCGTGCGCCTCTTCCTTTGACCTCATGGAGGCGGTTATGCCCTTTGCCGAATCGAAAAGGCGCGTTTCCTGAATGACCTTGCCGCCGGATTCGATAAGGTCTACCTGACGCTGTATCTCGTAGTCTATGGCTTCCTTCACGAACTTGAAGGAGTTCATGTTCTTGAGTTCCGCTCTTGTGCCGAACTTCTCGGTTCCAACCGGCCTTACAGAGATGTTCGCGTCGCAGCGGAAGCTGCCTTCTTCCATGTTGCCGCTGCATATTCCTAGGTATACGAGTATGTCGCGCAGGGCTTTGAGGTAGGCCTGCGCCTCGTCCGCTGAGCGGATGTCAGGCTCGCTCACTATTTCGATCAACGGCACGCCAGTGCGGTTGAGGTCGACGAAGCTGAAAGCCGCGTCCTGCGCCCCTTCTCCGTGCAGGAGCTTCCCGGCGTCCTCTTCCATGTGGATGCGTGTTATGCCGATGATCTTTTTTGCACCGTCTACTTCTATCTCGAGGCGGCCCTTCTCTGCCACAGGCTCGGTGTACTGGGATATCTGGTAACCCTTGGGCAGGTCAGGGTAGAAGTAGTTCTTTCTGGCGAAGACGCTTTTGTGTTTCACTTCGCATTCGACCGCCAGAGCCATCTTTATGGCGAACTCGACCGCCTTCCTGTTCAGGACCGGGAGCACCCCGGGCATGCCGAGGCATATCGGGTCGACCTGCGTGTTCGGCTCCGCGCCGAACTTCGTCGAGCAGCCGCAGAACAGCTTGGAGTCGGTCAGGAGCTGGGCGTGGACTTCGAGGCCAATTACTGGTTCGAATTTCATTTTTAATATCCTTACATATTATTTGCAGGTTACTGAAAAAGCCCCGTCTGCTTTGTCGTCAGCGGCGCTCCTCATTGCGGCGTACATAATAAAGTACGCATCACTCCTTGCTCCTTGACTCCTCGCATCCAGAACTTTTTGAGTAACCTCAGGTTAATGATGCTCTGTCAAACGCTCAAAAATCACATCTGTTTTTTTCTTCAATTACAGGGAAGGTCTTCTGCCGAGCCAGCCGCCTGCCTGTTCGTATGAGTACGCCGCCCGTATCACGGTCTCTTCGTCAAGGGACTTGCCGAGGAGCTGCAATCCTACGGGCAAATTATCCTTCGTGAACCCGCATGGCACCGAGATGCCCGGTATGCCCGCGAGGTTGCAGGAGATGGTGAATATGTCCGAGAGGTACATGGTAAGCGGGTCTTCCACCCTTTCGCCTATCCTGAAGGCCGCAGAAGGGGCAGTAGGCGTGGCTATGATGTCGCACGCCTTGAAGGCCTCGTCAAAGTCGTTCTTTATGAGCGTCCTCACCTCAGCCGCCTTTTTGTAATAGGCGTCATAGTATCCGGCGGAAAGGGAATAGGTGCCGAGCATTATCCTTCTTTTGACTTCGTCGCCGAACCCGGCGTCCCTCGTCCTCTTGTACATATCGAGAAGTCCGCCGGTCTGGTTTACCCTGAGGCCGTATTTGACGCCGTCGTAGCGCGCGAGGTTGCTTGAAGCTTCAGCCGTTGCCACCAGGTAGTAGACCGCGACAGCGTACTGCGTATGCGGGAGCGTTACCTCGACAAGCTCAGCCCCGAGCCCTTTCAGCACATCGAGCGCCTTTCTTATCGCGGATTCGACATCAGGGTCCATGCCCTCTATGAAGTATTCTTTCGGTATGCCGACCTTGAGGCCCTTGACGCCCTTTCCTATGCCGGCCAGGTAGTCTGGCACGGGAGTGTCGATGGAGGTTGAATCAGACTTGTCGTGTCCGGCGATGGCCTGGAGGACTATTGCCGCGTCCTCTACGCTCCTTGTGAGCGGGCCGGCCTGGTCAAGGGACGACGCAAAGGCTATCATGCCGAAACGCGATACCCTCCCGTAGGTGGGCTTCAGCCCCACGACGCCGCAGCAGGACGCTGGCTGCCTTATCGACCCGCCCGTGTCTGTGCCCATGGAAGCCGCGCACTCGCCAGCGGCAACGGCGGCGGCTGACCCTCCCGAGCTTCCGCCCGGGACCCTGTCCAGGGCCCAGGGGTTCAATGTTTTATGGAAGGCCGAGTTCTCGGTGGAGGAGCCCATTGCGAACTCGTCCATGTTGTTCTTGCCGAGTATGACGGCACCGGCTTCCTTGAGCTTCCTGGCGACTGTCGCGTCATAGGGCGGGACAAAGTTTTCGAGTATCTTCGAAGAGCAGGTCGTCCTGACGCCCTTTGTGCAGAATATGTCTTTCAAGGCGATCGGTATGCCAGTGAGAGGGGCTGCCTGGCCTGCGGCTATTCTTTTATCAGCGGCCTCGGCCATCTGGAGCGCGTCGTCGGGCGTGACTGTAATGAAGGCGTGCACCTTGCCTTCGGTTTCGTCAATGCGCTTCAAGTAAGCTTTCGTAGCCTCTACCGAGGAAGTCTCTTTTTTGCGGAGCTTCTCGGATAGTTCTTTTATCGTAAGGGTAGTCAGGTCCAAAAATAATCTCCTTATTATTCTCGATTGGCTATTCGATTATCTGCGGCACCTTGAAACAGCCCCGGTCTTCTTCGGGCGCGTTCCAGAGGGCGTCTTCGCGGGAGAGGGATTCTTTCGCTTCGTCCTCGCGGAAGGCGGTCTTCAACGGGACAGTGTAAGTCGTGGGCTCAACGCCGGTGGTGTCGAGCTCGGAAAGCTTTTCCACATAGCCCAGTATCCTCTGCAGCTGCGAAGTGTAAATGTCTATCTCGCTGTCCGTGAGGGCCAATCTGGCGAGGTCGGCTACATGCAGAACATCTTTTTTATCGATGGACATGATTATGCCCCCTTTTCCTTTGTTGACGAAAAAGTTTAATTAACACACATGGAGTTTTCTTGCAAGACCTCTTTGGATTCCGGCGCGCGCCGTTGACTGAAGAAAATATTGAAGAAAATACCGTTGACACCGATAAACTGTAGTGATACAAGGATGTTAGTCCCTGGTTTTGCTAACACCAAAACAAAAGGAGGAAGTACATGGCAACGGTAAAGAAGGCAGCTCCGAAGAAAAAGGCGGCCGCAAAGAAAGAAACAAAGAAGGCCGCTCCGAAAAAGTCAGGCTGCTGCCGCTAAAAAGGTTCAAGGCTGGAAGGGCGGCAGTCAGAAATGCCTGTCTCCCTTCCTTCACATAACTCCCAATTCATTCTCCCGCTCAGAAGTTCTCCTGTTCCCAGCTCTCTTGACAAGCCAGTTAAATGTAATTATCATAACCTTCAATCCAGAACAGAAATATTTATTTCATCCCATGCCCGCGTTAAGAGGCATGGGTATGTCCTGATTCACAAGGAGCGCAGTTGAAAGCCGCATTCGTGCAGACCTCGCCTGTTTTCGGAGAAGTAAAGGCAAATGTAGACAAGGCCGTAGCGAAGTTGGCGAAGCTTGACGCCGCTCTAATAGTCCTGCCCGAGCTTTTCTCTACAGGTTATCAGTTCCGCTCGAAAAAAGAGCTGCTGGAGCTTGCGGAGGAAGTCCCTTCAGGGTACGCGACGCGCTCTCTCATTGAGGCCGCGAAGGCCAGGGGCGCTTACATCGTCGCCGGGCTTGCCGAGAGGGCCGGGAAGAAGGCATACAACTCGGCTGTGCTGGTCGGCCCCAGGGGGCTTGTCGGCACTTACAGGAAGGCGCATCTTTTCTGGGACGAGAAAAAAATATTCACGAAGGGCGACACGCCCTTTAAAGTATACAAGGCCGGGAAGGTGAGGGTCGGCATGATGATATGCTTTGACTGGCTCTTCCCGGAGGCCGCAAGGACCCTTGCCCTCAAGGGCGCGGAAGTCATCTGCCACCCGTCGAACCTCGTGCTGCCCTACTGCCCCCAGGCCATGATAACCAGGTCGCTGGAGAACAGGGTCTTCACTATTACCGCCAACAGGGTAGGCATGGAGGAACGGGTCTCCGGCAAGCCTTTGAAGTTCATAGGCTCGAGCCAGGTAACCTCCCCGGACGGAGAGGTCCTTGTGCGGGCCGGGTCGAAGAGGGAAGAGGCCGAGGCAGTGGAAATAGACCCCGGCCAGGCCAGAAAAAAGCTCATAACCCCCCTGAACGACATATTCAGGGACAGGCGCACGGACCTTTTTTGAAACTGAGTTTTTTCGGATAACCAAGGTATTCCGGCTGGTTGTGGTTAAGCAGGGATAAAGAAACAAATTTAATGTATACAGTATACATTTTTATTCTTGACAAAGGTTGAGAGTTGTTTTATCTTTCAACCTACCCTAACGAACTTTTCGTAACAATTGGCACCTGATCGTGCCGTGAACGCGACTCCGCTGTGGTGTAAAGGAACGGGTTTAGGATGCTTCTTTCCTACTTGCCAATACTCATAATGATCGGCTTCGCCACAACGATGGCCATCGGAGCCCTGTTCGCAAGTTTCCTCATGCGCCCCAGGAACCCCTACAGGGAGAAGCTTGCCCCGTGGGAGTGCGGTATGGAGCCCATCGGGGATGCCACCGGGGGCCACTTCAGGGTCCACTTTTTCATCATCGCCATACTCTTCGTAATATTCGATGTCGAAACGCTCTTTCTATTCCCTTGGGCAGTACTCCTGACAGACAAGAGCATCTCGGTTTTCATCTTCGCCGAGATGATAATTTTTGTAGCTATCCTCGCCGTGGGCCTCATCTACGCCTGGGTGAAGGGCGCCCTCGAATGGGTCTGATAGACCATCAGGGCTTTACAGGGACAATATGCGCATAGGGGACAATCCCATAGAAGATTCGGTATTATTCACCAGCCTTGAGTCGATAGCCGACCTGCTGAGGAATAATCCCATCTTGAAGACGGTGAAGCAGAGCCAGCCCTTCGGCGACCTCGTGAACTGGGGCAGAAGCTCGGCCCTGTGGCCGATGACCTTCGGCCTGGCCTGCTGCGCCATCGAGATGATAGCGGCCGGTTGCTCGCGCTACGACACAGACAGGTTCGGCATAGTCTTCAGGCCGTCGCCCAGGCAGTCGGATGTCATGGTCGTGGCCGGAACCATGACCAAGAAAATTGCCCCTGCCGTAAAAAAACTCTACGACCAGATGCCCGAGCCCAGGTGGGTCATAGCCCAGGGCGGCTGCGCCTCAGCCGGAGGGCCTTACAACACTTACTCAGTCGTTCAGGGCACGGACCTGGTAGTGCCGGTTGATGTCTATATACCGGGCTGCCCGCCGAGGCCGGACGCGCTTCTTTTCGGTTTCCTCCAGCTCATGGAAAAGATACGCAAAGAGAACCCCTACATATTAGAAGAAAGAAAGATAAGGTTAGGCAATGACGCCCGTTGACAAGGAAGCGGTACTCATCGATAAGGTGAAGGCCGCCTTCAGGGACAAGATAATAGCCACCACGGTCTACAGGGGCGAGGTAACGCACCTCGTATGCGCGAGCGCCCTGCGCTCGATGTGCACATTCCTGAAGACCGACCCGGAGCTTCGCATGAACTTCTGCGCGGATGTCGTCGGTGTCGATTACATGAACGAAACGCCGAGATTCGAGGTCGTCTACCACCTCTACTCGGTAACCAGAAAGCACCGGATAAGGCTAAAAGTGAGGGTGAACGAAGGCGAGTCGATCCCTTCGGTAACCTCCATCTGGGCGGGCGCGGACTGGGCCGAAAGGGAAGTCTACGACATGTTCGGCATAGTCTTTGAAGGCCATCCGAACATGAAGAGGATCTACATGGCCGAAGACTGGGAAGGCTGGCCGCTCCGGAAAGACTATCCGCTCCGCGGATATAAAGACAGGTACAACCCCTACGGCGTCGACAGGGAAGAAAAGGACTGAGCCGGATTACGCGGCACGGGAAAGAATAGATGGCAGAGCTGGAAAACATAATAAGCACAAGAGAGATTACCCTGCACATGGGGCCGCAGCACCCGTCGACTCACGGCGTTCTGCACCTCCTGCTTGAGATGCAGGGCGAGATGATCTTGAAGGCCGAGCCTGATATCGGATACCTCCACAGGGGCACCGAGAAGATAGCTGAGGGGCTTCTGTACCACCAGTTCACCCCGTATACCGACAGGCTCGACTACATGTGCGCCATGAGCAACAACCTGGCCTATGTCATGGCTGTTGAAAAGGCCATGGGCCTGGAGATACCGGAGAGGGCCAAGTACATAAGGGTAATAGCCGCCGAGCTTTCAAGGATAGCGGGCCACCTTCTTGCGATGGGCGCGTGGGCCCTTGACCTCGGCGCGATGAGTATACTGCTGTACGCCATGAGGGAAAGGGAAATAGTACTCGATATCTTCGAGCAGATATGCGGCGCGAGGATGACCCTCAGTTACCTCCGCGTTGGCGGCGTCAGGTACGATTTCAATAAAGAGATAGTCGAATCAATAAACGAGCTTCTCGAGATACTGCCCGGAAGGCTCGATGAGTACGAAACCGTGCTCATAGGAAACAGGGTCTGGATACAGAGGAACGAGGGCGTCGGCGTCATCTCCGCCGAAGACGCCATAAACTTGAGCCTTTCCGGCCCGGCGCTTCGCGCCAGCGGCGTCAAGTGGGACATAAGGAAGGACGAGCCCTATCTCGTGTACGACAGGTTCGACTTCGATATACCCACCGGCGAGAACGGCGACTGCCTTGACAGGTTCAATATGAGGTTCCAGGAAGTCAAGCAGTCGATGAGGATTATAAAGCAGGCCGTAAAGGACCTGCCGGACGGCCCCTTCAATGTAGATATTCCCGAAGTAGTGCCGCCGGCCAAGCCTGAAGTCTACAAGAACATGGAGAACCTCATCCATCACTTTAAATATGTCTCCGCCGGTTTCAAAGTGCCCAAGGGCGAGATCTACTCGGCCATAGAGGCCCCCAAGGGCGAACTCGGCGTATACATAGTAAGCGACGGTACGGAAAAGCCCTACAGGCTCAAGTTGAGGGTGCCGACTTTCGTGAACCTCCAGACCATCAACCACATGTCCAAAGGCAGGTATCTGGCGGATGTGATAGCAATTGTTTCGAGCCTCGACCCGGTTTTCGGCGAGTGCGACAAGTAACTTGTTGAGAGGAATATGCTTTCCGAGCAGGCAAAACAGGAAATACAGGCGGCCCTGAAGAAGTATCATAACAAGAGGTCAGCCGTCATGGACGCTCTCCGCATAGCACAGCAGGAGAATGGCGGACATGTAGTGAAGCGCGACATGGAAGAGATTGCCGCGATACTCGAAATGCAGCCAGTTGAGGTCAATGCGGCCGCGGCATTCTACACCATGTATAACATAGACAAGCCCGTGGGCAAGTACCACATACAGGTATGCAGGAACATCTCCTGCTCGCTCATGGGCGCCGAGCACATAATAAAGCACCTCGAAAGGACCCTGGGCGTCAAGACCGGCGAGACAACGCCGGACCACAAGGTCACCCTTTCAACGGTTGAGTGCCTCGGCTCATGTGGAACGGCCCCGATGATGCAGGTGAACGACGACTACTACGAGAATCTCACGGAAGCTAAAATTGACGAGCTGCTGAAAAAATTCGACTGAACGCTGAAGCGGAACTGGAACGGAAAATCACCCTCACGCTGAATTTGACGGGCCGAGGCACTACTAACTGAGCCGTAACAATACGGAAATGATGGAAAAAGTACTCTTAAAAAATCTGGGCAAGGCCGGGAGCCACACGATAGCGAATTATATCGCTGGCGGAGGGTATAAAGCTTTCACGACGGCCCTCAAGATGAAGCCCGACAACATCATCCAGATGGTCAAGGACTCGGGCTTGAGAGGCCGCGGAGGCGCGGGCTTTTCCACCGGCCTCAAGTGGAGCTTCATACCCAAGGACCCCACCATGCAGAAGTTCCTGTGCTGCAACGCCGATGAAGGCGAGCCGGGCACCTTCAAGGACAGGGGAATAATCGACCACGACCCGCACATGCTCATCGAGGGCATGGCGATATCGAGCTACGCCATAGGCGCCAGCAAGTCCTACATATACATAAGGGGCGAGTTCGTGTTCGGGGCCGAAAGGCTCCAGCAGGCCATAGACGAAGCGTATGCCAAGGGCTTCCTCGGCAAGAACATACAGGGCAGCGGCTTTGACCATGACATGTTCGTTCACAGGGGTTTCGGAGCGTACATATGCGGCGAAGAGACGGCGCTCCTCGAATCGATCGAAGGCTACAGGGCACAGCCCAGGAAAAAGCCGCCCTTCCCGGCTCTCGCGGGACTGTACGGCAAGCCCACCGTCATAAACAATGTCGAGACGCTCTCGTGCATACCGGCCATCATCGAGAAGGGGCCCGAGTGGTTCTCTAAAATGGGCCCTGAAAAGAGCCCCGGTCCGAAGATATACGGCGTCAGCGGCCATGTGAAAAAGCCCGGCCTCTATGAGCTTCCGATGGGGACCACGGCAAAGGATCTGATATACAACCACTGCGGCGGCATGCTCAGGGACGGCAAGCCTCTGAAGGCTTTCATACCCGGCGGCGTAAGCGCTCCGATGCTCACGCCAAAGGACATAGATACGGCCCTAGATTTCGATTCTCTGGCCGCCAAGGGTTCGATGCTCGGCTCAGGCGCGGTCATAGTGATGGACAGCTCGACCTGCATGGTCAAGATGTCGTACATCATAAACAGGTTCTTCAGCCACGAGTCATGCGGCAAGTGCACCCCCTGCCGCGACGGCACGCCCTGGCTCACCAAGGTCCTCAAAAGGATAGAGTACGGCGAGGGCAGGCCGGGCGACTTGGACCTTCTTGACGGCATCTGCGACAACATATTCGGACGCACATTCTGCCCGCTGGGCGACGGAGCGGTTATGGCCTTAAGGGGCGCTCTGAAGAATTTCAGGGAAGAGTTTCAGTACCATATAGACCACAAGAGGTGCATGGCCTCCTAAGAGACCATGCGAGGGACCGGATACGCCGAGATGGTAACCGTAAAGATTAACGGCAAAGAGATAACGGTAGAGGACAATACCCTCATACTGGACGCGGCAAGAGGCGCGGGCTACGAGATACCGACCTTCTGCTACCAGGCTGACCTCATGGGCATAGGCTCATGCAGGATGTGTCTGGTGGAGATCGAAGGCCAGAAAAAGCTCCAGCCTTCCTGTGTGACGCCGGTTCTGCACGGCATGTCCATAAATACCGATTCAAGCACGGTCCAGACCGCGAGGGCAGGCGTCCTTGAGTTTCTGCTGGCGAACCACGCGATGGACTGCCCCGTGTGCGACAAGGGCGGCGAGTGCGAATTGCAGGATATGGTTCACAAGCACGGCCCTCACAAGGGCCGCCACGCCGAGCCCAAGTTCAAATTCCACGAAAAAGACTATACCTTAAGCCCCGTTATAATAAAGAACTCCAACAGGTGCGTCCAGTGCATGAAGTGCGTGAGGGTCTGCCGCGAAGTAGTCGGCCAGAATGTGCTCGGCGCGCTCGGCAGGGGCGACCACCAGGAGCCTACGAGCTTTTTCAAGCACTTCATGAACTGCGAGATGGACGGCAACTGCATCGAGGTCTGCCCTGTCGGCTGTTTCATGAGGCTTCCCTACAGGTATAAATCAAGGCCCTGGGACCTGAAGGGTTCAGACACTATCTGCCCCTTCTGCGCAACAGGCTGCAGGATGGTCATAGAGGAGAGGGACGGAGCGTTGCTTCGGGCCAAGGCCCAGCTTGGAGTCGGGCTCAACAGCGAGACCCTGTGCGCTCGCGGCAGGTTCGGCCAGGACTTTGTCAACAACCCTGAGAGAATAACTCAGCCCCTCATCAAGCGTTACGGCAAGCTCGAACCCGTGACCTGGGAAGAGGCAATAAGCCATATTAATGTGAACCTTTCCGGCCTGAGCGGTGAGCAGATAGGCGGCATCGCGAGCCCCAGGCTCACCAACGAAGAACTTTACCTCTTCCAGAAACTGATGAGAGGCGTACTGGATAGCCCCAACATCGATTCCAGCGTCAGGTTCTCCCCCGAAGCCGTGGAAGGTTTTGTCGCGGCAACCGGCATGGCCGAGGGCGGCGTTTCGGTCTACGACTGCATGGACGCGGACACGGTCTTTATAATAGGCACCCACCTGTCTGACGAGAACCCGGTCATAGATTACATAGTAAGAAGGATATCCGCGGCAAGGAGGATGAATGTAATAATCGCCTCCCCGCGCGCAATGAAGCTCGACAGTTCCGCAAATACCGTCCTGAGGCACAACCTGGCTTCAGAGAACGCTGTGCTTACGACGATAATAATAGGCCTGAACGAAGGCAAGCTCGGAGAGGCGCTCAAGGGCATGCACGACGCCCAGCTGGATGCCAACCTCAAGGCCTCCGGACTTTCAGCTGACTCCGTGAAAGACGCCGTAAAGAGAATTGCCGCGTCGGAGTCCGTCGCCATATTCGCGGGCACTGATTTCCTCCGTTACCCTGAGGGCATAACCGGGCTCGGCATCCTGAAAGACCTCCTGAAGTCACGGGGTAAGAAGGTCAAGGTAATGCCGGTCCTCGACAGGGCTAACCAGAGGGGCGCGTGGGAGATGGGCGTGCACCCGGGTTTCGGCCCCGGCTACACGCAGGTCCGCAAGGGGCTTGGCACTGAGGGCATGCTTGAGGCGGCCATGAAGGGCGAGCTCGAAGCGCTCTACATTGCTGGCTCTGATGTCGCATCCATGTACCCGGATGAAGACTTTGCGAAGTCAGCCCTTTCAAAGGTAAAGTTCCTTATAGTCCAGGACATGTTCATGTCAGAGTGCGCCAGGCAGGCGAATGTCGTCCTGCCCGGGGCGAGCCACGCTGAAAAAGACGGAACCTTCACGAACCAGGAGGGCAGGGCTCAGATAATAAAGAAGCTCCTCACCGCTCCAGGCAAGGCCAAGCAGGACATAAACATCATCCGCGCCATAGGCGAGAGCTTCGACCGCTCTTTCGGTCCCAAGCACTTCGCGCTGGTCCTCGATGAGATAAGAAAAGAAGTCCCGATGTATTCGGAAGTAAGCCTCGCGTTCAATAACAAGAGGAACACCGAAAATAAGCTCGACAACAGGACCGCCCTTATAAAGGCCGCCGAAGCCCCGTCCATAAGCTCTGGGCAGTTCGCCGCGGCCAGGGCCGAAGAAAGCGGCGCGAGGTTCGTCCTCGCGACCGGCAACCACCTGTTCCATTCCGGCAGGTCCTCCAGAAAGTCCGAGACACTCCTTGGGCTTCTCAAGGGTGCCGTGGTTGAGATAAGCGACACGGACGCGAGCGAGCTCGGATTGAAGAACGGGGACAAGGTCCGCGTAAAGGGCACGAACTTCGAAGCCCAGATGACGCTCATTACGAAGAAGGGCACCATGAGAGGCGTCGCTTTCCTGGCCGAGAACTTCGACGAGGCTCCGGTAAACAGGTACTTCAGGCGCGGAAAAGGAATCCCCCGCGTAGATATAATAAAGACCATCTGAGAATAGCGCGTTTTTTCCGAACGAGGAGCCTGGCTTAACCAGGGGAGGTAGAAGATGGTAGACCCGAAATTGCTGAGAGAAGTTCCCTTTTTCCACGACCTTACTGATAATGAAGTCGCGGTCATGTCTGGTGTCGTCAACAGAAAGAATTTCAAGACAGGCGACACCATATTCAAGGAATCGGAAGACGGCGCCGCCCTTTACATCATAAAAAAGGGCGAGGTAAAGGCCTGCAAGACGGCCCCGGACGGAGAGCTCTTTACGCTTACGATAATGAAGGACGGCGAGATATTCGGAGAGATGAGCTTCCTTGACGGCAGGCCCAGGTCGGCTACCGTAGTTGCGGTCTCCGACCTTGAGACCTATGTAGTCGATAAGAACGACTTCGAGACGCTCGTTGACGCGAACCCGAGGATCATCTACAAGCTCCTCCGTAACATCGTGTTCACCATACACTCGATAGTGCGCGGCATGAACTCCAGGTACATCGAGATGATAAATTACATGTGGGGCAGAAGAAGATAGTCCTCAGCGAGACTTGCAGATTTGAGAATTTTTGAGACCTGGGCGGATTCAGTTCGCGGGCCGCAGTTGAAAAAGTTCAGGACGGACTTTTCAACATCCTGATTAACCAAGGGCAAAGGAATTATGCCGGACATAGCAACCCTTTTAGCAGTGCTCCTTATAGTGGTGAAGGTCGGGGTCGTAACCATGATCCTGTTCGGACTTCCTCTTCCCCTCACATGGCTTGAGAGGAAGGTCGCCGGCCACATCCAGGTCAGGCTTGGCCCCTGGAGGGTAGGCCCCCACGGACTGCTGCAGCCGTTCGCGGACATGATAAAGCTCCTGTTCAAGGAGGATATCGTCCCGTACAAGGCGGACAAGCTCCTTTTCAACCTGGCCCCGCTCCTGTCGATGGTTCCGGCCTTCGCTGTATTCGTCGCCATCCCGTTCGGGGACAGCGTCATGGTCCCTTTCATCAACAAGGAAGTTACCCTCTATATCTCCGACATGAATGTGGGGATACTCTATATCCTCGCGATAGGGGGCTTAAGCATATACGGCATCATACTGGGCGGCTGGGCCTCGAACAGCAAGTACGCGCTCCTTGGCGGCCTGCGCTCTGCAGCGCAGATGATCAGCTACGAAGTGGCGATGAGTTTCGCGGCCGTCGGAGTAGTGATGATGAGCAACAGCCTCAGCCTCCTTGAGATGGTCAAGAGCCAGTCAGGCAGCTTCCTCAACTGGAACATCTTCTATCTGCCGGTGGGTCCGGTCTGGTTCGCCATATTCCTCATCGCGGGCCTGGCTGAGATCAACAGGATACCGTTTGACCTTACGGAAGACGAGGGCACTCTGGCCGCGGGCTTCCATACTGAATACAGCGGCATGAAATTCGCCTTCTTCATGCTTGCCGAGTATGTGGCGATGGTCACGATCTCGGTCTTGTCCGTGGTTATGTTCTTCGGCGGCTGGAACGCGCCCTTACAGGTGCCCGTGCCCATCCCGCCGATATTCTGGTTTGTGGCAAAGGCCGGGGCCTTGATCTACTTCTTCATGTGGATAAGGTTCACGCTTCCGAGGTACAGGTACGACCAGCTCATGACTATCGGCTGGAAGATACTGATACCTGTAGCGCTGGTAAATCTCCTTGTAACCGGGTTCATGAGGATATGAGTAAAAAAGGTTTCGACCTATTCGATCTTGTAAAGAAAGTCCTGTTCACGGACTTCGTGAAGGGCCTCACGGTAACGCTCGGGTACAATATCTCAAAGAGCATAACCATGAGGTACCCGGACGAGGAGAAGTGGGTCCCCTACAGAAGGTTCAGGGGCATGCACACCTTGAACAGGGACGAGAACGGCAGAGAGCTGTGCGTTGCGTGCGAACTTTGCGCCAAGGCCTGCCCCACGGGCTGCATAACGGTCATTCCGATGGAAGACAACACAGGCAGGGGCATCTCCGACAGGGTCGCGCAGGTCTGGACCGTGAATGTGGTTCGCTGCCTTTTCTGCGGATACTGCGAGGACGCCTGTCCCACGAGGGCGCTGCGCCTGGGAAGGGAATTCGAGCTTGCCTGCACTGATTTTTCATGCACCCTGAAAAGCAGGGAAGAGCTGCTCGTGCCCCAGCCCATACCCGAGAGCATACCTGGCGGATATGTCGTGAAATCGAAATTCGAGAGGACGCCTCAGGGCATCAAAGTTGTCCCTGAACTTTCGAAATACAAGAAAAGAAGCATCTGACGAGCCTTGAGAAGGCAGTAGCACAATTCACAAGGAGCCAGCGGGGAAGTATAACCCGCCGAAGAGATGGAACAGATATTCTTCTACATATTCGCCATTGTCGCGGTGGCCTCAGCCATAGCGGTAATATCGGTAAGAAACCCGGTGCACAGCGCCATGTACCTTATCGTCTGCTTCCTGCAGGTCGCCGCCATATTCATCCTGCTCCGCTCCCCGTTCCTCGCGGCCGTGCAGGTCTTTATCTATGTCGGCGCGGTAATGGTCCTGTTCCTGTTCGCGGTCATGGTCCTCGATATCGGCAAGGAAAGTTTCGGCGAGCACATGCACAGCCAGGCGATCCCTGCAGGGATAACGGTATTAGGGCTCCTCGCGGTAGTGGGCTGGCTTATAAGCAAGGGAAAGATAACCGTCCCGCTCGGGAAATACACCGAAGAGGTCCTGACAAAGAACACCGAGGTCGTGGGCAAGTCGCTCTATACGCAGTTCATATTCCCCTTTGAGGTCGTCTCGCTCCTCCTTCTCATCGCGCTTGTCGGCGCGATAGTGCTTGTCATGAAGGAAAAGGGCAAAGGCGCGGGATCTACGAGGCCCTGAGGTAAATGATGCTTACACTGAACCATTTTCTCATTCTGAGTTTCATTCTCTTCTCCATCGGGGTGGCCGGCGTGCTCCTCAGGAGGAACATAATCATCGTGCTCATGTCGCTGGAACTCATTTTTAACTCCGTGAACATAAGCCTTGCGGCTTTTGCCTATTACCTGCAATCCATAACCGGCACGGTCTTCGTGGTCTTCAACATAACCGTTGCCGCGGCTGAGGTCGCCATCGGGCTCGCGATACTCGTGGCCGTTTACAGGACCAGGAAAACAGTCTATGTCGAAGAATTAAAGGATATGAGGTACTGATGGATATCTGGGCGCTTCTCATAATCCCCCTTGCGGCTGCTCTCATAATCACTTTTATAACCCGCAAGCACGCGGAACTGAGCTCATATGTGTCCGTGGGCGCCGTAATCCTGTGCTTCCTCATCGTGCTCCCGTACTTTTTGACGATGCTCGGAAATCCGCACATGGAGCACATCGAGCAGTCTTTCCTCTGGATAGACATACCTGGCCTAATGGTCGAGATGGGCACGATAATCGACCCGCTCTCCCTCATAATGCTCTTCATAGTCACTTTCGTCGGTTCCCTTATCCATATATACTCAAGGGGCTACATGCACGGAGATAAGGGCTACGCGAGGTTCTTCGCTTCGCTTTCCCTGTTCATCTTCTCGATGCTCGGCATCGTGCTCGCGAACAACTTCATAATGATATTCGTCTTCTGGGAGCTGGTGGGACTGGCGTCTTACCTCCTTATCGGCTTCTACTTCGAGAAGCCCTCGGCTGCTGACGCGGCCAAGAAGGCTTTCCTCGTGAACAGGATAGGCGACTTCGGGTTCATACTCGGAATATTCGTCCTTTATTACGCCACGGGTACTTTCAACTTCGTCAAGATGGCCCACATAATACAGGCAGGGCAGGTCGACTCCGGCACTCTGGGGCTCGCGGCGCTCCTCATATTCTGCGGCGCGGTTGGCAAATCAGCCCAGTTCCCCCTTCATGTCTGGCTGCCTGACGCGATGGAGGGCCCGACGCCCGTTTCGGCTCTCATACATGCCGCCACGATGGTCGCCGCAGGCGTATACATGCTCGCCAGGACCGGCTTCCTGTACGCGGCCGCGCCTCATGAGGCCATGATGGTCATAGCCTACATAGGCGGCTTTACCGCTTTCATGGCCGCTCTCCTGGCCCTGGGCCAGAACGACATAAAGAAGATAATCGCCTACTCTACCCTGAGCTCTCTGGGCTACATGGTAATGAGCGTTGGCGTGGGCGGCACCGGCGCGGGCATGTTCTACCTCATGACCCACGCGTTCTTCAAGGCGCTCCTGTTCCTCGGCGCCGGCTCCGTCATACACGCCTGCCACACGAATAACATATGGGAGATGGGCAAGCTGTACCCGAAGATGAAGATAACCGGCGTGACCTTCATACTGGGCTCGCTGGCCATGATGGGCATATTCCCCTTCAGCGGCTTCTGGTCTAAGGACGAAATACTCGCTTCGACCTTTTTCTCGGGCAACTATCCGTTGTTCGCCATCGGCATATTGACGGCTATGATAACGGCAATATTCATGACCAAGCTCGTAACTGTCACCTTCTTCGGCGAAAAACGCTACCACGGGCACCCGCACGAGTCGCCCTTCGGGATGACAATTCCGCTAATGGTGCTTGCCGTATTCGCTGTTTTCGTCGGCCTGGCCGGGTTTCCGGGGCTTGATCCCAACTTCGGCACCTTTGTAGCTGCCGTCGCCGGGTCTACAGCGGCGCACGCCGGGGAACATGGCGCTCACGCCGAGCACCACTTCAGCTACTTCGTCGCGATAACCTCTACCATCGCGGTCTTCATCGGCATAGCGATAGGCTGGACCATATACTCGAAGAAGTCGATAGATAACAACGCCATAGCTGCCAGGTTCAGCGGCTTTCACAAGGCCCTCCAGAACAGGCTCTACATAGACCACTTCTATGACAGGGTCCTGGTGGCGGGCATCTACAACAACATAGCCAGGGTCTTCAACTTCATAGAAGTGAACATAATCATTCACTTCGCAATCAACGGCATCGCGTATACAACCAGGCAGATCGGCAAGGGCCTGAGGCTCACGATTTCCGGACAGCTGCAGCACTATGCTTTCGCCATGGTCGGCGGCGTGCTCGTCCTGATGGTAATTTACGTACTCCTGTAGACGAGGTAAAAGGTGGAAGGGTTTCCGATTTTATCACTTATAATGCTTTCGCCGCTCGCGGCGGTCATACTCCTCCTTTTCGTTGACGACGCGAGAGTCGCTCTCGTAAGGGGCATTGCGATCGCGTCCACGGCCACAAGCCTCGCGCTCTCCCTCTACCTCCTGTTCATTTATGACAAGGTGAAGGGCGGCTTCCAGTTCATCGAAAAGATAGAGTGGGTGCAGTCTCTCGGCATCTCGTACCACCTCGGCGTCGACGGCATAAGCGTCGCGATGGTGCTGCTTACCTCCATCGTCATCTTCACCGGCGTTTTCGTCTCTTGGGTCGGCATAAAGCACAGGATAAGAGAACATTACATGTTTCTCCTCCTTCTTGTTGCCGGAGTCTACGGCGTTTTCATGTCCCTGGACCTCGTGTTCTTCTTCCTGTTCTACGAACTCGCGGTCATCCCCATGTATCCGCTCATAGGCATATGGGGCAGCGCGAACAGGGAATACGCCACGATGAACCTGACCCTTTACCTGAGCCTTGGCGCGATGATAGCCCTTCTCGGGCTCCTTTCGTTGTACTTCACCGCCGGGGCGAAAACAGGCGTATATACATTTGATATGCTCCAGATAGCCAGCCTCTCCTATGAGTCCGGCTACCAGATAAAGGTCTTTCTGCCGCTGCTCTTCGGCTTCGGCGTCCTCGTGCCGCTCGCGCCCTTCCATTCATGGTCGCCGACCGGACACGCCGCCGCTCCTTCGGCCGTCAGCATGCTGCACGCCGGAGTCCTCATGAAGCTCGGCGCGTACGGAATACTTCGCGCCATGTGGATCCTTCCCGAAGGCGCGCAGTTCTGGATGCCCTGGGTCGCCGGATTAAGCCTCATAAACATATTCTACGGCGGCATGGTCGCAATGAGCAGGCGTGACATGAAGTTCATGATCGGCTACTCGTCTTCCAGCCACATGGGCTATGTACTCCTGGGCATCGCCACCGTCAACATCATAGGCGTGAACGGCGCGGTGCTCCTCATGTTCGCTCACGGCGTCATGACGGCCCTGGCCTTCTCTCTCATAGGCTTCGTTTATGACCAGGCCCATACGAGGATGATATACGACTTCTCGGGCCTTGCCAAAAAGGTCCCGTTCGTGGCCGTGGCCTTCGCCATAATGGGCTTTGCCTCGAGCGGCTTGCCGGGGCTCGCCAACTTTGTGGCCGAGCTCATGGTCTTTATCGGGGCTTTTAAAGAATATCCGGTACACGCAATTATAGCGGTCTTCGGAATCATCGTGACGGCGACCTACATGCTCAGGTGCATGAGAGATGTCTTTTTCAGGGAGCCCATGGAAAAGTGGGACGATCTCCGGGACGCTTCGACCTTTGTTGAAAGGCTTCCTTTCGTGTTCCTTATAGCAGTGCTCCTCATAGTGGGCTTTTATCCCTCGGTCCTTGTCGATGTCATAAACTCGGGCGTTGTCCCGCTTGTGAATAAGCTCAACGCAGCCCAGGTAGGCTGAAGATGGAGATGGTGATTTAGAATGGAAATGAACCTTTTCAGGCTTATACCCGAATTCATTATGCTCGGGACGGCGTTTTTGCTGCTTATCCTCGAGCTGTTCCTGCCCAAGGGGTCGAGGAAGGCTTTTGGGGTGATAGGCATCCTCGGCACTGTCTCGGCAGCGATAAGCCTCCCGTATCAGGATTATGGATTGGCGCTGGCCGGGCTTTTCGTCCAGGACCAGATGTCCATCTACTTCAAGTGGCTCTTCGTCATCTCCAGCGTCTTCGTCCTCTATATCGTCATGCTCTACGAGGACAAGATCAATAACTGGCGCGGTGAGTTCTATTCCATCATCGTTTTCGCGATCTCGGGCATGATGATGCTCGCCTCCACGAACGACTTCGTGAGCTTCTATGTCTCGCTCGAATTCGTCGCGATCTGCCTTTATGTCCTCGCGGCCTTCCTGAGCGACAGCCGCGTGACCTCTGAAGCCGGACTCAAGTATCTCATCACAGGCGCTCTGGCTTCCGGCTTTCTCATTTACGGCATAAGCTTCATCTACGGCGCGACCGGCGTTACCGGCTTCGCTGAAGTGGCTAAAGCTCTTCAGGGCGTCGAGCCCACGGGTTTCGTCCTTATTGGCATCGTGCTCGTGGTCATAGGTCTGACCTTTAAGATTTCCTCGATACCGTTCCATGTCTGGTCCCCTGATGTCTACCAGGGTGCGCCGACCCCGGTGACGGCGCTTCTGGCAGCCGCCTCAAAGGCAGCCGGTTTCGTGGTAATACTCAGGATTCTGTTCGGCGCCCTCGGGCCGATGAAGGGCGAGTGGATGGCCTTCGTGGCCGTAATATCCGGCATCACGCTCCTTTTCGGAAACCTAGCGGCCATGCCGCAGAAGGACTTGAAAAGGCTTATAGGATATGCCGGAATAGGCTCTGCCGGGTATCTGCTCATGGCGGTCGCTGCCGCTTCCGAGCTCGGCGCCGGCGCTATCATGTTCTATCTTCTCACATATGTATTTGGCATAATCGGCACTTTCACGGCCATAGTCGTATTCCATAACTCAGAGGGTTCTGACCTTGTCGAGTCTTACGCGGGCCTTTACAAAAGGTCTCCCCTTCTGGCGTTCTCGCTTTTTATAGGCCTTCTTTCGATAGCCGGTTTCCCGCCGCTCGGCGGTTTCATAGCCAAGTTTTACATCTTCATGGCGGCCATAAAAGAGGGGCTCTGGGTGCTGGCCGTAATAGGCGCTCTGATGGCCATCGTAGCCATGTACTACTTCCTGCTCGTCATAAAGAGCATGTACCTGAGACAGCCGACCAACCCGGCCCCGATACCCGTCGATATGACTACGACGGGGCTGTTGTATTTTGTGAACGCCGCGACTATATTGCTGGGAGTCTACCCGGGCCCGGTAACCGACCTGGTGATGAACATAGCCCAGGGCGTATTCTAACCTACGGAAAACTAAAATGGCCGGACACGGAAAACACCACCACAGCGACCACTCGGACTGGGTCATAACCAACAAAATGATAGTCCAGGATGTCCTTAACGCCTGCCCCCAATCGCTTGCGGTCTTTACGAAGCACCTCGGCCCCTATGCTCTTTCCATGCCGGGCGTGAAGACGGAAGCCATAGAGGTGCTTGCGGCCATGAGCGACTACCACGAAGAGCAGCTCCTCGAGGAACTCAACCAGGTCTGTAAGCAGAAGCCGAAGAAGACCGGACACTTCTAAACCGATTATCCCAAAGCAGATGGAAATGAAACGGGCCTTCCAATCTCCCGCAAAGGTGAATCTGTTCCTGAGGGTGCTTGGAAAGCGCGCTGACGGCTATCATGAGATCTCGACTCTCATGCAGCCCGTATCCCTGTTTGACGAGCTTGTCATAAGCGTCTCGGAGGGCGAGGGTATTGCCGTCGTTTCTGATTCCGTTGAGGCTCCCGGAGGCGAGGACAACCTTGCCTACAAGGCTGCCCGTGTTTTTCTCCAGAGCACGGCTATCAGAAGGCGCGTCGAGATATCCGTGAAAAAGGTCATACCCGTCGGCGCCGGCCTCGGAGGTGGCAGTTCTGACGCCGCTACCGTCCTTATGGCCTTGAATGAGATGGCCGGAATCTGGCTTCCTGACGGCGCTCTCATGGAGATGGCTGCCCGCCTTGGTTCCGATGTGCCCTTTTTCATATTGAAGGGCCCGGCCCTGGCCGGGGGCAGGGGTGAGAAGCTCAAAAGGGCTTATTTGCCTGAGCTGCATTATATCCTGATCAATCCTGGTTTCCATGTTTCAACGGTCTGGGTTTATTCGAGTTTGGGCTTGACAAACATAGGGGAAAATAATAATCTACTGTATTCTTATGAGGTTCCAGCCAGCCCGGAGGGGGTTGTAGAAGCCCTTGCCAACGACCTGGAGGCTGTTACTTCCAAGCAATATCCTGAAATATCAGGGCTGAAGGAGATGCTCAAAGGCGCAGGCGCCCTGGGCACGCTCATGTCCGGAAGCGGTCCGACCGTTTTTGGCGTTTTTCATTCCAGGGATGAGGCGGAGCGGGCTTACCAGTTTCTCGCTCCGGTTAACAAAGGCGCCGCAAGGATCTTTCTCGCAAAGGGGCTTTGAAAAGCCCCGGGGCTGTGGGTGCTTCTGCTGGGGCGTCGCCAAGCGGTAAGGCACGGGGTTTTGATCCCCGCATTCGGAGGTTCGAATCCTCCCGCCCCATCCAACGAACAAAATCCAAGAAGAAAGCCGGGCAGGTCAAATGATCGACAGAATTAAGATTTTCGCTGGCAATTCCAACAAGCCTCTCGCCTTGGAGATATGCAGCCACCTCGGGATGGAGCTTGGAAAGTCTGATGTAAGGAGCTTCAGCGACGGCGAAGTATATGTAGACATTCAGGAGAGCGTCAGGGGAGTGGAAGTGTATGTGCTGCAGTCGACCTGCACGCCTACGAACGACAACCTGATGGAGCTCCTTATAATGCTGGATGCCTTCAAAAGGGCTTCGGCGGTCTCGGTTACGGCAGTAATACCGTATTACGGATACGCGAGGCAGGACAGGAAGGTAGCCCCCAGGACCCCTATATCCGCGAAGCTGGTCGCTGACCTCATTACCGCTGCCGGGGCAACGAGGGTCGTGTGCGTTGACCTGCACGCCGGACAGATACAGGGATTTTTCAATATACCCGTTGACCACCTTTACGCTACTCCGGTGCTCCTTGACTATATAAAGGAGAACTTCATCGACGATATCGTCGTTGTCTCTCCGGATGCCGGCGGCGTGGAAAGGGCAAGAGCTTTCGCAAAGAGGCTCGGGACGAACCTTGCCATCATAGACAAGAGGCGCCCCAGGCCCAATGTTTCGGAAGTGATGAACATAATCGGCGACATCGAGGGCAAGACAGCGGTCATCCTCGACGACATGATAGACACGGCAGGCACCATAACGCAGGCGGCGGAGGCATTGCATAAGAACGGCGCGAAGCAGGTCTACGCCTGCGCGACCCACGCGGTCCTTTCCGGCCCCGCCATGGACAGGATTGAAAAGTCGCCCATAAAGGAGCTGGTGGTCACCAACACCATCCCGCCACTCAAAGGCGTTACTCAGTCAGCGAAGATCAAGAGGCTTTCTGTTGGCCCGCTCCTCGGAGAGGCCATTAAAAGGATACACTGCGGCGAGTCGGTAAGTTCCCTTTTCGTGTAGGGACGGATCCGTGGCAATCGCCCCAATATTGAAAAACACTGGAGGAACAACATGGAACAGATAAATCTCTCGGCCCAGCCCAGGGCTGAAAGGGGCAAGGGCCCCGCTGGAAGGCTCCGCGTCGCTGGACGCGTCCCTGGCATACTGTACGGCCCCGGCGTCGAAGGCGCGATAGCCCTGGCCCTCGACATGAAGGAGCTCGACAAGACGCTCCATACCCACGCTGGCGGAAATGTGCTTGTAACCCTTGACATTGCTGGCGACAAGAGCCGCACCGTCATGTTCAAAGAGGTCATCCGACACCCGCTCAGGGGCACTGTGGTGCATGTCGACCTCCTTGAGGTCAATATGAACGAGATGGTCGAGATCGAAGTGCCTGTCCACCTTACCGGCAAGGCCGCAGGTCTTGCTTTCGGCGGCATAGTGCAGCACGAGACCAGGACGATAACCATCGAGTGCCTGCCCGCGCTGATACCTGACAGCATTGATGTGGACATAACCGCCCTCAATGTAGGCCAGTCCCTCCATGTTAAGGACATTCCGCTTGCCAAGGGACTCACGGCAGTGAACGAGCCTGACCTTACCGTAGTATCGATAGTCTCTCCGACAGCCGAGGTCGCTCCCAAGACGGCCGAGGAAGTACAGGCTGAGCTCGCCAAGAGCTTCGCTGAGAAGGAAGAGGGAAAGAAGGAGGACTAAGCCTCCTTTTCTTCTTCGAGCATAACCGCCTGTGCTGCTAATCGTCGGACTCGGGAACCCCGGCAGGGAATATGAGAAGACCCGGCATAATGCCGGGTTCATGCTTGTTGACCTCCTGGCCCGGGAAGCCGGAATAAAGCTTGATAAAAAAGGAAAAGGGGTCTGGGGAAAGGGGAGGATAGCTGGCGTTGAGGTTGTGCTCCTCAAGCCCCAGACTTTTATGAACCTGAGCGGTGAGGCTGTCTCAGAGGTCCGAGCCTTCTACAAGATCCTGGCAGGGTCCATGATAGTCGTCTATGACGATTGCGACCTGCCAGTGGGAAAGCTCAGGATTCGAAAGGACGGCGGAAGCGGCGGCCACAGGGGCGTGAACTCGATTATCACTATCCTCGGCAGCAGGGATTTCCCAAGGATAAGGCTCGGCGTAGGCAGGCCGCCCCACGGCGATACAGCCAATTATGTGCTGAGCCCATTTACGAAAGACGAGCAGCCCGCCTTAGAAGAGATGCTCTGCCGTGGAAAAGAGTCGGTTGAAGTCCTCATAACCGGCGGCATAGACCAGGCGATGAACGCGTTCAATTCCTGAACCGCTCCAGAGTCCAGCCATAGACCTCCAGCAGGAAACAAACCCTTTAATGAACCCGTAAGGGGGTAGCCATGCCGAACCTTGCCTTTTTCGCGCCTCTGTTTGGAGCAGCGGGACTCGTCATTACTTTTTTCGTGTACCTGCACATAAAGAGCCTTCCTCCGGGAAACGAGCGCATGCGCGAGATAGCGGGCCTCATTCACCGTGGGGCAATGGTTTACCTCAAGCGCCAGTACATAATCCTTCTCGCTTTCCTCGCGGCTGTTGCCGTGGCCCTGGCTGTGTTCATCGGCGTTCCTACTGCGGCTGCTTACATATGCGGCGGGTTGTTCTCGATGCTGGCGGGGTTTTTCGGCATGAAGGGCGCTACCAAGGCCAATGTGAGAACGGCGGAGGCCGCGCGCGAGTGCAAACCTGATTTTTCAAGGGCCCTTACTACCGCGTTTCTCGGTGGCTCTGTCATGGGCCTTTCGGTCGCGAGCCTTGGTCTTATCGGCATAGGCCTTTTCTTCATTTTCTACGGCAGGCCGGAAGAGGCTGCCGTCATAAACGGTTTCGCGATGGGCGCTTCCTCCATAGCGCTTTTCGCCAGGGTCGGCGGCGGCATATACACAAAAAGCGCTGATGTGGGCGCGGACCTCGTCGGCAAGGTCGAAGCCGGAATACCGGAAGACGACCCGAGAAACCCGGGCGTCATCGCGGATAATGTCGGTGACAATGTAGGGGATGTCGCCGGGCTCGGGGCGGATATATTTGAATCATACTCAGGCGCGGTAGTGGCGACGATCGCGCTCGGGGCCACGATTTCAGCAGGTGACGTCGCCCTTCTGGCGTCGCGAGAGGCGCTGATGTCGTATCCTGTTGTGCTTGTCATGGCGGGGCTTTTATCCTCGCTTGCGGGCATATCCGTGCTCAAGCTCCTGGAGAGGTTCGGCCCTGCGGCGGCGTTGAGGTACTCAACGCTCCTGGCGGCGGTAGTATTCCTCGCTCTGGCTTTTGCCGTGACAATCGTCCTCGAGTGCGGCATCTGGTGCTACCTTGCCGTTACGGCGGGCTGTCTTGGAGGAAGCCTCATAGGGCTGCTGAGCGAATATTACACCGGCGGCAAGCCCGTGAGAAGGATAGCCGAAGCTGCGACAACGGGCGCCGCCACCAACATAATAAAGGGCATAGCTGTGGGACTTGAAAGCTGCGCCCTTCCGGTCTTAGCGATAGTAATAACCATTTTCATAGCGAATTACGCGGCAGGCATCTACGGCATTGGCCTTGCCGCGGTCGGTATGCTCGCGACTACCGGCATAATAATGAGCGTGGACGCTTACGGGCCGATCGCCGACAACGCAGGCGGCATCTCAGAGATGAGCGGCCTGGGAGAAGACGTAAGAAAGATAACCGACACCCTCGATTCTCTCGGGAACACGACGGCGGCAATAGGCAAGGGTTTTGCCATAGGCTCGGCCGCGCTTACCGCGATAGCCCTTTTCGCGGCTTTCGGGCAGGCGGCTGGCAGCGCGCTCGGACATCCGCTGTTGATATCACTTTCTGACCCCATCGTTGTCATCGGCCTGCTCATTGGCGGGATAATACCCTTTTTCATTGGCGCGCTTACGATGACGAGCGTTGGAAGAGCGGCCATGAAGATGGTCGAGGAGATAAGGCGTCAGTTCAAGGAAATACCCGGCCTTCTCGAAGGCCGGGAGGGCGTGAAGCCCGATGTTGAAAAGTGCATCGACATAAGCACCAGGGCCGCGTTGAAAGAGATGATACTCCCCGGCGTGCTGGCGGCGACAAGCCCTGTCGCGGTCGGCTTTCTCCTTGGGGCTGAGGCCCTGGGCGGCATGCTGGCGGGCGCCACGGTAACAGGCGTTCTCATGGCCATATTCATGGCGAACGCCGGAGGCGCGTGGGACAACGCGAAAAAGTACATAGAGCAGGGAAACCTCGGCGGAAAGGGCTCGCCGGCGCATAAGGCCGCGGTCGTCGGAGATACGGTCGGAGACCCTTTCAAAGATACTTCAGGGCCTGCCATGAACATACTCATCAAGCTCATGAGCATCGTCGCGCTTATAATCGCGCCACTTTTAGTCTGAATTAAAAACCGGGCATGGCTTCATGCCAAGCCTTTATTTTAAAAAACAGGAGAACACTTCAAGATGGGATTCAACTGCGGAATAGTAGGACTTCCTAATGTCGGTAAATCAACCATATTCAATGCCATGACCGCCGCTGGCGCGGAGGCGTCGAATTATCCTTTCTGCACCATAAACCCCAACATAGGCATGGTTCCTTTGAGGGACGACAGGCTCTCGAAGCTCGCCGTGTTCGTAAAGCCTGAAAGAATCCTTCCGACAGCCGTCGAGTTCGTGGACATAGCCGGAATAGTGAAGGGCGCGAGCAAGGGCGAGGGTCTCGGCAACCAGTTCCTCGGCAACATCAGGAGCGTTGACATGATAGCCCATGTCGTGAGGTGCTTCGAGGACGAGCAGGTGGTGCATGTGGCCGGTAAGATGGACCCCGGTGGGGATATCGAAGTCATAAACACCGAGCTCATCCTCACGGACCTTGACACCCTTGAGCGCAGGCTCGAGAGGTCGGCGAAACTCGCCAAGACCGATAAGTCGATCGCGGAAGTGATGCCGGTCTACATGGAATTGAAAAAGGCCTTTGAGGAGGGCCGCCCGGCAAGGAGCGTCCTGAACAAGGAAACGGCCCTGCTCGTGAAGGACTTGAACTTCCTCACGGCAAAGCCCGTAATATATGTCGCCAATGTGGATGAGAACGACCTTTCCGGCGCTTCCGAGGCCGCTTCTTCAGTAAGGAAGCTGGCCGAAGCCGAGGGCGCGGGCTTCGTAACAATCTGCGGCAAGATAGAGTCCGAGATAGCCGAGCTTTCTGAAGAGGAGCGTGCCGAGTTCCTCTCCGGCCTCGGTCTTAAGGAATCCGGCCTCGACAGGCTGGCAGCGGCGGCGTACAGGCTTCTTGGGCTCATCACATTTTTTACAGCCGGAAAAAAGGAAGTGCACGCCTGGACCGTGGCGGCGGAATCAAAGGCGCCCCAGGCCGCCGGTGTCATACACAGCGACTTCGAGCGCGGCTTTATCCGCGCCGAGGTGATGGCCTATGAGGACTTCATAAAATACGGCTCAGAGGCCGCCTGCAAGGACAAGGGCGTCTTGAGGGTCGAAGGCAAGGACTATGTCGTGCAGGACGGCGACATAATGCACTTCAGGTTCAATGTTTAGTATGTTAAGCCGATTGTAAAAACTCCCTGATGAGGAAATACAGCCCTGCGCTTGCCGGACTCATCGGCAGCGCAGGGTTTTTTTGTGGCTCCTCAAGATACAAGAACTGTGCATGTCCTGCACTAAAGTACAGTAGACACCCTTGTCAGGGCTGCCTGCCTTGACAGTTTTGCGCGCCGAAAGTATACTATTTGTACCCCAATACAATCGTGTTTCCACCTTTATCTGGCTTTCAGGGCCGGCGGACGGTACGGGCGTCCGGCAGGAAGGCTTTTTTATGCTCACTTGTGTGCATATGGTGCACAATTTTTGCAGAAGGAGGGATTGGTTTGACAATAGACCCGGAGTTTTTTTACGAGCGTCTCAAGCATTCAGGTATGGAGATAAGGGACATACTCTGGCCTCTTGCCGGATTAAACCCGAGGGAAAGGGCGGTCTTCACTGAGTACCATTATTGGAATACGCACATGAAAGTCATCGCGGAGAGTCATAGAATCTCACTCGGGAGGACATATGCAATTCTCTACAGGGCAGAGGAAAAGGTCGCGTCTGCAAGGTCACAGAAAGAGGAGGAGGAAGCTCAAGGCTTTTGAAGCCGCCCCGGCTTCCGCCGTTAACTGGATGGAATACAAGACCATGAGGCAGTACCCTTCGATGGGCGACATGCTAGACCAGATGCGCCAGTACGGCTACAGGGGAGGGATTGAGAGCATTGTCGAAAGAAACTGGAACCCTGAGGACGACAGCCTTCAGGATTTTACGATAGAGGAGTTGTCCAGAAAAGGTATGTAGCCGAGTGGCGGCAAAGGTAGATTTAAAAAGCCAGGCGTTTTTTCGCCTGGCTTTTTTTATTTTGAAATCTTTACATTATTTAACTCAGGTAGAATAAAAAAGCCCTCACTCCCGCAGTAATGAAGAGTTTTTTCAATATGAGGTAGAAATAAAACACCAAAGGGCAAATAGCTTGCGGGGGTGGCGGTCATGGAGAGCGCATCAGTGAATACCGTTAATAATATCGAGCGGCCGGGACGCTATTTTAAAAAGGCGGCAGGCCCCAGGGTCCTTTTGAGGGAGCCGGAGATCTGCGCGGAGTGCAATAAAGTCTTTGTGAGCCTGTACGCGATAAGGTCGTGCGCGGACCATCAGGGGCTCGAACAGATATAGGGGGGCAGAAGAAGTGTGGGGATCGATTGGGATGGATTAAGACATGAATTCGAGTCAGGCCAGGATGCGCTGAAGGCGCTTGGTGAAAAATACGGATGTCACAAGGACAGCATACGCAGAAAGGCCAGGGAGGAAGGCTGGAAACGCAAATCCGGCGAGAAGCGCAAAATAATTCCTGAAAAGCGCATGGACCTTCTTCCGGATCGGCACAGGAGCTACTGGAAGGGCGTCGAAAGAAGGCTTGCCAGGGGGCTCAAGACAAAAGATATCAAGCAGGGCTTGGAAGAATTAAAGGTCGCGAAGATGGCCGGAGAGGTCATCTCGAGCATGATAAGGAGCAAGAGGCTCGAGCTGGGCCTCGAGGAGGCCGCGGCGGAAAAGGGGGAGGATGAAGCAGACCTTATTGCCGCCGAGATGGGTCGCGTTACTGCCCCATCCGGAGCAGACGAGGCTCTGGACTGAGGGAAAAAGGTTCGCGGTGGTGCCTGCTGGAAGAAGGAGCGGCAAGACGGAGATTTCCAAAAGGCGGCTTGTAATAGGCCTTCCGGAAAAAAAGAAGTGGAGCGATCCGCGCTACTTCGCCGCCGCGCCCACAAGGGAGCAGGCCAAAAGGGTCTACTGGAACGACCTTAAGGCCCTTGTCCCCAAAAAGTGGGTAAAAAAAGTCTACGAGACAGACCTTTGCATAATGACCCGGTACGGAAGCGAGTTATGGGTGCTCGCCGTGGGACGGGGGCGTGCTCGACGAGTACGCGAACATGAAGCCCAGTGCCTGGACCGAAAATATTAGGCCAGCGCTCGCGGACAGGGCGGGTTGGTGCTGGTTCGTCGGCGTGCCGGAGGGGTTGAATCACTATAAAGACCTCGCTGACTATGCCGGGGCTGGCATGGATGAGGACTGGGGCCTGTACAAGTGGAACTCTTCGGCGGTGCTTCCGGCGCGTGAGATAGAAGCCGCGAAGAGGGTGCTTGACCCGAGGACTTTCAGGCAGGAATTCGAGGCGAGTTTCGAGGGGTCTACAGGGCGCGCGTATTACGCTTACGATTCCAAAAGGCACGAGGACGGCTCCATCAAGGTGAACGACAGGCTCAAGCTCTTTGTCTGCTGCGATTTCAATGTGGGCCTCAGCGTCTGGGAGATAGTCCAGACGGACGGAGGCCAGGTGCGGGTCGTGGACGAGATAGCCTTGAAGGACACGAATACGATGGAGATGGGCAAGACGGTGCTTTCGAAGTACGGATCTCACAAACAGGGGATAGCGGTTTATGGAGACGCCGCCGGGATGAACAGGTCAACGGCCGGAAAGAGCGATTACGCCATCCTCTTTGAGCTGGGCTTGCGCGATCAGAGGATCGGCAGGGCCAACCCGGCTGTGCGCGACAGGGTGAACTCGGTCAATGCCATGCTTGAAAATGTTGACGGCCAGGCGAGGCTTTTCCACCACCCCAGGTGCGCCCACTTGAAAAAGGATTTCGAGACAATCGAATGGTGCACGGGCGGGACTGGCCTCGACAAGTCAAACATTGAGCGGACTCACGCGACGGACGCGCTGGGGTACTTCGTGGAACAAGAGTTCCCGTTGAGGATAGATAAGCCGGACCCGGCAAGGCGTTTCTACAAATAACACAGCTGGAGGACAGATGACCCGAGAGGAACTCGAGAGCACGCACCCGCTATACGACAGCTTAAGAGACGAATGGCTGTTCCACATCCGCTCGTACTTCGGAGGGAAGTCGTACAAGGAGGGCAACTACCTCCTGCAGCATCCCTTCGAGAGCACGGCCAATTACGCCCGCAGAAAGGCCACGAGCTATTACTACAACTACTGCGGGCCTGTGGTCGACATATTCGTGTCGCACCTTTTCAGGAAGGATGCCGTAAGGGAGCACGGCTCACTTGCGGGCGACAACCTCTTCGGCCACTTCCTGACGGACGCCGACCTCGAGGGGAACACCTTCAGGCATTTCATGCGGGACGCGCAGAGGTTCGCGTCAGTCTACGGCAGGGTATCCATCATCGTGGACAAGCCACAGGTGCTGCCGGTTACAAGGGCCGAGGCCGAAGAGTACGGCATAAGGCCGTATGTCTCTCTCGTGACCCCTGAAAACCTCCTGGACTGGTCTTTCGCGAGGCTCCCCTATTCGGGTCGTGTCGTGCTCGATTCGGTGAAGGTAAGGGAAGCGCCGGATACTTACAGGGTATGGAACAGGGACGGATGGGAGCTCTGGCAGATAGTGAATTCCACGGGAGAGGTGAGGCTTGCCGACGCCGGGTGGCACGGGCTCGGAGAAGTCCCGATGGTGAACCTGTACAACAAGCGTTCAGGCACCAGGATGGTCGGCATCTCCGACATCCAGGACATAGCGGATATCAACAGGAACATCTATTACCTCTGTTCAGACGCCAGGGAGATAATCGAGAACACGGCCTTCCCCATGCTGGCGGTGCCATATTCAAGGGGCGGCTCAGAGGAGCGGGAGGTAGGCCCGAGGAACATCCTTCAATTCGACCCGGCGGAACCCAACGCGAG
>Ga0209641_10000570_pt1 | contig 34253 bp, 53 predicted proteins | sample RifCSP16_1_FD_184022 | JGI IMG/M metagenome (GOLD analysis project Ga0209641, IMG submission 184022) | Soil microbial communities from Rifle, Colorado - Rifle CSP2_sed 16_1 (SPAdes) (version 2) | ecosystem: Environmental > Terrestrial > Deep subsurface > Rock core/Sediment | place: Rifle... | reverse complement strand
ATTCTTAAATTGCCATTCCACACGATATTGAAATTCTTTTTCCATTTTATTCCCCCTCGCCCCTGTAGGTGGGGCCACCTTGCCGGACAAGTAAAGTATAACCGGATAGCACCGGATAAACAAGTGGAAATGAATAATAATCGGCATCACGGAAAGCCTTATGCCATAAAGCAAATATGAGTAATACAAATTAAAACCCCCAGGTCAGGAAAGGCCCGGGGGTTTATTTGCTTGGCGATTATTCCAAGCGGGGCCCTCTTATTTGGATTTGGGTTTGATTACCTCATTATAAAATACGGCCCCGGTCCCGGCCATCGGCCCGGTTACGGTCAAGGCTTCCATTACATTGCCGCCGGATATCCACGCTAGGAATCCATTAAGGCCGTAGCCCACCGCCGCCGCAATCCACGGCAACAGGGTTTTCACCCAGGGCCTTTGGCTGGCCTGAGTCATGAGGCTTTTAGCCAAATCGGTTGAATGCTTGGCCACCCCGGAGGAAATGGCGGCCACTACCAACGGATTATGCAATAGGGAAAGGTCCATATTTATATACCCCCCCCGATCAATACAAGGCCCACTTGTCCGGTTAATACATTCATGCCGTTTTTGTAGGATAGTCCCAGGGAGGCATGGATACCCGCCCCCCGCAAAAAAGCCGGAAGGTTTAATTTAATCCCGGCATCCTCTAACCGGCTCATGGGAATACTGAATCCAAATTCGTGGGCACTCCAAGATTTAGACATACCCTGGATATACCCGTACCGAATGCCCACCACTTGTTTTAAGGTCATAAATTCCGTGGAAAATCCCTTGTAAAAATCTTGATGCTCCATGAATTCAAACCCTACTTCCGCTTGGGCATTCAAACCGGGGTAATGAAGCCACCCCGGCAAAATATCAAATGCCGTGATCCGCCGGGCTTCTTCGGCCTGGCCGCCCTGGGGCATGACCAATCCCAGGAAAATTACCATTGTTGCCATCATCTTTTTGAACATTACCGCACCCCCTAATTTAATTATCGCCCTGCACAATTAACATGATTCCAACAAAGCAAAGGCCGATTAACGCTAAGGCCATCCATTCCGACATGGTTACAGACTCCGGGCCAATTCTAAGCTAGTTTCAACGTGCATTCCGTCCTTGGTATTCCACCGGCCCCCCCATACAAACCCGGCATCTTCCCAAATCTTCACCACACGGCCATCTAGCTTGGGATTCACGCCATATCCGTTAGTAGTGGGGTTCATGTCCCAGGCCATCCCCCAAGAATGCCGGGAAAGCGGCTTTTCCTTTTTGAAAAGCATATGCCGGGGAACAAAACACCCACCAATCTTTTTGGTATCCTCAATCTCAATGGCTTCAGGGCATTGCTTGGCAATCTTGGCCCAAATGGCTTGGTAGGCATCAAACAATTTAATATGAACCCTGGCCTTCCCAATCAAGGGAAACGTGCCCACTGTAAGATTAGCCGCCATCCAATCCTGGGCGATTTCAATAAAGCCATCGGCCTTATCCTGATATGCAAATTTCCCAAAATGGGTTTCAATGTCGGCTAGGGTCATCATGGTTATGCTACGGATGGGGGGAGTCACCGGATGGGCCACTACAGGGGGTAGGACCGGGCCGGGCACGGACGGGAGGGGGGAAGGCCCCGGCTCCGGGGGCATCATAGGCTGTTGGCTCATATCGGCATTAAATATAATCCGAAAAATCCATTTGATAAATTCTATCACGGCATCCAATCCCGCATTTTAATGGGCAAATGATTGGTGGGGCCACGGAAAAAGGTTTCCGCCGGACAGGAAAGGGCCCCCGATTTTTCGGCATAATGTATCACGGTTTCCCGTTCCGGTTTTTCATGTTTGAATATAGCGGCCAATAGCATAAGGGAGGGCCACGGATTGCCCCCCGTGGCCAAATTGGCCCGCCTAGCTATGGCGAAGCTTCGGCTTAAAGTGGCCATTCGCTTTTTGGGAAAGGAGATTTTCCGTTTCACGCTTGAGGCCATATAAGGCGTTATTTTGTTTATGAATATTTTTATACAATTTTAATTCAAAGGCCAGCCATACGGCGGTTAGGGTAAGGCATCCCATCAAGGTTACCACAATATCACCCTTCATTATCGGCCAACCTCTTTACGTCCCCGGCTATCCCTATGAGAATTTCGGTTTGTTTATCTACCTTATCCTCAACGCGATTCATCAAACGCCAGGCAATATAAATTGGAAAGCCGATTTGACCTATGAATTGTGCATATGGTGCCAATTCGCCCATGAGATTAGTTTACCTTATTTCCTCATTTATCCAACCCCCATCATGGTCAGGGTTCCCCCTTTGGCTGGCACCACGCCCCAATCAATCGTGAGGTAGGGTTTTGGCGTGTAACTAAATTTGATCCCGCCCGGATCATCCCCGTATACTTGACACCAAAGAGACAAGTGAAAAATATTTGACCGAGCCCACCCGCCGGAAAGTATATCAAAGGTCCATACTCCCGTGGATAATGGAAAATCTAGTACCTGATAACCGCCGCCGCCTATTCCGCAATCCGTATAATCAAACGTGGCCCCGGCATTCGCCCCGGATTGCGGAAGGAAATAGCCGCCGCCCAATGGAGTAACTAATTCGGTTACATTGAGGCTTAATTGTACCCTTGTCCATGAGGCAAAATCAGGCCCAACCGCCGAAGTATCAAACCAAATATGAGCTTCATTTCTACTGAATTCTGAGGATGAAGATTCTGAGGAACGGTAATCATCATTTATTGCATTATAAAGGCCGGATTGGTTATTGCAGTAGCCGCCCTCGGTCCCTGCGTTGACAATATCTTGAGACATACCTAGACTTCAACTAAATTGCCGTTAGCTTGGATATATCCCGTATAGCGTTCCCCGTATAAAGTTTTCCAAGGTTCTTGTTCGGAAGCAAATTCATCTTCTGAAAATTGTGAAGATAATTCTTTGTAAGGATTCGGATAAGGCACCCATCGGAAAGAATAGTTATCTAAGCGTAAATGAATATTGTGAACCGGGGGCGGGGTATCGGTGGCCGGATCAAACGCCATGATATCAATGGGCAGATATGATTCCACCCGTTCAATTTGTTCAACCGTTGATTCCCCTTTAGAAAGGATAGGCAAATCTTCATCATACCGATAGTGCAAAAGCATGGAGTCACAATCCAAATGGATATTATATTCAAGGCTCTTGGCATCCACACAACCTACATCTACCCGGAATCCATTATCATTGCCCCAATGTTCTTTGATTTGCCCAAAAGCCAATCGGAAATTTCGTGAATAATACAGCATCCGGGCGGCCTGTTGCATATCCCAATTCGGCCAGGATAAATTAAAATCCAAATCCGAATGGAGCCGGGCATCCCCAAAGGTATAGCTTCCCACCATTTCCAATTTCGGGATAATCGGTACTTGGTATTGTTGTGAAAATTCTTGAAGCTTTCGGCTTTGGCTCCAATCCAAGGCCGGAAGCCAGGAACGGACCACGGCCAGCAAATCCGTGAGTACCGCCTTATCCATGAAAAGGATATCGGATACCCGATATTTTGGATGCTTCATCCTTTTTTCTTGACGGCTTGGGCCATGATTTCTATAGATGACACGGCCCCGGAAAGCTGGGCCGTCCAATTGGTATTCACGGCGGCCTGATTTTTCGGCGTTTGGAATACTACACCCCTGGTATCATTGGCCGGAACGTAAATATTTATTTTCACCGTGCCCCCCGTGGTATCCCTGATTTTGACATTAACTCCCGTGGCGGAAGTATTGGCAATCACCAAGGAAAGCAAATCTAAAAATGTGCTGGCCACTTGAGCTAACAAAGTAGTTTCGGTTGTGGTGGTAAGGGTAATTTGGTTATCCGTGATAAGGCCCCTATCCCCATGGGGCGTGACTACTTGGCGGCCTTCGGAATCCATAGCCATGCCCGCCCGCTTGCCATCGGCCAGGGCCGTTATATTGGTGTTTTGAACCTTGCCGCCCACCTTCACGGGATTGCCGCTATCGGTTCCGCCTTCGGCTATATCCCCGGAGGTTAAATCCCCCTTGACCACTTGCCGCCCATTCAAATCATACCAAGCATTGACCCGTTGCCCATCCGTTACCGCCGTGGGCGTACCGGAAAAAGCTTTGCCACCCACCTTTACCGGATTGCCGGAATCGGTAGCCGCCGAAGCTATATCACCGGCACAAACGGCATTGATGGTTTCCAATAGGACCGCTAACGCCGTAAGAGTAATATCTAAGTTATCGGTTTTGGCCTTGATTGCATCCAATACCGCTTTTAAGGAAATAGATTGAACGTAAACCGCATTCTTACCCCCATCGGCTTCAACATTTACCCGGTCATCCGTAGTCGCATTTTTTAATTCCACCGCCCCGATTTCGATATCACCGGCTCCAATGGTGATAGTTACGCCCCCAATATCCACATAGAGCCGCTTGGTTACGGGGTCCACATAGGGAAAAATGCCATCGGACCACGGCACGGCTGGGGGGCTCACGGGGCCCAACATCGGCCCCCGGGCTGGCCCTTGGCCATTGATGGGCACTTTTTTGGAATAGGTATATTTCCCTTTGGCCATGATTCTATTCTATCCGGTATGCCCTAAATGCCAAGGCATCATTAGGATTTCCAACCTTGTAAATGTAGCCTTCTAGTACCTGGGGCCGTAAAGGCCGTTGTTGTTCCCTTGGTTTTCCAAATTATTTTAATGGTATTTGATCCAACGGGAAGGCTAAGAATATCCCAATGGGAAAAATCAAAGCTAACGGTTGTAAAAAATCCACTGGTTTCAACCCAGGCATATGATCTTGGTGAATCCACGCCATTAAGCCGAAAAACAATATCTACCTCTGAGGCCCCGGCGGAAGCCGGAATCCTTGCCGTATAAAGTGCTAATACCTTGGTGGCCACGCTTGAGCTAACCGTTATCGTATTGGTTAAATTCGTATCTTCCGTTTCATTAGTAGCCGCCGCCACCGATAAGCCCCCAGCATCGGAATCATCTAGTTTATAGGGGCTCATAGCACGGGAACGGATTTCCGAATCTTCAATATGCCGTTCCAATAACGTGGCACTAGGGATAGCCGCCGCCGCAATCTTGGTAGCTAATGGCTCCGAATGGTCATGAGCTATTTGAACAAAATTCCTCAAGGCCAAGACAATGGAGGAAAGCCCGGCCTTACCGGATGATAAAAAGCCATCCGTTAAATGGTTAAACATGGCTTTCCCAGGTAAAAAACCGCCGTGGCCCCAAGGTAAAATCCGCCGAAGAAATAACAAACCCGGATAAATTGCGGAAGCCCAATTGGTAGCTATGCGTTCCGGCCAACGGATTGAGGAATATATGAGTAGTAAGCGGGGCCGGATAGCTGGCACGGGCCGTATTGGTTTCCTTGAATTTTATTTTGCTATCACTTAACAATATGCCATCTTCAAATATACCTAATTCAATCCTGGCATTATTGCCGATAGTGGGAAATGAAAATTGGCAGTAAATAATTAAATTGATAGGATACGTTGCCGTATACTCAAAGCTAAATTCCGGGTCAAGGGTAAATATATTTACGTTTTGATCCTGAAAAAAACCCTTGATAAGGGTATTGCTTCCGAATTCATAAACATTTATGGGGGCAACCAACAGACTTGGGCCCAAGGTTCTATCCGTTACTTTTTCACGGATCACGCAATTATCCGCAAAGGAACCGGCTACCAAAGCCCCGCCCTGCCCACCAATATGGGAATGCCCATAAATATTGTCCCTAAATTTCCGTAATAGGCTTGGCGTAATCGGCTTGCCATTCGCAATTTCGGAATCGGTAATTGTGTTATAACTCATTGGCCCATTTCCACAATAAGTAATTCCCGTGGCGATTTGAATGTACCCACGTTGGTAATCGCCGGGGTAATCGTATGGGCACCCGCCGTTACGTTGATCCACCACATAACGCTAAAGCCAAATTCTTCATACATTTCATCATTCCTTGGAATCCCTAGGGCGATATTAACGCTTGAATCATAAGCCCCATCAACCCGAATCCGTAATTCAAGGCTTGATGTTGAACCCACTACGGGCTTTTCATAATTCCGGTATAGAATCATTAACCGGGAATCTACGGGGGGGTTAATAGCTATTTCTACCGCCGTATCGTAACCCGTAGCCGTGCCCACATCGGCATATGAAGTAGCCCGATAAATGGTATGGGCTTGCTTTTTTCTGGTAATCACGCCATCAGTAAATTTGGCCCCCGTTAAAATGTTGTTCGTAATTCCGCCGCTTGGGATAGTTTTTCCTTGTCCCGTGATATGGGTATGACTATCAATATTATTTCTAAGCTTTACCCATGTGGCATTAGTAAAAGCCGCTACAGCATCCGTGAGTAAATCCGTTATGGGAATTGAAGAAAAGGCCATTATGCGGCCCTAATAGATTGCCCGATAAATAACCTTTCCAATTGTTGGGCCGCCGTAGCGGAAGCATAATCCGGGGTGCCATCTTCCGCTACGCTGGCATAAAGATTTGAAGCCGGTATATCGGCATCAAACAATTTGAATTGAATATCCCCACCCGCTACCCGTACCGCCTTACTTAATATTTTTAGGAAATGATCCGCTACCCCACGGCTTCCGGCGGAAAGCTTGGGCAATATTTGATGGGTCACTCTGAGGGTGTCCCCTATTTCCATATCCAATTGCCGCATATCCGCTACGGATAACCCTATTTCGGGATGGGGGGCCGCAAACATCAGGAAATGATACCGGGCTATCAATTCGGCCAAATCCGCCCCGCCGTTGGCTTCCCGTAAGCCTTTTAGGGATATTTCCAACGGATTGCGAAGGCCAAAGCGGGCGGTTGATGCTATGTCCGTTACTTGCCTGGATTTCAAAAATCCTCCTGTGGTTACATCAAAATCATAATACACCGTCACCCGATTGCTTAATAATTCGGCCTGGCCATTCCATGAAATATCCGATTTCAAATGCTCACGGTTTAATTGCCGGGCCGGGGCCAAGGGTATGGGCCGTTCAATCATTTTCACCAAGCCAATGGTATTGCCCACCGTGGAACGCATAAATAATTTCAGGGGTTTCATCACTTCCCCCTCGGCAAAATTCTTAATGAATTGGGCCGTAAGGGTCCGATATTCGTACAAGATTTCCCGTGTACGGTCCTTGGCTTCAATCCATGAAGCCGTATCAATGGAAAGGGTTTCTAATACTTTCCACCCGCTTGGCACCGTTTCAAAATTGATATCTTCCTCCAAGGATTCACCCGTTAGTATCACCGCCAATATATCTAGGGGGTGCCCCGGCCATATCACTACTTCTTTCACTTCGGCCCCAATAGCAAAGGCGTGATATAGGGTTCCCAATTGTGCCCGGCTTAACCCCGTAAACGTGGTAGAGGTTTTCCCGGTCCACTTTATTATCTCGGCGGATTCACCGGAGCCGAGTATCAGGTAGCCCCGTGCCCCGATGGTTTCATAATTGGAGAAGGGCCCCGCCGTGGCAAAATCCGCCGTGGATTCCACGGTAATAACCGTATCGGTTTCCGTAAAGGCAAGGGTTATTTTCGTTTTCGCCACCCGGAAAACCATTTGGGAAAGGTTTTCCTGTATGTCCGTGGTTTGAAAATCATAGGCCGTTGCATCGGCATTCAATCCCAGGTTGGTAATCACCCCCAGGAATATGTTGACAAAATCCGCATAGGACGTTTTCGCCGTGCCCATTTTAATGGAGACAGATTTGCCAATAAAATCAATATCGTCAAGGCGGGCCGTGATTTCATTGTCCTTATCTTGAATGGCAAACCCGATTCCCGCATAGGTGGCCTTCGCCGCATCCAAGGAAACGCTTGAAGCATTATCCCGAATGGGTAAGGCCAGGGAACGCACTTCCTTCCCTGAAATATTCAGGGGGGCCGAAGCATATACGATGGGCACGGCTTGGGCATTGGCATACCCTGATATTTCCACCAGGAAAACAAAATCCTTTTCACCGGCGGCCAAATCGGCGGCTAAGGCCGTGGATAGGGTAATCATGGCTATAATTGTGGGACTTCCCTAGCTTCTCCTTTCAGATCAAAGGTTAATATCTTGGTAGTAAAAATCGGGTCAGCATTTATCATGGAGAGCCGATACCAATACCGCCGGGATTTAAAAATATCCCTGGGTTGATAATCGAATTGTAACGGGTCTGCCAATATCACCGCTACGCCGGGGTAAATATCCTTCACCGTCACATATTCTTCGGCATCTTCGGTCACGGCGGAATAGACCAATCCAATTATGGGCGTAAACGGGCTAGGGTTAGGCCGTTGCTCCGGTTGCCATTCGTCTATCCAAAAGGTGGTAGCCGTGGCGGCATCCGTGAATAGGGCCATTTTAAGGCTCGTAATCCCCTTGGGGGGCACAATAACGGTCATATAATGGAATTCAAAAGCCGCCGCATTGGTGGGCGTGAAAGTAATTTCCTTGGTTATGGTGGTGCCATTTTCCACCCATTTAATCCGCATCCTCATGGCCACTACCGGATTGACGGCAATCTTAAATCCAAGGGTAATAAAGCCCAGGCGGGCCGGAATGGCTAGGGTTTCCTCCCATCCTTCCCCGGCCCCGGACCCAGGGCAAACGGCCTTAATTGACCCCGCCCCTTCACTTTTGAAAGCGGTATCTAGGCTTAGAGTGGCGGCCCCCAAGGCTGTAGCCCCGGAAATGGAGGTATTGAAGCCCCCATTGGCCGAAAGGTTCCGGGTGGCATTCATCCCCATGGTATCGGCCCGGACCAAATACCGGCGGCCTTGGACAATGCCCGCCGTGGTCATCAGGTCCAACCGGGTAGCCCCCCGGGTGGCGGCATTTAGAATGGCCAATTGCACTTGGTCCGAATCTTCAAACCCCAAGCTAAATTCCTGGCCTTCCTTGGCTTTCGCCCACCAACTTTCTAACGCCTGGAAAAAGGTATCCGTGGCAATATCCAGGGATTCAAATTTGATCCGATCATAACGGCCAAAATTCAATTGCTTACGGTTGCCGGAAAGGGAAATGTTTATGGCGGCATCCTGGTAGCGGAGCCGTTCAATAAAAGTCACATCTTCCCGAATGGGAAATTTGAGTAATTTGGAATCCTGGTCATAACGGATAAATGCGGCTACGGTCCCGCCGAGGTTGGTACTATCCAGGGGCCTTACTTGCTCAAATGCCCCGCCCCAGGTATCTACTCCCCATACGGCCCCGCCCCATATCCACATGAATCAAACCCAAGTGCCATCAGCACTTACTACCACAGCATTTTCCATCGTATCGGAAGGGGGTTCATCGGGCGTAAAGGTTTTGGTTTTGTTGGCCGTAATTTGGGCCGCGCTCAAGGCGGTTACGTCCACCCAATAGCATTGTGATTGATAGGAACCCCCGATCAACCCTAATACTTCGGAGCCTTCAAATACCTGGCCGCAATATACCGGCTTGTTATCGGATTTGAGAATAAGAAGAAATTTTTTCATTAGATTTCTGCGTCAGCCGTCCAATGTGCAATCATATGGTCATTCGCCGCACCATCTACCCCGCCCGTATTATTTCCAATATTAAAACAACTGTCACCCGGTCCACCCGCCACGCTGGCCTTATCCACCCCTGTCGTATTATTTCGGATGACTCCCGTGGCACCCGTGGCAAAAGAATATAAAACGATTGTCGGTGTGGTGCGCTTGGTCACTTTCCACCTGACGGTATACCCCCAAGATTCCCCATTCGGAATAGCTCCCGTTAGCCTGAACTGTTCGCTATTGACTCCGGTTAAGGATGCTGGATTGGTCCCAATCGCATAGCTCTTTTCATAATATCTTTGGCACCTGGCGAGCTCAATTTCCGGGTCACTTGGAACAAAGGCAAGGGGCGTCAGCCCCACGATAAACATACCCGAATCGAAATAAGCCGTTCCCACGGACGGGGCGCTATCCTGACCCATACCGATACGGAGCCGGGTAGCCGTGGCGCTAACGGCTAAGATAACCGTGAGCGTTTCGTAGGCCGAAGCCCCGCTATGATAACTACTGACCGCCGTGGCGCTAATGCCGTCATCGAGCGTAAGGCGGAACTTACTGGCCACGTTTGCATGGACACGCATTTGAAAACTGACAGTCTTTCCACGGTACTGCTGGAAATTTTCTATGAACTGGTAATGTACCAGGCCAGTACAACCCGCCACCACGGTAAGGTCAACCTTCATAGCATACAATCCCTCGTCAATGACGCTGGCCTCGCGTGACACGGTGAATGTCGGCGGCCCTGCGTCTATTTGGAGCTTCCATCGGTCTGCTGTATAACTCCCGCTTGCGGGCGAACTGAAAGACGTATTCCTTTGCCACACTTCAAAGCCCCCGTTGATGATGATATTTATTATTGATCGCAAGTCGAGGGCATTAAGCCGAGCTTTAACATCTACATGATTGCCCTTCGGCAAGATCCCGAATTCAGTAAGAGCCGCCAACAATTCACCGGAAATGTCATTGATAAAGGCCCCTGTACCTATCCCGCCATCCGTTTGGGTGGGGAAGATTGGTAAGGTTGTGGGATATTCAATAGCCATTTACGCTATCTCCACTTCCCAAAGCATTTGAAGTGATTGACTCGCCCCTTTGACATAAGGGCTAAAATTCGACTGCCTGGAAAACATGGTGCCGCTTGTGCTGGCCGAGAATAACCCGCATTCCCGTATGGTGCCGGTCCCGTTCCCTGCGGCAAATGTGGCATCATTGATATATCTTACACCCGTTTGGGTTATTGTCCCCGCTACCCTGGTGCCTAGCTCCGTAGCCAAGGTGATATCAGAATCAAAGGCTTCCGCCGCCCCGGACCCAATCCCCACGTAGGGCATAAAGACGCCCGCCGGGCCGCTTGTGGTCATTCGGGCCGCTAGGGCCGCCTTCCCCGCCGCCGTCACCAAATTATCAAATTCCCGTATTTCGGCTATCCGGCCATCGGAATGCCGTAAAATCATGGTCACAAAGCCCCTGGGCTTCACTTTACAAACCCTGGGCATCAGAATTTGCATTAGGCCAAAACCTCCGAGCTTATCAACCTGGCCCCTCCAAATTGCACCCTATCGCTGATTTTCTCAACCAATAAATCAATATAGCGAACATCAGATATATTTTCGATGGTGCCTATGTTGATATTAACACCGTTGCCGTTCCCGGCAATCCCGCCCGGGGCCGCCCTACCGCCGCCCCGCGCCTGATCCACGGCATCCACGATAAAATTTGAAATGGCCGGGGGCAATACCATTTCCTTGGGTTTCATCAAACCCATCACGGAATCCTTGCCGGGGGTGCCGCCCTCTACAATGCCCCCCTGGGCGAATTTTCCGGCGGAATGGATTAAGGCTTTAGCCCCTTCCCCGGCGGCCAGGATCAAAGGAATAGCAAATAAGGTGGCCCCGAAGGATAGGAACCCGCCCAATTGAGCCTTGCCGATTTCCGCTACCATGGTGGTTTGGATTTCCGCTACTTTGGCATCAATGATTGCGTCAACCGTTTTGGACAGCCCCGCCACAAAGGCGGCATGAAAGGCCCGTTGAAAATCCCCTAGGTTTTTGAGATTTTCGCTAAAAGAGGCCCGGAAGGTATCCGTATAGACCCCCGCAAATCGCATGATATTGGCCGTCCGTTCATCGTTAGCCTTCTTTTCGGATAGTAATATTTCCTGGGCCGCTTGCTGTTGGGTCATCTTCCCGGCCAACACGGAAGATTCAATAATTTGCTTCCGTAAGGCAAATTGCTTGGCGGTATCATTGGTTAGCTGGGTTTGCATTTCAAGATTTTTAATATTTTCCTCGGCTTGCATTTGTTCTCTCGCCACACGATGATTGGCCCGAATGGTCATAAGGGCCATTTCCCCCTCTACGGTCAATATGCCTTCCTGGCTGAATTTGAGCCGGACGGCTTCCAATTCGGCGGATTGCCGGGCCTGTAATTCGGCCAGACCCGCTAACCCCTGGGCCGCCCTATCCGCCCGCAATTTGGTGCCGCCTTCCTGAACAATCTTCAAAGCTTCTTCCGCCCGTTTCGCTAATTCGTCCAATTCTGCCTTGGTCAATTCCCTAGTGGCCGTAGTGGATTCCTGATTGGCTTGTTTCTCGGAAGCCGTCCGTTTCAATAACATTTTCTCTAAATTCTTCACGGATTCTTCTCGCATTTGAATTTCATGGTTAAACCGATCCGCCGCCACGCCCTTGGCATCCTGGGCCTGTTGTTTCAGGTTAGCAATTTCCTCATTTTGAATTTTAATCAAGCTTTCAATCGTCCGGCCCGTTTCAATCCGGGCTATTTGTTCCTCTTGTTTTTTGGACAGCCATTCCGTGAGGGCTAACGTGGCCGCCGCCGTAGCCGCCGTAAAGGCTACAAAAGGATGGGCCGCAATAATGGCAAACAAGGCCACCGCCGCCCCCTGGGCCGATACCAGGGCCGCCGTAAAGAGGGGAAGGACCACAGTAACGGCCATCACCGCCGCTTGATACCCCAGGAAGGCCGTAGCTAGGCCCCCAATAATTAGGGCCAATGCCGTGGCCGCCGTGGCAATGGTTTGATGCTGATTGATAAAGGCGGTCAGGGCCGGAATAATTTGGTTTAAGGTGCCGTGAATGGCTTGTAACGCCGGGGTCAAGGCTTGCCCCAAGGCCACTTGGAGCCCGGTGACAGCTTTGGTGGTATCGTTCATGGTGTCATCTAATTCCCCGGCGGCCTTGGCGGTTTGGGTAGAAATAATCGCCCCAAGCTTCCCGGCTTCATCCCGTACCTTGGCCAGCCCATCACTTCCATTCCGTAGCACGGGTAAGAGGTCCACCCCAGCCTTGCCTAACACTTCTTGGGCCATGGCCGCCGCCTGGGTTTGATTCTTCATCCCCTTAAAGGCATCGGCTATTTCCGGTAGGATATCTTCCACCCGCCGTAATTGCCCATCGGAATCCTTAATGGATATCCCCAGCCGTTGAAAGGCTAACGTAGCATCGGCATTCCCATCAGCCGCCGCCGCCATGTTCCGGGTCAGGGTTTTAATCCCAGCTTCCACGGACCCCATATCAGATCCGGCCCGTTCCGCCGCCAAGCCAAGGGTGGAAAGTGATTCCGTGCTGATCCCTGTTTTTTGGGCAATATCATCCAAGGCATCGGCAATTTTAATGCCCCCCGTGGCAAATTCTAATACCGCCTTAGTGGCATTCTTGGCATCCTTGGCAATTTCTTGAAAAGCTTTAGCTTGGAGAACCGCCAGCTTTTCGACTTCCTTCCCTACGCCTTTAATATTGTCGCTTACTTCATCAATGGCCTTGACGGTAAAGGAAAGATTTTGATTAGGCATTAGTCATCCCCGTACAGGCTGGCCAGGAAAGCCACCGTATGATTATGGTTTTTCTTCCCCAGGATTCGCTTAACGTCCTTATGTCGTTCCTTCACGGCTTCGGTCAAAATCATTTTCGTAATGACCAATTCCGGGTAATGCCATTGCATGATTTCATGCGGGGGCACCCGGTACGCTTTCCCGATCCGATGTATGAGCAATCGGTATTCCTTCGGGAGAAAAGGATAATTCAGCTACCGCCTTAGAGCCGAGGGAAAACGCTATGATTTCCGCTTGGAGGGCGTCACCATCCCCGCCCAAATCTTCCACTAGGATTTCATCCGGCCCGGCATTGACTAGCACCACTTTGGGCGATACCACGGCCAAGCAAATAAGCTTGTGCATAAACTGGCTGGCTTTGATAGGGTCAGCATTGATTTTTTCCTGAGTAGTGATATTCGGCTCAGGCAAAAAGCCAAATTCCGCCACCAATTCAATGCCTTTCACTTTCCGAATTTGCACCTTGGCCCCCGAAGGCAAGGTAATATCCTTCCGGCTCCGGGCCTTAAATTCACTGGCCAAAGTATAGCCGTTGGTTTCGCTCATCATTTCCCCCTCACGCTGAATTTGCAATCTTCCGCATGGTGCCCATAATAGCATCAACGGCCCGCCGTTCAAATTCCCCCAGGGAATTGAATAAGAATTTTTGGCCCGTGGTCCCGGGGTGGTTGACCTTTTTGGCAAATACGAAAAATTCCGTTTTGGATTTTTTTAAGGCTTTGCCGGTTAGGCGGCTAATGGTCCTCACAATCGCCCGGCCCCCGCCCCCTTTCCCGGTTTGCCATGCTAGGAATTTGGCCCGCCGGGGCCGTATTTCGTGGGGGGTGGTATCATCTTCCACCCATAAGGCAAACCGCTTGCCTTCTTTGGTTTGGGCAATATTTTCCACAATGAAATTTAATGGCCCCAAGGCCCGGAACCCAGCCGCCCAGCCTTTGCGAAGGGTGCCCCGGCCCACTACCCCCGGCCCGGCCTTCGCTATCGGGGTGCGGTTGATTAACCCCGGCAACCCTTCGGCCAGCCCCCGGCCAAGGGCTTTGTGGTAAACATCAATATTGGCCGCCTCTTGAAGCTGTTTCCGTATGCGGGCTAGGTCAGCCTTGTTAATCGTAAGCCGCAAGCTATACGGCATGGATGGTTAAGCGGCACTTTCGCCATTCACTACGGTTACTTTGAAGGCATCAGCCGCCCCGGTTTCGTCATAAATAGCCTGATAAGGAATGGTCAACGGCACCAATCCAGGCCCGGATACCGTGGGAACATCACCCATCAGGACACATCGGGGCATATCAATGGTGAATTTGTAATTGCCCGCCCCCAGGACCGGCCCCGTATAATCCAATTGAATGGCCACTTCCGTACCCGCTACCCATTTATCATATAGGGCGGCAATATCGGCGGTTTCAAAATCCTTGGAAATACTCCCGGTCACGGTCCGAAAATCGTTAGCCGCCGGTTCCTTAGTCAACCGCCCGCCGAATTTATGGCGTTCCGCCGTCAAGCCATTATTCAATGTCACTTCAAAGCCCTGGGCATCCGTGGCTACCGTGGCAATTTTTAGAATCCCCTGGTGAAAGGGTATTAACCGTTCCGTGGGATAGGTAGCGGCTCCCGCCGTCACCTTTTCCTCATCTTCCCCTAAAATCCCTAGGGCCAATTTCAAGGTATCGGCTACCTCTTGGGAAAGGGTCAATTCGTTAATTTTGCATCCATGATACCGCCATCCCTGCAAATCCCGGCCCAATTCAAACGTGAGGCCCGTAGGCAGGGCCGCATTGGCCACAAGGGTAAAGGTATGGGTCCAACGGGTAGCGGCTTCGGTTTCCACTGTGGCCACACTTCCCAAGGCGTGTTTCAACAATTTTAGCATTCCTTCATACATGGCTTCAATTTCCACGGACCCGCCCACGGTTTTGATAGATTGGAAAAAGCCCCGTTGGGTAGCCCCTCGCATGGAGGGTTTAATAATCGGCTCATCCGTAAGCTTCAAGCTTTCGGAAAGTATTTCGTTCCATTTTGAGGAAGCTACGGGGGTGCCATAAGTGGATTCTTCCCCGTATCCCAATGTCGTTTTGAATCCTTTTGCTGGCATGGCTATTTACCCCCTTTGATTTTTTTGGGTTCCGTCACGGCTTCCCAATCATCCGGCAAATTCTTTAAGAGCCGATCCGCCAAAGAATCGGGAAGGGTCACGGTTTCCCCCCGCTTAAAATTCCAAGAAGCCCCGGCATCGTCAACGGACCCTTCCGGCAATGATCCCTTATATTTCATCAGCATTATGTCCGTGCCCCCTTTTGAAAAAGCTTCACCGCTTGCAATACGATTATACAGCCATACGTTTTTTCGCCTATCCCCTCCCATCGGTCCGTAAAGATATTGAAATATTCCACGGTATTGGCTAATTGCATATCGGCCTCTAGGACATTACAAATATCATCCTTCATTTTTAAGGCCCCTCGCACTTGGGAAAGACTGGTGGGCACTTCGGTATCCTTGCATACGCAATGCAATTCCACGGCTAGGTTACAGGTTCGCCGGTTTTGGAAGCTTCGCCATTCCTCCGGGTCACGGGTGGGCCGAATGAGAATAAAGGGGGTTTCCCCGGTCAAGGCCCGGTCATCATCCCCCTGGTATACCGATTTGACATAAGAAAGGGTTGTGGCCTGGGCGGCTACAATTTTGGCAACTACGGCATCAAAGATATCCGTGGTAATGCTCACCGTGGGGGGCATGACTTATATCCGCTTAATTCGGAGGGTTTCCAATTGTTCTTTAATATGGGTAGGCCAGGAAGTAAGAGTAATGGTTTGTTGGACCCCATCCCCTGTGGTAAAGGTTTTTGTTTTCTCCAGGGCCAGGATACCCGCCATTTCCGTGGCAATCATTTCAATAAAAGGGGGCGTAGGGTCTACGCCAAAATCTCCGGCCACTTCAATTTTGTTTCTGCGGGTATCCCAAAATCCGGCCACCCGTTTAATGTATTCCGGGTATAGTTCGTAATCCGTTTCCACTACCAGGGTCACGCCATCTTCTTTAAGGGAAGATAGGGAAATGATGGGAAAGTATTTGCCCGGTAAAAAAAGATTGGTTTGTCGTTCCGCTTTTGCCTGGGTTTTAATCGGGGTGCCCGCATTGACCGTGATTTTTTGCCAAAAGCGGCCCGTTACGTCATCCAGATAGGAGGTCACATAGGGAATGATTTGGGTAATCTTGGCATTCTGATTGGTGCCACCAATGGAATGGTACGCCTTAACTTTGTCTAACGTGGTGTAATCGGCCATAAAAGAAAAGGGGGCCCAGGTGGTTTAGACCCGGGCCCCCTTGCTCATGTCCTTATTTCCTTTTGCCTTTCTTGCCTTCGGGTTTGGTTATGGCCTTGTGTTCCTGGGGGGCTTCCACCGCCGCCGTTTCAGACTTCGGCTTCCGGCCCACCGTTTCCACCATGCCCAATTCCACCAACCTGGCCGCCCGGTCCGGGGCTACTTCAAATTCAGCCCCGGACAGATATTCTCTATGGTTTTCATACATCAACCCCAGGGCCCGGACGGTAACGCTTTCCATTACGATTGCGGCAAGTTATGGGCTTTACCCAAGACCGCTATGCAAGAGGTAATGGATGATTGGGTGGCCCCTGTAAGGGTGAACACCAACCGCACAAATGCCAATCGGGCTTCCAAATCGGCATACAATTCAAATCTCTTATCATCATCCGAACCCACGATGTTGGCGATTGTTGCCCCGGTCACATCGGCATAAGTTCCGCCCGAAGTGGCGCATTCTTGCATTTTGACAGCTATAACCGTATCGGCATGAATGGCCCCGATCCCGATTAAGAATAACACTTCATTGAAGCCCTGCCGATCCACCGCTAACCCGTTGGCCGAAGCCGCCAAGGTTTGAGGGGTCAGGGCCAAAATCGTTTTCGTTCCTTCCTGCATTGTGTGCATTGTCGTTTCCTCCCTTATCCCTGCGTTATTTGACGCCGGTTAATTTCTTAAAGGCATCCGTCAAAGCCACTTGCCCATCCCAACGGCCCCACATTTTCATCAAAAGCTGGTGCTTGACGAAAGCATTTTCCGCTTCCGTGGAAGTTTCCAGGCCGAATTCGCCACGGTCAAACCAAAAATATTGGCTCCAATCCCCTAAGAAGATTTCCGATTCCGTGCCCGCCCCTAGGGTGGTGGGAATTTGCGGAATTTCAAGGACCGGGTGCCCTAACAGGGTGCCGGGGGCTTGAGGGGCCAAGCCGTCCAAATACAGGAAACGGCCCTGTAAGTCTATCAATTGCTCGATCAAGGAAATAACCGTGCCGTGAATGGCCCATGCGGCATTTTGCCGGTATTCTTCGGTTAAGGTACGCCGAACCTTGATTAGGTCGGACGCCGCCAAATTGGCCCCTAATTGGCCCGTTGCACCAATACCAATTTGGTTATGCAAGCCCAGGGGTTCCCCGGAGCCGGTCCCATTGATAATTTTGTTTTGGATTTCCTTACGGAATGCCTTAGCAAATAACGTGTCAAAATATTGCACCACGTTAAACCGGCTATCCGCCAGTAATTCCCGGCTCGTCCGGGTCATGCCAAACAAGGCATTCACTTTCCATTTGATTTGCTCTGTGGCGGGGTCTGATTCTGTCCCCGTGGTATTTTGCCCTTTCCAAAATACGGATACCGCCGCCCCTTCCCTGGGCATTTCGCCGGAAATGGAACCAATGGGAACCGTAGTCACCTTCCCCAACAAATGATTGGGGGCTTCGATTTTGTAAATAATATCCTGGGCCATTTCATCGGGCACCAAGAATCCGCCTTCTGATCCCACCTGGGTATTCAGGGCTTTCAATTCCGATTGGTTCTTATCCACCACGGCGGTAACAAACCGCTTGGCATTGGCTTCCCATGACTTATCCACTTGCTTGCCATCGGGGGCCGTGAATTTCATATCCCGATTGGTGGCCGGGGAAGCTTTTAGGGCCGCAATTTGGGCTTCCACCGTTTCCGCGGAAACAAATCCCTTCAATGCCTTTTCGATTTCGCCCAACCGTTTTTCCGTAACCGAACCGATTTTCTCAAATTCTTCTTTAATGCCCGCTACCAACTCCTTAACGTCCATATTATTTTCCTCCCGTGAGTTTATCGGCCAAGGCTTTTGCCTCATCGGCCAATTGTTTTAATGCTTGGTCCACTATTGACGCTTGCAAGTATTCCAACAAATCCGCCAATTCCTTGGCCGTGGCCGCATCTTCCAAAGCCTTAGCATCGGATACCGATTTGCTTTTTCCTATCTCCGTGAAGGCCGCCCGCAAATCCTTCAAATCCCCAAAATCAATGGACCGGCCCGCCGCCGTAACCAAGGCTTCCCGGTTGGCCGGGATGGGCACAGCCGACACCTCCAACAATTCCAAATCTTCAATCACTCGGTAAATATTTTGCCCGTAGGATTTGACTTCATCCTCAGTAGGTTTCCGCCATGCCTTCGGAATGAAGCCCACGGAAAAGGCACTTAAAAACCCATCCCGGTACATTCCCCATACTTCCTCGGCAAAGGCATGATCCGCAAATATGGGCGTAAACCGTAGGCCGTTTTCGTCCACCATTAATTTGGTGGCCTTTGCCACTGGCAAGGTATCGTAATTATGCGCCCAGGGCACGACAGGATTTTTCTTAAATAATTCCAGGGTGCCGACAAAGGCTTGGGGCAAGATAATTTCCCCTTGCCGGTCCACGCTCTTAAAACTAGCATAGGCTTCCACGCTACGCTCATCCACGTTCACGGACCGAACCTCGGCAAAAGATTCATGGGCTTTTTTCTCTCGCAATTCTTTTTCCAAAGCCGCCATTTCTTCTTTAGTCATGGATTGGTTTTAACATTGAAGGGTAAACCGTCAACCCCTCCGGCCCGGCACCAACACGCCCACATGATTAGGGTGGAATTCGATACTATCCGCCTCATCAATGGGTATGCCCGTGGAAAGGCACCCGTATTTTTCCCCCTCCACGGTATGCCCCTCCGGCCCGCCTTCGCATCCGATTACGTCTAAAGTGGATATCCCCACATCTTTATAGCTTCGGACACTCACCCGGTCCCAGGTAGCGGAAATTTCCGTGCGGGCAATTCGTTCCGCCCGGTAGTTTGTAGCTTCCGTGAATACGCCTTTCACGCCCTTAAATTCATCGTCCGAAACGCCGTCAATAATTTGCTCCAAAGAATAGCCCCGATCCACGCCCAAGGATATTACTTCATCCAAATCCGTCCGAGTAGTCCGATTAACCCTGGGCACCCGATTGGCCAACGTGCTACGGGCCGCCGATAGCTTGGGGTCATCATGTTTTAATTTTGAGCCGGTTAGGGCGTTCAAAATATCCACGCTGGCCGATATCGTGGCGTCAAATTCCCCTTTCATCAGATTATTGATTTTCCCCGCCTGGCCTTCCCAATTAAATCCCGAAGTGGGAGCCTTCACCACGGCCATGGCCTTGGCTCGTACCCCATGTTCCCGAAGATAGCGGATTACGGCGGCCTGTTGATCCTTGAAATAGGCAATCAACGCCGCCCGCACTTTAGGCCGCCTTCGGTTTTTCATCCGATCATACGAAAGCAAAATCCGATTACGGCCCACGGCTCGTTTCATGTGCGATACGGTCAACCGGGGGTATAACGCCCTGGTGGGGGTGGACTCGCCCGGGGGTTCCGTGCCTTCCTGGGGGGCCGGTTCTTCCATGGCGTCAACCGGCATAAGGCCCACCGGAAGATAAAAGCTATTCATGCCGGGGGTATCGGATTCCTCCAAGCCTAAAAATTCTACCCGCACTTCATTAGGGGTAATCGCCCCTAAGGCAAAGTACCGTTGGGCTACTTCGCTTTCGGATTTGTCATCATCGAAAATTGGCATATCCGTTTCCACCCGCCAATCAGGATTGAACGGCATCACAATATCTTTGGTTATTTGCTCATCAATTCGCTTGACCAACGGGGCAATGGTTTCCCGTTGATACGTTAAATCCTGTTCCTCAGAATTAGAATAATTGGCATTCTCCATAATGCCCGCCTTGGCCGGGGGCACCCCGAAAATAGACAGGATTTCCTGTTGGGTAAATTTCAACGTGCCCAAAAATTCCATATCCTTTTGAGTGACGCCGGTTTGTTTGTACTTCAATCCGGCTTCCAAGAGGGCCAGCTTTTGCATCCTCTCTACGCCTTGATGCTCCTGTAAAAATTCTTTTTTGAGCCGGGTGAAACTTTCCTCGGTCATTTGGTTTTCTGATTCCAGTACCCCGGAGAGCCACGCCCCTTGTTCAAAAAATTTCCAACTGAATAGATGGGCGGCATTGTCAATTTCGTAAGTCATAATAGATGCTTGAATTTTCCCCATGCCATACCAGGAATCCCTAGGGTGGGGCAATTTCGTATGGCTCACCCGCGCCGCATCAAATGGCATCCCATCCCCACGCCCACTGGCCCCATTCGGGCGGAACACAAACCCGGAAATAAATGTTTCCCTGTTAGGAATGATGGTCACATTTTGCGGGGGCATCTGCCATAATTCCCGTGGAAGATTCCCGATTAAATCATCTTTGAGGGTATAATTATTTCCCACTAGCAAAAGATTCCAGGCCATAGCTTCCCGCAATTGCGGGCCGGTCATAAACGGATTAGGCCGCTTGAGCAAATCAATTACTGGCCCTTTGGTAATTTCCCCGTTATCGGCATCCAATACCTTAAACCGCTTGAGGTAAATAGATTCCCCGATAATAGAAACGCATTTATAGACCATGGCAATTTGTTGGGCCGCCTTGAGGTAGGAATCATAATCAATGTATTTGGATTTCGGGTCTAATTGGGTTTGCCCATATGCCCGCAAGGCGGAAAAATTCTTGGCCCCAATAGACCAATGGAATAGAATTTGCCTGATCCGAGGCATGAGCAACGCAAAGGGATTCATAGCCAGCGTGCCCTAGGTATCTTGGCGAACCGCCAAGCAATTGTATCTAGGTTTTGGGCATGGCGGAAATGGTCCGGGCCGGTCCTTGCATATTCGTACCATATATTCCCCATCTTATCTTGCTTCCTCACTTTGACAAGGTTTTCGCCATGCTTGCAAAATTCCTCAACGTCCCGGCTCATGGGCGGCAAAATCGCCATTTTGTTTAGGAGTACGTCCCGGCTTACGTCCAAGGTCATGGTGCGGTTACTATTCACCTGGCCTTTTTTGTTATCTAGCTTCGGGTCATTATCCACGTTGTCATCGTAATAGCTTAACCACACACGGCCCGGAAAACGCTTTTGTAAATCCCTGGCCTTCCGTGTCTCCGGCATGGCGTCAATAATCACGCTGAAAGCCCGATACTCACGAACCAGGGAATCTATTTCCTCAAATTCTCGGAGGACACGAAACAGATATTGCCGCCGTCCATCCGGGGCGGGCCAACTAATCACGCAATGCAAAAGCTTCCCCTGGTCAATGCCAATGGTGGATTGCATCCCGGCGGGAAAGCTGGGGGCTTCGGAACCGCAAAGGGTTTTGAGAAAATCGGCTTTCAATTGCTCCGATATGTCAATATAAGGAAGCCCCAATTTATTGTTATAGAAAACATCCTTGTATACCAAATCCTTGTAGGCCGTGAGAATTTTAAGCGGGCTAATCGTGGCGGAAAATAATTGACTGAAATGGTAGCCCCTGATTTTACTTGAAGGATTTCGGGCAATCCATGTTCCATTTCGGTAATCAATTTCCTTTTTGCATTTTTGGCATATCCGTATTACATGACCCTCGGAGACTTCGGCCAAACAATCGGGGAAATAATCGGTTAGCACGTTCTCATGACCGCACCCGTGGCATTTGATATGCCAATACCGTTGATCCGATTTCTTGAATTGTTTATCTATTCCATAATCCGGCAAGGTGGGATTGGATAATTCGGTAATCCGTTGAACCTTGGAAGCCGATACCCGTTCTATAGCTTCCTCCCGGCGGGCAGGTTCGATTTCGTCTAATTCATCAAATACCAATTCATCAGCCGGAAAGCTTTTGATGCTCGCCTTGGATTTCATCCCACGCAAATATAAATAGGCCCGGCCTATCCGCTTGATCCGTGTATTATCTAATTCCTCAGATTTCACTTCCTGGGATTTCAATGTGGGATTGGATTCTAAAATAGGGTTCACTTTATAGTTAGCAAAATCCCGCATATCCGTAAGAGTGGGAAGGAAGTAGCCCACGCCTAGCGGCAATTCGTATTTGCATCCGTGGATAGACCAAATCAATACCACGGTACTTAAACCCATTTGGGGGCTTTTTTCTATAACGGTATGTTCAGCCCTGGGAAATTCGTACAATTCGGCCAGGTAAGGCCGTTGAATTAAATCAATCCGGCCTTCGGGAATTTTAATAGCTTCTTGGGCAAAGAAGGCTAAAGAATGGGCCGCCCAAAAACTATTATAAGCCGGGTTCTTTAGCTCGTTTGGCTCTAGCCCTGGCAACAATGTTTCCGATTTCTCTTAAAGAATTCTTATCCAAATCCTCCAAACTTGGCGGGATTTCATCCCCGGTCCGGTCCGTGACTTCCCCCCGGGCTAACCGTTCCGAATCCAAGGCCAGCCGGTAGGCACTTACGGGGTTATCGGAAAGGCCGCTTTCCAATTGCTTGTAGGCCACTTCTTGAATTTTGATAGCCCGTTCAATATGCCGGGCGTTCATTTCGGCCACCGTGCCTATGGTACGCCGTTCCGTTTCTACCGCCACCTTGCCGACATAGGCCCGCCTCTTTTCTACCCATCCTTGTTTGCTGGATTTCCTTTCCAGGCAACGCAAGGTATAGCCCCGCTTGCCTTTGTATTTTATGGCAATGTCAGCTAAGGAAAGCCCATTATGGATATATTCCACGGCGGCATTGATGGGCTTCTTCGTGGGATTGGCTTTCTCGGGCCGGGTCTTTTTGCTCATGGCTTCATGGTACGCCTTCGGAACAAGGAAAAGAAACTCCCCCCAGGTGTACTACCCCAGGGGGAGCCCATTACACGATTGGCGGGACTGATCCAGCCCCCGGAGCCTGAGCCGGAGCCGCCACCTTTGAGCCAATGGTTAATTTCTTGGCCTTGTCTTTCTTGCGCTTTTTTGCCGTCTTTTTGTTGGCCACTTGTCACCCCCTTATTGTCCTGATTCCGTTTCCTGTTTCACATCATGCCTCCCCACAAAGGATGCAATATCGTCGTAATGATCCAAAATTAGCCGGGCCTTGCGAATTCCAAAACTAAATGGGTAACGATCTTCCGGCCCTTGGCTGAGAATCAATACCGGGCTTCCCTTATATTCGGATTCCTGTACTTCACTCATGTTTCACCCCCTTTTGTCTATTTGAACCTCATTTCAATTTGCCAAGCTTGCGAAGCTGTCCGTTCACGCCCCGCCGGTACATCGTCCCATCAGGGTGAATCACGATATCCAAGGGAAGCCGGGGCTTCATCAGCCAAATATACAGCTTCAAGATTTTCAAAAGGAAAATTTCCCATGCCAGCCGGGCGATTCTAACTATCATGGCCCGGCATCTTGGCATGGCTATGGACTAGACAACTTTTTAAATCCCAGGCTACGGGTTGCCCGGCCAATTCCACTTTGAAAATATGAGCAAAGGCCCCCAAAGCTAGGGCTTCGGGGTCATTCACGTTTAATTTCACATTGGCCAATACCGCCGTGGCCTGGAAAGCATGAGCCGGGGAACCGATAAAGCCCCGAAGGATCAATTCTACTCCTTGAATTTGGAGGGGTCCACGAGGCCGGGGGCTACCTTCCCCGGCGGGTGGGGGAGGGCTTTTCTTCATCTTCACGTTAAGGCCGGACCATTTCACCCATCTATTGCCCATATTGGCGGGTGGCCACCAAATCCCGAATATGCCGGGCATCCTCCCGCACCGTGGGATTAAAGGCTTTCCAATCCTTCCCATGGCCAATCAAGAAGTGGCAAGCCGTGGAAGATTCGCAAAGGGTTACTAGGTTGGTGGGGTCTAGCTCCCGTTCCGGCGCCAAATGAAACGGGTGGATATGATGCACTTCCGGTTTCTTCACCCCTCCACACGCCGCGCAATCGGAATGGGCGGCCAGGTGGGTTTTTCGCACCCTCCACCACCGGGGGGAACGGGTTAGCCCTTTTAAGAGGGTCCGAAGGGTCACGGCTTACACCTCCCCCATAAACCTTGCAGGGTCCGAAGGGCCTTTTTCTTTTTCCGCCGGGCCTTGGCTTTGTTCCTTCGGGCTTTATTCATTGGCGTAACCCCATTTGACAAACCGGATACGGCCATTCTTCAAGCGCTTGAATTGCGGATTGATTTTTTCAATATGACATCCGTTAAGAATGGGTTTCAGGCTTTTATGTTGCACTTTGAGCAAGAGTGTATCTTTCATAAATTCCTGGTCTGAAACATGCCAGCCTAGCACTTTGGTATACTTCGGGAAAGGCATCAATTGGAATAACAATTCCGCCGTGATTTCAATAACGGCCTTCCGGCTTTCGGCGGGGTGCCGTTTCAAGAGGCTTTCCCAATCCGTTGGCTTACGTTATCCCAACACGGATTGCATATCACGGTTTCCCGGCCTTGGGCCGGTTGCTCTTTGGACCCGTGGGGGTTGCCTTCCTTGTCCACCCCGGACCCGCATTCAAAACACCAACGGGTTAAATTCACGGCTTCATGTTCGGGGGCAAGGCTACTGCCGGAACAATGGCACTCTTGGGTTTAAAACATTGGGCCAATATTCCGCCTTCCATCATTCGTAATGCCGCTATTGCTTCCTCCGGGGTGAAGCCTTCCACCCCAAGATGGAATCCCGTACCGTCCGGTTTTCGTTCAATAAAAATTACCTGTCTCATGGGGCGGTATTTTCACCTTTCCCGGCTCCGGCTTCAAGTACCCGTTTCCAAAATTCGTCCCAATCTTTGGCATCACCGGGGGGCCGTTGGTTATTCAGCCGGGTATTTTCCAGGTTTAATTTGGCCATGTAGGGTTTCACTTCCGCCAGGGCCTTTTCCGCCGCCTGACAATCCGCCTTCCAGGCTTTCCGGTCCTGGCGTTCCATGATCCACAGCGTACAAAAGAGGACCGCCAGCCATCCCGCAAAAATAGCCTTCATGCTCATACGCTTGTAATCGTCAATCATGGCTTGACCATATGGCGGTTACAACGCCCACACCATAAATGCTTAGAGCATTCACGGCCACAATGGCAATTCAGCCAATCCCAACCATCATCATGGCCAACGGCCCAACACCCAATAAGAGCTTTGATCCGTAAATACCATTTTTCAAACATTAGGATTTTGCACCCCACGGCTGGCCATATCTCACCGTGATTTCCGTTCTTGGGTTGGCCTTGTCATATTTTTTATCCTGAGCCGTATGCACCAATTGGGCATCATCCAACCACAGGATTTTATTACCCGCATCCTGAACAATTTTAATAAGGTTGTCATTATCAATGCGCCTGTAGGTGGAACGGTAGAATATGCATTCTAACCAAGCGGCCTTGGCGGGGTTCCAGGCCGCCGCCATCTTGGCTTTGGCGAATTCATAGCCCAGCATATTGGCATAGGCCCGGCTGGCCCGATCTTTGAAAAAGACACCCCGCCCGGCTCGTACCCGTTTCCAGGCCATGGGTTCAAGGGCTATGGTAATTTGGAGGGTTTCTATTTTAAGATTTTTCAATGACTTCCATTCTGCCCAATGCTCCCACCGCCTCATCAATAATTTTCATGGCGGATTCCATGGAACGCCGAACATCATTCAATCTTATCAACACCTTAGATTCATCGTTATTCAAGAGGCGATAAACCGCCTCACCAATATTTCCATCCATCCATTTTTCTATCTTGATCCCTGATTTAACTTCAAATTCTTTGAGGCATTTTCGCAATTCTTTCAAATCTTTTTCCACCCATTCTACTTTAGATTTAATATTTTCTTCGCCTAACTTGATTCCTTCCGCTTTACCCTTTCTAAATGATTCAGCTATTTTGGATTTTGGAGTAATAATTTCCGTGCATTTCCTCATAATCCCACAAACAATTTCGATATCCATGGAATTGGGTTTCATTTTTTCGGGATTCTTCGCCGCACGGAGAGTTTTACCAAATGGATATAATAATCCCCAATTCATGGGCACTTCAGATTTTGGGATAACTTTTTCTCCTGGGGCTACCATCCACCAAAAATGACAATATCCGGCAATTGCATCGGCCTTTTCAGGATTCTTCAATTCGTTAAGCCAATCAGCACGGGCCGTTTTAATCTCAAATCCATGTAAGTGAAGCCCTCGGCTTGGGAATAACGACATAGCTAGGGCATCAGCCGTTCTAACTCTGTAGCCAAATCCTGTTTGATTTCTTACCTGTGGAAGTAGGGCATACTCGGGGGAACAAAAACGATTTTCTAAAAGTGCTATTAAATCTGATTCATGCATCAGAATTTCACCCGGCGCATTTCCACCCAGGATTCAACCTGGGGGTGCAACTCAATCACCCGGCGCATGATGTATGGCACATGGGAATTATTCAGCTTAAATCCTTCCTCATCCTTGGCGTACACCGTGACTTCCCACCTTACGCGCTGGGCAATCATCATGGCGGCAAATTTCTTTTTGTGGGCCACGGCCTCCAAGGCGAATTGAATAAACAGGGTCAGGATACGGGGGTATTGATCCAGATACTTAAACGCCTGTTCCCGGTAATTCGTTTTCTTCACACCAGGGATTAACCCGGCTGAAATGGATACTTTCCGGCCCACGCCGGGCACGGGGGCCAGATTCTTAAACAATGGCAATTCCTCGGGCCGGATGGCCGGAGCTACTCGCACACGGGTAAGGGCGTCTTTGAGGGGTGTTATGCTCATGCGGCTACCTGTTCCGGACTTTCCCATATTTCCACGGGGCCCAACTGTTCATCATTTTCAAGTCTTGGTGTAAACCCCCATTTGCCTAAAATACCCTCCATCAAGCCCAATGGAGTGGGCACGGATACCTTGAATCCATCACCTTCAATAGCCTGTATTAAATCCTTAAAATATCCTTTTCGTTTTTCCGTCACTTCCACCATGCTTATAAATATCGTGTTATCCGTTTTCCATAACCATGATAAATCTAAGAATCTTTTTTTATTAAATCCCCAATGTTCCGGGGCATTGCCTATTTGAATCATCCCGTTTTTCATGGCCCCATTTCCACATTCTTTTCAAGCTTAGACCGTTCCATAGAAAATAAAGAACGGTATATATCCAATTCTTTTTCCAACACATCCACTTCATGCGAAGCGGCCCTAAATTCCGCTTCTAAGGCTACGGCATCCATCCGGTAGGTGTGGGTTTCCTCGTAGGCCATTTGCTTGGCCGTTTCCACGGTCATGGCGGGCCGGGCCTTGTGAATTAGGTATGCTTTGGTTTCCTCTTGCTCGGCTATTAAGTCGGCCTGTTGCCATACCAACCGTTTGCCGTCCATTTGCTGATAAAACCCTGGGAGCATTTCGATAATGGCCACCATTTTAGTTTCGATTTCTTGGGCGGTCATGGTTTAAATCTTTCGCTCAATAACTCCAAATATTTAGCGGCTTCAAGCATGGCGGCTAAAACTTTTCTAGCTTTGGCTGGCTTACTGTTTTGAAAAAGGAATTTTGTTCCAGCATTTCCAAAATCAGCAAAAGGAAACAGGCTGATTGATTTATCATAGTGGGCAATCCCGGCAATCAAAATACCTTCATCCTTGAAAATTACCCTGATTTCCTCAAACTTAATTTCCATTTATTTCCCCCTTTCCGGCTTGCCACCGGATAACCAAATACTAGCAATTCACTTTCCCTTTTTCAACCGCCAATCTTCCCCTTTTATTTCAATCACCCGGCACAAGCCCGCCAATCGTGAGGCCAGCCGATCATCCCCCATCTTTTCGGCTAGGGCTTCCGGGCTGTAATTAGTGGTGAGAATGAGGCCATTTTTTCCCCACCGTATCCGGGCTTCGATAATCTCATATAGGATTTGATTAGAAAATTCCGTGGCCCGGCCCACGCCAATATCATCCACGGCTAATATTTCCACTTCCCTAAATTCCTTGAGTAAGGCCCTTTCAGTCTCCGGGTCTAATTTGCGGAATTGCCGGGATAGCTCAATGGCGGAAATAAACTTAGCCCTAGGATAATCATGGAGTAAGGCCGCAAGTAAATGGGTTTTCCCCACCCCGCACGGGCCCCATAAAAATAAATTATCGTCCGTGGGTTTAAAATCCTTGGCGGCCATGAAGGCACGTTGATTATCCGGGGTTTTCTGAAATGTGGCCCAGGTCAGGGCCAGGAAGGCCGGGCCATATAAATTTTCCATATCTCGTAATTTACGATAATATACTAGGCATTCCCCGCATGATTCGCTTGGTACTCCCGGTTCATCATTAAATGCCCGATCCGTGTTTTTCCATTCTTGTTTACCACTTAACCATTCCACTAATTCAAAACGGCTTTCCTTGCCGCACCGTGGGCAAGGCCGCATTTCCGTGGGATTATTCGCTAAGGTGGGCATATTTTCCCGGCTTGGGCATAGCGGCTCCGGCATAGATTCCATTGCCTTTTTGATAGGCTCCATTGTTTCCCCCCTTGATTTTGAAATTCTCTAATGGCTTGACGCTATCGGTAAATTTTATCACGCCCCGGCTACAAAATTCTCCCAAGGCCCATTTATAGCTGAACCAATATTCTTTTGGCAATCCCATCACGGCATTGTAATTACTGATTGCCTGTTGGATTTCCTCCAAGGAATAGGCTTCCAGGGCTTTAGTCATGCCTTTTTCATGTGGGGCGGGGGTTTTATGCTTCGGTAAATGTTCCATAGCTTGCCACCACTGATATATCTTTTGTTTATTCTTTAATTCTTCTTCTTCTTCTTCTTCTTCTTCCTTCTTCTTCTTAGGCGTTTCCAACCCCGTTCCGTTATTTCGTTCTCGTTTTCGTTTCCATTCTCGTACTCTTAAATATTCTCCCTGGTAATCTTGCCACTTAACGATTGTTATTACCCCATCCGGGCCTATTATGACCATGTTATTTTGAACAAAAAACCGGGATAATTCCACCCATTCCTTGCGGGTAATTCGCATCATGTGGGCCATTTGTTCAAAGGTAAATCCCATTTTTTCAGTTACGCCAATATTGCCATAGCCGCATTCATTCCCACAACGGGCCGCAATTTTTAGAAGGCGAACCCATCCCCCCTCTTGTTTCATAGTCATGGTTTCGCCCCCCTCGGAAAAATATTTAAACCAAAGCATAGGAATATTTTGCAATCTCAGAACCCGCCCCCTGTACCCGGCAAGGTGTGGGATTTACCGGGGGAAACATTGGCTCACCCACGGGGGCGGGGTCTAACATTGGCCGGATACTCATTTCTTCTAAGGTTGTAATCATTTTCGTTTCCCCCTGCAAGTAAAAAATTGGCGGCATAGAATGGGGTAGCCGCCTTAATAGGGGTTCACGGATACAGTCCCGCCCATCCCCCCGGCCTGTATTCCTATCCTTTCCGGCTTTGTAAATCCTTCCAAATCTTAACGCCGGATATTTCCCGTACCCCATCATCAACCGCCCTTTGAATCAATCGGGGGTCCGGCACCTTGAATTTGTCCGGCACTTCCTTAGCATTCACCACTTCCGATTTCCACACTTCCACATAGGTAACTTTCCCTTCCGGGGTGTAATGGGTTTTCGGCATAGGGGCCGGGGCCATCACTGGGGGCGGGGTGTATTCCTTCCCCTTAGCCTCGGCCTTTTTACGGGCTTTTTCTGATTCTTCGGCCTGTTTTCGGGCTAATTCCTCGGCTTTGCGATCCTCGGCCAGCTTCCAATCCTTTGCCGCCCTATCCACCTTCTTTTCGGCCATTTCGATGGGTTGGAGCCGGGCCTTGAAGGCATCGGAAAGCCGTTTCCACCCCTGGTAAATCGGATCACAAAAATAGGCCCGCATTTGTTCAATCCGTTTCCGTTCCTGGGCCAATTGCACCAAAAAGAAATTGGCTTCCCCAAAGCTGGCCGCATCCTTCACAATCAAGCCTTCCGCCTTCTGAATCAACGGGTGCATGGATTGATCCATTTCCTTCAATTTCAATTCTGCTTCCTGATTTCCTACCGTTGCCGTTTCCATTGTTTCCCCCTTTTATTCAAGATGATTGGCGTAATAATATCGCCAACCTTCATACAAATGCCGGGCTTGTAAAAATGATTCTGGCCGGTAGTCTACCCAATGCGGTTTGAATTTTCCATTGGGTTGTAATTCCACCACGGCCAATTTATCCGCCGGGGCCAATTTCATTTCCCGCCGGGCGAATTCGTAGGCATTAACTTGCATCGGGTGTTCAAAGGGCCGGAATTTCCCGGCCTTAAAATCCACCACGATAAGGCTATACGGCTTAGTTTTTTCCTGTATTTCTTGATCTAACGTACCGGCGAATTTATATTTCAAGGAAAATACGGTACGTTTCCGGGCTACCACTTTGAGCCCATGCACTTTAAGGAAATTTCTGTAACTGTCCACATAGCCGCCCATCAGGGGCACGGAATGGGGCGGGGCCAGCCGTTCCTTATCTATTTCCGCATGGACCGCCGTTCCCCAATCCATTTTGGCTTGTTGGTCATTCAATCGCCCCATAGCCCGTAATTTTTCAACGTCCGGCTTGCGGATCATGGCCAATACACTGGTAACACGGGCAAAGCTTTCACCCTTGCCATTCACATAAAAGAGCCCGGAGGAATGGAGCAAAGGGGTTTGGCTCACGCCGCCCCCCCATTGCCCTGCCCTTCAATTTTCTTAATTAACTGCAACACCTGGCCGGAGGTTAATTTACTTAAATCCACCCGCCCGGATTTGTCTTTCCCCAAGGCCGGGAACATTTCCACGGCCCATTTCGCCACATGAGTATTCACCTTTTTGCCGTAGGCTTTCCCCCACATGGTTTTCAATTCCTTTTCATCGGCGGCCCCGGATTCTTTGGCCCCGGGCGTTATGCCATGGTCCTTATCTCCCGGTACGACTTCGGCATCATCCACCTTGGGGGCGGAATCGCCTTCCCCTTCCTCGGCGGTAATGTCCTGGGTGAAGATATCGGACAAGCGGCAAGCTTCCAGGGTGGCATCAATCAGGCTCCGCTTTTTGCCAATCTTGAGAATGGTATTAACCAAGGTGAAAATTTGGTCATTATCCACCCGGAAGGTTATACGGTCATTCCATCGTTTCATGGGCAGGGCGGAAATATCGTAGGCGGGCGGCACTTCTTTTTCCGTCACCCAACGGTAACGGTATTTCGTTTCCATGGAATTGCATTCCCCAAACCCTTCCCCAGCATAGAGCCCCGCCATGTTCCGCAATTCACACCGGAATTTGAACCGGAAAAGCGGTTTATCCCAATCCTCAATTTCGTTAAGGATTTCGTATTTTGCAATCAAGCCGTGCATCTTAATCAACTTTTCCGCCCCCGGTTTCCACAGGCTGGGCTTATGGGCCCCCGGCTGTACCCCATAATCCAGGCCCAACCGCATTTCCTTTTGCACCATGATTTGGAATTCCCGAAGCTTCTTGAATTCGGCGGCCATATAGGCTCGATCCGGCACCGCCAAGGCATTCACTGTTGTGGCTAATTCTTCCCCTTTGCTCATTATCGTTTCCCCCCTTTATTCGGGCTTCCGGCCCGGCTTGATTGGTTCATTGTTCGCCGCAATGCCTTTGTACCGAAGATAGGCCGCTATCGCCATGCGGATATGGTAGGCAATCGGCTGGCCGCCGTGTTTGCCGTCCTCGGAAAGCTTCTTTAGCCCGGCCCATTGGCTTTTCCAAAATCGGACCGTCATTTCAACCACCTCATCCATTCATCACCCCCCGGTTATTGCTATTGAATACTACCGGATTCCACCGGATTATTTCAAGCCCTCACTATAACCCGCTTGATATAGGGAAATTTCACCCGCATCAGTGCGAGGGAATCACGGGGGCACCCCAGGGCTTCAAATTTTTTACACCCGCATTTTTCCGCCATAAAATCACCCGTACAGGCCCCATATCGTCCAGTAGACTGGCCCTTCACTTTAAATTCATTGTGGATACGTGTTTCATGGCCGCAATCACACGCCCCCCCCCGGACGATTAACTTAATAATCTTTTCGTATTCGGCCTTCATTTGCTTTTTGAATTTATCGGATTCCATTTATCACCCCCTAATCTTCTAAGATGAGATAACCACAATGGGCACAAATTTCCTCCCAGGAAGCCCCCCCATCCCTGCAAATATGTCCATCCAAAATGGTGTTATGGTCCCCACACTGGGGGCAAGCTTCGGCCCGTGTCCGGTAGCGGATCATTCCCCGGCCTTCCATGATTTCCGTTCCGTCCGGGCCCATCGGGCATAGGCCAGCCGCAAGGCCAAGGAAATTTTCACGGCCATACCATAGCCGGTATCCGATAAAAATTTATCCATCATCTTTTGCCGGGCTTCCCCGAATTCGGCCCCCCGATCATGGGCACGGTTGGCAATTTCGTAATATTGTTGGCTTGTCATTGGGCACCCCCCATATTAGATTTTCGCCATTCCCGTAATTTGCGGATAGCGTAGGCATCGGCATCCCGTTCCGAAAATTGGCCACGGGCCCCCCATACCCGCCAGCCGGATTTTACTTTGGCTTGCCATAGGTGGCGTAATTCGTGGGCCATTACATATACCAAAGCTTCAACCCGGCTTCCCATCCAAGGGGTAGGTAAATATCCGGCCCGCCGTGATTCTATCGGACGGGCTGGAAATAATTTGGATTCGCCCACCCGGACCACTACCAAGGGCGTAGCCGTGCCATGATAGCCGCAACCCTCATGGTAGGCCGATCCGGCCAACAACCCGGAGCAATTTTTAACATGAATATCAAATTTTGAAATGCCATTAGGACGGACAAAAGAAATAACCGCCCGAATGGTACCCATATCAATTTGGGTTGTGTTTCCAATTCTCATTCCGACACCCACAAAGCACAATTATTTTCTTTGGCCAATTTCAGCCAATCCAAAATCATGCCTACGGTATCCGTTACTTTGAAGGTTTTATTAACCGCCATGATTTCATGACCCACTATCCAAGCTTCCACAAAAATACCTTCCTTAAAAACGTCATTCTTAAATTGCCATTCCACACGATATTGAAATTCTTTTTCCATTTTATTCCCCCTCGCCCCTGTAGGTGGGGCCACCTTGCCGGACAAGTAAAGTATAACCGGATAGCACCGGATAGACAAGCGGAAATGAATAATAATCGGCATCACGGAAAGCCTTATGCCATAAAGCAAATATGAGTAATACAAATTAAAACCCCCAGGCCAGGAAAGGCCCGGGGGTTTATTTGCTTGGCGTACTATTCCAAGCTAGGCCCTCTTATTTGGATTTCGGTTTTATTACCTCGTTATAAAATACGGCCCCGGTTCCGGCCATCGGCCCGGTTACGGTCAAGGCTTCCATCACATTGCCGCCGGATATCCACGCAAGGAATCCGTTAAGGCCGTAGGCTACCGCCGCCGCAATCCACGGCAACAGGGTTTTCACCCAGGGCCTTTGGCTGGCCTGGGTCATGAGGCTTTTAGCCAAATCGGTTGAATGCTTGGCCACCCCGGAGGAAATGGCGGCCACTACCAACGGATTATGCAGTATGGAAAGGTCCATGATTATATCCCCCCGCCGATCAATACAAGGCCCACTTGGCCGGTTAATACGTTCATGCCATTTTTGTAGGACAGCCCCAAGGATGCATGAATACCCGCCCCCCGCAAAAAAGCCGGAAGGTTTAATTTAATCCCGGCATCCTCTAA
>Ga0209641_10000567_pt1 | contig 34285 bp, 52 predicted proteins | sample RifCSP16_1_FD_184022 | JGI IMG/M metagenome (GOLD analysis project Ga0209641, IMG submission 184022) | Soil microbial communities from Rifle, Colorado - Rifle CSP2_sed 16_1 (SPAdes) (version 2) | ecosystem: Environmental > Terrestrial > Deep subsurface > Rock core/Sediment | place: Rifle... | reverse complement strand
TATATATTTCTTGACGATGATTGTTTTCCGATTAAAGAGGGATGGGCTGAATTTTTTATCGAAGCACATAAAGCAAGCGGACAGCATCACTTTATGTTTCTAAAAGAAACACCGACGATAAAAAGAATAGGGACACACATAGGGCAGATAGAATCTAATCAGGTATTAGATACAATGAAAATAAAAATATCTGCCAATGTGATAGAGATTTACGAATACAATAACTGCGCCGGTTGCTTTTTATTTCTTACTAAAGAAGTGATTGAAAAGGTGGGGGGATATGGGCAGTACCCAATGCCCTATGGGTTTGAACACGCCGGTTTTTCTCAAAGAATATTTAATGCGGGGCTTACTCCTTTAGGCGCATACACTTGTCCTGCCGGCATTGAAGAGTATATTTATTCTATGGATTATATGTTTGATAAACCTTTTAATAAATTAGTTAATCATTCTCCGTCAATATCAAATGAATTTCATAAATTAGAAAGTTATTTAAAACAAAATCAGGAAGCATATATTAAAGATATACAAATTATATATCAGCCGTTATGAAATTCCTATACGCCTTCGCATCTCGCAGCCGTCCTGATAAATTTATAGCCGGCGTGGAGAATATTTATATCAATTCCCGCAATAAAAATTTTGACATACTTGCCGCTTTAGACATTGACGATACAACAATGAACAATGAAAACATGATTGAGAAGATGAAGCGATACGACAAACTATACCCGATATGGGGGGCTTCAAAAAACAAAATTGACGCTATCAACAGGGCAATGATACAAGCACCTGAATATGACTTGCTAATAAACATGAGTGATGATATGACTTTTATTGAAAAGGGATATGATGAAATCATTGAAGCGGCAATGAATAAATATTTTCCTGACGGCGATTGCCTGCTTCATTTCCCAGACCAGAATCAAGGCGAAAATTGCATGACCATGAGTATCATGGACAAGAAATATTATGAGCGGTTTAATTATATCTATCATTCTGATTATGAAAGTTTATGGTCAGACAAAGAAGCGGAAGATGTAGGTAAAATATTGGGCAGATACAAATTTATAAATAAAAGAATATTTAATCACTATCACCCTTCCTTCGGACATACGCCTTACGATAATCAGTACGATAAAACAGAGGGCAGATATGACAGGGCGATAAGGGATAGGGATGAGCAGACATACATAAACAGAAAGGCAAATAATTTTTATTTGAATGTTACTTAGTATTCTTGTCCCGTCCCTCGAAAGCAGAAGCCATGAGTTGGTTAACCTGAAGGCGGATTTATTCAGGCAGATAATTCATTGTAAGGCAGAGGACGATGTTGAAATACTTACCGATATTGACAATGGCGAGATGACTATTGGTGCAAAGCGAAACAGACTATTATCCCGGGCAGGCGGAAAGTATCTTGCTTTTTTCGATGACGACGATTTCCCCGCATCCAACTATATAGAAAAACTGCTTGAATGTATTAAAACCGATTGTGATAATTGCTCCATGACAGGAGTGATTACCTGGGATGGAGAGCGACCTGAAATATTTGAACACTCATTGAAATACAAAGAATATAAAACCACCACGAATCCTGTTAAATACGAGCGTTATCCTAACCACCTTAATGTGATTAAAAGTTCTATCGCAAAGCAGTTAAAGTTCCCAGAAATAAATCACGGAGAGGACACAGACTATGCAACTCAGATTTTTAAAAGTGGATTATTGAAAAAAGAAACTGCTATTGATGGAATACTTTATCATTATAATTATAAAACACACAAATGAATCTGGCAATTTCCTACGCATTATTCGGGTTTGACCGCGAACGGGCTGCTAATTGTTTCGATTTCAACAGTTACGCGAGAGGTTTGATGCTCTGCTTACGCTTCAATCGCTTGCTTTATCCTGAATGGAAAACCATTCTCGAAACCGACCATGCCACATATGCCGGGTTTGAGCCGTTATTTAAAGCGTTGGAAGAAAAAAATATTATTAGAATTGAAAAGAACGCAAACAACGCCCCATTGTGTGAGGCAATGTTATGGCGGCTAAAACCTGTGTTCTGGACTAATAAATCAGACCAGACGTGGGAGTTCTCTCACGTTCTCTGCCGTGACCTTGACAGCCCAGCCACCTATCGGGAGGCGCAAGCTGTTCAGTATTGGGTGGGTACGAATAAGGCGATGCACGCTATTACAGACAGTGTGAGCCACGATGTGCCTTTGCTTGGTGGAATGATAGGTGTGCGCCCTGATGGCTTCTCTGCGAGGCTTAATGTGAATACATGGGCAGATATGATGAAAATAAGCAGGAGAGATTTAAGCTCAAAAGGAAGCGACCAATTATTTTTAAACTCTCAGGTCTACCCCCGCTTTGCGGAGAAAGGAACAGACAGCATCACGCAGCATTATTTTAATGGACACGGAAAAACATTTTTATCTGACTGGCATACCTGTGGTTGCCATCCGCCATCAGGACACAATAATGACTGCCCGAATAATATACCGCTTGACATATCTGAGGAGTTAAAAGAAACCAATAGCATTTGCGGACATATCGGAAGTAGCGGATTTTATCCTCCCCCCACATTTAATGTATTAAGAAAATATAAAGAGAGATTTACTGATTTACTGGAAATAGAAAAACAATATTCAGATATTTTTTACTGGACTAAAGACGGAACTTTTGATGAGTGACTTTAAATGTATATATCAGGATGCGGATATTTCTATTATAGAAAGAAAAATATATTTACAGGATTCAACGGATGAACAGAGAACAATCATACTGAAAACAAAAGAAAAAGAATTTGTTTTTGAATTTGTTTTTGGTAAATTAATTAATGCACATGAATAAAAAAATAGTTGTCATCAGCACTAATAACAACCCTGATTATTATTGGTATATTCCTTATCAGGAAAAAGCGTGGAACACTTATGGGTGGGAAGTGTGTATAGTGATAACGCAAGATGTAGATATTGGAAAATTAAATTTAACTATGAGGCAATCGCAATATAATCCATATCCCACATCTATAATACCCATGCCTGCCATAGAAGGATTGAGAACTGAAACTATTGCACAGGCGGGGCGTTTATATGCCGCTAATTACTTACCAGACGATGCTTTAATAATGACCTGCGATATGGATTTAATACCATTATCAGATTACTGGCATCCGAAGATTGAGGACATAACAGTTTATGGACACGACCTTACTTGGCGTAGCTTTTATCCGATGGGTTATATAGCCATGAGCGGAAATAACTGGAAGAAATATATGAATCTTAATGGCAATACGCATGATGAACTTATACGAGATGCCAAAGAAATAGAAGTTGCTTACCATCCTGATTGGAATAGCTGGTGGAATCACGACTGGACATTGATAACAAAAAGACTAAAACCATTTGAGAAACAAATAACTTTCATTGACAGGGGTCAGATTGAAATAGGCGGAGCTACACTTGCAAAGGGTAGAATTGACCGGCATAACTGGGAGGTAACACAAAACCAACCCGAACCTTTTATTGATATGCACTGCGAGAATAACAACGTAATGCATCCTGTTAAGTTAGAGCCGTTCTTAAAAGTGTTTAATAAGTTTTATCCATGAACTGTATTACCTCCGTTGCCTTCCGCGAGCCGTATCTAAGGCATAGCCATACTCAGGAGATAAGGGTGAAAGAGTTGTGTTCCGATGTATCAATTTTAACTTACAGGAATCAACTACCTTGTAAGGGGAGAATACATACCAATACCGATACCCTTGTCGGCGAATTTCAAAAATCACTATACGGATTCAAACCTCATGCAATTCAATTAGCGATAGACAAAGGATATAAAAAAATAATTTGGTTTGACCCTTCCGTATTACCTACTACATCCGTTCAAATTCTTTTTGATGCCTTAGACGAACATCAGATGGTAGTTGTTAAAGGAGATGCGCCACTTTCTAAAATGACGAATCAAAAAGCAAAAGATTGGTTTGGGGTTACAGATGAACAGATTGCAGGTATTAATCACATTGGTGGAACTGTTTATTGTTTTAACTTTAATAATAAAAAAGTGGTAGAAGTATTTAATCTTTGGAAGAAAGCAGAGGAAGCCGGGATATTTCAGAATCAGGATGCTTTTATGAAAGGAGACCATTGGTGCGATGAGAGTTGCATGGCTTTATCTATGTTTAAATGCGGGGTTAATCAATATAGTGAATCGAATTTTCGCTATATTAACCAAAAAGAAATATGAAACCCCTCCACCTCGACCAAATCCATAACTCACCCTTCATTGAGGCGTGTACACATATATGGAGTGACGATGTAAGCCGCACAGAAAAGGGCGGTGTTTGGGATTATTATGTGGCTATATCAAAACAATTCAATAAACCATTAATTGACCATACCAATTTACCTGAATCGGGAGTTATCTTTGTCGGGATGTGCCACTTGCTCGAAACCACATTCAACTCAATGCCAAGGCGCGGAAGTTACATAATAGTTCACCGCACCAACGATAGACCATTCACGCAGCTTATGTACGATTGCAAACCAAAAAGTGTCAGGCATATCTATACTGTGGACTGTCAAGTAAATAAACCCGATGTTTCGGCTATACCTTTCGGCAACGCTTCAATAAATGGAGAGGATGACTTAGTAAAGCAGATTGCAGTAGAGCCTAAACGACCAACGAATAAAAGTTTATTCCTTTGCTACAATACCAATCTCAGCACACCACACAGAAATGCTTCAATCCCGATAATGAAAACCAAGCCGTTTGCCTTTGTTTATGAGTTAGAATACCCTCACAAACAAATGGCTGCCGATGAGTTTTACAGGAACGTACACGACCATAAATACACAATGGCATTAGCCGGATGCGGGGCTGATGCTTCTCGGCAATGGGCTGCAATCCAGTTAGGCTCTATCCCTATCGTTACCGACTGCGCTGAAATGCGACACTTCGAAGATTTGCCAATTATTTTCTGTCCTCAAAATATGGAGGATATTACTATGGATTGGCTTGAAAAACAAGACATAAGCGGTAAGAGTACGCAGCGAATGCGTATGTCTTATTGGGCGAATCATATAAACGAAAAGAGAAAAGAATATGGAATTAATTGAAGTCGGCGGGCACACCATAGATAAATCAATATTGTCAGATGGATGTATTATTGATGTGGGATGTCGAGGATTTATTTTCTCAGATTATTTCACAGAAAACCAAGTTTATTGTATTGACCCCGACCCGGATGTTTTCTATGATAAAAATCCATTATCTAATAGTTTTATATATATGAATGTTGCCATCTCAGACAAAGTAGGAGATTCGCAGTACTACGAGAACGGAGAGGCAACCTGTCTAAAACAACTCCACCACTACCAAGACCATCGCATCAAACCTTGCAAGACAATTACAATGGACGACCTCTACAAGATAACAGGCGAGAATGTAGACATCCTAAAGCTCGACTGCGAAGGGGCGGAATATATTATATTAGGAGAAACATTCAAACCAATACCCAAACAGATAAGCGTGGAAATGCACAGGCATTGTGTACCAGAAATGCACGATAGAGAATATCCGAAAATTGTAGAAAGGCTAAGTAGGGATTATGTAGTTGCAAACGACCCCGCATACGAAAGAAGACACGGGTGTCCAGAGAATTGGTGGGATGTATTATGGATTCGTAAAGACATATTCAATGGAAATATTTAAAGACATTAAGGGGTATGAAAATACCTATCAAGTTAGTAACTACGGCAGAGTAAAAGCATTACACAAGGTAGTTAAAATGCCAATGGGTGGTAGTAGAATTTATGATGAAAAGATACTGTCACCTAGAGTTGGAAATCACGGGTATCAATATGTTAATTTATGTGCCAAATCATTCACCGTTCATAGGTTGGTTGCCAATACGTTTTTAGAAAACCCCAATAAATATAAATGTGTTGGACACCTTGACGATATAAAAACAAATAACCACATTGATAATTTAGAATGGTGTTCTCATAGTCAGAATAACAAAAGGGCTTACGACACTGGAATAAAAAAATTTAATACTAAAATGAAAATTGATTCTGATGGGAGATTTAAATTTGTAAAATGGCAATAATTGGACACGGAGATTTAGCGTCAGTATTAATTGACCAAGCAGATAAAATCTTCTTCGCATCAGGCGTAAGCAATAGCGGATGTGCCGACTGGTATGAATTTCAAAGAGAAAAAGATTTATTATTAACTCAGAGTAAATTTTCTCATCTTGTTTATTTCAGCACACTAAGTATTTATTATGCTGATACACCATACACCCGCCATAAGAAATTGATGGAGCGATTAGTTAAAGATAATTTTGCCGTTACTACGATTGTTAGATTAGGGACTATTACGTGGGGCGATAATCCAAATATATTGATTAATTATTTGAAGAAAGACAAAAGCAGGGTGGAGAATACATATAGATATTTAATAGGAAGGGATGAATTCAAATATTGGATGACTATGATACCAGACTGGACAACAGAGATGAATATTACCGGGCAAAGAATGTCAATACAAGAAATAGTTAATAGATATGTATTATGAAACAACAATTCACCCCCACAAACAATGACCTATCTTACTACCCTCTACTCTTTATGGCTCTCGAAGCAACGAAGGGCGAAATTATTGAAATGGGTACTGGGCACGGCTCAACGCCCCTCTTGCATGAATATGCCACGCTCAATAAACGCCGCCTTTTTTCTTACGAAACAGAAAAAGACTGGATAAGTAAATTTGAAGACACCGCCAACGAGTATCACGAATTTACTCTCCTCTCAAGAGAGGCATGGGATGTGTGTTCAGACCTACATTCATCTCCATCGGTAGTATTCATTGACCACGCTCCCGGAGAAAGACGCAAAGAAGATGTCATCCGCTTTAAAGACCAAGCTGAGATAATTGTAATCCATGACACCGAACCGACAGGAGCAGGTAATTATCAGGTGAGACAGCATTTCCCTAAGTTCAAATATTGCGTTGAAGTGATGAGTAACGTCCCCAACCCACACGAAGCAGGTGCATGGGCGACAGCACTAAGTAATACTATTGACATTACAAAATGGGTTGGCGAAAAGTTTGGAGAATATAATATAAGTCAATGGCAGAAATAGTTCCCATAATCGGACTCGCTTGGTTTGCCTGTTTATTAGTGCAGGCATGGAAGGACTTATTATGGCGCACTAAACACCTAAAGTCCATGAAGCCGTTTTCTTGTCAGATGTGTATGGGGTTTTGGCTTGGTTGTTTATATTTTATTCATAAACCTATACTTGAAATGATTATATTTGCCTCAATTTTATCACTCGTAACCGTTCTGATTTATCATATCACATCAATTGTCGGTCGTAAAAATACATCGGTATGATTACTGAAAATGAATACGCGGAAATACTCCCACACAGAAAAATGATTTTACAATTTAATCAGACAGGACAATATTCGGGAGGTGATGCTTTACATATCGCCAATCGTTTACGTCAGAAGTATGGCATCGCAGCACCCATTAACTATGGTTGTGATGGATGTAAGGTTGCCGCTATGAATGACTTGTATGAAATAATGAAGGAATATGAAAGCAAGACCCTGATAAATACAAGATGAGATAAGGTGAAACTAATAATTATAGGCACAGTTGAAACACTTAGCACTCGACAAGATGGTACAATCAAAGTTAATTTTGGTACTCAGGAAATGGGTGCTGATGAAGCCGGTAAGTTATTCCATTTTAGAGGTAAGTATTGTAAGTTATTCTTATCTGACGATAATATAACAGACCTTGAAGCTAATCTTATTGAAGCTGAAAAGGTTACAGGTACAACCAAGAAGAGTAAAGGGCAAAGACTTAGAGCCGTGTTATACCGATTATGGGAACAGAGCGGATTACAAATAGAGTTTGACACATACTACGAAACCGAAATGGAGAAAGTGATAGAACTGTATAAAGCAAAATTTAACTAATGGCACAAGTAGGCAGACCAACAGATTATAATGATGAGATAGTATCAAAAATTTGTGAACTATTGATGATGGGGCAAAGTTTGAGGTCTATTTGCAGACAGGATAATATGCCGGGGCTATCAACTATTTGCGAATGGTTGAGTAAAAGAGTAGAATTTGCGGAACAATACGCCCGCGCGCGTGAGACACAAGCGGATTTAATGGCAGAAGATATTATAGAAATAGCCGATACTGCTACGGATAAGAATAATGCCCATGCCGTTCAGGTGAGGGTAGATGCTCGTAAATGGATTGCTTCTAAACTGAAACCAAAAAGATATAGCGACCATTTGAAAGTTGAAGCGGAAATAAAAGGAGACATTAAAATAACATTCAATCTTGACAACGATATACCACCTAACCCTGCCATCTAATTACTGGCAATGCACATACACTACACCCGCCCCTTTCTTTACGGCTACCAACGTAGCATAATTGATAGCAAGGCGAGGTTCACTGTAACTGAAGCGGCTACTAAAACGGGCAAGACCTCATCACATATTATATGGCTCTTCGAGGAGGCGTTACGACTTAAGGAGAATCAGTCATGCTGGTGGGTAGCACCTGTTTATACTCAGGCAGAGATAGCTTTCAACAGGATGCGTCAGCAGATAACAGAGCGGAACTTCTTTAAGGTTAATGAAACAAAGTTACGCCTCACCACCCCTACCGGCTCACACATACATTTCAAGACGGCAGAGAAGCCGGACAACTTATTTGGCGATGACGTATTCGCCGCTGTGTTTGATGAGTTTACAAGGGCAAGGGAGGACGCTTGGTTTGCCTTACGGTCTACCCTCACAAAGACCAACGGCAAATGTAAGTTCATCGGTAACGTAAAGGGCAAGAAGAACTGGGGGTGGCGGCTGGCGCAGAAGGCAAAGGCAAATGAACCGAACTTTGAATACTTTAAAATAACCGCTTATGACGCTGTTAAAGAGGGGCTGATAACGGCGGATGAAGTACAACAGGCGAAGCGTGACCTGCCTGAGAATGTGTTCAACGAATTATACATGGCGGAGCCGAGTGAGGACGGTGCTAATCCCTTCGGTATGGAGTATATCAAACGACAACTAAGAGGGATGTCGGATGCTTTTCCTGTAATATATGGCGTTGACCTCGCCAAGAGTACCGATTTTACAGTTATTTTAGGGCTTGATAGTAATGGCTATGTGTGCCGTTTAGAACGATTTCAGATGGATTGGGAGCAGACAAAACTAAAGATTTACGATGTAACAATGGGAGTTCCCGTGATTGTGGACAGTACAGGAGTAGGAGACCCGATAGTAGAATCTTTACAGAAAATGCGCTCAGGTGTCGAGGGGTTTAAGTTCACATCAACGAGTAAACAGCAGATTATGGAGGGGTTATCGGCAGGTATTCAGCAGGGGCGCACATCGGTGCTGGAGGGGGTGCATAGGAATGAATTAGAATCCTATGAGTTTGAATATTCAAGGACAGGGGTGCGCTACACCTGCCCCTCTGGGTCACACGACGATACAGTATGCGCCCATGCGCTGGCTTTTTCTAAGCTAAGTAATCGAGGAAGCGGTAAATATGCTATTGGTTTTGCATGATATAATACACAAACTATAAATTTATACTTACAATTATGAACTTACCGAACTCCTGGGAAAGCGTTACCATCGCTCAGTACCACAAACTAATATCAATATTCAGCGTGTACAAAGAAGTTATTGAGCGTGATATTCATTTACTTACGTTGTTCAGCGGGAAGCCGATGGTAGAGATAGAAGCCATCACAGGCAAGGACTTTGTCGCCCATGCCTCTAAGCTAAAGTTCCTTTACGACTTGCCTGATGGCAAGGTTACCACACACTTCGAGTTAAAAGACAAAAAATACAGGGCTTGTATATTGACAGAGGACATGAAAGCAGGTCAGTTCATTGACTTTAGTAATTGCGGGAAAGGGGCGAGCGCAGAGGAAATACCGTACCATATGCACGAATTAATAGCGTGTATGTGTCAGCAGCAGGTTGACGGCAAATATGTTTATGTGCCTTACAACAAAACATCGGATGACTTTCTTGATATGCCAATGAGTACCGCTTACCCGTACTATGTTTTTTTTTGCAATGTATTGAGGAACTTACAACAACCTATTCTGGACTATTCCCTAAAGATAGCAAAAAGGGAGATGAAGAAAGTGGAGATAATGTTGGCATAAGCACGGGCAACACTTTTAACGAGCATTGGGGGTGGTATAATGTCTTGGATAACCTAAGCAACAACGACAGAACTAAATGGGACTACTTTGAAGAAATGAATATAATTGCTTTTTTAAATACGATGGCATTTTATAAAGACAAACAGCAATATCAGAATGACTTAATGAAACTACATGGCAGAAGGCAATTTTCCTAACGTACAACAATATCTAAAGCAGTGGACGGAGACCATTGTTGAGGAGTTGCGCAAAAGTGCCATTGAGCAGATGAATATTAATAAAGCAAAGTCAAAGTTCCCGTCAGCGGGAGACCCTGAAGCATCTTCATTAGTATCTGGTATGCGCCCTGAGTTTACATCATTTGGCAATCATATCGTGGGTCAAATCATTATGCCTGCTTCGTGGAGATGGTTTGAGACAGGACGCTCACCCGGAAAGATGCCGCCGGAAGCACCGATAGTGAAGTGGATTTCGCAAAGAGGTATTGATGTAGAACAAATATCACAAAGAAGAAAGGGGCTGATAAAAAGTTTAAAGAGTAAGCGTATAAGAAAGGGATTAAAGCAACTATCCAGAGAAAAGAAAATCAAGCAACGTGCCTTTCAGATTCGCCGTAAGATTGGCAAGGAAGGAACACGGGCGACACATTTCTTTAGTAGTGTGGTCACGCCGGAGAGAATGAACGATTTACGCCAGGTGTTAAAGGAGAAGTTTAAGAAAGATGTAACGATAACATTACTCACAGAAATCAAAAAAGAAATACCTCAATAATGGCTATCACCATCCAATCAGAGCCGAGTGGACACGCTCCATCATACAATCCTATATGGTGGGTTGTGAGTTCAAACAACACAGCGCAGGCAAATTTTGAATATATCTTTGATGTATATATCACAGGCGTAACTTTCGCAGGGGGGGCAACCTATCTCAGGTTTAAAGTACCTGCCGACCCTACTTATGGACGGGGGACTTTTAACGTAGCCCCAATACTTCAGCGCGAATTAACATCTGACATCGGCAATGCCGTTTTAGGCTTTCAGCAATGTGCTTCATCGGTTGTGGAATATGATGTTAAGATAGGGGAGTTTTACGGGGCAAGTTCGGGAATTGTCGCCTATCCTAATCTGCTGAGTTATACGGGCAAGACTGCTTTTAACGGCAGTTTATCGGTAATAGAGTGGAAGGATTGGAATATAACTAATTACGGGGCTAATGTATTTACAGCGCCGGTGGAGATATTGTCGAATGCTCCGTCAAGCGGGACGATACGGACAGATGAAAACGCATGGATAAATGTACTTAGTCAGACATCGGGAGCGATAAAATTCGCCCACGTTAATACATATGATTCCAATAATGTGCTGCTTTATTCTTATCATGTTATTAATCACGCTTATCACGCCATAACAACGGTTGCTAACAGGATGCTTCGGTTTTCAGCCGGATATAATATGAACAGTATTACGGCAAGCAGTATTACCAATCAAAGCGGAACTTCTTTACCTATACTATCCCGACCAGAGAGTCCGCCGGTGGTGAGGTATGAGATTTTTTTTACCGATTCGGCGCATAGGAGAATCACAGAATCCGTTTATTTCAAGATAGATACGCCTTGTACGGAACATACTGTTTACCGTTTACATTTCAAGAACAAGTTCGGGGCGTATGATTCCTTTTCCTTCATCCGTGCCAGTCAAAAGAGCACCGACATAAAGCGCAATAAGGCTGAAAAGGTGATAGGCGAATATAAGTCCGGCTCATCCTATGACTATAATAAGACGGATAGATTTGAAAGAAATTATTATACTGAATATAAGCATACTATTAAATTAAATTCAGACTGGATAAATGAGAATCAGTCCGTATGGCTTGAGGAGTTATTGACATCACCGGAAATAGTTATAGACGATGCAACTCATGGATTTGTACCCATAAACATTATTGACACTAAGTACACACAGCGTCAGCATAAAACGGATAAAATATTTAATCTGACCATTGATATTCAATACACGTTTAACGAAATAAGGCAGGGTGCATGAAGACGCAATTAATCATAATGACATCGCTGGCGGGGGTTTATCAATCTTCAGGAAGCATTGATTTATACGATGACATTCCTATCTCTCTGAATTATTCAATTGCGGATATTAAAGAACCGGAGAAGCGTAATGCTGATTACTCCAAGACCATTACCGCCCCGGGAACTAACAACAATAATAAGCTGTTATCTCACATTTACGAGATAGGAATTGACAGACAGTATAATCCTAACAAGAAAGTGGAGGCGAGGATATTGTACGACAGCGTAATGGTGATGAAAGGATTTATACGGCTCGTAAAGATTCGCACGCTCAGAGACCATAAGATAGAATATGATTTTGAGATTAAAGGTCGGTTGGATGACTTGTTTATTAACATAAAAGACAAGAAACTGACGGATTTGACATGGACGGATTTAGACCATGTATATAGTAAAACGAATATTAAGAACAGCTGGACTGCCACTGTCGGCTATAATTATGTATATCCGTTCATTGATTATGGCTATTCGATTAACAAGGTAGATTATCTGGTTAATCATTTCGCCCCTGCTGTTTATGTGAAAGAGATATGGGACAGAATATTTTCTTATGCTGGCTTTCAGTACACGAGTACGTTTTTGACGGCTGATTTCTTTAAACGGCTGATTATTCCATTCACCTCTGACAAGATGAGGTTAAGCGAGTCGCAGGTTAATCTAAGGCAGTTCAGGGCAAGCAGGGTGACAAGCACGCAAATAGCAAAAAGCTTTCCTGTAAATAATAATATTGCTACATATTTTTACCCAACCGTCGAATTCAATAATGACTCTACATCCCCAAATGAAGATACCGGCAATAATTACAGTACCGCTACTTTTAAATATACCGTCCCTGCTAATGGCTATTATACGTTTACCTCTCAATTATTATTATCTGTGACTAATGTTTCAGGGAACGGGGGAATGAATGTGACGGGGTGGGCGAGGGTAATAAAGGGCAGTGCCGCTAAAATGTTTGAAAGAGTCAATATTCTTACCCCCGGATTTCCAACACAAACTTTGAATATTTCTTATACATCATTCTTAGTAACAGGGGATGTGATATATATAGACTTACAGGTTAATACCGGAAGCCCAAACAGCGGAGACCTTAATGTGTTAGTAAATTCCTATTTCTTTGTAAAAGTAACTCCTGATTTACAGTCTGGCGATACCATTCCTTTTGTAAACACCATTCCGCAGAAAATAAAGATGAGTGAGTTTTTGTTAGCTATAATAAAATTATTTAATCTATACATCGAATACGATAAAGACACCCCTAATAAGCTGAGAATAGAGCCGAGAAATGATTTTTATAATAGCACTGCGCAGGACTGGAGTAATAAGTTAGACCCCACACGTGAGCCGGAGATTACCCCGATGGGAGCGTTGGATGCAAAGAGGTACATATTTAGATATAAAAAAGACAATGACTGGCTAAATTCTATTTATCAAAGCACTTATGGGCAAGGAACTGATTCGACTTATGGTGAACGCCTTAAAGACGTGGACAATGATTTTCTAAAGAATGATAATGTGATGGAGAGTATATTTTCCCCCACGCCTCTTTATTCGGATTCGGTAAGCGACAGGGTATATCCGCTCATAGAGAAGGTTGACTCAAAAACACAGGTGATAAGTCAGATACAAGCCAATGTGCGAATACTTTATTATGGTGGATTAAAGACCTGCCAGTCTTGGGATTTTAGCGACACTACTAATCTTACGCGAACTGCTGAAACACAATATCCTTACTGCGGACACCTTGACGATGCCGCCGCACCAACAATAGATTTAAGTTTCGGCGTTCCTAAAGAGGTGTATTACCTGCCTGCATGGAACGCCACCTATACGAACAATAATTTGTACAATAAATACTGGAGACAGTTCATAGAGGAAATAACGGACTATAACAGTTCTTTGGTGACGGCGTGGTTTTGGCTGAGACCTGCGGACATTGCGGAGGTGGACTTCAGGCATATATACAGGTTTAAGAATCAGCACTTTAGATTGAACAAGATTTACGATTACAACCCAAGCGCAAAGTCATTAACGAAATGTGAGTTTTTGAAGCTTAAAGCAGGGAGACCTTTTGTGGCAAAAACAAAAATATTCACAGGCGGACATGATGCTGTTTTCGCCTTACAAATGGCAGCAGCATCTTAATTATGGCAGAAGAAAACGAAGACTTACCAAAGATACATAGCCGTACTTATGCCGGCAATAACAGTTCGCCAACGAGAACTTCTTCTCAATTGGTATTAGGATTAAACAATGTTGTGGCTGAGTCGGCGGTGGGTGTATTGATAACCGGAAATGATAATGTGGTGGGGGGGGATGTGCAGAATGTATCCATACAAAACTCCAGCGGGTGTATTGTGGCAGGGGGGTTGGTGAATGTCAGTATTTTTAATTCATCAGGAATTACGGTAACTGAAAGTAATACTAAAGTAGAAAATGGCATCGTCACTTACTCCCCTTCCGTAAACTATGCAATAGGTGATATACTTTATGCAAGCAACACTTTAACGCTTTCGAGACTGGCGATAGGGACAGCGGCTCAGGTTCTTACCGTAGCAGCCGGACTTCCTTCGTGGGCAGCGATAGGGGCGTGGCTGACAACAGGCAATTCAGGAACGATTGATGGGACACATTTTATAGGGAATACTGACAACAAACCTTTTGACATAAGGGTAAATAATTTAAGGGCAGGGAGGATAGGTATTTCAGGAGAGAACAATGCGTTTTTTGGTTATAGGGCTGGCGTTGGTACTACTGGCGGCAATAATAGTTTTTTTGGAAATCAAGCGGGTGAATCTGTGGTGGGCGGAATTCAAAATACCGCTTTTGGTTCTGCTGCTCTTAATAGCAATAATTCTAATAATAATGTCGCATTAGGTTATTTGGCTGGTTACTGGGAGACCGGAGCATCAAGACTGTTTATTGATAATACAAGTAGGGCGAATGAAGCGACTGGCAGAACAGAGGCATTAATCTATGGTGTCTTTGATGCTTTAGTTGTCAATCAAACTCTAAGATTCAATGCCAGTGTTGGAATAAACACCGCTCCGGCTGCTGCTTTAGATGTCAACGGAGATGTATTCTTAACTGGCTCAGACAGGTCATTTGCTTGGAACGGAACAAGCAATTCTATATATTTAGATAACAGCAACATTCAGGGTTTTGGCGTGGATAGACTAATTCATTTCTTTGGGAATGGCGGTCTAATATTCTATGACCAAGATAATGTTGCTCAAATGATACGTGCAGGGAAAGACGAGGGAGGAGTTGGTACAGCTGCTGTAAGATTAGCACCATCTCTAATGGTTGCGGCTGCTTATGGAGGTTCAGCAAGTGGTGGAAGTTTGAGTTTGCGCTCAACCACCCATGCAACAAAAGGGAAGGTCATATTTGGGGTGAACGCAAGTGTGTGGGATGAAACAACCAATAGATTTGGAATAGGTATGTCGACAGTTCCCACCGCCCGACTTCAATTACCAGCAGGCAGTGCCACAGCAAATACAGCCCCTTTGAAATTTACATCTGGCACACTTCTTACAACCGCTGAAGCAGGAGCAATAGAATTTTTAACAGACAAATACTATGCGACTATCACAACAGGAGCAGCAAGAAGACAAATAGCACAGATATTAACCGCTACCGCCACTTTAGATTTTGGAAGTACGGCAGCCCAAACATCAACGGATTTGACCATAGCAGTTACAGGAGCAGCCGTTGGCGACCCTGTTATGGTAGGGCTTCCGGCTGCTCCCGATGCTAATTCCTGCTTCACTGCTTGGGTTAGTGCGGCAGATGTAGTAACGGTAAGATTTAATAATTATTCTTCGGGGGCAATAGACCCCGCAAGTGCTTCATATAAAGTAAGTGTAAATAAACAATAATAATTAAAATAAAATGGAATACGAATTAAAAGACTGGAAAATAGATGTCCCTTTAAGGGACAATGGAGATGAGACATCAACTCAGCTCATCATTGTAACAGTTGGCATAGTGGGAGATATTTATGGATTCATTCCCCCTGACCAAAGAAAAAACAGGATTAATGTTATTTTGCCGAATAAATTAAAAGATATAGATGAATTAAAAGAAATATGCACTGCTGCTGCTGTTCAACTCGTCAAAGACAATTATCCAAATACATAAATCAATTTAAAACAAAACATCATGAAACTAACTATCGCTGACAGAATCGGATTACAACAAATCATGCCGGCAGCGGATTCATTTGAGAATCTATGCCTGCGTTCAGAGATTTTGGAAAAGACTAAATTTTCATCAGAGGAAATTGAAGAAAACAAAATCAAAACAATTGACAATCAAATTTCATGGAATGAAACTGCGCCGAAAGAATATGAATTCCATGACATAGAAAAAAGATATGTAAGTGATAATCTAAAAAAATTATCAGCAGAGAAGAAGTTACAGGCATTGCAAATGCCATTATACAAATTATTTGTTGATTAAAATATCATGGCAGAAGAAGAAATAGCATTAAGTGTTAAGATACTTGCCGAAGGGGCGGGGCAGTCCATCGGTGATTTGCGTCAGCAGTTCCGTGAATTAAATGAGGAGCTGAGTACTGTTGACAAAGGGACAGCCGCGTATACCAATACGCTCAAGGCGATGGGTGTGGTGAAAGGCGATTTGGATGACTTAAGGCAGAAGATTAACGCCCTTAATCCTGAACGTCAGTTTGCGGCTATTGCCAAGATTGGCTCTACGGTGGCGAGTGGGTTTGCCGCAGCGCAGGCAGCATCAGCACTATTCGGAAGTGAGAGCGAGGACTTAATGAAGGTGCTGGTGAAGGTGCAGGCGGCGACAGCACTGGCGAGTGGGTTGCAGGGATTGGTGGGTTTTCAGAAAGCGTTGACAACGGCAGGCATAGCGATGAAAGCGTTTGCTATGAGCAATCCGTTTACGGCTATTGCGGTGGGGGTGGTGGCACTTGTGGCGGCGGTATATGGATTAGTGAAAGCATTTGATGATACGCAAGAAAAAGTGGATTCTCTTACTAAGGCAAATGAATTACTTGCCGATTCATATAAAAATATAGCAGGCGAATCTGATTTATCAATACGAAGATTAATTGCGAACAATGCAACGGCACAAGAAATATTTGATGCGCAAGAAAAAAGAAGACAAGATGAATTAACAAACTTGAGACAAAGATTAAAAAATCTACAAGATATATGGGATTCAGAAAAAGATTTTACGCAGGAGCAATCAGACGAGTTCGATAGAATTAATGCGGAGATAATTTTAAAAGAAAAAGAAATTCCGATTGCAAAATTGGAATTTAACAAAAAAACAAATGATGAAATTGCAAAAGATAATAAAGACGCGAAAAAAGAAAGGGAAGAAGAATTTAAAAAAGAATTATCTGATTTAGATAAACAAATTGATGAGGCAAAAAATAAGTATCAGAAAGATGCGGCTAATTTCATAAAAGCATTTGAGCAAAAAAGTGAAGCACGGAATAAATTTTATAACAACAATTTACAGCTAATATTAGATAATGATTTAAAAGAAGCTACACTTAAAGAAAATAAAAAATCTATTGAAGATGCCGAATATCAGATTAGAATAGAAGAATTATCCCAAAGATTTTTATCGGAAAATTTATCTGAGGAACAAAAGAATAGGGCAAGGGAATTATTAGAAAAAGAACATCAAAATAATCTTACAAAAATAGATAGTGAATCGGCAGAAGAAAGAGCGGAAAAAAAACGACAAATTGAGGATAACTATTTTAATGCCTTACATGGAATATCAGATATTTTTTTCATGGGTGCTTTAAAAAGAGCGCAGGGTAATGAAGCCAAAGAGCTTGAAATAAAAAAGAGACAGTTTAAAGTTGATAAAGCATTTCAAGTAGCAAGGACAATCATAGATACTTCACGTGCTATTGTTGGTGCGCTTGGAATGGTTCCTTACACTCCGGCGAATATTGCGCTATCAGTATCTATGGGCGTGGTCGGGGCTGTGCAAATAGCTAAAATACTTGCTACTCAATTCGCCGGTGAAGCCGGTGGCGGCGGTGGTACTCCAAGTCCGGGCGGTGGCGGTGCTCCTTCTTTAGAATCCCCACAGGCGCAACAGCAGGCGGTAACAGCAACACAGACACAGACAAATACGCAAGGGGATTTTACCGGCTTTAAAGGTCAAGATGGGGCGGAAGCAAAACCAATAAGAGCATACGTTGTAGAAACAGATGTTAGTGAGTCACAAAAGAGAGTAAGAGGGATAGAAGAAAGAGCAACATTTTAAAACAAAACCTATGAATAAACAACTTCCTGTGTATAAGTTACACATCAATGAAAACGACAACAATGATTTGCAAGTTAACTATGTGGCTCTTGTAGATACGCCGGCAGTAGAACTTAACTGGATGGCATTTGATAAGCAGATAAGATTTGCCGCCGATAATGAAAGGCGACTTATTATGGGAGCTTTAATGGTGGCAAATATGCCCATTTACCGGAAGGATGAAACAAGGGGTGAGTATTATGTCGTATTCGATAAAGAGACTATTTATCAGATTATTCAAAAGTTTTTCCGTAAGGGCTTTATATCCAATTTTAATATTATGCACGATGAAGGCAGGACTGTGGAAGGTGTTTATATCATAGAATCATTTATCGTAGATGATACACGCGGGGTCAGCGCACCAAAAGCGTTTGAGGGAATATCACAGGGCAGTTGGCTGGCGACTGTGAAAGTAGATAATGATGAGGTGTGGAATAATTATATAAAGACAGGAGAGGTAAAAGGATTTTCTGTGGAGGGGATGTTCGCTATGGGTGAAATGATAAAAACAGATGTAGAAATATTGCAGGAAATAGCCGATATTGTTACTGGAAAATAGAAAATCACTCAAAAAAATATTACAAAATCCGTGAGCTTATACTTAGTAGTATAAAACACAACTCATGGACTTAAAAGAAACGATTCAGAAATACCTTCCCGAACTGCCGGAGCTTGTTAAATTGCTAAAGGCAAAATTCTCAAACGAACAAATATTCCTATCTGCCGATGGAGAACTCATCTATGAAGGTGAACTTGCTATCGGTGTTGATGTATTCGCTAAACAAGGAGTAGAGGAGTGTATTTTGAAAGAAACAGAGAAAGGAATGAGTAAAGAAGAAGCAAAGACAAAATGTTCAGAAGCCGGAGGATACTCAAAAGTACCAGCACCCACCAAAACATACAAACACGAAGACGGCACAGAGGTAGTAGTAGAGGCAGGTAAAGTGGTTGACATTAAAAAGCCAAAAGCACCTGAAACTCCCGCTACTGACTTCACCGCTTTTGCTAACGAACTTTTCAAAGCATTTCCTAAAACAGATTTGACGGCTATTGAGGCATCGCTTTCTGAATTGAAAGCAACCCTTTCAGCAATCTCTTTAGAGAAAACCGAACTGAAGGCGAAAGTGGACAAATTTGAAAATTTCAAGACCGAAGTGATTTCTATTCTTGAAAAATTTTCTGCTGAACCTTCAGCCAAAAGCACACAAGGAGCTAAGACCAACTCAGCTAACGAGCAATTATCGTTAGAAGATTGGCGCAACAAATTCATGAAACACCAACCTTAACCTTAACAAAATAACATCATGGCATTAGACTTAGGAGGATTAACAGCATACATTGAGGAGAACAGAGAAGACCTCATGTCAAAAGCCATTCTTGGCTCAACAGCATTTCAGCACGTCACTATTATTGATGGAGTGAAATCCACCGTGAAAGTGGCAGAATTGGAATCCACCGTGCCATTTCAGGCGGGCGGAGGATGTAACGCTGTTACAACATCAGGAACGACTACCATCTCTCAGGTTTCTCTTGCCACAAGCGCGGTAGAATTCTCTGAAAAAATATGTTTACAATCTCTTGAAGACTATTTCACACAGAAATATATTCCTAAAGGTGCTAAACCTGATACAATGTCTATTTATTCAGACGTTATAAACCGTAAAATTGCAAACATCGCTCTGCAAGTAGAACAGCTTGCGTTTCAGGGAAATACGGCTTATACAAACAGTACGGTACTTAAACAGGCGCACGGATGGATTAAGCGTATTGACGACGATGCCAATGAAGTGATTGCAACTGCTCAGGCAAGTCTTACGACATCAACAATTCGCACAGTAGTAAATGAGATAGTATTCCAAAAAATACCATCTGCTGCTTACGCAAAAACTCCTGTTCTTTTGATGGGAATGGAGAATTTCAGATTATTGTTACAGAAACTTTGGGAAGATAATGCTTTCAATTACTTTCCCGGAGCCAACGACCTTGCGTCAAACAGCTTACTATATCCCGGAACTAACATCCGTATCTATGGTATAGCCGGTCTCAACAATGATACTGCGGTTGACACAGGGGCTCTGAATACTACTGTCAAGAACAGAATGATATGCGCTTATAAAGAGAGCTTATTGCTTGGTGTTGACATGATGTCTGATATTGCTAATCTGGAGACATGGTATGAGAAGAAAGACCGTGCCATCTGGATTTACGGACGCTTCCGCATCGGTACAGCAGTTAGATTTCCAAGCCATATTGTAACTTACGCTAACACATAATCTTAAAGGGGGGTTAATTCCCCCCTTTTAATATATCTACCACATGGCTTGCGCTCTAACCACATCATTACAACTTAACTGCCGCGACAGCGTAGGCGGTTTAAAAGAGATAAAGATTCACGCTCATCCCGGACTTACCGAAGTGGGCGATGCTTATTCTGTATCTTCAGGAGTTGTGACGATTGCAGCGCAGGGAGGTAATAGGTTGGATTGGTACACATGGAGTTTGGAGAAAGAAACGTGTTCTTTTGATGAGAATATTACTACGAATGTTCCTAACGGCACTACCTTTTATCAGCAAGAATTAAAAGTAATTTTCAATAAGTTTTCAACTAAGCTAAGAAATGAGATTGCCATTTATGCTCAGACCCCTGTTCAATTAGCGGTCCGGGATATGAATGATAACTATTGGCTGATAGGAATGGATTATGGTGCAGACCTGACGGCGGGTAAACATTCCAGCGGTACGGCGCGTGGCGACAGAAGCGGAACAGAATTAACTTTCATGGCAAAAGAAAGCCAGTCAATATTGAATATGTCAGCAGCGACTTATAACTTACTTGTAACCGTATAGCAATATGCGTTTCCATTCACTTTAAGGGCGACTTCGGTCGCCTTTTTAGTTAGAAAACAAATGCAAACGATAACTAAAAATACTAACAACACCTTAATCTTTACGCTCGAAGAAAAAAGAACGCTGACAAGTCCTTATTATCTTGTAAGGGTGGAGGGCAGGAGTTCGCGGACGGTAAAAAGATTTATTTTAGCATCAGAACAAAGCAGCTACACAGATAGATATAATAAATTTACCGTCACAGAAAGTACGACGGAGGTACTGACAAGCGGAACAATAAGTTTAACGAGCGAGGTACATGATTACAGGATTTATGAACAATTAAGTTCTACTAATTTGAACGAGGATGCTTCTGATAATAAAGTACCTTTGGAGTATGGATTGTTAAAAGTTTTAGGAACAGATAACACTTATAAATATCCAAGCGGTGAAAAAGAGTATAAATACCCCACCTGATTACAAAAATAGTATCATGGTGCTTAAGATGGCAGCCCATGATGTACCCCAATTTAAGGAGGTACATGGAAAGAACTTTGTTTATTACGGAAATCGTAATGAATATCCCGATTATCTTCTTGACTTATATAACCGTTCAGCTAAACATAACGCTATTGTCAACGGAAAAGCTAAGTATGTCTTCGGAAGTGGGTTTGAAAAAGAGGGTGATGAGATTGTAAACGCTGAGAATGAAACTTTGAATGATGTCGTAAAGAAATGTATACTGGATGTCGAGTTGTTTGCCGGTTTTTATGTTGAAGTTATCTGGGACAAAGGAAAAAAGAATATAGCGGAACTTCGCCATGTTTGTTTTTCAGATGTGAGGAGTAATAAAGATAATACTCAGTTTTATTACACAGACACTTGGACAAAGTCTTATTTGAATGACAAGGATGAGCCGACTGTAACCGGCATATCAAACCCGCAGAGTAACAAGGACTGGCAGGTTTATGCGCCTTACGATGAGAAAAATAAAACAGGAAAGCAGTTATTCTTTTATAAGGGATACCGTCCCGGACTTAAAACATATCCTTTACCTGAATATCAGGGGGCGATAGTTTATATTGATATAGACGTTCAGATTGCCGATTATTGGAATAATGCTATCCATAACGGACTTAGTGCATCACATATCATTAATTTTTATAACGGCATACCGACTGAGGCAGAACAGGAGAAGTTAGAAGAGGGAATCAGTGATAAGTTAACAGGGGCGAGAAGTTCAAAGTTTATACTGAATTTTGCTGATAAAAAAGATAATGGAAGTGAGATTCAGAGCCTTGCACCGGAGGACTTAGACAAGCATTTGCAGATACTTAATGAAACAGTCCAGCAAGAAATCTTTTCGGGGCATCATATAACAAGTCCGATGTTATTCGGAATAAAGACAGCAGGGCAATTAGGGGGGAGAACAGAATTGATAGAGGCGAATGAATTGTTTCAAAATCTATATGTTAATCCGAAACAGCAATTGGTTGAAAAGCTGATAGGGATATTAGCGAAGGCAAAAGGCATTAAAGGGGAGTTGAAACTTGGGAAGATTGAGCCGATAGGTTATCAGTTTTCTGAATCAATAATTAGAGATGTTATACCTCATGAGGCGATAGCCGATATGGTAGCTTCGAGGATGGGAATTGATTTAAAAAAGTATCCTAAAAGAATTATTCCCGAAGCACCTGCTAAATTTTCTGTTAAATGGGAAGAAAGGATTTTAGATGAATTTAAAAAGCGGGGCAAGAAACGAGGCGGCGTAGTTATCTCACAACGCCCGATGGAATCAGCATATATTAAAAATCTTGCTGAAAATGAGGCGCAGTTTATTGACTTTGCTAAAAAGGAAATCAAGAAAAACCCATCTATTGTCCCTGTTATAAATCCTTTAAAGCCGCTCATTAGCCCCACAGGAGAGCCGATAGGACGTATTAGTGTGGTTTATACTTATGCTTTTAGAGATGCTATTCCCGTTAAGGACAGGGACTCAGAGGAGCACCCCTCAAGGGATTGGTGTGTAGAAAGAATGGAAGAAGCAGCATCGGGTAAAACGTGGACACGGGAGGAAATAGAGGGAATGACAAATGATATTGGTGAGAGTGCATGGGAGATGCGCGGGGGGTGGTACACGGCTCCGGGCACAGATACTTCTTTGCCTTATTGCCGGCACGTATGGATTCAACAAGTAATAATTACATAAAATGGCAGTTACCATAGGACTATTTATAAATCCGGCGGCGATAAAGAACACCACTTATATTGACGAAAATATTGACGAAAAATATATACGTGTGGCTATTGAGGTGGCACAGCAGTTGTGGATTGAGCCGATAATAGGAAGTGGTATTTACGACCAGCTTCAGACACAGATTAACGCCGGTACGCTAACATCGTTAAACACTACTTTGCTTCAAGACCATATACAGCCGGCGATGGAATATTGGACGCTTTACGAATTAGTAGAACCGCTTCTTTACAAGTTTAATAATAAGAATATCGCTAAGAAAACATCTGATAATTCTAACCCGATTGACCTTGACGAAGCGGTGCATCTTAAGGGAAAGTTTAAGAATATAGCCGAGTATAAGACAGAGCGGCTTCGATTATACTTAATAGAAAAGGAAGTGGACTATCCTTTGTATCTGAATCCGGGTACTGCATCCAACGTCATTAATCCGACAGGAAGCGGACTTGTGAGCGGGTCAGGATTTTATTTAGGAAAACAAGGGACAGGGGAAAGAGAGCCGAGAACTTCTAAATACGGGAATTGCTGATGACGACAATTAAACAGATAGAGGGAAATTTTAAAAGTATCGCAACTAATCATTTGCAGATAAATGCCTATGAATATGGGGATATTTTTAATACCGCTACCAGCGGAACTATAAACTATCCTATGTTATTTGTTTCGCCAGAGGGGAGCACAGCAAAGAAAGGCGAGGTGGGATATAAATACCGATTATTCGTGATGGATGTGGTGCAAAAAGGAAAAGAAAACGAAGTGGACGCTTCGAGCGATACTCACCAGATATTGCTTGACGTACTCACAGAACTATTTAAAGGCGGACAGCAGGCAACAGGCGGGACTTACGCCTTTGAATTAAAACTTGACAATATTTCAATAACCGATTTCACCGAAAAGTTTGACGATGAAGTGGCGGGAAACTACTGCGACATCACGCTATGGGCGGAGTGGGATAATAATCAATGCGCAATACCAATTTAATAAAACAAAAATACAATGGCAATTCATTTAGTAGACAGCGGAGCGACAATCTCCTTAGAATTTACAGTGGACTATGATGCCGGAAAAGGCGTTATCTCCGCACAGTTGATAAACATAAATAAGGACGACTTCGAAGTAAGTCATTCCGGGAATTATGTAATTGTCAAGGGCAAAGACCCGAAAGACGAATGGAGAATCCTTTATTCAGACGTAACAACTCCATCGGGAGCTTCCGCCTCTGCGGTACGTGTGCTGATAGAGGCATTTCAAGATACCTCAGCATCAACAGTTACTCTCGCTGCGGGGTCAGCGTTAATTGGAAAGGTAGGGATAGACCAAACAACTCCCGGAACTACAAACAAGGTAAGTTTAGGAACTGATACCATTACTGCTGTTACAACTGTAACTACATTAACATCTGGTAATGTAGGTGGATTTAGTGTTTTATCAGTAACTACTCCAACGCTTAGTGTGGCAGGTGCATACGCTACAGGTGATTATATAGGTACGTCAACAACACCGGCATCTTTTACAAATGTTGTAAGAGCGTCTGGAGGTACAGGGATAATCAAAAGTATTCGTATCACAGATTTTGTAAACACAGCAGCAGTAGCAATGGAGCTATGGATTTTTAATGCAACATTTACAGCACCAACAGATAATGCTGCTTGGGCTGCAACAGATGCAGAAATAAATACTTGTCTTGGAGTAATTCCCATTAGTACATCAAAATGGTATACAGTCGGCTCTACCGGAAAAGTTTATATGGATGACACTCTTGGGATAGTAATTAAGCCGGCAGTAACATCACTATTCTTTGCATTGGTAGCAAGAGGAACAACACCCACATGGGCTAATGGTGATTTAACAATAGCATTGGGAATTCTACAAGACTAAAATGTCTAATTCATATATAAATAATAATATTGTATTAACTAATAGTTATGATATAGGTACAATAGAGTATAATTCATTTTTAACCACTCCATTATCTGCATCAAGATTAAGAATTGTTGATACATTAGTAAGAGCGTTAAAATACTCTGGTAATTGGACATTAATAGACCGGCTTTGGCTTTTTGCATCTGAAACACAGCAGGGGGCGCAGATAAGTTTGGTGAATCCATCATCAACAGCTATTACAGAAGTAAACGCCCCCGCATGGGTGGCAAATCAGGGATATACAAGCAACGGGACAACAAGTTATCTGAATAGCAATATCAATATTGCAACAGGCACAGTTCAATATACGCAAAACAACGCATGTATAGGTCTTTATAGTAGAAGCAATGTGGCAGAAGATTTATACGACATGGGTGTATTTGACGGCGGTACCACAAGGAGGGCGCAGATAATCAGCAGAAGCTTAACAGACACAATGAACGCGGCTTTGAATTCAAACACTAATTCTACGATGGCTAACACAAGCTCAAGTGGATTGATGATTTCGGCAAGAACCGCTTCAGATTTAACAACATTTTATCGCAATGCCGTTAGTCTTGGAACAATCAATGCTGCAAGTGCGTCAATTTCCAGTTATAATCTGTTTGTTCTTTGTTTGAACGCAACAGGGTCAGCTACCGGGTATAGTACTAAACAAATATCAATGTCCCTCATAGGAGCAGGAAGTATTAATCAACTTTCTTTATATAATTCCATACAAGCATATATGTTATCAATCGGTTCTGCTGTTTAGGATATAATTATGAATAATTATACAAGATACTCTACCCCCGCCCATGCCTAACCCTATAATATATAGAAAAATAGTGACTAAAATTATCGTAGCTCAAACATCAACGAAATCAGGAGGAACTTTTGCCAACGTAGATGAGTCTGGCGGAGTTGCCTGGACAACCCCTTCCAATGCTTCGGCAAGTGATGATGTTCGAACCACCTCTTTAATGGGAGCGGTTGACCATACGGATTATTGTAAGGCTACGAATTTCGGATTCACTATTCCGACTCAGGGGGTCATAGACGGGATTGTCGTGGAAGTGGAAAGGAGAGGCACGCAAGCTACCGTAGTTGGCATAACAGATAAATTTATTTATTTGGTGAAGGGGGGCATTGATGGGGGTGGAACGAATAACGCAGACATAGTTACCGTATGGCCTACTTCCGATACTTATAAAACCTACGGAACATCAACTGATTTATGGGGACAAACATGGATACCAGAAGATATTAACGCCTCGAATTTCGGGTGCGAAGTTTCCGCTCTAAATGTAGGATGGGACATTGGAGATGAGACAGCCAGTATAGACCACATAAGAATAACAATTTATTATAGAGCATAATGGAAAACTTTTACAAAATAACAAAAGCAGAAGCATCTCTGATAGGGTATTTTGAATATGCTCAAAACAAGGCATTTAACCCTTTCGTCGGGGAACAGGTAGATGGTAATTATTTGATTTCTGAAACTATGTATGATTTATTGAATGGAAGCGATGAATTTAAAAAAATCAGCTTTGGCGGAAAAACCACAATTACTAAAGGAAATTTAGATACAAAAATTACCAATTTATAATGGAATTTAATACTATGGCAGAAAGAACTCATAGACAATATCTGAGCGACATGGACAAGAAGATTGACCGCATCCACACCATATTAATCGGTGACGAGGAGGCGAAGCAAGACGGATTAGTTCATAAGGTCGAAAGGAACAGTGCCTACATACGTAAAGATAAAAAATTCAAATGGACGGTGGCAACGATGTTATTCGGGGGGACAGGGTCATTCATGGCATGGGCTAAGACGCATTTAGGGTTATGAAGATAAGCACACATTTTTATGTCGAGGATTTTGTCCCTAAAATAATTCACACTCAATTTGGGGATAAATCAATATGGTTTATTTCTAAATTTATGGTGGACTATGCCGAGCTTCTTTGGTCGAGGTATAATAAGCAGGTAATTATAAATAACTGGAAAAGCGGAGGCACTCTTGAAAACAGGGGATTTAGAACACCCGACGCTTTAGTTGGCGGAAAACTATCGCAGCATAAATTTAGAAACGCCATTGACACGAATGTCGCGGGGGTTTCTCCCGAAGAGGTAGCAAAAGATATTATTGATAATTTTACTATATATTCAAAGGTTGGATTAACTACGATTGAAGATGTGAAATTTACCACAGGAGATGTGGGAGGTGATTTAAAGGGATGGAATCACGGGGACGCGCGATGGACTAACCAAAGGGATATATTAATAGTGAAGCCGTAAAAGGAAAATACAAATCAATTAAAAACCAAATACCATGACAGCAGAAAAAGAGAAAACAGCAGTAGGGAAATTCCTACAAAATATTGGCATACCGATTCTTAAAGGAGGAATCAAATCCATCCCGTTTGTCGGTAATATTGCAGTAGATATTATCGAAAATATCACGAAGAAAGACCTTGCCACAGGCACACCGAAGAGCCACAATCAATTTGTTTTGATTATAGAGGTAATCGGCGCATTGACGCTGGCATACCTTGTAATCAAAGGAATCATTCCTATTGACCAATTGCTTGAATATATCAAAGGAGTAGTATAACGCTGTCGGGAATGTTTTATCTCGACCTGCTACAGAACCCTCAACGCCCAAAGTCAAACTTCTGGGTGTGTTGGTTGCTATGTATAGTGATACTCGCTTTTGTTTATGTCTTTTCTAAGTAATTGCCCTCTGATTATGGTTAATACTTTGGGCAATCCTATAAGCCACCTCTACGTGTAAGTGGCTTTAGGTAATTTATTTCCAAAATAATTTTATTGTGTATTCAAATATTATATGTATGTTTGCATTAAATATTGAATATGTCTAAAAATCTTTTATCCGTTTCCGACTATGCTGACCTATGCGGAGTGAGCAGGGCAGCTATCTATCTTCGCATAGGTAGGGGCGTAATCATCCCACAGACAGCAAGCAATGGCAAATACGAGGCATTAGTGATAGATACCGCCTTCTATCCACCTCGCAAGATGAAGGCAGGTAGAAAGCCCTTTAAAATAGCTTAAATTTTATTGCTTTGATTATCAATACTTTACGATATTGTTAGTAAAATAGTTTACTTTTTACTTGACATATCAAAAATGTGCTTATCTTTGTCTTATGAATAACAAGGACTACATAACACTAATCACAATGATAACTTCACAAAACGACAGAATTATAAACGAACTCTTACACACTCTCCCCAACAAGGAGTTGATGCGGAAGATTAAAGAGGCAAGAAAGAAAGAGCGTAATAAAAAAAAGGAGACAGGATTTATGTCGCCTGAAAAATTCTTTCAAACGAAACTTTTTAATAAAACATATCTATGAATACGAAACGCTCACGACAATACATGAAGATAAAGCGCAGTATAAATAGCTGCGTTAATCACCAGCAACTTCAAACAGTTATCTCAATGATTTCAAACCATAAGGACAGCAAAGAGGCGGAAGCACTTCTTGAGTTGTATAACAAACAGAATGTGGAACTCAATCCCGACCTACATGAAGAAGAAATAGTAACCGCATTTAACAGGCATTTATGCAGTGAAAATAATAATTAACACTAATAAATAAATCTATGAAACGCCCCGAAGTAAACCGAAAAGAATTAATAAAAATTCTTTCAAGATATGCAGAAGATACAGTTTTAGGATTTGAAGAACTTGAATTGTTTATAAAACAAACGGCGGTGGATTATGCAAAAAAGCAATTTGAATCATTAAAACAATCTCTGAACGAAGTTGAAAACAAAAATTAATATCCAGTCAGAACCCCTCGTGGTCTCTCTGAAACAAGCCGGAACGTATGGAAGGCGATTGGATATTTTATTAATAATAAAAATCAAACCAATAAACAATAACAATTAAACCCAACAAACCAAATGAGACAAAATCAAACAAATGACTTTTTGCCAGACAATTATGTCGCGCCAAAAGGAAACTCAAACTACATGAAATTTGAGAAAGGCGAAAACAAATTTCGCATCCTATCACGCCCTATGATGGGATGGTTAGATTGGCAAGATAAAAAGCCACTCCGCTTTTCAATGAGTGCAAAGCCGGACAAACCAGTTGATGCTAACAAACCAATAAAGCACTTCTGGGCTATGATAGTATGGAACTATTTAAAAGAAGAAATTCAAATTCTCGAAATAACACAAAAGAGCGTTCAATCAGCTATTGAACAGTTGGCAAAAGACGCTGACTGGGGTAATCCGTTCTCTTATGACATCAAAGTAATTAAGGAGGGTGATGGCATGGACACGGAATATACCATTAATCCTGTTCCGCATAAGCCGATTAATGCAGAGATATTAGAGGCATTTAAAGCCAAGCCATGCTTTTTGGGGGCTTTATATCAAGGGGCTGACCCTTTTATAAATCATGGACAAATAACACCTTTGAATGATTTGCCATTTTAATCCAGACAATAACTCCCCTTGCGCATCAGGCGTACCATCAAACGGAACAAAGGGAGCAAATAAAACTAAAAAATATGGGAGCGTCAAAAGAAATATTTATGGAAATGCGTGAGCAGGAAATGACACAGGCGGAGGGTTTGCCATCCATCGCAGAAACCTTTTCCAAAAGCACACAGATTGCTATGGCTGACAGATTTACTGCAAAGGTGAATGAAGGCGCGGAAAACCCTTTAGATGCCTTTATTCGCTTAAGAAATATCGAGAAAGCATTAGAGATAGCTCTTGACCGCCTTAAACCTCTTGCTTTGATAGAAGGAGAAAAATTGGCAAAATCAGGAGAGAAGGTACATGGCGTTCATGTATCAGTAGTTGGAGGCAAACGAACATTTGATTATTCTAATGATAAAATATGGAATGAAGTAAAAGAAAAATTAAAAGAGCGAGAGGAATTTTTAAAAGGGTTGAAAAAAGAAATGGCTGATGTGGACACCGGCGAGATAATTTCACCGCCGGTAATTAAATATTACAGCGAAACGCTTTATTTGAAGTTTGATTAAAAAGAAAACTATGAGCAATAAAGACTATGCAGAAAGAGATAAATTTTAATAGCGACAAGGCTGCTGTTAACGGTCTGGCTGCAAATGGGCGGCTGTTAAAAATACCTCTTATTGATATTCGGAATATGTCGGTAAGTGAGATAGCAAAATACATAGAGGGGATTACCCAAACCGAAATTTGTAAGGATAAAAAATACTGTGATGAACTTTGTAATATTTTCAGAAATAAACCTTTAAACATAACATAATGGAACAAAAACTCAAACAACTCGGATTTAGAAAAGTTCATCCTGACGCAGTAGATAAAAAATATTTCTATTGGCAAAAGAATTTTAAACACCCATTTTTGAAAGGGCTACATATCATCGTTGATGAAAGGGTGAATGTTTATTGCCTTGAAGCACAGACGAAAACACAAAACGACATCAATATATATTCGGGAGGAAGAAACGAATATAATTTGTTGGCAGTAATAAAATGGTTGAAATGCCAGTAGTAAACTATAATGTGGAAATTTCGGGAATACCAATAGAGAATCCCGAAATGGAAAAAGTAATTTCCGACCACCTGACGAAGAAGAAAATATCTATTGACGAAAAAACCTTAAAAGAAGTAACGATGGCAGTAATGAAACATATCTATAAACTTAACATGGAAGTGCAATGAGTATGGGCTGTTGGCTGCTAGCCAAGTAGCTAAAGACAAATTGCAAATAACATTTCGGGGCTAACCGAAGGCGGGAAAACAGAGGTAAATTTGTAGTAATGAAATCAATTAAAATCAATAATAACCGTAACAGAAAATACCCGCTTTTGGCAAGCCCTTGTTATTGGCTGATGCAAATGGGCGGCTGCTTGGATTGAAATATTAAAAACTAAAATACAATGGCAAGAGTAATAACATTTAGCAGAAAATTTCCTTCTTATCATCCCGAAAAAGGAAATGAAACATATTTTGTAGAGCAATTATATAATTCGCTTTATGAAAAAAGTGGAGATTGGTCTGATGCAATAGACCCAGATGGAAAAAATACTTCTTATGTAATACCATTAAATCATTCTATTGCCGATAAGAAGCACCATACAATAAGAGATGGAAGGCGTTGGAAAGTTGGAGATAAATTTTCTCCGAGAGTTTGGAGCGATAAGCCATATAAAAGCAAACAGATAGTTATTGCTCCAGACATTGAGATAAAAAAGATTTGGGACATTGAGGTTAGTATTAATGATTACGGAATAAAAACTATTTGTGTAAGTGGAAAAACATTTGCAATAATTGGAGAGCAAATTATCGGCAATGGTAAATTACAAAAATTGGCAAAGAATGACGGATTGACAACTATACAATTACATCATTGGTTTAACAAGCCGTTTGAAGGACAAATAATATGTTGGAACGAAAGCATAAAATATTGATGGTGTTTGTATTGGCTGTTGCCCATTTGCATTTGCCAATAACGGTTCGGGGCTTGGCGAGGTTTTCACTTGCGGAAATAGAACACTAAACTAAAAAAATATGATGCAGATAATAAAACAAACAGATGAAGAAAAAATGGCTATGTATATGAAAGAGCAAAAAAAAAAACTTGCAGAAATGTTAATCCAATGCAACAAAGTTTTGAATAGCACACTCAGAGCAAGTGAAAATCTTGTCCAAGCCCCTGTTATGCTTAGTGGCTGGCAGGCGTGTCCGAAATGTAATGGGCAAGGAATTATGAATAAGCCACCATACATTGCTGGCGACCAACAAGGATGGATGAGTTCACAAATGAGCCATGCTTGTGATGTATGTGACGGCAAAAAAATTATCTCGATAGTTGGAGGCAAACCACCTGCCAGCCATTGAGCATAACGTTTTGCGGCTTGCTTTTGTGCGGGATTTTGAAAACTAAATTGTCTAACGAATTAAAAATAAACTATGAAAAACAAATTATCAAATCAAAACGTCAGCCCGCATAGAAGCAAGCCGCTGTTAAATGTCTGGCTGCCCGCGCTGTCTTTCATTTCTTGTCGTTGGTTAAAGTGTCGTGCGTATTTGTCTGAGGAGTATCTGTTTTGGAAATATGTGTGGTCTGTCCGAAATGAACCGTCCGGGATTGTGCCCTGTCTGTCGAATGGATGGTACTTTGCGATTGGGCTATGGTCGGTGATTGGTTGTCTGTGCTATGCTTGTCTATTTGTGCAATGGTTATATCATAAATTGCTTTTCCTCCTCCAATGAGAGATAAAATAAAAGTCGGCAATAATAGATTAGCTTTCCATCTTGACACTTTTGCGTCATGGTATAATTTTTCTCGTTTTACTTTTTCGTCCTTTTCTATTTGCTTAATTTCTTTTTCATATTCAAAATATTTATCTACTCCAATGTCTTCTAATTGTATATCTAAAACTTGTTTAAAATATTGTTTTTCATTTAAATATGACCAACAATCATTTTTCACTATATGTGTCATTGTCCCTTTTGTCAAGTTGGTCAATTCGGTTTCTGTCAATTGTTTGTCCTTATTATCAACAAGAATTTTCCAAAAGCTAAGTAAATCTTTGTCGTCCATTATCTTATTTTATTGTCTGCTGTCTACGGCTGCTTGTATTAGCGCGGGCAGCTTGCATTTAACGAAAAAGTATTGGCGAAGGGCGGGATTAGAAGCACAAATGATTGTTAAACCACAAATGTTAATTAGATGGACAAAACTTTAAATACAGCACAATGCCCGCCTTTTGCCAATACGGTGTTAGGCGCAGTGGCTTCACAGGTGTTCAATGAGGATTGCGTAGAGGCATTAAAACGCTTTTCTGATAATCACTTTGACTTGGCTATTGTTGACCCGCCTTATGGCATTGGAGAGGCTAATGAGAAAAGGATGCAGAGCAGACATCATTCGCAAAAAAAATATAAGGGAGGCGATTGGGATAACGAAGCACCAAGCCCCGAATATTTTAGCGAACTGATGAGGGTATCTAAAAATCAAATTATTTGGGGAGCAAACCATTTCATAGAACGCATACCGATAAACAGCAGTTGTTGGGTGTTTTGGGATAAAGACCAATACGGGGACTTTGCTGATGGTGAGTTGGCATGGACATCATTCAAAACTGCAGTAAGAAAGTTTAAATGGACATGGAACGGATTTAGGAAACAGCAACCAGAAAACAGAATACACCCAACACAAAAGCCAGTTGCGTTATATGAATGGTTATTGCACGAATACGGAGCAGAGGCTAATTTGATTTTAGATACCCATGTGGGGAGTGGAAGTAGCAGGATTGCTTGCCATAAGGCGGGTAAACAATTTACAGGATTTGAAATAGATAAAGATTATTACGATGGACAAGAAAAGCGTTTTAATGACTTTGTATCGCAACTCACATTGTTTTGAGGGATGCACTGCCATTGCGCCTAACGGACGAGGGTTGCCGCAGTTAAAAAATATACAATGAAAAAAAATAACAAGGACATATTTTTTAATTGGCGAAGCGAACGTGCAACCCTATGTTACCTGTCTGTATTTTTTTTCAGAAAAGGGGCGGCTGTTTGTATTAAACTTTAAACTATGAGTAAAAAACATAATCACACTAAAGCACTTGTGGCAATCGCTGCACACTTTATAAATAAACGCAAAGCAATAGAAGAACTTCCG
>Ga0209641_10000565_pt1 | contig 34336 bp, 39 predicted proteins | sample RifCSP16_1_FD_184022 | JGI IMG/M metagenome (GOLD analysis project Ga0209641, IMG submission 184022) | Soil microbial communities from Rifle, Colorado - Rifle CSP2_sed 16_1 (SPAdes) (version 2) | ecosystem: Environmental > Terrestrial > Deep subsurface > Rock core/Sediment | place: Rifle... | reverse complement strand
TCTCCGCTCCGCGATCAACCGAACGATGGCGGCTACGTCCGCGCGACCACCTCCTCGAACACTTTCAGGAGGGCATCCGGGTCGAGCCTCAGGCCGGGAGATCGGGCCTCGGGGAAGGCGACGAAGACGCGCGCTGCGTCCAGGGTGTGCCTTCCGCGGAATCGGGCGCAATCCAAGAGGAGGCGCCGAACGGATGCGAGGGCGAATCCTTCCACCGTCCTGGCATCCCGGAGGACTTCGTCCGGGGCACGCAGCAGGACGAGGTCCGAGCGCTCCCCAACACCAGCCCGGCGGATCCCCCGTTTCCGAAGGGCGGACCGCCACCCCTCCAACGGCCGGACGTACGCCCAGGCGGTCGCTGGTGTCTGGTACCGCGTGAGGATCCAGACCGCGACGTCCAGGGTCAGCGCATAGTCGAGGTCATGTTCCTCGGCGACGGCCCGAATCGCGTCGGCCGCCACGAGAGCGCCCTTGCCGAGCCGGAGGAACACGGGGTTCGCGAGGGGGTCCAGACCCCGTTCCAACGCCCCCAGGGTGCGGGGCGAGGGCCGCAGCCTCCCGTTCTCGATCAGGCTCAGGGCCGTGCGGCTGATTCCGGCCGCGCGCGCAAGCTCCGACTGGGTAAGACCGAGGTCCCTGCGGCGATCCGACAGGTCGGACATGTGTGTTAAGTATACTTAACGTGCACAAAAAGGTTCCGAGGGCGAGACCGTGGGAGCGAAACGCGAAGGGCAGGGTTAGGATCGAACGCCGCGCCTTGAACCGTTCGTTTGCGAGAGACCGGACACCCTCATGGAGGCGGGGGAGGCGGCGTCTCCCCGACCATCCGGTGGACGCCGCACCGGAAGCACCAGCCCTGATCCAGGCGGGCGTCAAACAGGAGCGCGGTCCCGCACGTCGTGCACCGCGTCGCTTGCGCGCGCAGGGCCGCCGCGTGCTCGAGGGCCTTCCGATCAAGCCAGTCGTCGTCCCAGGCGCTCAGGATCATGGTGGCGAAGAAGAAGCCGAGGAAGGGCAGGCCCAGGTAGGCGAGGCCCTGCAACAACGCGATCGCCCCGCCCCGCAGTAGGGCGAGGGTCACCGCGCATGCGATGATCGTCAGGGACGCGAAGGCGTACATCAGGATCCCGAATGGGGAGAACTCCAGGCTGAGCTTCCGCAGGGGCATGCCGCACCGCTGGCAGTCGGTGCCCTTTTCCTGAGCGTTCCCGCAGTTCTCGCAGACGTACCGCGTTGGCGTCCGCCTCACCCCTCGGAAGCGTCGCCGGGACGGGCAGGAAGGGCTTAAGGCTCGCTCCGCAAGGCTGGAGACTGGGCAATCTTTGGCGGTCGTCGTTCTGCAGGGAGTATCTCGGGTAATTCAGTCGAAGATCTCATGCTCTTAAAAGCCGCCCATGGGACGATCCCCCTAGGCACTGTACAAGACCTTGCCGTCCAAGACAATCTCGATGTGACCCATCGCGATTCCCGAGAACCGGACGATCATTCGATGCCCGTCTAGGTCGAGGACGACCGGTCTGTCCGCAACGTACTGCGCCCCGGTCGCCTTCTTGACGCCGTCGATCTCCACGTAGTACGAGCCGGTCAGGTCGGACAACTCCGCCACGACGTAGTGACCCAGGATTGTGCCGCTGTACTTCGCCATCGGACCTCCCCGTCTAGGATAGACAAAGGGGTATATGAGCCCGAACACACGCGCCCGGTGCTGCCGTCAGGGCCGCAAGCGTGATAAGGAGGGTCAGAGTTCCCGGATTGGGATTTGCATGGGGGAGTCGAGGAGTGGGGCGGTTGCGCTGGTCGTTCTCGCGCTGCTGATTGTGGGATTTCTTGGAACCGCTCCGGCCGCGGAGGCGAGTCACTGGTGCAATCCCCTCACCGCGACGTTCGGGCCGACGACCGGCGCCGCCGGAAGCGTCGTCAGCATCTCGATCACGCTTACGAACGGCATTGCGGACTCGCTCGACGTCAGGGCCATCCTGGTCGAGTTCTCGTGGGAGTCGTCGACGTGGGACTGGGGGTCCATGAACCTCCCCGCGTACGGCTCGGACACGAACACGTTCACCAAGACGTTGACGTCGACGCCGGGGGACTACGCCGTCCAGATCACGGTCCGCGGGCAGGCGGTCGGGGACCTGTTCACGCAGGACTGCGGGCCGATGACGGTGACGCTGCGCGTGTTGGCGGACAGCGACGCGGACGGGGTCCCGAACGCGGACGACAACTGCCCTTCCGTCGCGAACGCGGACCAGCGGGACACCGACGGGGACGGCCAGGGGGACTCGTGCGACCAGTCCTCCGCGGGGCCCGCGGGGGACCTGCTGCTTCCGGTCATCCTGATCCTCGTGATCGTCATTGTCGTGGCGGTTGCCGCCGTGGCGGTCTCCGGCCGGTCGCGCGCACGGGGTCCGCCTCCGGGACCGCCGCCGTACCAGTGGTCCCCTCCGCCCCCGCAGCCGCCGACCCAGCCCCCGGGGGGAACGCCGTAGGGATCCGGTGCGCGGGAGGAGGCCAGCGGGGATGGTCCCGTTCGCATGGAAGAGCGCCGGGGGAGTGCCCCGCACCGGTCGCCCTCCCGTCGTCCGCGGAGCGACGCGGAGAAGAGCGCGTTCGTTTCGATGTAGATCACGCGCGCCACCTCCGGAGCTTACAAGGCGTTTCGCACTCGGACACCAATTTACGGCTCATTGACTTCTTGGGCCGGGAGTTTGGACGGATACGCTAGTCCTCTCGGCGAACCTGACGATGTTCTCGTACTTCTGTTCGACTTCTCGCCGGCGCTTGCGGAACTCCTCTTCCGGAATCCTGCCATAGAGGAACTGTTCCTCCAGTGCGGCCATCTCGGCGCGTTTCGTCGCTGAGAGTCTCCGCCAATGGGTCTCGATCAGAGCTTCCGCATCCTCGACAAGCGGCTTGGCGGCGCTGGTGGGACGATACATCACCTTGGGCCGATTTCCGTCTCCGGGCACGGTGTATCGCTCCAGCACTCCCACGCGCACAAGTCCGTTAAGACGCGACTCGATGGTTGCGCGCGAGAGCCCGAGGGAGAGGGCGAGCGCCTCGGGGTGTCGCTCCCCCTTTTCGATGTGGCCCAAAAGCCGATCAACTTCCGCGGCCGAGAGTGCCGCCAAGACCTCCCGGGTATCGGGCTTCAACGCGAAGGGGCATCAGACTCGGGGGATTTAAGATTCGTTCGAGCCGCTTCAAGCTTAGTCAGGGGGGAGGGGTCCTTGGCAAGCTCTGAATTCCAAGAACTGGAGAATCACCTCCAATGTTTCCGGAAATCAGGAATCCAAGTCCCGATTTCCATTCTCAAAGACCTAGAAATATCAAGTTCACCCCATACGGGCGACGAGGAAAACATGGCTCGAAGAACGGGGTTGGGTCGAAAGCCCTCACGGATTTGTGGACGGTTGGGTGTGGCTGTCGCGCTCTGGGGCGCACTGTGCCTGGTCCTGCCGCTTGCTGCGGGTCTCGTCCCGCGCGGTGGCGCCTTGCAAGCGGACGATGTCGGGGTTGAGAGCGGCGTGAATCGCGGCGTGCAGGGCCGGACGGCGGCCCCAACCTGGGCGACGGATGGGAGCGAGCCTTCCGAGTCCGTGCTCCGGGGGGAGGGACACTTCACCGAACACGTGAACGCCCCCGAGGGTGCGCCACTCTACTTCGCGAGATCGAGGGGCCTGCTCGCCGGCTTCCTCGAGAGTCAGGTCATCGTCGACCTGAGGGAGCCGGAGGAAGCGGGACCCGGTGGAAGCGGAACGGCGGGGGAAGAAACGGAACGCCATGTGATTGCGCGGCTGACCTTCCCCGGTTCGAATCCCGTCCCTCCCCGTGCAAGCGACGAGCTGCCGTTCTCAACCAGCTTCTTCGTTGGCCAGGACTCCAAGGAATGGCGGACAGGTCTGCGGAGCTTTTCGGGGCTGGTCTACGAAGATCTGTACGATAACATCGATCTCGTGTATACGTTCGAGGATCACCTGAAGTACGAATTCCTGGTCAGTCCTGGCGGCGACCCCCGGGTGATCGAACTGTCCTACGAGGGCGTTGAGACCGTGCTTGCCGACGGCAACGAGGTGATTATTCGGACCCCCATCGGCGAGATCCGAGACTCCGCGCCTGTCGCATGGCAGGGCGAAGACCCTGTGGATTGTTCGTTCGTCCTGAAGGGCGCGATGTCCTATGGCTTCGCCTGCCGCGGGTGGGACCGCTCCCAGCGGCTAGTCATCGACCCCATCGTCTACTCATCGTTTCTCGGGGGTGGTGCAGAAGACAACTCCTGGGATACCGTAGTGGACGCGGCCGGAAACGCGTTCATCGTGGGAATGACAGAATCGCCGGACTTCCCAACGACCGTTGGTGCGTACGACGTCGCGCATGGCGGCGGGCGGGACGCCTACCTAGTGAAACTGTCCCAAGAAGGAACGGTCCTGGAGTGGGCGACCTTCTTGGGCGGGTCCGCCCGCGACGAGGCCTGGAGCGTCGCCGTGGACGGGCTCGGGAATGTCTATGTTTCCGGCTTCACCGAGTCGGGCGACTTTCCCACGACTCTTGGCGCCCTTGACCGTACGCTCGGCGGTTCGCGAGACATATTCGCGGCAAAGGTGGCACCTGGGGGCAATGTCTTGCTGTTCGCGACGTACATTGGCGGCTCCGACGACGCATTCGGCGTTGGCGAGATTGGCGGCTATGTGGCCCTCCCCTCCTCTGGAGGCGTGTACGTGAGCGGGCGAGCCTGTTCCACCGACTTTCCCACCACCGTGGACGGATTCGACACCTCATTCAATGGCGTCTGCGACGTCTTCGTGATGGGGCTGGACGCCAACACAGGGACCCTGCAGTATTCCACTTTCCTGGGGGGCGCCGACTACGACCACGTCGGTGCGATTCTGCTCGACGACGCAGGCCTCCTCTTCGTTGTGGGCCATACCGTCTCGACCGATTTCCCCACGACGCCGGGATCGTACGACACTACATTCAACGGCGTCGAAGACGGTTTTGTGGCGAAGCTCAATCGCACCGCGGGGATGCTCGTCTACTCTACGTACGTGGGAGGCGCCGCCGGAGATTACCCTGATAGCGCCGCCCTCGACCAAGGCGGCACGGTCCATGTGACGGGAAACACCGACTCCGGCGACTTCCCCACGACGGCGGGCGCCTTCGACGGCACGTATAACGGGGGCGTCCGCGACGCCATGGTGTTCCGATTGTCCGCGGACGGACGAACCCTCCTCTACTCCACGTTCCTCGGCGGGTCCGGGTCCGGCAGTGGAGACTATGGCTCGGACATCGCGCTGGATTCTGCCGGCGATGCGTACATCGTCGGGGAGACCGAATCGCCGGATTTCCCGATCACACCGGACGCGTTTGACCCGGCGTACACTGGACCGAACGGGGACGCGTACCTTGCAAAGATCAGTGCGAGCGGCGGAGCGCTCCTCTACTCCACCTTCCTGGGCGGGACGGTTGGCGAGAACGGGGCCGCCGCCGTCGCCCTGACTCCGGCGGGTCACATCCTCATTGCGGGCTGGACCGACTCTCCCGACTTCCCCACGACGGCCGATGCTTCCGATCCATCGTTCAACGGGGTCCGGGACGTCTTCGTCGCGAAGTTCTCGTTGGCATTCCAGGTCGTGGTCGACTCCGACCCCGCGGGTCTCCAAGTCAGCATCGACGGGACGTCCTACACCACGCCCCGGACCTTTTCCTGCATGGGGGGTACCTCTGCCACCCTCGGTGTGACCTCGCCTCAGAATGCCGGCTCCACACGCTACACCTTTGAGGCGTGGTCCGATGGAGGCGGTCCATCGCACGGGTTGCCGTGCGACGGTCCGAAGACAGTTGTCGCGTCGTTCGTCACGGAATTCGAACTCACCGTCGACACGATTCCGAGCGGTCGATTGGTGATGATCGACGGTGCGGTGAGGACGGCCCCGGCGTCCGCTTGGTGCCCTTCGGGTTCCTCTGTAACGCTTGACGCACCCTCTCCCCAGAACTCGACGGGGCTGCGTCACGTGTTCGCCTCTTGGTCCGACATCGGTGCCAAGTCCCACCCTGTCGCATGCGAAGGTCCCGCCGCATACCTGGTCACGTTTGGGGTGGAGTTCGAGACCGTGTTCGAGAGCGTCCCCTCGGGGCTGCAGATCCTCGTGGACGGCACCGCCGTGACGACGCCCGTGACGGTCTGGTGGGCGTCCGAATCGAACCACAGCGTCGAGGCCCCGTCCCCGCAGCGGAAGGGACCCGTGACGTACCGCTTCCTCTCCTGGTCGGACGGCCAGGTTCAACGGCACACCCTTGCTGCGGAAGGCTCCGCCTCATACACGGCGCGATTCGAGGAAGACCCCGGCTTCCCTCTATGGGCGTGGCTTTCCCTGCTCGCGGCGATTCCGGTCCTTGCTTTCGTGATTGGCATGCTGCTCGGTCGGCGGCGGAGGCAGCCGCAGGAGGAGGTGGCGATACCACTCCCGACGGCCACCGCTACAGTGGAACCCACCGCGACGAAGGCCGGTGTGGGTCTTCCCCCGGACGTGAAGCTCAGGCTCCTTGAGGAGCGACTCGCCAAGGGGGAGATCTCCGAGTCTCTGTACCGCGAGCTTCGCCAGAGCTACGAGGCCGAAGCAGGGGAGGGGAGGTGACCGCATGTCCAACCTCCTTTCGCGAGCGATTCTCATCGTCTCCGCGGTCTCCCTCGCCCTAATGGCCGGTCCAATCGGCCCGGTCGCGGCGGAGAGCGCGACGATCCCAGCCGACGGAGATGCCTACGTCGACGAGGCGAGTCCCACCACCAACTTTGGAGCCTCGAACGCTCTCTTCACCGGACCTCAAGGGGGTGCGGGAAGCAACATGGACCTGATCACGTATCTCAATTTCGATCTGCAGGCCAGGATTCCGGAAGGGTCTTCCGTCACGAGCGTGGAGCTCCAGGTGAGGTCCCTATTCGGCTTGCGTTCGAACGTCTATGTCCACGAAGCCTCCTCCTCGTTCGCGGAGGCCGGGATCACGTGGAACGATCGGCCAGCGTACTCCTCCACAGTTCTTGCCTCGAAGACGAGCGGTTCGAGCGGTTGGTGGCTATTTTCCTCGCCTGGGTTGACAAGCGGGGTACAAGCCTGGGTGAACGACTACGCCTCAGGCAAGGGGACGCTTGTCCTTAGGTCGGACTTCGATCAGGGCACGGCCAATAACTTCAACTCCTTCTACAGCCGGGAGAGCGGCTTCGGCACTCCAACGCTGGTTGTCAACTACGCTCCCCCCCCGACGAACCCCGGAGGGAGCCTCGTTTCCGATGTCCACCTGGACGGCAGAGGGAATTCGGTTACCGTGAGCCCCGGCACCTCCGTCTCCGTGCAGTTTGAATACCAGACTTGGAACCCCGACTCCACGCCCTCGGCAAGCAAACAAATCGTTGTCGGCTTGGACTCAGCCGCTAAGTACTGCGCGTACGATGGCATCCCCGGCGTCTCCCCCGGGGTCAGCGGGACTAGCAACATTGGTGTGATGGCTCCCAGCACAGCCGGGACGTATCACCTCTATTGGAAGGAGAACTACCAGGCCAACTGTGCCGACGCACTCAGCGGCTATGGGCCTGTGAACCAGGTCGGAACGATTATCGTGCAGTCTGGCGGCGGAACGATCGGCATTACGCGTGTGTTATCGCACTTTCAGAACTTCTTCGTGCGAGGCATCGACTTAGAGAACGAGTTTGTCGCCATCGTCGACTCCGGTGTGCCGATCTCCAGGGTGGTCTTCTGGACATCCGGCGGCCAGACCGCGAACGACGACTCCGGAGGGGATGGTTGGTCGGCCACTTTCAAGATGGGAGAGACGTTCATCGGCGAAACGCTATACGTGAGGGCAGAGGCGACGAACGGCCTTTCGGCGAGTGCGGAGTTGCCCCTGAATGTCGTTGACCCTCCCGCCTGGATGCAGAACCTCCTGTCGCTCGCGACGACCTCCCTCTCGCAGCGCACGGCACAGGAGTACGACAACGTGTGGGAGCTCCGCGCGTCCCTCCGCATCCCCGACGACGTGTTCGCGCTCGCGGTCGACGTGCCGACAACAGTGCCTCTGTTCGCCGGGGCTTATGAGTTCGACTGGTTCTTCCTGATGGGCTTCTCGATCACGTCGGAGGGCGTGGCCATCCTCGAGGGGGGTGGGGGCCTCGACGCCCACCTGTTCGGTCGGCCCACCGACGTCGAATTCGCGCTTCAGGGATCCTGGCGGTTCGACGGGGAGTCGTTCGTTTGGGATCGACTCGTCATCCGCGGATCCGGAGAATTCCCGATTCCGCTCTTCACACGATACCTCGACATCACCGTGCAAGACGGGTTTACCGTGGTGAAAGGTGTCGTCGAGTTCTCGGTCATCCCGTCCGTGGAGCTTACCTTCACGTTCGAGCCGGGAACGGATGGACTCGTCGTCGTATCCGGGGTTTCCCTCGCAGAGATCTCCGGCGAGCTGGGGATCGCGGTCCGGGGCGAAGGAAACCTCACCCTCCTCGGTCACACGGTCGGTGCGGTCGAAGCGGAACTGGGTGCGTCCGTCGTGCTGGAGGCCTCCGAAGACTGGTTACGGGAGTTCTCGCTCTACGGGCGGGTCTCGTTCACAGTACTCGACTCACGATTCGACCTGGAGTTGAGCTGGAGCACGCAGGAGCCGTCAACGCGGGGTGGCGGAGCGGACCCGACGTGGCACATCACATCCCTTGCCGGCCGTCGACCCGAGTTCGCCTCCGCCGGTGCCGACTTCCTTGAAATCCGGCTCGAAGGGCTGACCGCAGACGTCGCGCGGAACGCCACACTCAACCCGAAGGCGGAGGCCGGACCCCCCGTACTCCCTCTGGGAGCTGTTATCGGGGGTTCGGCGGTCATCGCAACCGTATTCCTCGTGCTGCGGCGCAGGCGGCATCGTGGAGGCAAGGACTCCCAGGACGTGGCCTCGCGGGAGGATTGAGGTTGCGGAGACCATGCGGGAATCCCGTCGTCTGAGAACCGCCGCGATCCCGCGCGTCATAGACCTCGGTCATGATGGCGGCAGATGAGATAACGGGGAGCGCGACAAGGGGGAGCGCCGGGTGCGTCCCTCTTATTCCTGGAAAGCGGAGACACACCGCGAACATGATCGAGGCCCACGGGACGTTCAGGCCGACGCGGCAATCGGATCACTCCCACGCAAATACGACCTCTGCGTCCACGCTCGAATGGTTCAGGTTGCAGTTACCGCCGTCGAACAGGACCTCTTCAACCCGCCACACCCTCGGGGACATGTCGCCGATTTCGATCGGGCCGTACTCATAGGTCCGGGAGTGAGGGTGTATCGAACTCGAGCTCGTGTCGTGGAACGCGACAAAGATCGTGACGTTCAGGGTCACGTTCCGCGCGGTCGTGTCGCCGATGTTGACCGCGTGAATGCGGAGGTGGAAGGGACCGGTGCCGTCGGGTCCCGTGCAGTTCCCGACCACGACGTGTCCGATGACGAACGGATCCTCGGTCGGCGCGGGGTGTCCCTCGGGCTCGACCGATCTTGCTTGAGATCTCGAGGCGGGATGTCGAACGCGCGTTTGCGTTGGCGAACTCGCGAGGGCACCGCGTTCAAGCCACCCTTGTGGGTCATTCCAGTGGCGGGATGAATTCCGCAGCCTTCACATCGGGAGAGACCTTGACGATCCTCCCGGTCGGAAGGGTGATGACCTGTTCTTGAACCCCCGAAAGGAGCCTGGACGGCAAGGCTGGGAAGAGACTTTGGAGTTGGTCCAAGTCAAGCGGTTCCTGACCTAGTCTCACAAGAACCCCCTCGGGAAGAGTGACGGATCGGTCCGGGGGAAGCGATTCCTCTACAAGGACGTTGTAGGGCGGACCGAACCAAGTGAGCCATGTTGGTACCGGAGGGACTCCCCTCCAAGCGCCTCGCCACAACCCAGACGGATATGTCTCAGACTTGCCGTCGTAGGCCGGTCCCCCTCGAGAGACGATGACATCGCGGCGAACGAAACCGCGCCCATAAAACGCATGGAGCGCACGGGCGACCTCGAGGAATAGCGTCGAGACCGTTTCCCGCGTCTGACTGTCTGCGTAGAGGGTTGTTCCATCGAAGTTCAACGAGATACAGCCCGCCTTGGTCCCGCCCGCCCGAGGCGGCATCGTTCCGGGGAGGTCGATCGTCCCCCCGAAGCAGGGATTCTTCGCCTTGAAGAACAGCATTCCGAGGGTATCACGGCCTGCCTTTTCCCAGGCTTTGAAAAAAGGCTCGTCGCTTCTGGATTCCATTCGACCTTGAAGCGGTTCGTACTCGCCGAATCGGATTGGCACTGCCTCCGGGCAGTGCTTTCGGAGAGCCATGAGCAGGGCTCTTGCCGCCTCAACCCCGGATCTGGAGGATGCTATGTACCACTCCAACTCGACCTCTCGGATCCTCGCTTTCTCTGACGGGGGCGCGGTCGGACTCCCTTTTTCCTTTGGCCATATCACGGTGCCTGCCTGTGGATCAAATACCGCGCCGTCGCACTTGTCCGCAATATGCTCTGCAAGTTCGATGCCGAGCTCGATCCCTTCCTTGACGAAGCCAGGAATTGCAATCTGCGTTAGCCAGCAGGGAGGCGGGACCAATTTCGCAAGGTCCTCATCGAAATCCTCGGGCTCGTGTGCTTGGGTCGGCGTGTAAACCTCAACGAGCGGCTTCCGGCTGAAGAGAGCTCTCTTGTGGACGGTCACGTTGGTCAGATCATCCCCGAGTCGGCCCTCGAGGGCGAGCCCCTTATGCAGGGCAGCGAACACCTCGAGATGAACCTGCTCGGGCTTGACCCGGGTCGCGATGTCCAAGTCGTAGCTCAAGCCGATCCTCTCCTACCTCTCTAGGACGGATAATCTGTCATGGCATTTGAGTCTGCTGCGGTAGCGCAGGTATCCGCCCCCTCCGATTCTTCCCGAGGTCCGGGCGGAAGTTGGAACGCGAAGACCGCGCACATCGGCCGGCTCCACTTCGCGTACCAGTACTGCGCGGCGACGGACCACGTCCTGTCCGTGAAGGAGACGAGCCCGTGGGAGCGGGACGCGAAAGTCGTCGACGAGCTGGAACGTGCTCTCGACCGAGGGGAGTGTGGTGCTGTCGTCGTCCACCTCCTCGGGCTAGACTACTTGCAAGGACCGAGGGTTGCCCACGGACGGGGCGATGCTCGTGTTCCGACTCACGGGCCGGAGGCCTCGTAACTCTTCCTCACGTACGGCAGGAGGGGCTTCAGGTCCGCGGGCTTCGCCACGGGGAGCTGGACCCACTTCGAGGACGTCCGCCCGGACATCGCGAAAGGCATCGCGCCTCGCCGCTTCGCGAGGGCGGCGCGGTCCGCATCGGGGAGTTTCGTGATCACGAGGCCGCCGGTGACGAGGAAGGCGAAGAACCTCTTGCCGCGGAAGTACACGAGGCACCCCATCATCTCCTTCCGGGCGACGCCGGGCCACGCGAGGACCGTCGCCTCGAGGGCTTCGCGGGAGGCCCGCATCGTCGCGTCGCGGTAGAACTTCAAGTCCCCCATCACGTCGGACATCCGCCCGGAGACGGCGTCACCCTTTAAGAGCGTGGCGCGGCGGGACTCCTTGCGGCCCCGGAATCGGATTCCACCTCTGCATGGCTACCCCGAGGAACGGAGGGCATTTATACCAGATTGCGTATTTACCAAGTGGTAAACATACGGAATACAGTAAACTTCTCCCGGAGACGGAAGGGGAAGCGACGGGGAGATTCGTCAAGCTGCTGCCCGAGATTCTGGGGGGCCTATCCATCATGAGGATCACCAGAGAGCAGCCCTTGGGGGACCGGCGAGTCGACCTTGTCGTGGAAGTCAGAGCCGGACCGCTCGAGAGGAGCCTCGTCGTGGAAGTGAAGCGGATCGGGGAGCCTCGGTTTGCCAGGGAAGCAATCTTCCAGCTGCAGACCTACGTCAGGGAAGTTCCCAATGCCTATCCGGTCCTCGCAGCCCCATACCTTACTGAATCGACGCGCAAGATGTGCAAAGAAGCGGGCGTGGGCTACTTCGACCTCGCCGGCAACGTGTACCTCCGCTTCGACAACGTGCTCGTCGACCGGACGACCCCTTTGGCGATTCGACAGGAACGGAAGACGGTTCGAAGTCTCTCATCGCCGAAGGTGAGTCAGGTGATCCGGGCGATGCTGAGCCAGCCCAAGCGGATATACAGGGTCACCGAACTCGCCAAGGCAAGCAGAGTCAGCCCGGCCCAGGCGTATAAGGTGGCCAATCTGTTGGAGCTGAAAGGGTTTGCAAGGCGCGATCCCAGCCGAAAGGTGGTTCTCACCAAGCCCGGGGGACTCCTGGAGGCCTGGGCAAGCTCTCTTGACTTCAAGAGGAATCGCATCGCACCGTCATTCTCTCTCGAGCGAACCCCCGAGGCGGTCATGAAAGCGATCGCGAAGGCAGCCGGCGCCGGGAAGCGCCCTTATGCCTTGACCATGTTCGCGGGGGCTTCGCTCATAGCCCCGTTCACGAGATTCTACGATGTCACTTTCTACATCGAGGATGGCTTGGGATGGTGGATGGACCGGCTTGATCTGAAGGAAGTCGAGACGGGCAGCAACCTTCAGCTCGTGGTCCCGAGGGACCCCGGTGTCTTCACGGACGCTCAGGTGAGAAGGGGATACTCGATCGTGTCGAACATCCAGCTTTACGCGGACCTACTAACGAACCCGGGACGTGGTCGCGAGCAAGCCGAGATTATCCGCCGAAAGAAGATCGGATTCTAGGAGTGAATTCCTTTGCCTCCTCCGCGCACCACGGCGATTTACGAACCAGCGAACGTGAGGGTGGCCTACTCGGCCCTGCTGGAGGTAGCGGCCTCCCTTCAGGCCTACCGCGAGTCGATGGTCCTGATTGGAGGGTGGGTTCCGTACCTCCTGCTCCAGAGGTTTCAGGGGAAGGACAACCCGTTCCGACACGTCGGGTCGCTTGATTCTGACTGGGTCGTGGATCCAGATAAGGTCGGAGCGCGTGAGTATGAAACGATTGTCGGGGCGCTCAAGAAGCGGGGATTCGAGGAGGACGCCAACGTCAGGTATCGACTTGTGAAGGGGGTGGGGGTCCCCAATGCCACGGAACCCTTCGAAATCGCGGTGGACCTGCTCACGGCCGTTCCACCCAGGGGAAAGGGCTCCAAACGGAGGCATCGCACGATACAGCCTGACCTCCCCGCGCGGGTCACTCCGGGGGCCGAAATCGCATTGGCGCATTTCGCGGTCTTGGAGCTTGAAGGCGAACTCCTCGCTGGCGGGCGGGTGAAACTCCCAGTGCAGGTCACGGATGTCGTCGGATCCATCGGAACCAAGGGACTCGCTCTGGGACGCCGCTTCGAGGAAAAAGACAATTACGACATCTACGCGCTCATCGCGAACTACGGTCGTGGGGCCGTCGAGGTGGCATCAGCAGTCAAGCCATTCGTGGACGAGCAGACGTTGCGCTCCTCGCTTACGAAAATTCGCGGGTGGTTTCGTGACGTGGACGCTGCGGGACCGGTTTCGGTGGCAAACTTCTTCCAGGATGAGGCGGGCGAGGCACGAGCCCGACGAATCCGTGCTGCCTTTGAAAACGTCAATCGCTTCTTGATCGAGCTTGGATTCACCTGAGATCCTCACGGCTCCGACATCCTCGTCATCAGGGTAGGATCGGACCGGCCCCGGTCCCGAATACGGTGAGGTGGACGTAATCATTTGGGGCTACAGATAGCCGAAAGTGCCGCCGCGCGTGACCGGGGCGAGTTCGGGGCGATCATCGTCAACCTCCTCGGGCTGGACTTCTGCAAGGACCGCGAGTTGTCGACGGAGGGGCGATGCTCGTGCTTAGGCGGCTCACGCGGGCGTCGCTCGAGACGGACAGGAACATCGTCGTGACGACGGACCCCTCCGGGGAGCGAACGTGACGTTCCTGCGACCCTCACGGCTCCAACACCGCCGTCATGCGGGCAGGGTCGGACCGGCCCCGGCGCCCCGAACACGGTGAGGTCGACGTCGTGGGTCTCCCGGGCCACCCGACCCCCTTCGACGCGGAGGACGACCCTTTCGGGGCAGCGGAGGGGAGCCCTCTGGAGCGTGCTCGCGATGTCCGCGTCCACGAACACCCAGCCGTCCTGTCCGAAGACCCGCGTCGGGTCCACGCGGACGCCGGGGAAGTCCCGGACGAGCCCCTTCGCGTACGCGAGGACCTTGCCAGATGGACCGCGAAAGGGTTAAGCCCATACACACATATACACACACGATGGCGACGAAAACGATCAACCTCACGGAGGGCGCCTACGCCCGGCTGCACGCCCTCAAGCGGGAGGGAGAGAGCTTCAGCAGCGTGGTCGACCGTCTGACGGGGAAATTCGCCCTCCTCGAGATCGTGGGCGTCCTGGAGGAGAAGACTGCAAAGGAGCTACGCGCGGCAAAGCGGGACTTCGGCAAGCGGCTCCGGAAGGGCGTGGAGGCGAAGGCGGGCGGGGTGACGTGAGACGGTCGTCCTCGATACGGACTTCCTGATCGACTTGATGAAGGGACATGCCGGCGCGGTGTCCTACATACAGGAACTCCTGGAGAGCCCGGACCCCGTCGGGATCAGCGCGATCACGGTGATGCAGCTCTACCACGGCGTGGCGCGGGTGTCCATCCCGGAGGCCGAGGCGGAGAGGATCGAGCGGGCGCTGAAGGGCGTGGCGACGTACGACGTGACCCGGGAAATCGCGGCCCATGCGGGGCGTCTTGACGGGGAGCTCGTGTCCCGCGGCGAGCCGATCGACCCGGCGGACGTGATCATCGGGACCACCGCGCTTCACCGAAACGAACCGCTCGTGACGCGGAACGCCCGCCACTTTTCCCGCATGAGGGGACTGCGGCTCGTGGCGTACTGAGTACCGAGGAGGCGGACTACGTGCTCTCCGAGAAGGGGACGAGCCCGTGGGAGCGGGACGCGAAGGTCGTGGAGGAGCTGGGACGGGCGCTCGACCCGGGCAAGTTCGGGGCGATCGTTGTCCACCTCCTCGGGCTGGACGACTGCAAGAACCGCGGGCTGTCCACGAACGGGGCGATGCGCGCGTTCCGATATTCCCGGTCCGTCTCCAGTGCCACGCGCGTGAGCCGCCGTCGTGACGACGGACCATTCCGGGGATGCGGCGGCAGCATTCGCGAACTTTCGTAGTAATTTTAGTGTGCAGGGATACTTGAGGTCCTAGATCGCCCTCGGCGGGTCTGAACGCTTCCTCCGTTGGTGGCGAATCCGTAATCCTATTCCCGTCAGGACGAACCCGATGGCCCCGGCCCCGATCACCACCACGGGCAGAACATCGATCGCGCCTGGCGGCTGCCCTGAGGATGACGGACCACGAAGGCCGTGACGTTCGCGGTGGTACCGACCCCCCGCCTGCGTGAGATCTATGAATCTGCCGCCCCTGCGGTAGGGGTGGCTCGTCCGTCTGGATTTACGGTCACGGAGGCGGTGGCGGAAGGGGAAGTTCCATGGGACGATAGGTCCTGCACCGAAGACAGTACCCCCGATTCCGGCGACCGCCGAGCAGAAGCGCGGTCCAGCACGTCGTGCATCGTATGGCTTGCGCGCGAAGCTCCAACCCTCGCTCTGCACCCTTTCGATCGAGCCAGTCATCGTCCCAGATTGCGAGGATCATGGTCGCGAGAAAGAAGCCGAAGACGGGTAGGCCGATGATGATGCCGCGTTCCAGAAGGAAAACGATTGTCGCACACGAGATGAGCGTCAAGGCGGCGCAGGCGTACATTGGGATCGAGAAGGGAGAGAAAGGCACTAGGAACCGCCCCAGCGGGAAGTTGCATCGATTACAGTGGAATCCCGATTCCTGGGCGCTCCCGCAGTTCTCGCAGATTTTCCGGGTGGGCGTATGCCTCTCTCCCAGAGGACCGAAGCCCGAATGAAGGGGACTGGCTTAAGTTCGTTCGACGGAAAGTCCAACGCAGGGCTAGTGCCCACCCAACAACAGGGTTACCGATCAGTCGTTCTGCAGGAAGTACACGCGGTAGGACTTCACGGGCTCGGGCGAGGATCTGGCGCTCGCAACGGGATCGGTTCCCATTATGCCGGGAGGAAGTGGCTGGACCGAATCGTGAGGTCGATGAGTCGTCCCCATAGCATTGGGGTCTATCGAAGGAGCCTCACGCGGCGTAGAGCGTTGGTGGCGGAGGCACCTCTCGTGACTCCATCCCATTTTCGGTCAGGCTCTTCACTACACGATCAGGGATTCGTGGTGCGACCGCCAAGCACTGCACGTGCTGGCTAGCGGTCTTCCGCCGCAGATCCTCGCGATATCTCAGGAGCTGCCCGACGATTGCGGAGGAAGCAACAGGGTGTTTTGGCTCCAAGATTGCATCGACCCCCAGAAAGGGCGGAAGAGAAACGCGGAGACTGCGCACATCGGCGGACTCCACTCCGCGTACCAGTACTGCGCGGCGGCAGAACTGAAGTCCTAGGTCGCCCTCGGTGGCTCCGAACGCTTCCTTCGTCGGTAGCGAATCCGCAGCCCGATTCCTATCAGGACGAACCCGATGGCCGCGACTCCGATTATCGCCGCGGGCAGAACGTCGATCGCGCCTGGTGACTGCCCCGAGGATGGCGGGCCGCCGGTGGCCGTGACGTTCACCGGGATCCACGCGGTCTTCGAGTTCCCCGCGGTGTCGGTCGCCCTCGCGTAGATTCTCGTCACGTCGGGTCCCGCGGCGAGGGAGCAAGCCCAAGCCGTCGTCCCCGTGCAGTCTCGCCAGACCGTCCCGTCCGCGCTGATCTGGACCCGCTGGACGGCCACGTTGTCGGACGCCGTTCCCCCGATTGTAACGGTTCCCGATGGGAGGGTCGCATCCGGGATCGGGGACGTGATCGACACGGTTGGCGGCGCAGAATCCAATGTCACCTCGAGGGTGTCCGTCGCAGAATTCCCCGCGGCGTCCCGTGCGGTGACCACGATGGCATTCCTGCCCGGCCCTAGGCCGACGGCGGCCATCCAGGAGGCCGTACCCGTCGCGTCGCCCGAGGCCCCGGTCGCCGCATTCCTCCAGGTGACGGACGTGACGCCGACGTTGTCGTTGGCGGTGCCGGATAGCGTCATGGATGGGTTCGAGGTGATCCATGTGGGCTCGGTCGTGGGGGACGTGATCGCGACGGTCGGCATCCCCTTCTCCGTGTGGACGTAGTCCGCTTCCCCCGCCAGCGTGTGGAGCACATCCGCGACCGCGTTCACGGCCCGGTTCAGAGACGCGCCTGCGCTGTTTCGGAACGCGGCGTCCGCCCAGTCGTAGTTCGTGTCCATCCACACGGCATCCCGCGTCGCTCCGACGCCGAACGTCGTGTCGTACGCGACGTCCAGGGTGGCGTCGTAGGCGGTCACGAACGCGAGCGAGCCGTCGAACGCGAGGTAGGGGTCGAACGTGCTCGACGCGGTGCCGGTCGTCCGGTCCCGGACGTAGTCCTCGTAGTCGGAGTGGTGGACCTCCGCGCCCCAGTCCGTGCTCGCGCCCATGACGTGGCCGAAGACCGCGACGTCCGAGAGGTAGTGGGAGACGACGCCCGCGGCCCTGGCGGCGGACCGCTCGTCGCCGGCTTGGAGGAAGGCGAGGGCCTTCGCGTACTCCTCCGAGGCGCGGACCGCCGCGGCGTCGTCCTGGAGGGCGCCGGACGCGCGGACGTAGACGTGGTGCAGGGATTGGTCCCCGATCCCGTCCGGGGGGCCCGCGTTGTCCGGGAGCTCCGTGCCGTACAGGTAGGGGATGCGGTTCGCGGTGATCCACGCCTTGTCCGCGGCGGGGAGCCACGCGAGGGCGTGGTCCGCGATCCAGTCGTGGGTGCCGCGGTCCGGGTCCGCCGGGTCCGCGCTGTAGCCGCCGTTCGACCAGGCGAGGGCGGGGGAGGCGAGGCCAAGGAATGCGAAGAGCGCGACGAGCAACGCGAATCGGCGAACCAAGTCACTTGGGACATCGCCGCCTTCGCCTTTAAGGCCCCGATTGTTGGCTGGACCCGCGGAGAGGCTCAGCGACGGACATCCTCGGAGGACCGCGGGCTGCCGACGGACGGAGTGATGCTCGTATTCCGGCGGCTCACGCATGGATTGGTCGTGGTTTACCCAAGGAATTCACCTTTGATTCGATTCACCGCATCCCGTGGGGAGCGATAAGTCCGCAGACGATACCTGAGTTCCCGCGCTGCGTTGCGCTCAATGGTAAGTACGAGCAAGCGGGCTGAGGCGAACGTAGGAGTCGGGAGGCGCATGATCGCGCGGTTGACCGCATCAAAGACCTTTGCAGTTCCGTTGCCGGTCCCCGAGGCGGTGATTGGAAAGATCAGTGCCCAAAAGTCGCAACCCCTGACACTCGACATCGGGGCGATCTTGCCTGCGGTCTTCTTCGGATTCGCGTCGATGCTCCTATACTCATAGACCGCGTCAAACTCCGACCTCGGGCTCGGAAATGAGACGGCATCGGCCCGGAATCCCCGACCAAGAGAGTACCGCCCGGGTGCAGTCTTGCTTGTAATCTTGAATTCGAGCGCAGATTCCTCTCCGAGTGTTCTGATCGATTCGGAGATGATCCTCACCATGCGAGAATGATGATTTCGGGATGCCATGAATGAGCGGTCATAGAACTCGGGTTCCGTGATCCATCCGCTCTGCAACCCTCCCTTTACTCGCTCGATGAATTCGCTGAAGAAGTCCTGGGGGTTCATGCCGAGGCGGTCCTTCGAACGCTCAACGTCGACGCTCGTAGCACGGTCCTCGCGTTCAGGAGCCACTACGCCTTCGGGCGTCGGGAACGTTTCCTCGGGTTAAGTAAGACCTTGACCCCGGCGGAATCAAGTATGGAGACGAGCGTTGGAACCAGCTCGTCCAATGTGTTGAAGGGGACTGGCTGCCCAGCCTTCAGGTCGTGCGTCTTGTTTGATTCTACGTTCGCAAACCCACCCTCCCAGCAATAGCCGGGGACTACATGGCCATCTCCGGAGGCTATCCCGTCCGTCCAGAACTTCAAGCTCACACGAATCGTCTTCTCTCCCTGTTTCGCGGCTCGCTCCCCCACGGTCATGACTCTGAAATCGACGTCACCAATATCAACCTTCCGAAAACGCCTGAAGATGTGAAGCAGCCCGGCGAACGGCACGTTCCGGCGGATTCTCGGGGGTGAGTGCGGACCCGCGCGGGACGTCCCGCCGCTTCCGCGGAATGTCCGGGGGGCTGGCGGGAGATTCGCCCGCCCTCGCGGGAGATACCCGCATAATCGCAGGGGTTTGAGGGGACTTCGCGGACAGGTCCGGGGATTGCGCGCGAATTCCCGGCGGGATTAGGAGGGCATTGGCGAGGGTCGGCGGGACTTCCCGGAGGCGTCTTGACATTCGGGCGGATGGCGCCCTCCGGCGGGAATGTCCCGTGCTCCCGCGGGACTCTCGTCGGGATGCACGGGAAACCGGGTACGGAGCTGGTTAGGCCAGCCCCCCTCCAGCCTTACTTGGTGTCTGGCGGCTCACCGCGTCCATGTGAGCGACCCCTTTCAGAGCGAACGACTCGGAGCAATGGTGCTGCGGGACCTGCTGACCACGCTGCCCCAGCGCATGTGTCGCGGAGCACACGACAGAGGGGTTAACTATCTCCATCACAATCGTTGTCGTATGTCAAAGGGAAAGTCCCCGATGACGAAGGAAGCCGCAGCCCGGATTCAGTCCGAAGCGGACCAAACCGGGACGAACCAGGGCTTCAAGGTGCGGGCTCAGTCCGCAGCCGAGAAGAACGAAAAGTAGTCACACATAAGTGAAGAATGAACCGACAAGCGGGCCGCTTGCGGCGCGGCCCGCTGTAACCCCCATTCCTCACGAAGATGGAACTACCGGTAAGGCCAATGATCCTAGGCCTCCTCAATCTCTCGGAGTTCCCGAAGGTGGCGGGTGATTGCCCGGCTAAAGGTCTGACGGTGCGGGTTTCTCGTCCCCCGCCAGAACCTCTGGAACTCCAAGTGCACCTTCTTCCGCTTGAAGAAAGTCGAGACATCACGCGCCTTCTCACCCTTGCCCCTGTTCAAACGGTAGTATCTCATGGCCGCTCTGAAGGCGGAAAGGATCGCCGTCTGAAGAGGCGAAAGAGAGAAGTCGTCGTCCTCGCAGGCCTTGACCAAAAGTCTCGCCCTACCGCTTGTCTGATACGGAAGGCTCTTCCAGATGTGATTCAAAACAATCCACTTGGCGTATGCCCACTCAGGGCGCCCACGACCAGCGGACTGCACCTGTCTCATCATCCAATATCGCGCCAGGTAAAAATAGACTTGAGACGATCCAAAGATCGCGGAATAGTAGGGCTCATCAAAGAGTCCTTCCTTACCCTCCCGGACTACGAGTGGATCGAGTTCGCATGCGGCAACTGCCTGTGCCAGTTCGTCCTTCTTTATTTGCCAGTAGGCTCGAGACCCGGCGGCTCTTCGGGCCTCGCCCTTGGTTTGCCTTTTCCTGATGTATTGGTAGCCGATTCTCTTCAGCTCCCGTTCCAAGTAGACCTGTCGCGAGTCGTTGGACATCAGGTCCGATCGTGTAATTTTGTTTTGCCAGTTGGTCGCTCTAACGATGCTGCTCACCATCTTGTCGTACTTTGCCGTATCCACGCCTGGCTGCCGAGGAATTCGAATGAGGCGAACCAGAACTCCCGCGTTCGCTTTGCCGCCTTGAGCGAGCATCCTTGTGGTCTGTTGCCCGTTGATAACTTGGGGATGCTTAATCCGGAAAAGATCTCGCCCCTTTTCTCGCACCTGGCGAGCCTCGTCACATACGATGGTGACCCCATTGTTGTAGTACCAGAAGTTCTCTGGTTCATCCTTCAGAGTCGCCCGAATGCTCTGATTTATTTCCGTGTTGCCAAGAAAGCCACGAATGTTCCGGGCGAACAGACGGGTCCCGGCGTTCGAGAAGAGTGCCCCGAGATCCCGTCCGTCGGCAGTGAAAACCCAGGATTCGATTCCCGTCTCGGCATCGTACCGTCTTATTACTCCTTCATCGCGGACGCTGGCGTTTGGTCCGATGGGGAGGGTGACATACGGAACCGGAGGAGCGGCACCGACAACATAGTCGTTGTACAGGGTCAGGATGTCCTGGCCCTGGATCACGTCGAACGCGACCTCGCCGTCGGTACTGATCGAGGCCTCCATGGCGGTTTCTTCTGCCTCCCGTCGAATGCTCTCAGAACAGCGACCCGTAGTTGCGAAGTACATCTGGAGGACATACTCTCTCTTTCGAATCCTATCGATTGCCTGTTCGAGACGTTTGCGAACGAGCGGATCAAGACCTTCCAGGAACTCCTGGCGTTCCGTGGGGGTCTTCCAGAAGATAGAGGCGAGTTTGGCGAAAGCGATCACTGCCCCCCTAGTTTCCAAGTCGGCGGCTAGGCGATGCCTGTACTTTCCCTGGACGAGGAAAACTTTCTTCACCTCGTCATCTATGAGAATCGCATCTACTCCTCCGTCCTTCGGCGCCCCCACAAGCGCCCGAGTGGCAGACTCATCTTCCTCTGTCAGGTATGCGCGGAGAAACCAGCGGACGAAGAGTTCATCTGGTTTCAACTGGGGGTGTAGTCCGCGAACCTCGTCAATCTCCTTGTGAAATTCACGCTCCACATCGGCCTTTGCCATAAGCTCCCCCGCATGGCGAAGCCGCACCGGCCTAGATAACCATTTCCACGCGTGTTACCGGGCAACTTGGGCGGCGGTGGCCACTTTCCTCAGCGTGAACTGGACCGCGTACCAGTACAGGGCGAAGTTGCCGAGCACGTTCAACGCCGCCAAGAGATCTTCCTCTCTCTGGAGGGATTGTTCATGAGCCTTGTTGAACTTCCGAATCCGAACCCCGCTCGACGCTCAAGCCGCCATTGGATTCGCAAGACCCTTCGTGAGGAGTTCACGTTCATGTCCCGCCAGGTCCCGTCCTCCGCGAGGTAGCGGACGACCGCCAGCCACCGGCCGTACTTGTCCCGCGATCCTTGAGTGAATTCAGGACGACATCCCTCCCTTCGATGGTCAGTGAAGGGAACTGCCATCTCGTCCCTGAAAGGGGCAGGTTGGAACGGACATGGGATCGTACGGACATGCGCAAATCCTAGGGTTCTCCGAGGACGTGAGCAAGGTGGTGGACAAGGAACGAAAGGCCCTCGGCAACATGGGCACGGACGCGGACCGGATCCTCGGGCAGCTCAAGGAGCAGTACGAGCAGGTCGCCGCGTTGAACGCCCAGCAGGAGGCGCTGAAGCGGCAGCTGAAGGCGACGACCGCGCAGTACATGGCGGCCCGCGTGAAGCTGTACGTCTCGTGCAGCGGGGCGCTCGACACGACGATGCCGGCGGTCGAGAAGAACAGCGCGGCGGCGAAGAATCTCCAGCGGCTCCGGAGCCGGATCCGCAGGCAGCGGGGGCCGACGGAGGCGACGATCCTGCCCGTGCCGGCGCCTGCCTCCTAGGTTGCCTTCGGGGAGCGGACGGCGTCGAGTGCTCCCTCCATACGTCCGCTTCCACTTTTTTTGCCGCAGTCGATCATGGACATTCTCAATCTCAGCTTCTGCGACGATTCAGTGGTTACTGATAGCACGACGAGCGCCAGGAGAGCTCCGTAAGGTCGGTGGGAGGACCGGGCAACCGCTCTGTGGAGTTCCTATCGTGTCATCGGCGCGACGGGTGCGACCTTCTTCAGCGTAAACTGGACCGCATACCGATAGAGCGCGAAGTTGCTGAGCACGTTGATCGCCGCCAACAGTTCGGATGTGAAGTCGGAGGCGACGACGATCCCACGCACGGCCTTCCCCTTCGCGAGGTGCTCGCGGACCCAGCCCATGTACGGGAGGATCTGTCCGAGGACCTCCCGCCCCGCCTCGCCCGCCTTCAGCTCAATCACGACGAGGTTTCCCGCCCCGTCCTGCGCGAGTAGGTCGATCCGATTCACGTCCGTCCCGAACTGGCGGCCCTTCAGCGCACCTTCGACATACAGCTTTAGCCCGGACTCGATCACCTGGAGGTTCCCTTCCAGATAGTCCTCGAGATCCCGCTCGAGGGAAAGCGCGAACTCCGGTTGCGGTTCTGGCTTTTCGACGGAGAATTCCAACGTCTGAACTTCACCCTCCTCCAGGAAGTCCCGAAACAGTTCGTAGTCCTCGTCAGGCAAGCGACGGAACGATGTGCGGAAGTAGCCCCCCGGCGAAATCGACGGAAAGAATCGGGAGAACACCGGCTTGATGTCGACGGGTTCCGGGGGCACGATCGCAGGTTCGAAGCGAATCCGGTGGGGATAGACGTCGTCCGGCCAGATCGGGTCCTCGCTGTAGAAGTAGGGGTGGGTGACTCGGAAGATTCCCGCGGAGCGCATGCCCACGACATGGACCAGGACATCGTCGCCCAAAGCGACCTGCTTCAGGTTATTCGTAAACCGGTCTTTGACGCCCCAAGTGGCTGCAGCCAGACAGCGAGCCCAGTTCTCGGCGGACGTGACCGCAAGCCAATGCGACACAGACTGCCTCCTCTCCCCTGTATTGGTGCCTTATCTTAAGGAATTGCGCGGGTGGCCTGGCTGACCCTCTGCAGGATGCGAGAATTCTTGGCGGCTTGGGGACGGCCGCTTTACAAAGTTCAGAGGGGGACCGGGCCCGGGTCCCACCGGGGCCCTGTCCCCGTTTCAGCCACCCCCCCCGACAAAGACTCAATATGCGCCCAACGTTCCCGGCCCTAATACATGAACGGCGAACTGACGCGGAGGACGACAACGAAACCGCTAGCGATTGACCTATTCGCCGGTGCGGGTGGGGCAACCCTGGGGCTGAGACGTGCTGGATTCCATGTGCCTGTGGCAGTTGAAATCGAAAAGGGAAAAGCCCAGACACTTCAGGAGAACCACAGACACACGCGCGTCCTAGGTCTGAACGAGGACGGCGATATGCGGTCACTGACCGGCGAGGCGATCCTAAGGGCGGGTGGACTGTCCCTGGGCGATGTGGACCTTATGGTCGCCTGCCCTCCATGTCAGGGGTTCTCGCTACTCGGGCGCCGTGACCCAGAAGACGAGAGGAACGACCTCTTCCAGGAAGCTGTGAGGTTCGCACTGGACATCGGGCCGACCGTCCTTGTGGTGGAAAATGTACCAGGCATTCTCTCGTTCGAGGATGGAACTGCGGTCGAGGAGCTGCGGGACTCGCTTGAAACCGAAGGATACGAGACGGATCTCTGGGACCTGAACGCGGCAGACTACGGAGTTGCTCAATCCCGGCGGCGGATCTTCATCGTCGCCGCCGATGGCGTTCCACTGCCCGATCCCCCGGCGGCCCTCCGTCGACCCTCGCCGACTGTTTGGGATGCCATTGCCGACCTTCCACAGGCCACGCGAAGGACACGACCGCCAACGACGTCCGAGTTCCAATATCGCTCCAACCCCAAGTCTGCCTACGCGAGGGCGCTGAGAGGCAGGCGTGCTGGAGTAGCGAACTGTGAGGTTACGCACCACAGTCCGGAAATGGTCAGGCGTTTCGCTGCGCTTGGGCCGGGAGAAATCGATAAGCCGACTCACCACCGCCGACTCAGGCCAGACAAGCCTGCATCGACCATCACCGCCGGCACCCGCTCCAGGACGGCGTGCCGTCCGATCCACCCCTATCGAGATCGCGTCTTAACCGTACGAGAAGGAGCCAGGCTCGCCGGCTTTCCTGACTGGTACAGGTTTCCTGCAACCATCTCCGCGGCTTGGGAGGAGATAGGGAATTGCGTCCCTCCGCCTCTCGCGGAACAGGTATTTGTTCAACTCAAGGAGACTGCGACCTCGGGACGGAAGCCCCTGTGGACCGTCGATGCTCCCAGGCCCGTGCCTGCGAGTCGTTACGTCCAGCCAGGCCCTCCGAATTGGACGGAGAGAAGGCTGCGGATTGTTGTTCGCCGTCTCTCGCAGCAGTACGGCGACCCAAGGCATCACAACAAGGACGATCCACTCGACGAACTGATATTCATCATTCTTTCGGGGAAGACCAGCGAGGAGAGTTACCTCCGTACCTTCGACGCCCTCAAAAGTCGATTCCCGACGTGGGTCGACCTCCTCTCATCGCTCCCCGGCGAGGTGGAGCGCCTCATCTCTCCTGGCGGTTTGGGACGAAAGAAAGGCAACCAGATCCGTCGTCTGCTGCAGGCCGTCTCTGAGGGGCAGGGGAAGGCAGACCTTGGTTACCTGCGTTCGATGAACACCAATGAGGTGGAGGACTTCCTCGTGTCCCTTCCAGGCGTGGGATTGAAGTCCGCAAAGTGCGTGACGATGTACTCTCTTGGCCGACGCTCCTTCCCGGTGGACACTCATGTAAGGAGAGTCCTGACGAGACTCGGCATGGTGGCCATATCTCGTCTCGACGACCGCGCTCAGGACCACCTCGAATCCGTTGTCCCGCCGGACCTTCGTTACAAACTGCACGTCAACGCGATCACCCTCGGCCGTGTCCTCTGTTTGCCCGCGAAACCGCGGTGCCAAGAGTGTCCCGTGAGCGAACTGTGCGAATTCTCACGTGTTCGGGCTCAGCAAGAGACTGCTGATTCGATTCAGGCTTCGGAAGCCTCGATGTCGTCTTTCTCATCTTCGCCGGTCACGGGCTTGGCACCTCTCACCCGCGCCAACTCGGAGACTGCACGCCGGAGTTCCGTGTTGGTCGTGAATTCCCCAGTCTCACAGCGATCAAGAAAGCTGTCGCGGTCCACTTTCGTGAGCCACTTGTAGAGCAGCTCGTGCTGCAGGGAATAGTGGACCGGGCGTGCGGCCTGCTCCTCGGTCATGAGGTCCGCGTACCTGATGAACTTCCTCAGGTAGTGGACCGAATACAGATCCTTCTTTGCACCACGATCCTTCCTGATTTCGGCGACCTTGCCCATGAGCCGCTTTCGCGTCCTTCCGGAAGTCTCGTATTCGCGCAATCCGGCCTGGTTCGCCCTCACTTCGAGCCCCCGTTCGTGGTCCAGCATGAGCTTGCCGACCTGCCAGTACTCCAGCGCGCGGCCTCCTCGCTCGGCTGCGCCCATCCGATCCGCAATCTCGAGAGCCATTTCCCCCAGTTTCTGGTCGTACTCTTCCTCCTCGCGGAGGAGGCGACCGTATTCTCTGGCGGTCATTTTCCCGTCGTTAAGGATGTCTTGCTCGAACTCCTCAACGACGAAGGACTTGCCCCCGGGCAGCTTGATGCTCACCTTTTTCAGGAGTACCTCCCCCCGTTACCAGCCTTGGGCTCGGCCTTCGCGCCCCGCCGTGTCAGCTCAGCCCGTGCCCATTCTGCGATGAACGTAGCCCTTTCGAGCATGATCGCGCGGTACAAGAGCGAGACGGCGTCCTTAGTCAATTCGTCCTTGTCTCGCAATTGTAGCTCCCGGTCGAACTTCAGGGCTGCAAGCTCGTCGACTTGACATCGCGCGATGTGGTAGCGCCACGCATCGTCGACCGTTTCGGTTGCGAGGTACTGAGGGGCTTTCCAGTTCAGGAGCACGATCGGTCCCTCCGGGGGTTCGGGGTTGAGCACGCTCTCGCGGACCCGCTCATCCCCATCTTCCTCTTCCTTCGGGAAGGTAGCGGCCCTCGCATTCCTCAGGGCGATGTCGCCGCCCACCTTCGGCTTGGTCTTCCTGGGGGTCCGGGGCTTTCGCGGCTTCTCCGGAACTTCCCCGACCTCGAAGTAGCCCCGACGGTCGTGCAGGGTCTTGCCGCTCTTCGCATCCGCCACGCTATACCGGACAGCGTAGAGGTCTGAGGGCGTCGTCTCTGGGATGACAAAAGAGTCGAGGATGGACTTCCTTTCCTGCGGCCCGATATCCATGGACCACTTGCTGGCATACAGAGTGACCTTCGCGGAGGCCACGACGACCCGGGCCTCGACGGGCTGCCGCCCCCGGCCCTTGTCCGGCCCCACGACGTCGAACGACATGGTGCAGGTTTCACCGGGATCGTAGCTCTCCTGCGATAGAGCGGGTTGGCTGACCCAAGGGTCATCGTGCCCCCTCTTTGTCGGCTTCCTTTCCTCGACGAAACCTCCTTCGGGGTGCCAATCACGGAACCGGTCACGGATGATCCGGTTGATTTGCGCGGTCACCTCAGCGAGGACCTTCTTCGTTTTTGCGTCCTCCACTGCCTCCACGCCAGCATGCTTCTCCATGAACTGGTTAACGAGACGGGAGAGAGTGAGCTTCGCCGCCCTCCACTGTCGCGTGGACTTGAATGCGAAGTGGTTGGTCGTTTCGCTCTCTGCGAGGAAAGAGCCGACGGCGTAGCCGTACAAGCGCGAAGAATTCGGTCCGCCGTAGAGTTGGTAGTAGCTAACGGAATGCAGGTCCGTACAAACCGCAATTCCTCTGGGGACGTCCCCATGAATGGGCGATTTAGTCAACTTGAGAACCACGTGCTCGAACTTGCCAGCCAGCTCCCCGGTCGAATCGGTCACGGGCACGTCCTTGTAATCGACCTCGTCTGCCAGTTCGGGTGCCGCTCCTCCGCCTACCCGTACTTCCTCGCCGTCGATCTCGTACGTTATCTTGACCGTAGGGTCGTCGAGAAGAAGGAACCAATCCTGACGGAGGACCCGTTCGACGATGCGGGGATCGGACAGATCCAGGCCCGCGCGTCGGTCGCCAACCTCATCGAAAAGGCCCTCGGCAACGATGCGCGAAGCCCCGGGAGGGAGTGCGCTCGGCGGGAAGCTCGCGAGGAGATCCTCGTGCTGCTTGCGGTCGGATCTCCAGATGTGGTCGTCTTTCCAGACCGATTGAACGTAGGTGCCATCTAGGAGGCGCGTTTCGGTTCGGACCGTTCGGGCGATCGGGACTAGGACCTTTGCGCCCTCCCCGCGCCGCTTCGCCCCCATTTCGCCCCCAAAATGCAGCGAGTTATAGCGGTCCCAGTCCTTGATTCCCGTCGTACCCATCATGTTGACCTCGAAGGCCTTCGCTTTGGAGTCCACGCTGAACCGTACCTCGAGAGGCAGGCCGGGAGCCCTGTTGTCCGCACCGTTCTGAAGGACGTTGTAGATCACCGCCTGCGCGGGAGTCTCGTACTCGTCGAGGAGGTGGTCCTTCAGGTACCTCTTTGTGTCGGACTTGAAGGTCTCGCTGACGCCCTCGTATTTCTCGAACAGATCCGGCTCACCCGTGTCCTCGACTTGCTTGGTTTGGTCTTCGGTCATGTCGATCCTCCTCCCCCTTCCTCCGGGACTTCTGTCGCGAGCCATCGGGAACCGACCTCAGTGACGGCGTAGCTCGAAATGCGCCCCTCTCGCCGCGTCCGAACGAAGCCGAGTTCCTGGCAGCGACTGTGAACGGTGGCCGTCAACGACTCGACCATCCCCTTGCTCAAGGCTAGCGGACTCCAGAAACGCACGTAGAAACTCCTCATCCTCTGGACGAGCATGTTTCGCGAGGCGCTCCCGGCACCCGCGATAGTTCGGACGTAGTACTGTATATGCTGCCATTCGTCCGGCGACCGTCTCCGGATCGCCGAGAGGAGTAAGGCTACCTCCTCGTTACGGAACGGCGGAAATGCGGGTTCGGCCTCATCGAGGACTGGATTTGGAGACCTGGCGAAGTCGAGTCCGAAGGCGGTGATTCCGATCCGCTCTTCGCCTCCCCGCCCGACTAGAGAAACGAAACCTAGGAACGGAAGGAGGCCTCCCACTCTGGGAGTGCCGGCGTAGGCCGAACCCACATAGGCCTCAAGGAAGCGAACCATTGACTTCCCCTCCTCCCGGTCAACGGTTGGGAACGTCGTCGAGAGACGCTCGCCCTTCGGACGGTCGCCTTCGAGGTCCAGCCGCCGCAGAGAGTCCGTCCACGAGAACGCCTTGTGGCGGAGGAGGTCTCGGAAGTCGGCGGTCCTGAGATACTCCTGATTCGCATTCGCGAGCGACCGTGCGAGTAGCCTGAGGATCGGCTTTGCCGCGAAGAACCGAGAGATGGTGATAGGGAGGAGAGGGTGAGGGAGGATCGTCGTCGACTGGGCGTCGACAATCGGAGGATCGCCGAAATCTGCTTCCTCCAGGATGAAGCGAACACGTGGTGGAAGCTGCACAAAGGAGGATGTCTGACCCTCCGGCCGAAGGTTGCGCGCAACTTCTGGGGAAGCACGCACGGCCTCGATTGCGGCGGCAACGAGGTCGTCCACGCTGGGATACACGCCCGCCTCGACCAGTTCGAGGGCATGGATCAGAGAGCGGATTGGCAGCTCGAGAGTAATCTTCTGCACTGCAGAGGCGTGCGCGTCCGATCGCTGCTTTATCTGGACCAGCTCCGATTCCCAGCCTATCTATTAGGACAGGCAAGCCTATAGGGGAGGTAATATAAGAGTTCTAGTAAGACAGAAGGTGAATGCCATTGGGGCCCACGTAGTCCCGGCTCTCCAAGATGAATGGTCCCGAGGGGGATGTGAAACCGCGGCTTTCCCTCCCCCGATGCCATCGCGGACACCTGCGGAACTCTCGGATCGGGCACCTCCATAAGGTCTACCTCGACATCGACCGAAAGCCCCGGCGCCCCTCTCTACGGAGGAGGGCCCCATGAAGGCGATCCCCGAGATCCTCTACCGGTAGTAGGCCCGGTGCCTGAACGTCGTCGACGGCGATATGATCGATGTCCTCACGGACCTGGGCTTCCGGATCGGATGGGAGCAGCGGCTCCGCCCGTACGGCATCGACACGTACGAGCTGAACGATCCGGACGCTGCCCTCCGTGCGTTGGCGGTGAAATGAAAGAATCCGTCGCCGCCAAGGTCGGCGGGAAAGACGTGATCTTGAACACATTCCAGGACCACGGGGACAACTACGGCCGCTGGCTGGCGGTGGTGCACTACCTCGCGGACGGGGCATGGCACAACCTGAACGAGGAGATTGTGGCCGAGGGACTCGCGGTCCTTGTCTAAGGGTGATGTGAGCGAGTGGACCGAGTGGGATTTGAACCCACGGCTTCCGCCTTGCGAAGGCGGCGATCTTCCGCTGATCTATCGGCCCGCGGCCCCGGACGAACCCCGCGCCCCGTAAAACCCTATCGACGCCCCCGCAAGGAGGCGGCCCACGTCCCCGTCGCACGCGTCCTTCCCCGGGATCCGACCCCGCGAGGGAGCGTCGCAGGGCAAGGGGGCCGCCCGAAGCCCGCCCGTTCGTCCCGACCGACCCGCGCCGGACCGTGCGCGCATACCCTCCCCGCGGGCGCCCGTCTGCTGCATGTAGTACGAGGCTGCAAGTCCCCGGCGACCCTCGTCTCAGCAAATCATCGCCATGTCGCCAGCAAGGGCTAAGTAGGGGTACGTCCATTGTACGGAAACAGTTCGTATGAACCGGAAGGTCGTCGGGTCCCATGGATGGACCTCGGGGAGCTTCGGAAGACCATCCTCACGCTCCTCGAGGAGGTGCGAGTCGACGTCCACTGGGACCACATGCTGGAGCAGGGCCACGACGTCACCGACGAGGAGATTCGAACAGCGCTCGCCGGGGGCACCTTCGAACTCCACGAGGACGTCGACGGCCGTTACGTGGCCACGTACCTCGAGAGAGGAGCGCCCCTCGCGATCGTCGTGGTGTTCGAGATCCACGAAACCGGCGGTGGCCGGCGCATCGACGTCGTCACCGCGTACCACGTTCCACGGAGCCGAGACCGCGCGTGGGGGAGGTGAGCGACGATGAAGAAGGGGAAGACGTACTGGGAGCGAAAGAGGGAGTATTGGGAGCGGCGGAACTGGAAAAACCCGACCCGGATACCCGTCATCGGGCGCGAGGAGATCGAAGAGTTGGGCCGGGAGCTTGACGCCCAGCCGCCCAAGCATCCGTTCAAGGACGCGCGGAACTGGACCTGCCCCGTGTGCGAGAAAGCGACGCTAAACTGGTCGGACTCCCTCACGCTCGAGTGGACCGACGAGGGAGAGCGCATCGTGATCACGAACCTCACGGGCCTCCTCTGCGACTCCTGCGGGGAGAAATCGTACGACTCCGCCGCCTCCCGGATTATTAGCAAGGAGATCGTGAAGCGCCGCCCGCGAACGGGGTACGGCGCGACCGTGAGCTCGCTGGGTGGCGGGAAGCTGGGCATCTACTTGTCGAAGGACGTCCTCAGGAGCGTGGGATGGCGGCGGGGCACGGAGCTCCGGGTCACGCCGATCACGAAGAAGAAGATCGTCGTGGAAGTCGACGAGTGACCGTCGGAGGGAGGTCCTCTACGGGACTCACCCCGAACCCCCGAGGTCACCGGATGAGCCCTCCGCGGTAGGCGTCCGGGCCCAAGCGGGACCTGGGAAAGCTATTATAGTCTGTATGCTATGATTCTATAGCTTAAGAACCACACTACGACGCGAACGACGGAGAAAGCGCATGGACGACACGGAATTCAGGATCCTCGACACCCTCTCGCGCGACCCCGGCAGGGACGTCTCCATCAGCGGGCTCACGAGGGAAATCCGACGCCTCCACGGCACTGCCCATTATGCCAACACGTACAGAGTCCTCGACCGACTCCGCACGGAAGGCATCGTCGGCATTACCAAGACCGGGAATTCATCCCTCGTCTCTCTGGACATGGGAAGCCGTCGGACGATCGATTCCCTTTCGGAGATGGAGCTGCGGAAGCGGCGTTCCCTGCTCTCCAAGAGGGAGGAACTACAACGCCTCTTCGATGCCCTTTCCGACGGGCCGGCGATCGGTCCGACCTGCCTCATCGACGCCGAGCGAAACGCAACGCTGAACCGGGCTGAGCTCCTCCTACTGCTGCCGAATTGGGCGGCGGGCGGGGACACCGACGAGACCCTTCGCGAAACCCTGCGAACGGTGGAGGGCAAGTTGACCATGCGGATCGACGCCCTCGGCCTGCACGATGAGGGTTTTCGCTCCCTCCTGGCGGCCCGGGACAGGAACCCGCTCAAGGAGATGCTTTCCCGACAGACGACGCTCCTGGCGCCGGACCTCTTCTGGAACCAGATCCGGAACGCATGGGCCCACGGGATTCGGATTCAGTTCGATCGACAGGAGACGAACCCGGCGAAGATCTCAGGGCGGGACCTCGTCCACAACCTTCGAAGGTTCGGCTATGCGGAATTCGGATCCGAGGCGAGCGGAGGGCAGGATTTCGCGATCGAGTCCCTCGTGACGGCCCTGCTCCTCAAGGGGGACGCGAGGCGGATCCAGGCGATCCCCGCGATCCTCGCCAAGAATCGCGCGAACTATGCGTTGCTCCTCTTCCTCTCGAAGAAATACGGAGTTCAGGGCGAGCTGTTCGGCCTCCTGAAGGTGTTGGCGAACCACCGCGAGGACCCGGACCTGCGCATCGCCCTTCGCGGCCTTGCGAACGCGGGAGTCCGCGAAGTCCCGGCGAACGAGGCGAGCATCGTGAAGACGATGAGGACCTACCATGCCCTCGAAGGAACCTAGGATCGGGGTCTCGCGACTCCTCGCATTCCTGGCACTCGTCGGCCAAGAACTGCCGCACCGGATCACACTCGTCGCGGCCGGCGGCACGGCGATGACGCTTCTCAAGGTGAAGCGATCGACGCGTGATCTCGACTTCACCGGACCGAAGGCGGACATCGAAATCTTCAAGCGCACCCTTCGTGGGATACCCCACGGGATGAAGGTCGACGCCTGGCCGGAGGGCCGGTCTTCTCCCAGTTCCTCCCCTCCGACTATCTGAAGAGGAGCCGGAAGGTGAGGGAAGTGGGGAACATCGATCTGAGGGCGCTCCATCCCGTAGACGTAGTCGTCACCAAGATCGGTCGACTCGACGAGAGGGACCAGCAGGACATCGAGGACTGCATACGTGCCTTCACCCTCACCAGATCCGCCGTAGCAAGGCGCGCGCACCAAGTTGAATACGTCGGTAATCCGGAGAACTTCGAGTACAACGTGGAGTGGGCCCTCCGCCGTTTCTTTCCCTCTCCGTGATCTCGTTCGAGACCTGCCCTAACGAATGAGGGCGAGAGGCGCCCGCCCCCGGGATACGGCGCGACCGTCAGCTCCCTCGGCGGCGGCAAGCTCGGCATCTACCTGCCGAAGGACGTCCTCAGGAGCGTGGGCTGGCGGCGGGGGACGGAGCTCCGGCTCACGCCGCTCACGAAGAAGAAGATCGTCGTGGAAGTCGACGAGTGAGCGTCACCCTCGACGCCGCCATCCCCGACCCGGACGCAGGGGCTCGGTCACCCGCCAAACCGCACGAAAAGGGCTCTCGAGCGGGGCCGCACGCGGTGCGATTTCGGATCGACGATAAGACGCAGCTCTTGGAGCGTGAGCGCCCCGAGGACACGGGCGTCCTTGGGTTCTCCGAAGGCGACGAACGTCTCCGCCCAACGGTCCTTCCAACGCACGTTCATCCGCCCCACGGGACGGACGATGATGTCGCCGTTGCCAATCTCTACGTCCTCTTCGAACTCGGGCTTCACGCCCAGCCGCGCGAGCAAGCTCGCCGGCAGCACTGTGAAGTCGGCCCCGGTGTCGACGAGCAGCCGGAGGTCCTTCGAAGTTCCTCGAGGGCCTTTGGAAACGCGGACGCTCGTGTACGTCATGCCCATGCCTCGTTCTCGCCGGCGGGATGGAAGGCCTTGCGCCGTACATGTACTTTGTCGGATGGCATGGCGCGGGAGCGCGAGTTGATCCCCCGAGATTCCCTTCGGCCGTCCTAGTCGCGGTGTTATCCCGGAGCGGCGCGCGGGCGCCGGATTGAGATCAACTGTCGCTGATACTTTCGCAGGATGCCGCGTCTCGGGTCGAGCTCGAGTCCCAGCTGCTCCAACGCGATTACGCCGAGCAAGGGCGCGTCCTTCGCGCCGCCAAAGATGACGCGGGATGCACCGATGTGGCCCTGCAGGCGGAGGAAGGCGACCCCGTACTGGCGCCGGACCTTCCGTCCATCGGCCAGCTCATACCATTCCCAGCCGACCGGCCGGATGCCGAGCTTCTTCAAGAAAGGCCGCGGCAGCGCGGAATCGTACGAGCCCGTGTCGACCTCGACGTTCACGACGCCCGACGGCCCATCGAGCTCGCGCATGACTTCCAAGTCGACGAACATGCGGCCCATGAACCGGACCCTTCGCACGGACACGGATGAGCTATTGCCGTGCATGTACATCAAGGCTTAGCCAGGGTTCGCGTCCTGCAGTCCAGGAGGAACTGGTAGGCGGGGACGATCCGGATGCGCCCGCCATCGACCGCGCGCTCCCCTCCTTGTCCCTCGTCCCCTACGGAGCGGCCCGCTCCTGGAGCAGGCGGCGCACGTTCGCATCGTACACAGAGGTCGGGATCCGGCCCGCTTCGAGCGCCTTCCGCAACTGGAGGAGACGCGGCTCCACGGCCTCGTACACGCGCGCGAGC
>Ga0209641_10000562_pt1 | contig 34434 bp, 28 predicted proteins | sample RifCSP16_1_FD_184022 | JGI IMG/M metagenome (GOLD analysis project Ga0209641, IMG submission 184022) | Soil microbial communities from Rifle, Colorado - Rifle CSP2_sed 16_1 (SPAdes) (version 2) | ecosystem: Environmental > Terrestrial > Deep subsurface > Rock core/Sediment | place: Rifle... | reverse complement strand
CTCGCCCTCGCCCATTTCCTTGAAGACCATGGGAAGGTCGATCGGGTCCACTATCCGGGACTGCCGACGTTCCCGCAGCATGGGCTCGCGAAACGGCAGATGGACGGATTTGGCGGCATGCTGTCGTTCGACATTTCGGGCGGGTACGCGGCGGGGGTCCGGTTCGTGGAGTCCGTCGAGGTCGCGACCCTGGCGGTCAGCCTCGGCGGCACGGAGACCCTCGTGCAGCACCCCGCGAGCATGACCCACGGCCCGCTGACGGATGCGGAGCGACGCGCGAGCGGAATCTCGGAGGGCTTGATCCGCGTGAGTGTCGGGCTCGAGCACGCGGACGACCTGATCGAGGACTTCGCTCGGGCACTCAAGAGGCCTGGACGGTAGCCGCCCTCACCGGTCCCCGTCGGCATCCGATCGGAACCCGTACAGGGTCACCACGATCCCGAGGAGCGCGAGGCCCGCAGCGAGGACGATGGGCGCGAAGAAGGACGCGAGCACCGCGACCGCGAGAATCCCCGTTCCCGCCTCGACGACGGCGAGACGGACCACGTGTCCGCACCCCTTCTGCTAGGGTTCCGACACGGGCAAGATGTGCTCCAGGGCGAGGAGTTCCTTCTTCCAGCGGAGGCCGCCGGTGAAGCCGCCGAGTCCGTTCGCCGCCACGACGCGGTGGCACGGGATGACGATGCACGTCCGGTTCTTGCCGAGCGCCTGGCCCACGGCCCTCGCCGCATCGGGCCGGCCGATCGCTTTCGCGATGTCCCCGTACGTCCGCGTCTCCCCATACGGGATCGCCCGGGCCGCCCGGAGCACGGCCCGCTCGAAGGGCGTGTACGTCGCGAGGTCCACGGTGTACTTGGAGAAGTCCACGGCCTCGCCGGCGAGGTATCGCCGAAGGTCCGCCGCCAGCGGGCCATCGCCGCGGTCGGGTCCCGGGCCCGGGTGCAGGGAGACCTCGGCCACGGACCGCCCGTCGGACTCCACGAACACGTGCCCGGAGCGCGCGCGAATCTGCTCCCTCGCCGCCATGGCGCGCCCCAGGCCCAGCGCCTAGATGAAGGTTCGGTCGCCCTACGACGGGACCGTCCACACGGTGTCCGCGGGGACGTAGACCCAGTACCCGGCGCCCGCGCGGAGCGCCTCCGTGTCGCCGAGCACTCTCAGGTAGTACGGTGCCGCCGTCGAGTCGAAGCCTTCGACGCGCGTGGCGCCGGTGTCCGCCTTCAGGTCCGAGATCGTGTAGTCCACGCGGCTCGACGGGAACCCGACGAGGTTCCAGCCCGTCTGCAGGATTACGTACTGCGGGGTGCCGGGCCACGTGCCCATGACCTGCAGCGTGCATGGGGCGGTGATCCGGATCCAGAACCCGCGCGTGTTGTCCAAGTACTGGAGGTCGTTCCCCGCCCTTCCCGGGACGTATCGTTGCCACGGGCTCGCCGTGTCCGAAGGATCGAAGGCCCGCACGGTGCTGTAGCTCCCGCCGACCGAGCTCAGGACGGTCGGCACGGAGGTGTCCGCGAGGATCATCGGGTGGCTGACCAGCCGCCAGCCGAGTTCCGCGCTGGAGAACGTGATCTGGAAGAACGGGACGGCGCCGCACGTGAAGTCGGCGTCGCTGATCGCCTGGCCGTCCCCGGTTTCGGGGCTCCCATCCCGCACGACCACCCGCACGCGACATGTGGCCGAGTCCACGTTCGGGACCGTCCATCGGAACAACCCGTCGTTCGGCTCCCCGGTCGCGACGGGCAGCCACGGGGTGTTCGGGTAGTCCTCCGTCCAGAAGATGTCGACCCCGTTCGCGGGGATCCGCACGTCGTCCGCGTGCCAGCGGAGGTTGACGCTCGCGCCCTGGGCGAACTGCTCGCCGCCGTCGGGGGAGAGGACGTCGACGACCGGGGGCGCGGCGCCATCGATCCAATCGAGGATCTCCGTCATCACCGCGGCGCGGTTCGGGTCACCGACCTCGAAGAATTGGAACCCCAAGTACACCACTCGCGAGTCGGCGTCGTGCTGGACCCGCACGCTCCCGGGCCACGGCGGGCTGCCGAAGGGATACACGAACGGCGCCGCCGGCATGGCGGGGTCCCCGGCGCGCGGCCCGATCCGGTCGGGCGAGGCCAGGACGTTCAGGTTCGTCGCGGAGAACAGGTCCCCGATCGGGTCTCCGGCAACCCCGTTCACGTACGATGCCCCGGCGTCGTCGCCGCCGTAGGACGCGTGGAGGTACTGCTCGAAGAAAGTGCGATACTGCGAGAATCCGTCGAAGCCGATCCCGGAGCCCGACAGGAGCAAGCTGCCACTGCCGTCCAGATACGAGCTGAGGAGCGCCCGGTCGTTCGCGTCCAAGACGGACGAGGACGTCGGGCCCGTGTTCCAAACGAGTACGGACGAGTCCGCCAGGCGCTGTCCGCTCGGGAGCCCTCGGACGTCCGAGGTACCGAGATCGGAGCCAACGGCGTATTCGTTGTAGGTGTCGAACACCTCGCCGGCGTCCGCGAGGACCTGCTCGAAGGCCTCCGTGTAATCCGCCGCCGTGCCCTGGTCCCGGTGGACGAGGACTCCGCGGGGAGCGAACTCGTGCTTCGCCGCGTTCAGGATGTCGGACCCGTAGTGGTTGGGGTAGCCGGGGATGTTGAGGGCGCGCGTGGTTCCGGACTGGACGAAGGACACGATTCCGAGCTTCGACGGGTTCCACGCTGGGTTCAGGGGGAAGGTCGCGGTGAGCGTGACGCTTCCCGGATACGACAGAGGAAGCATCTGTTCGTTCAGCGCCCGTGCGATGTTCCGGTGGTACGGGATTCCGTTCGCCTGGGGCCAGTACAGGCCGTCCTCGTAGACAACGGTCCGAAGGTACAGGTTGGTCTCCGCCGGATCCAAGGGGTCCGTGGCGGTCACCGTCACCGATGCGAGGACGCTCATCGGAGTCAGGTCCGCATCGAGCGCGACGGCGACGTTGCTCGTCGTGTCCGAGTAATCCTCCAGAGGGACGCGGTACATGTCGTACGAGGCCGACGTGGGGCTCGCCGCCCCGATGATGAACAAGGTGCCGTCCGGGTACCGGCCGCCTCCGTCGATCGCGACCGTCGGTAGGTACTGGAACCCGTAGAAGTTATCTCGTGGAACCAACACCGTGGAGTCGAACCACGGGTCGTAGTTCCCCGACGCGGGGTTCGTCGAGCAACAGTGGTATGCGAGGACGAGGGCGTTGTCCGCCCATTCATCCGTGATCCGACTCAGTGCAGGATCGGCGATCCCGCACGGCGGACACCACACGCCGGTCAAGACCTCCACCATGTGGAACTTCGGAGAACTCCCGGGCACACGCGGCTCCATTGGCGGCGACACCCCAATCGACTGATCCTGCGGCGCGGCGAAGCCGAAGCCGACGCCGCCAAGCACGAGAACGAACACGCCCACTACCACGAACGAGGACTTGAGCCTCTTATGCACTGACCCACTCTCCCCCTGGGGCATTCGACAGGGCCGTATTAGCTTTTCCGCAGACCCTCGGAGGCCCCAAGCGCGAGGTTCGAGGCCATCGAAAGGCTATTGAGAGGGTCCGCGCTTTGACTCCAGTGATGCGCGTGGGGAGGCGGGACTTCGCAGCCCTCCTGCTCCTCTTGGTCGCCGTGGCGAGCATCCCGCAGGATGCCCGGGGGGATACGAATCCGCCCGTGATCGAGAGGGTGTGGTGGGAGCCTCGATTCCCGATCTACCCGGACAACGTGACCCTCTTTGCCCGCGTATCCGACCCGGATGGGCTGCAGCTCGTCGAGTCCGTGTTCTGCTATGTCCCCCCCTTCCTTTGTCTCTATGACACGATGTCGGACCCGGACGCGGACGGGGTGTGGACGATCGTGCCGCGAGGTCCCGGAGGCACTTCGACCCAGCCCGCGGCGATGGCGAAGGGGGCATCGGTCGGGGTCTCCGCCGTGGACACGTTCAACAACGGCGCCGTGAGCGCCAAGCAGTACGTCCTGTTCGTGGATACCCTGAACCTCTCGTTCGCGGCGCCCGTCATCGAGGTCGAGCCCGGGCAGCCCTTCACGGTCTGGGGATCGGCGTTCTATGAGGACAACATTACCGCGCCCGCGGAAGGCGTGTCCGTCGACGTCGCGGTTTCGACCGAGAGCGATACCGCCCTTGTCGCCGCGGACGGCGCCTTCTCGGTGACCCTGACCGCACCCTCGGCGGAGGGGACGTATACGATCACGGCCCGATCCACGGATCGGAGCCTGTCCGACGTTGAGGAGTCCTCCCTCGCGGTCACCACGATTCCCCGGGCCGACGTGACGATTTCCGACGTTCGGGTCTCTCCCCAGCGTCCGGTCATCGGTCCGGTGTCCATCTCCTTCCACGCGAGGAATATCGGGACGGCCGCCGCCACCGATGCTCGAATCGTGGTTGCCATCGCCGGTCCTGTGAATGCGACGATCTTGGACGAGCGGTATTCGATCCCCGCTCTCGGCGGGGACCTTCCGCTGGAGGCGACGTGGACGGCTCCCGTGGGCTCGTACCTGGTTCACGTCGCGATCGATCCGGATGATGAATTGGACGAGTTGGACGAGGGGAACAACGCGATCGACTCTTCCGTCTCGGTCACGCCGCCTCCGGAGTTGACGATTTCCGACGTCCGCGTCTCGCCCATCGCCCCCGTCGTCGGGCCCATCAGCGTTTCGTTCCACGCAAGGAACCTCGGAGAGGAGCCGGTCACGGACGCGCGCGTCCTCGTCGAGGTCATCGGACCCATGAGTTCCACGATTCTCGACGCGCGATACTCGATCCCCGCTCGCGGAGGGGACATCCCCCTCATGGCCTCGTGGGACGCCACGGCGGGGAGGTTCACCGTCCGCATCCGGGTCGATCCAGACGACGAGTTCAGGGAGCTGGACGAAGCGAATAATGTGATCGACTACACCATATCGGTCCTCGTTGCGCCCCCGGCGGGGGGTCTGGGTCTCGTCTGGATTGGCGTTGCGGGGATCCTGGCTGCCGTGGTCGCCGTGATCGGGCTCGCGTTGATCCGTGCGCGCCGGGCTCCTCTATCCAGAAAGGTCATCGCGGCCCTCTCGGTCCTGATCGCCGGCATGCTGGTCGTTGCCGGGGCTCTCGCGTTTTTCGGGACCCCCTCCGCTGCGCGCGCACCTGAGTACCGGGTCGTGGACATCGACGGGAACGCGCTCAACTCGACCGACCTTCGCGGCGATGTCGTCCTGATCGAGTTCTCGGGAACGTGGTGCGAGCCATGCCGGATCGTGGAGAACGCGTTCAAGGAGATCTTCCCCTCGTATTCGGACCGCGTGGTGTTCCTGAGCGTGTTCATCCCCCCGCTGAACAACCAGTCGGCCTTGGAGCTCCACCGCCAGGACCGAGACATCCCCCTCGGATGGCATCTCGCGCCGGATTCCGATGCGATGCAGACGAAGTTCGGCGTCGCCACGCTACCGCGGCTCTTCGTGGTCGACCGCAACGGGTTCGTCACCCTGAATTGGGGGCCCACCGCCATCTTCTCGGAGGAGACGGTGAAGGGGGTCGTGATGCCCGCGCTGGACGGTAGCCTCGCAGGGACGGCGAGCGCGGTCTCCGTCTCGAGTCTAGGGGTTCCCGCCCTGATGGTCCTCGCCGCCCTGCTTTCGTTCTTCTCCCCCTGCAGCTTCCCCGTCCTTCCGGCCTTCATGGCATACTACCTGAACCTCGACGCCAAGGGGACGAAGGCGGGGCCGAAGGTCGCCGCAGGACGCGGGTTCCTCGCGTCCCTCGGCATGGTCGCAGTGTACGGGATCATCGCGCTCGTCGTCCTCACCGCCGGATTGGCTGCGCGCAACCTGCAGTACATCTCCCCCGCGATCGGCGTGGTCCTGATTGTCGCAGCGATCCTGTCGCTTCTCCCGTTCCAATACCACTATCTGACGCGACCGTTCATCGCCCTCAAGCAGAGGATCGCCGCGAGACTCGGTGGGCGATGGACCCCGGGCATGGGCTCCAAACTCTTCGCGTTCGGCGCAGGATATGCGGCGGCGGGGTTCGCGTGCGTCGCTCCCCCGCTGATCGGGGCGATGAGCGCGGCCTCGACCGTGGGGCGCCCGGAGGAGGCGGTACTCGGGATCGTGCTATACGCCTTGATCGTGATTGGGCTGATGATGGCCGTGACGGTCGCCCTGACCGTGGCGGGGGACCGCGCGATCCGGAAAGTCCGCGTGTGGTCAGGCGTGATGAAGTACGTGAGCGCCACCGCGCTGCTCATCGCAGGGATCTACCTTCTCTACTTGTTCTACGTTTCCAGCGTCGGGTGAGCTTCCGCGGCGGGACCTCCGCCCGAGAACGCCTGGATCAGTTCCACGCGGTTCCCTGTGCGGTCGGTCGCGGATTCCTATCGAGGAACACCTCCTCATTGATCGCGACGTTGAACAGGGAGTCGTCGCTCGCGAGCGCCCGCTGGATCTCCGGGTACCGCACCGCCAGCCGGTCGAGCAGGGCACCGACCGTCGGCGTCTCCTCCGTGACCGTGATCGCGTCCTCGACGGAGACGAGCGCCTGCGGGACATGGACGGTGACGTTGTGCTCAAACGCAATGAGGTTGAGCTTCTCCCGCCACTCGCGCGCCGGCACCCCCTGCGTGACGGTGCCCAGCAAAGGGCCGGATGATGTAGGCTCCGGCCTTTGTGACGGATGGGGCGCGGGCAGGGGGATTGGGGGTCAGCGGGAAGAAGCGTCCATCATGCCCATTGACATCTGGTCGTGCATCGCCTGGCACGTCTCGGCGGTCATGCCCATGGACGCGCACTCTTGGTGGGTTCCTTCACGCATCTCCTGAGCACAGGCGGCGTGATTCCGCCCGCACTCCGGATTCTCTGCGGCGCATTGGGCCATGTGGTTTCCGTTCATCATGCCGCCCATGCCCCCATTCGAGACGGAGTAGAGGCCGACGGCTCCACCGGTACCCAGCAGCGTGATCATCAGCCATCCAAGCGCGCTCCCTGCAGGCACGTAGTTCACCGAGAGGACGTATTCCTTGGAGCTATGCGCGGGATTCGGTTGACATTCGAGAGACGCGCCGTTGGTGTTCTTCCGAACGTTCCGCGCGGGGCGCGGCTCCCCTTACAGTTGGTAATGGAATACCGCGTATAGAACCACGTCAATGGCTCTTCTGGTGTCTGGATGAACGGCGCGAGCGGACTGCTCTTGGTCGGTCTGCTGGCCGCGAGCGCCGTCGGCGCGATCGCGATTGCCGGGAACGCCGCAGTCGACATCCAGGCTCCTCCCGGAGATTGCGCCCGCATGCATGCATCGAATGCGCAGGGGCACGCCCAGTGTTCGGGCGAGGTCCGATACGGGTCTCATGCGAGCTGCGATCCGACGGGCATGCCCGCCACGCAGTGCGACCGGATGGCGTCCTACATGGGCGGCAGGGCAATGACGAGCTTCTGCCACTGAGTACGGAGGGGACATTCTTGGTGGAATCCCGATGACGGTAGCGCACTCGGAGCATGCCCGCCCCCTTGCGGGCGAGGATCGTCTCGCTCGCGGGAAGGGGGTTTCTTGGCGTGTCTGGTACGTGGCCGTGCTCGCCGGGGTGACCGTCTCTCTCTTCTTATTCGTGCCCGCCGGCGGAAATTTTGCCCTGCTCGTCCTGTTCGGCGGCCTAATGGCGCTTCACCACCTCCCGGGCGGGGGGCACCATCACGGCCAGGCGGGCAGAACTGAGCGATCGGCTCCCGCCCGATCTCGAAACGAAGGCGAGGATGCACCCCACGCCAAACAGGGAGGGGCGATGGTCTCGGGAAACAACCGCCGGCAGAAAAGGGGAGGCGGTCATTCCGGCCACTGCCATTAATCCCTCAGGTATCAAGCGCACCAAGCCTACGCGTCGGGCGGTTTCGGGGGCTTCGCAGTTGCTGCGTCTTTTCTTTGGCCATGGTCGCCCGGATTCTCTACAAGGTCGCCGCCTAAGACCGCTGGAACGACGAAGGACTACGGCTCATTCCTCGGTTGCCATTCGTTAGGAAATGACCCCGTCAGGATTTCACTCTGCAAACGGCAAACCGAATCAGCCCGGCGCACATGCGTGATCGCACGGCGTAGGCCAACGTCGCGCGCGACGGGCCTGAGGCCGAAGGGAGAGCGAACGATGACGAGAACGGCGACGATCGGGGTACGGGGCATGACCTGCGCCTCGTGCGTTCAGACGATTGAGATGGTTCTGCGCGACACGGAAGGGGTGTCGGAGGCGTCCGTGAACTTCGCCCTGGAGCGGGCGACGGTCACGTACGACCCCGGCAAGGTGGACATCTCGAGACTCGAGAAGGCGATTCGCGACGCGGGATACGAGCCCGTGCGGCACGAGATTGCCCTGAAGGTCCTGGGGATGGCGTCCCCCCACTGCGCGGGGCTCGTGGAGAAGGCGCTGCTCGACACGCCTGGCGTGATGATGGTGGACGTGAACTTCAGTCTGGAGACGGTCAAGGTTGCGTACGATCCTGCCACGGTGACCCTCGCGGACCTGAAGAAGGCAATCTCGGACGCGGGCTACAGGCCTCTCGACCTCGAGGGCGAATCCGTCGAGGATCGGGAGAAGAGGGCCCGCCGGGAGGAAATCCGGAAGCAGGCAATTTTCGTCGCCATGTCTTGGGTTCTCTCCGTTCCCATCATGCTCGGAACGTTCCGGGAGTACTTCTCGATCAGCTCCTTCACTCCGGAATGGCTCGCGAGCCCCTACGCGCTGTGGGCGTTGACCACGCCCCTCATGGTCGGTCCCGGGGCGCAATTCTTCATCGGGACATATCGGGGGCTCAAGCACGGGTACACGGACATGAACCTCCTCATTGCGACGGGGACTGGGGCGGCGTATATCCTTGGGGTCGTGAACACGCTCTTCCCGACGGCGGGCTTCGGAGGCCCCGAGGTCGCGTTCTTCGAGACCGCCGCCCTGCTCATTGCGTTCCTCGTCACGGGCCGGTACCTCGAAGCGCTCACGAAGGGCCGGACCTCGGAAGCGATCCGCAAGCTCATGGGGCTGAAGGCCAAGACCGCGCGGATCGTCCGCGGTGGCAAGGAGATCGACGTTCCCGTGGAGGATGTCGTCGTCGGCGACCTCGTCGTCGTGCGGCCCGGGGAGAAGATCCCCGTCGATGGCGTCGTGCGAGAGGGTTACTCCGCCGTCGACGAGTCGATGATCACGGGCGAGTCGATCCCCGTGGAGAAGAAGACCGGTGATCCGATGATTGGGGCGACGATGAACAAGACGGGGGTGCTCCGGTTCGAGGCGACAAAGGTCGGTAAGGAGACCGCCCTCGCCCAGATTGTGAAACTGATCGAGGACGCCCAGGCGGCGAAGCCGAAGATCCAACGGCTCGCGGACAAGGTCGCGGGCCGCTTCATCCTCGCGGTCCACGTCCTCGCCCTGTTCACGTTCCTCTTCTGGTTCTTCGTCGGTTACGGGGCCTACTTCCGCGGCGGTACGTTCCTCCTCTCGTCGACGAGCCTGTTGAGCATCTCCCCCGGCGTCTTCTCGCTCCTCCTCGCGATCACGGTCCTGATCATCTCGTGCCCGTGCGCCGTAGGCCTGGCCACGCCGAGCGCGATCATGGCCGGCACGGGGAAGGGCGCGGAGTTCGGCGTCTTGATCAAGGGCGGGGACGCCCTCGAGCGGGCCAACAAGGTCGACACGATCATCCTGGACAAGACGGGCACGCTCACAAAGGGCGAACCTTCCCTGACGGACGTACACGCAGAGGCGCCGCACCGCCCGGAAGAGGTCCTCCGGCTGGCCGCGATGGCCGAGCGAGGCTCCGAGCATCCGCTCGGGGAGGCGATCGTCCAGGGCGCGGAGGCCCGCGGCATCGCCCTCGCGGACGCGGAGCGCTTCCAGGCTATCCCCGGGCACGGCATCACCGCGGAGTTTCAGGGCCGGGTAATCCTCCTCGGCAACCGGAAGCTCATGCGGGACCGCCAAGTCACGGGGGTCGAGGGGCTCATCTCGAAGCTCGAGGAGTTTGAAGGCGACGGGAAGACCGCCATGGTTGTCGCAGTCGACGGCGAGGCAATCGGGGTCGTCGCGGTCGCAGACACGCTCAAGGAAAACTCGGCCGAGGCAATCGCAAGGCTCCGGAAGATGGGGCTCGAAGTCGCCATGCTCACCGGCGACAACCGGCGGACCGCGGAAGCAATCGCGCGCCGGATCGGGATTACGCGGGTCCTCGCGGAGGTCCTCCCCGACGACAAGGCGAGCGAGGTCAAGCGCCTCCAGCAGGCGGGCCGGGTCGTGGCGATGGTCGGGGACGGGATCAACGACGCCCCTGCCCTGACCCAGGCGGACGTCGGAATCGCGATCGGAAGCGGCACGGACATCGCCAAGGAGGCTGGCCACATCGTCCTCATCAAGGGGGACCTGCGGGACATCGTGACCGCGCTGGAGCTCAGCAAGAAGACGATCCGCAAGATCAAGCAGAACCTCTTCTGGGCGTTCGCGTACAACGCGGCGGGTGTCCCGATCGCCGCGGGGAGCCTGTACGCCCTGTCCCCCGTCCTCGTCAGCCCCGAGCTCGCGGCACTCTTCATGGCGACGAGTTCCATCTCGGTGACGCTGAACACGCTGCTTCTGAAGCGGTTTCGGCCCTCGATGCTAAAGAGGAGATTGCGGAGCGAGCGGGCATTACGCGTGGTCCCGCTCAGGATCCCGGCCGCTGCCGCCAGCGGCAACCCGGGAGGTGAACGGCCGTGACGACGCGCAAGATGTCGGGCCGGAAGCGCAGGTCGCTCGTCGCGGCAGCCTATCTCGCGATCTCGACGGCGGCGAGCCTCCTGTTCTACGTCGCCGCGCGCGCGACGGGTTCGGCAGCCACGGACACGCTCCTCGGCGTCGTGTGGGTGTTCGCCCTGAGCGCGATTGTGTCCGCCTCAATCCTGCCCCCCGTTCTCGAGAGATGGCACGCACGCCGCAGACGCGCGGAGGCGTAGGCGATGCACTCCTGGGGCGCCAGCGGAACCCAGCGCGATCGGGACCCCATCATTACCCTAGGGTGTCTCCTGGCGGTGGCGATTGCTTTTTTCGTCCTTTGGAGGCTCGGGGTGCCCCTCCCCCTCCTCATCTCGGGCCTCCTCCTTTCTTGCCTCCTCGCGTGCCTGCTGTTCGCCCTCGTCGCGGTTCGAAGTAACCGTAATGCTCAAAGGTACCTGGAGGTCCTTCGCGAGCAACAAGCGCGCGGGAGACTAGAGTGAATTGAGGGAGTCCCATGGGCGAATCGCGATGCATCTACTGCGGCATGGTGATTGAGGGCCGGCCCCAGTCCGGCAAGTTCGACGGGGAGCGGTTGGAGTTCTGCAGCGCCCACTGCCTAAACCTCTTTCGCAACTTGGGGCCGCGAGGGCGACTGAAGTCGCGGATTCAGTCGGAACGTTCCGCGATTCTGGGCGAGTTGGAGTCCCAGCGTGGAACGAGGGCCCTCACCCTGATCCATCGCCGAGAGCCGTGGGCGGTCGAAGAGGGCGGCCATATTACCATCGAAGATTCGGAGGCGTTGCTTGCACAGATTCGAAGAACCCCCGCCGACCGACCGATCGACCTGATCATCCACACTCCAGGCGGCGTCGCCTTGGCGGCGGAGATGATCGCAAAGGCGGTCAAGAAGCACCCCGCCCCTGTGACGGCGATCGTGCCGTTCTATGCGATGTCCGGCGGCAGCCTGATTGTTCTTGCGGCAGACGAGATCCTAATGGAGAAAGAGAGCATCCTCGGGCCCGTGGACCCGCAGGTCGGCGGCTTCCCCGCCCGATCCCTGATCACATTGCCCGCGCGGAAACCGATTGCGGCAATCTCGGACGAGATGGTCGTCCTGTCCGAAATGGCGCAGCGCAGCGTCGACCAAGTGAAGGAATTCGTGAAATGGCTTCTCGAGGACAAGCTCCCACCGAAGGACCGCGACGCCGTGGCGATCTTCCTCACAGGCGGCTACATCTCCCACGACACGCCCATCGTCCTCGACGTCGTCCGGGAGTACGGCCTCCCGGCCAAGGAGGGGATCCCCGCCGCAGTGTACGAGCTTTTCCGGACTTTCGAGTTCGGGGAATGCGCCCGCCCGCAGTGCGCAACATTACTAGGTGCCGGGAGGTTCCTCGCTCTCCCCGTCCGGCTGCGGGACCCATCGCTCTGAGCCCCCTCATCTTCCACATGTAAACCGAACCCGAGTTGTATCCCGGCGTGATTCGCCCTGTGACCCATGTATCGGAACTCCCTCCGGTTCGGATTGCGCGTTGAGGACCGGATTACGATGACGGACAAACGCGCGGAACCCAGGACGTCCGCGAGCCGCTTGCTGTGGAGGACGCTCACGGTCGTGGTGGTCCTCGCGACCGTCGTTGCGGGGATCGTATGGGGCTTCCTTGCGTTGCGCGCCCCCTCAGAAACGTCGGGCGCTGACCAGACCCGCAGTGATGGCGGTTCAAACGGCGTGACGTTCGCCGCAACCCTCGAGGCGATAGAGCCGAGACTGACGTTCACCGTCGAACTGGATACGCACACGGTGAACCTCGCAGCCTACGATTTGTCCAACATCGTGCTGGAAGACACCGATGGAACCTCCTTCGACGCGACCGAGGTGACCGTGCTCCAGCGGACGGCGCATCATTTGGAGGCGGTCCTCGTCTTTCCATCCACGGGCTCGAGGTCCGTGACGTTGATCGCCAGGGATCTCGCGAGTGTCCCAGAACGAAGGCTGGTGTTTGACCTATGAGCAGGATTCTGGGACGCCCTCTCTTGATTGGCGTTCTCGCGGGTGGCGGGCTACTGGCTGTCTACATGACCGTTGTTACGGTGGGTCAGGGTTTCGACGGCGCGCTCGCCCAACTCCGGAACGATGCGCCGCTCCTCCTTCCGATCTTTCCGTTGTTCGGCACGCAAGTTGGCTTGCTTGCGCACTTGAAGGCGCGCGTCGCTCAACCGATGGCCGCAATCAGCGCCGCCACAGGGGCCAGCGGCGGCGTCTCGGGGACCGCGGTGGTCGCATGCTGCGCCCACCTAATCCCGACCTTCCTCCCAGCCGTCGGCGCTTCCGCCTTTGCGACCGCGCTCGCGGCAGTGCGCACGCCCCTTCTCCTTGCAGCAATCCTCGCGAACCTCATTGGCGTGTCCTTGGTGGTGCGGGCCCTCGTCCGATGGCGGGGACAGATCGCGTCAGTCGAGAGCCCAGGCCCCGAGGTCGGCACATGAGATTCTGGTCTGTTGGGCCGCCGGTGAACCCCGGCGGAAGGAACCGAGGACAAGGAACATTTCGATGGCGCTGCGGACGGACGTCGAGCCGTCAAGAGAGAACTCCGGGGGCTCCCCGAAGATGAGACCGGTGCGAGTCCGTCATTGGCGTGAAGCCTCCGTCGCCGCCTTCCACCTGGAAAGTCCGCGCCCCCTCCGCTTTCCAAACGGAGACAGACAGGCCAAAAAGGGCGGTCCCCGATGTCGAAACGATGTTTTGGAAGCGGCGGACGGTGGCCGTGCGGGTCGACCGGGATGTACTCCAGGCGCTGGGCGGTGGACGGCGCGAGAACCCCGACTCCGAGGAGGTCTCGGAATTCCTGCGACTCCACAAGGACTGCGAACCCCTCGTCCGAGGTCTCCGGAGGAGTTTGGAAGCCGCAAACCAAGAGCTGGCCGCATCGAAGTCGCGATTCGAGGAGCTCGAGACGAAGCACAGGTCGCTCCTGCATGACCACATGGAACTGCTGGCAGAGCGCAGACGGCTCGAGGAGCGGATTCAGGCGCTTCATCGCCGACGGGCAGACCTCAAGGCGAACGACGTCCGGAATCGGACCCGCATCCCCGCACAAGGCGGGACAGGGCGGGTTGCCGATGCCCCGTGACGGCGCCCTCGGACCCAGCGGAGGCGTCCCCCATGGCGCCGCCCGGGCAGTGATCGGGAAGCGAAATAAGGCGTGTGTCGCGTTTCCGACTCATGACCGACGTTCCGATTGTGCAGTTCAGCGAACGGGCAGTGAAAAAGATTCGGGCCCTAGTGCCGTCTGGGGAGGGTGCACCGCGAATTCCACTCTCCGCCGAGCGATCCCACTGCATGGGCGGTAGGGGCCACTCGCACGAACTGGCCGTGGCGGAGAAAGAGTCCGACGACGACGTCGTGGTAGAGTCAAGCGGTTTGACGTTCGTCATCAACCCGCCAAGTGCCCGAATATTGGCGGGAGCTCATGCGGACCACGTGGAGACCTTGAAGGAATCCGGGTTCAAAGTGAGCAATCCGAACGCGACCGGAAAGTGTCCGTGCGGGCATCACGACCTCTTCGACTGAGTTCCATGGTCGCGCTTCGCGCCAGCCTTCAGCTTTTCGTATTTCTCTGTGTAGAGCTTCTCGCACGACACGCAGCAAAGGTAGTGGTCCCGTCCGTCCATCTTCAGCTTAATCGGCTCGCCTTCGATGACCCGGCGGCACTGGAAGCAAATTAGGGTCGTCGAGAGGCGGTCCGTTATCATTGCACGGGGGGCGTCCTTGAGGCGCCTGGTAGTAATGTGATGCTCGTAGTCCAAGACGCCCCCGATCCCCTCGACCTTCGCGAGGAATCCGTCGACTTGCTCTTGGCGGGGGAGGACTGCCTCTGCGATGACCTTCGCGCCCCGGACTCGGGCGGCCCAGCGTACTTCGGGGAAGGCGGCCACGGTCTCTCCGACTGGGTCCGCCTTGGGAGGTTCGCAACGAACGACGAGCAAGAGCGAAGTCTGGCCGAGCCGCTCTGGCTCAATCGACGCGTGGTATCCAGAAAGGATTCCCAGTTGCTCGAGGGTCGCCACCCGCGCGCTGATCGTCGGCACGCTGACGCCGACCCGGTGCGCTAGGTCACGAAACGACCGGCGGGAGTCTTCCTGAAGGGCCCGGAGGATTTCAACGTCCGTCCGGTCGAGTTCCATGGAGAGGGGAGCCGACGCCGTTTCGTATAAAGGTTGCCGTAGGACTTGACAATCGGATGACTGCGCCGACCGGAACCTTCCGAACGAAAGTCGGAACGCAATTGCCGAAGGTCGGCGTTGCCGTTCTCGATGCCCGAGTGCGCGCGTTGTGGGAAGCGCCTCGTCCGGGCGCCGATTCGAGAGGAATGGGGAGGCCTCGTGCGTGCCTACTGCTCCCTCGAATGCCTTCGCCGGGACCTGAGCGTCCCCGTCGGCTTGCCGCTAGGGAGACGTGAGGTCGTCGACCATGGGATTAGTCGCGCCAGGGAAACTGGATGAGTCGGGGTTTGCGATCGGAGGAGACCGGAATGACGATGCGATTTCCCGGAAATGAACAGCTCCGCCCAACCGTGCTGATCGAGTTCGAGCACGTTTCCAAGAGCTATGGAGGGGACGCCGCAAAGGTTCATGCGCTGAGGGACGTGAGCCTCAACATTCCGGCAGGGTCGCTCACCGTCGTTCTCGGGCCGAGCGGATCGGGGAAGACGACGTTGCTAAACCTGTTGGGTGGAATCGACCGGGCTACATCCGGCCGAATCCGGCTCGATGGCACGGACATCACCCTCTTGGGCGAGCGAGATCTCGGGACCTATCGCCGGGAGAAAGTGGGCTTCGTGTTCCAGTTTTTCAACCTCATCCCGAGCCTGACGGCCCGGGAGAACGTTGCTCTTGCGGCGGAACTCGTGGCGAACTCAGCGCCTGTCGAGGAGGTGCTTCGGCAGGTAGGCCTTGACGACCGCTTGGACCACTTCCCCGCGGAGTTGAGCGGCGGGGAACAGCAGCGCGTCGCGATTGCTCGCGCGCTCGTGAAGAACCCACCCCTACTCCTGTGCGACGAGCCGACTGGGGAACTTGACTACGTCACGGGCGTCCGGGTCTTGGAAATCTTGGGGAACGCCGCCCATGGTGGCGGACGAGCCGTCATCGTCGTGACGCACAACGCGATCATCGGTCAGATGGCCGACCGCGTCGTCCGCCTTCGCAGTGGGCGGATCGACCGTGTCTTGGAGAACTCCAACCCGATCTCGCCACAGCTACTGATGTGGTAGCATATGTCGATGCTCCGTCGAAAGCTTCGCCGGGACCTTGCGCGCTCCCGGCGGCAGTTCGCCGCAGTCACGGTGATGGTGTTCCTGGGCATCGCGTTCTTCGTCGGCCTCCTCGGTTCCATGGACAACCTTCGGCTGTCCATCGACCGCCCCTATCGCGACCTCCGGTTTGCAGACTTCACCGTCGAATTCGAGTGGGCGCCGCGGAACATTGTCGAGAATGTGGACGTGGTTCCCGGCGTCGACCGCGTCACGGGCCGCGTGAACGTGGAACTGCCAATCTCTTTCCCGGGAAGGACGACGGAGGTCATCATTGGTCGAATCCTCTCGTTCCCGGCCCCAGACCGACCCGCGGTCAACGACATCCTCATCACAGAGGGACAGTACCTCACTCGCAGCGCGGGGGACGAGGTCGTCGTTGAGAAGAACTTCGCGGCACACCACGGCCTGCAAGTGGGCGACCAGGTCGAAGTGAAGACACCCGTCGGACCTTGGATCGGGCGCGTCGTTGGCCTCGCCATCAGTCCGGAGTACTTGTGGCCGGCGCGTAGTCTTCCGGAGCACATGCCCGACGTGTTGAGGCGGTGGGGCGTCCTGTTCCTCGCGAACGGCAGCGTCGAGTCCTTACTCGGAGTTCGCGACGTAGTCAATGAGGTCGCCGTCACCGTCCTCCCGGAGGCCGACCCCTCGGAGGTAACGCGGGCCGTCTCCGCGGTCTTGGAGCCATACCGCCTGAATGCCGTCGTCCCTCGCGCAGAGCAACCGAGCCAGGCATTCCTGGACAGTCTTGTCGGGGCCCTCGACACCCTCTCCGTCATCTTCCCGCTGTTCTTCCTCGTGATAGTTGCGCTGAGCACGTACATGCTGCTCACCCGACTTGTTCACTCGCAGCGTCAACAGATTGGCGTAGTGCTCGCCCTGGGGTTCTCGCGCCGCCGCGTACTCGCGCACTACTTGGGCTTCTCGCTCGTCATCGGCCTTATCGGATCCCTCCTCGGAATCGTGGGCGGATACCTGCTCGCCGGACCGGTGACAGACCTCTTCGCGTCGCGCGTGAGCCTGCCTCTCGTGTACAAGGTCCCGCACTGGGACACGATGGTTCTCGGTGTCGCCTTGAGCGTTGTGTTCACCTCCGCCGCTGGCATCCTGCCCGCATATCGGGCCTCGTGGCAGCGTCCGGCCGAGACGATGCGGGGAGAGGTCCCGGCAAAGGGAACCTTGAGATTCCGGCATCGCAACGGAAGCGTGACGGGCCACGTGTCGTCGAAGCTCCCCTACCGAAACTTGAGGCGAAATCCCGTGCGGACGGTGTTCACCATTCTGGCCCTCGCTCTCGCGGGAAGCGTGGTCCTCGTGCCCCTCGGCTTCTTGGACACGATGGATTCGGCGACGCAGGACGTGCTGAGGTCTGCGAACTACGACCTCAGCGCACAAATGTACCGGCCGGTGCCGGAGAACGTGACGGGGGGCGTGGGGGTCTGGCCTGGCGTCGAGGGGGTGGAGCCTTACATTTTCTCGCCCACCCTGCTCCTTGGAGGTGGCGCAAGCTACAACATGGTTCTCTACGGCCTCCGGGAGGACTCCGAGTACTATCGACTGTTCTCAAGACCCGGCGGGGAGCGCGTGTACCCGGCCGACGACGGCATTCTCCTGGCCTCCATCTTCGAAAAGCGGGGGTTGCGAATCGGCGACGCCGTGAAGGCCGGCCCGCTTGAGACCAGGGTTTCAGGATTCGTCACGGACTATTCCACGAACGGCTACTTGCCGCTCCCTGTGGTCCAGCAAGCCATGGGGGTGCTGGGCCTTGTGAACGGGCTGTTCCTGCGCCTCCAGACCCCTTCCGCGGAGGACGACGTGAAGGCAGGCCTCTACGCGCAGCTCCCCGTGTGGTCCGTTGCGGGCGTGGCGAAGACCCTCCAAGACTGGAACGACATGCTCCGTCTCTACTACGGGTTCATCGGCGTAATTGTCGCCTTCGGCGTCGTTCTGGCGGGCGCGATCGTGTTCAACACGGTGACGATCAACGTCCTCGAGCGGGACCGCGAAATCGCAACAATGCGCACACTTGGCGTTCGCGGATTCACGATCGCCCGGGTCATCACTGTCGAGAACGTGCTAGTCCTAGCCGCCAGCGTCGTCCTGGGCTCGATTGTTGGATTCCTACTGACGGGTTACCTCGTCACCCTCTTCGGGGGTGACATCTTCGTCCTCGACGTGAAGATTGCTCCCTTGACGTTCGCGGTAAGCGCCGGCCTTCTACTGGGGGCGCTCCTAGCCTCAGAGGTGCCTAGCCTCCGGCATGTCCAGAGGCTGGACCTCGCGAGGGCGACGAAGGAGCGCGTGGGGTAGCCCTATTCGTAGATCAGACCCTCATGCAAACAATGCCGCGCGCGTCCGGAAGCGGCGCGGGTTTGGTTCCATCGTCCTTTCAGGCACTCCCCCTCGCGGCGGTCGATGAAGGACAAAGGCAAAAGAGGAAGGCCCGCCAGACGCAAGCAATCGAGGAGAGGGCTTGCGCCTGCGGGGGCGCAGAGGGGAAGGGGCCTCGGAAACGTCGAGGCGAACCTGCCCGATAGCTTAAGTGGAGCCTCCCAATGCCTGGCCCGTGGATGTCTTCGCCGCCATAGAAAAGGAGTACGCGCGCGACTTGGAGCTCCCGCCCAAGAAAGTGCGCGGATGGGTGCACGAGGTCGAGATTCCGGCGCGCGCGGGCGACATGATCCACTACGATTCCGAGCACGAGGGGCCGGGTGGCCGCGTGGAGTTCAACGTCCACTCCCACAAGGGAAAAGAGACGACGTACCACACGAAGAGCTCCAACTCTTCCATCGCCGGTGCGTTCGAGGTCCCGTGGGAGGGGAAGTTCTACATGATGTGGGAGAACGCGAGCGACGCCCCGGTGCGCGTCCGGATCCACGCGACTCGGCACGAGGTCCACACTGGCCCTGTCGCCGAATACGAGGGACACCACCACACGTGAGGGTCGCGGGCGCAGCCCGAAAGCCGGACTTCGATTAGCCGCCAGAAAACGCTTGGATCAGCTCGAGGCGGTCCCCGTCACGGACCGGGAGGTCCCGGATGCCCTCGAGGAACATCTCCTCGTTGATCGCGACGTTCACGAGGGAGTCCTCTGACGCCATCGCGCGCGCGAGCTGCGGGTACATCACCGCCAAACGGTCGAGGAGATGACCGACCGTCGGCACCTCCTCGGTCACCGTGATTGCGCCATCGGAGAGTTCCGCTAACGCGCGGGGAAGGTGCACGGTGACGTTGTACCCGAACACGATGCGGTTGAGCTGCTCCCGCCACGCCAGCGTCGGGACGCCCTCCGCATTTAGGCGGCACAGGCGGTAGAACCGCTCGAGCAGGTTCGCGTACTCGTCTCGGTCGAGCTTCTCCCCCTCGTACGGCCCGCCCCGGATCGGCTCGTCGTACCACCGGTCCGGGCACCAGTCATCCTTGGCGCGCATCCCCAGCGTGTGGTTGATCATCCGCTCGATTCCCCGGATGTTCGCGCCGACGGCCGCCAGATGTTCCGTGGAGTACTCGACCCCGGTCGCGTTCCGGATCTGATCCACGAACTCCTCGTATCCGGGCAGGTTCGGGGAGTTGAACAGTTTCGTCGTGAACCGGCACATCCCGACGGAGTCCCCGACCGCGTAGATGTCCTCGCACGCCTTCACCGCGCGCTCCTTGCCCTCGTACGAGGTCGGCTTCCCGCTCACGGGCCCCCCGTACAGGCGGGCCTTGTACTCGGGGTCGTCGTTCACCCGCGCGTTGATCTCCAGCGTGACGCGGTTCCGCAGGTGGTCGAAGCCGCGGGTCGCCACCGCCAACCCGAGTGCGAACGCCTTCAGGATCCGCGCGTCGTGCGGGTCCGACTGCATCAGGCGCTTCACGGTCATCCGGTACTTCAGCGCCTCCGGCGCGTAGTGACCCGCGTCGACCGCGCCGCTCCCGGACGCGATCACGGTGCCGAAGCCTTGGTTCTTGGCGGTGAGGAAGAGGAGCTCCGCGATCGCCCGGAGGTTGCCCCACGTGAGGTCGAGCCCCCCCGTGTCCTTGCGCGCGAGGATGCCCCGCTGGTACAGCTCCATCGCCCACGCGATGCACCCGCCGGTGCCTGCGGTGTCCAGACCGAGGTCGTTGCAGATGTTGTTGAGGTAGATCACGTGCTGCGGCTTCGTGACGCCGAGGTTCGGCCCGAACTTGCCCACGGTCACGTATTCCGGGCCGTCGCCGCGCAGGTAGCGCAGGCCGTCGTACCCGAGGGCCGTGACGTGCTCCACGAGCGCCGCCAGGTCCGGGTCCGACGGGTACACGGACGTGATGTCGTTCATCGGGCGGCAGTTCACCGGGCACCGGAAGCACCCCGTCATCGACGGCCGGAACGCGTCGAAGTTCTCGGAATCGAGGTCCGGGACCCACACCGTCTCCTGGTGGTTCTTCGTCCCCATCGCCCAGAGCTGGCGGGAGGGCTTGTACAGGAACGGGGTCCCCCGCTCGTGCAGGATCTTGCCAACGCCCGTGCCCATGAACTGGACCGCGATCTCGCGGTTCCGCTTCGGGACGAGCTCGGGGGCCGCGTACTCCGGCCTCGCGATCCCCTGGATCACGATGCACTTCAGGTTCAGGGACCCCATCTTCGCACCCGTGCCCCCGCGCGCGTGCAGCGACTTCGGGCCCGTCATCACGCCGGACGTGCGCACGCCGTTCTCCCCGGAGCGGCACACGTTGATCATCGCGAGGTCGCCCCCCCAGCGGCCTCCGAGGTCCTGAGCGATCCGCGCGCGCAAGTCCAGATTGTCCAGGCCCCAGTACGGCGCCGCGTCCCGGAACTCGAGCTCGCCACCCCGGACGTAGATCAGCGTCGGGTCGGCCGCCTTCCCGTGCATCACGAGGTGGTCGATCCCGTTCAGCTTGAGGAACGAGGCGAAGTAGTCCCCCGCGTTCGAGTCCATCAGGATCCGAGAGTCCGGCGACCACGACGTGAGGTTGCCGCGGGCGGCGCTCGGGATCACCCCCGTGCACATCCCCGAGCCGTAGATCAGCGGGATCTCCGGGCTCTCCGGGTCCAGGGTCGGGTCGAGGAGGTTCGCGAGGTAGAACATGTTCACCCCTCGGCCGCCGAGGAAGCAGTCCACGGCCCGTCGCGGCGCGTACGCGGAGCGGACGTCCCGCCGCCCGAGGTCGACGAACAGCGTCCGGCCTTGGGTCTTGAACTGCGGTTCGGATGCCAGACGCGGCAGGAACCGGTCGATCCGGTCCCGGATCATCCCCGCCGAAACGCGGGGACGGCTTAAGCCATTTCCGCGCCTACGCCTCGATCGACTTCAGCGTCTCGAAGAGCCTCTTCTCCCGTTCCCGCAGCTTTTCCTCCTTCTCCAAGAGGTCGAGCGCCTTCTGCTCCAGAATCTTGATCCGCATCTCCAGCTCCCGCTTCTCCGCCTGCCAGTCGCCCGGCGGCGGCGCCGCTTTGGCGGCCTCGACCTCGGCCCGCAACGCGTCGAGCTCCTCCCGCATCGTCGCGACCTTGGCGGTCTCCTCCTCGAGCGTGAGCTCCCGGCTCTGCACGGCCTGCGCGCGCGCGATCAGGTCGTGCGCGTACTTCTCGAGGAACTTGCGGTCTGCCTCGAGTCGGACGCGAAGCGCGTCCGTCTCCGGGTCCACCTCCGCGGGGTTCGCGCCCTCCGCGGGGTTCGCGCCCTCCGCGGGCTTCGAGGGGACCGCGAGCGCGTCCATTTCCCTCCGGAGCGCCACGCGCTCCCCCGCGAACGAAGCGACCATCTCCTCGTGCTGCACCCGCGCCGCCTCGAGCTGCGCCCGAAGGTCGGCGATCTTCGCCTCCACCTCCTTCCGGTACGCGTCCGCGAACGACCGAGATCTCTCCTGCTCCTCGCGGAACGCGGCCTCCCGCGAGGCGAGCTGCTCCTCCCGCTCCGTGATTGCCCGCGAGAGGGATTCCATGACCCCTTTGTCGGGGCCCGGGGTGGTCAGGGGCTCGTCCTCCGATGGCGGCGCCGACAGCTGGGTCTCCGTCGCCACGAGGGCGGCCTTCGCCCACGTCACCTCCTCCGGGCCGAGCGGACCCTTCGAGATGCACACGAGGCTCACCTTCTCCCCGTGGATCGGGGTGGCGCGCCACTCCCCGAGGAAGATCGTCTGCTGGTCTGCGATCCCGCCCGGGGGCAGTGCCGCCAGGAACTGGCTGTACTCCACGAGGCAGTTCTCGTCCACGAGGTACTCGCCGGCGTAGCCGCCGTGGGCATCGAGGATGAACACCTTCTGTAGGGTGGCCTTGACGGGCTTGTAGTGGGGGAGCGGCACGACCAAGTCTCCGCTAGGACCCACGGACTTCGTGCAGGCGAATATAATCTTGGTTCCGTGACTCCGCGCCGTGATAACCGCCCCGGGGAGGCCCACGGGGCCCCAGGCGGCTAGAGGATGATTCGCGCGTCCACGACCTTGCACCCCTTCCCCTTCTCAAAGACGAGGACGGGGTTCAGGTCGACCTCCTTGATCGCCTCGAAATCATGGGAGAGCTGGGAGAGCCGGAGGAGGGCGTCCCGCAGCGCGGCCACGTCCGAGGCCTTCTCTCCGCGGACACCTACGAGGAGCGGATAGGTCTTGATGGACTGAATCATCCGCGTCGCGTCCTCGTCCGTGATTGGCGCGAGCCCGAAGGCGACGTCCTTCAGGTATTCCACGTAGATGCCCCCGAGCCCGAACGCGAGGAGCGGACCGAACACCCTGTCCCGGGTCATGCCGAGGATGGTCTCCTTCCCCGCCTTCACGAACTCCTGGACGATCCAGGCGTCCACCGCCACGCCCGCCCTGGCGAGCCGTTTCATCATCTTCGCGAACTCGCCCCCCAGCTCCTTCGCGTCGCGGAGGTCCACCGCCACCGCATTGTGTTCCGTCTTGTGCACGAGCGCGGGACCGGTCGCCTTCAGCACCACGGGGAATCCGATCTCCTTCGCCGCGGCGTCTGCTTCGTCCGCGTCCTTCACGACTCGCGTCTTGGCGATGGGGAATCCGTATGCCGCGAGGAGGTCCAGGGACTCGACCTCCGTGAGCCGGTTCCGTCCCCCCGATCTGGCGGCATCGAGGATCGCGGCGGCCTTCGGCGAGTCCGCCATCAGGTCGGGGAATTCGCCGGCCTCCCGCGTCAGGTATCCATGATACCGGTACATCGCCGCCAGCGTGCGCGCCGTCGCCTCCGGGTACAGGTACGAGGGCACGTTGTGCTGCACGAGTTCCACGAACCCGGGCGACTCCTCGCTCCTCCCGAGGAACGTGCAGAGCAGCGGCTTGTCCGAGGTCTCCCCCGCCTGCCAGATCGCGCGGGCCACGTCGACCTCGTGCGCGACCACCGGCGGGACGTAGATCGCCACGACCGCGTCGACGTTCGGGTCTGCGAGGACGGCCTCGACGCCCTTGCGGTACTCCTCCGGCCCAGCCGAGGCGATCAGGTCCACGGGGTTCTGCAGCGACGCCTCGGGGGGCGCCCACCGCCGCATGGACGCGACGGTCTCCGGCGCGAGCAACGCCATCTCGAGGTCCAGCTCGATGAGCGCGTCCGTGCACATGATCGCGGGGCCGCCCGCGTCCGTGACAATCGCGACCCGTCGTCCCTTCGGCGGCGAGATCCGAGTGAACGCCATCGCGTAGTCGAACAGCTCGTCGATGCTGTAGGCGCGGATCACGCCCGTCTGCTGGAACACGGCCTCCGCGGCGACGTCCGAGCCGCCGAGCGAGCCCGTATGGGAGACTGTCGCCCGACCGCCCGCCTCCGTGCGCCCGGACTTGACCGCGATGATCGGCTTCTTCCGGGAGATCCGTCGCGCGAGCCGCGCGAAGTTCCGGGGGTTGCCGAAGTTCTCGATGTACATCAGGATCACGCGCGTGTCCGGGTCCTCCTCCCACGACATGAGGAGGTCGTTGCCGCTCACGTCCGTCTTGTTCCCCAGGGAGACGAACTTCGCGAACCCGAGGTTCAGGTTCTTCGCGTGGTCGAGAATCGCGACCCCGAGCGCGCCGGACTGAGACATGAACGAGATCGGCCCTCGGGGTGGCGGCGTGGGCGCAAACGTCGCGTCGAGTTGCACGTCCGGGTGCGTGTTGATCACGCCCATGCAGTTCGGGCCGACCATCGTCATCCCGTTCGACCGGACGATTTCCTTGAGACGTCGCTCGCGCTCCTCTCCCATGCCGCCAATCTCGCGAAACCCGGCGGTGATCACGACGAGGCCCCTCACCCTCTTCTTCGCGCACTGTTCCACCGCCACGAGCGCGGCGTCCGCGGGCACGCAGACGATTGCGAGGTCCACGGGCCCGGGGATGTCCAGCACGGTCGGATACGCCCGAATCGAGTGGACGGACTCGGCGTTCGGGTTCACCGGATAGATCGTCCCCTGGAACTCGTTCGCGATCAGGTTGTGGAGGATCGCGTACCCGACTTTGCCTTTCTGGCGGCTGGCCCCGATCACAGCCACACTCTTCGGGTTGAAGATCGGGTCGAGCCGGTCGCCCATGGAACGGAACGAAGACGGTGGCGGCGCATGAAGGTTCGCGTGTCGCGCGCGAGGCTCACGGGGTCTTGCCCTCGACGGAGGCGAGCCACCGCCGCACTTCCTCGATCGCCCCGGGGTCCTCGAGCGTCGTCACGTCCCCGATCTCCTGCCCGGACACGAGGGAGCAGATGACCCGGCGCATGATCTTCCCGCTCCGGGTCTTCGGCAGCTTGTCCGAGATGTACACGTCCTCTGGGCACGCGATCGCGCCGATCTCGTGCCGCACGTGATCCTTCAGTTCCGCCTTGAGGGATTCTGACGGCTCCTCGCCCCGCCTCAGCACGACGTACGCGACGCACACCTGCCCCTTCACGTCGTGCGGCCTCCCGACGACCGCGGCCTCGGCAACCTTCGGATGGCTCACGAGCGCGGACTCGACCTCCATCGTCCCGATCCGGTGCCCCGCGACGTTCAACACATCGTCGATGCGTCCCATCAGCCAGAAGTACCCGTCCTCATCCACGCGGGCACCGTCGCCCGTGAAGTACGCCCCGGGGATGCGGGACCAGTAGACCTCCGCATACCGCTCCGGGTCCTTGTACAAGGTCTGGAGCATCGCAGGCCACGGTTTCGTGAGGACGAGGTACCCGCCTTTGTTCAGGGGCACGGGGCGACCCGCCTCATCGACGACCGCCGCGGAGATCCCGGGGAACGGGCGCGTCGCGGATCCCGGCTTCGTCGTCGTGATGCCCGGGAGGGGGGTGATCAGGATCATCCCCGTCTCCGTCTGCCACCACGTGTCCACGATCGGGCAGCGCCCGCCGCCGATCACTCGATGGTACCACCGCCACGCCTCCGGGTTGATCGGTTCCCCGACGGTCCCGAGGAGGCGGAGGGAGGAGAGGTCGTGCTTCGCGGGCCATTCGTCTCCCGCCCGCATGAACGCGCGGATCGCGGTCGGCGCCGTGTACAGGATCGTGATTCCGTACCGCTCGACGAGGGACCACCACCGGTCCGGTCCCGGGTGGTCCGGCGCACCTTCGTACATGAATACCGTTGCGCCGTTCGCAAGCGGCCCGTACACGATGTACGAGTGACCCGTGACCCACCCGATGTCCGCGGTGCACCAGTACAGGTCCGTGTCCCGGAGGTCGAACACGAGTCTGGCGGTGGTCGTGACGCCCACGAGATAGCCGCCCGTCGCGTGCTGGATGCCTTTCGGCTGCCCCGTGGTCCCGGACGTGTACAGGAGGAAGAGCGGGTCGGTGGCCAGCACCGGCTCCGGCTTGCACCAGGGGTCTGCGTCCCGCATGGCCTCGTGCCACCACACGTCCCGGCCATCGCGCATCGGCACCTCCACGCCCGCCCGTCTCAGCACGACGACGTGTCGGACGATCGGGAGGTCGGCAATCCCTTCGTCAACCGTCTTCTTGAGCGGCACGAGGTTCCCCCGACGGTACCCGGCGTCCGCGGTGATCAGCACGGCGGAACCCGCGTCCTCCACCCGATCGTGGATCGCCCGCGCAGAGAAGCCGCCGAAGATCACGCTGTGGACGGCGCCGATCCGCGCACACGCGAGCATCGCGGCCGGGAGTTCGGGCACCATCGGCATATAGATCGTGACGCGGTCCCCCCGCCGCACGCCGAGCCCGCGGAGCACGTTCGCGAACCGGTTCACGTCCCGCCAGAGGGCGTCGTACGTAACGGTCCGCCGCTCGCCCGGTTCCCCCTCCCACACGATGGCGGCGCGGTGGCGGTTGGCGGTCTCGACGTGGCGGTCGAGGCAGTTCTCGGCGACGTTGATCCGCCCGCCCACGAACCAGCGTGCGAGCGGCGGGGTCCATTCCAGCACGCGGTCCCATTTCCTCGTCCACCGGAGGCGCGTCGCTTCTTCCGCCCAGAAGTCCTCGGGATTCTCCGCCGCGCGGCCGTAGATCGTCTCATCGTGCACGTGGGCCTCGCGGCGGAACCCGTCCGGCGGCGGGTACCGCTCCCGCTCCCTCAGGAGGTTGTCGATCGTCCCCCCGGAGACGACCATCCAAGGAGGATGGCCCGGCCGGTATTTATCGCCGACCCGGATCGCGCCGTGCCCTGTGCGATGACCGCCTAGTGAGGACCGGCCCTCGCCGAGGTCTTCTTCTCCTTGGCCTGGAGCTCCTCGTTCCGCTTCCGGAGCTTCTCTTCCCGCTGAAGCAGGTCCAGCGCCTTCTCCTGGAGGATCTTGATGCGCTTCTCGATGTCCTTCCGAGCCGCCTCGATGTCGAACGACGCCTCCTCCTCCTTCGCGGTCTTGGCATGGGAACGCTCGGCCTCCAGCTTCTTGCGGGACGCGCTGAGCTTGGCGGCCTCCTTCTCCAGGGCCGTCTCCCGGTCCCGGACGGCCTCCTCGTGCGCAATCAGATCGAGCGCCCACTTCTGCAGGAACTTCCGGTCCTTCTCAACCTGCTCCCAATCCACGCCACCCTTCGTGGATGCCTGCACAGCAGGCGACGGTGGCGCCTTCGGCGCTGTTTGCCGCGTTTCCAGGTCGGCGGCGAGGCGGTCCCGGTCCGCGGTCAGGGCTTTGACCGTCGCCCGCAGATCCTGGACCTGCCCCCGCAGCTCCCGATCGAGGGTGCGGACCTTCTCCTCTCGATACTCGACCTCGATGAGCCTCTTCCGCAGCGACTGCTGGCCCTCGGCGAGAATCCGCCTCTCGTCCTCCAGCTCCGCCAGGTTTGTCTCGATCCGGACCGAGGTCTCGGCCGGCGCGGGCTCGGATTCGGCCGCAGGTTCCATCGGCGGTCGTCCCTCCGCCCGGCGCTTGGCATCCTCGGCGGCAACGGCCGCCTCCCGCGTCACCAGCGCCACCGTGCGCGCCTCCGCCTCCGATGCAGCCCGCTCGAGCACCTCCTCGCGCCCCTCCAGATCCTTCGACCACGATTGGATCCGGACTCGCTCCCGCTCGAGGGACGACGCTTCGGAACGGAGGTGCTCCTCCAGCCTCTGGAGCTCGGCTGGATCCGGACCCTCGACCTGTGCATCGGCAATGGTGCCAGCGGGGGCGGCCGCAGCGTGCGGAACCATCGGCACGTCCTCGCTCCGATCCTGGACGGAAACCATGAGGAACTTCGCGTAGTGGACGTGGTCCGGAGTGATTCGACCTCGTGAGGCGAGGATGAGGCGGAGGTTGTTCGCGGGGACCGAGAGGACCCGGTATCCCGAAACCCTGGCCTCGGCCTCCGGTCCCCCGTGAGGGAGGCTTCCCGTGGCTTCGGCGAGCGTCAACGTGCATCGCGGATCGAGCACGAGCTCCTTGAGCGGAGTTCCCTGGGAGTCGAGCAGGAACGCCTTCGAGAGGCGGGCTCGGCGCGCGCGCACGAGACCAAGCAAGACGAGGGCGAGGGCGAGCCCCGACATGGCGATGCCGGCGATCTGTAACGGGTCTTGGAAGTACGCAGGTGGAGCTCCCCCGGCGGCCGCCAGCGCCATCGCGGGGAAGAGGGAACGTCCCTTCGATGTCGTGGGGCGTTCTTGCCGCCGTTCCGACCGCGGGAATAGCACCCGTTCACTCTCCGTTCCAGGGGTTCCTCTCGGTGAGTACCGGCTGTTGCGATGAGGATACTTAACCGGGACGACCTGGTTATCAGGCCCGATTTCACCCCTCGGGGTCTCGGAAGTGAGACTCAGCGGTGAGACCCATACAGGAACCCCTTTACTCGCCCGACGCGAAGTCTCTTGGTTAGAACACCGGGGCTCTCCTGCAATGGTACGGCGTAAGGGCCGGCGATACGGCCAGGCGGCGTTAGCTCTCGGGCTCGTCCTCCTCGCGTGTCTGCCCCTGCTGATGGCGGGGGCCGTGGCGCTCACGGTCGTCTTCCCCGCTCAGTCCGAGCAAGTGGTCCTGGGCATGACGACCGGGTTGAGCGGTGCCCAGTCCGACGATGGAATCCGGGAGCAGCTTTCCGAAACCGATACCGCCACGGATCCCTCCACAGGGCCGTCGAGTGAAACCTTGACGGCGGGTGCGATCATCGGCGGCGCGTTCCCCGCGGAGGTCGCGTCGGAGGACGGAGCGTTCCTACAGTATCGGGAAGTCCTGCCCCCGAGCACGGACCACTATCCGAGCTCCCAGACGACTACCACGGGCGCCGGGTGCGGGGGCGCGTTCCCCGCAAGCCTCCAGACCTCGGACGACGGCCCCTTGTGCCTGCGAGAGGCGGACACGGGTGGCGCGGGCGTCATCGCGTTCGATGTGGCCGGAACCGGGACCGGCACAGGGACGGCATTCAACATCGCCGGGCCGAACGTCGGAACGGGTTCGGATCGGGCCCTCGTCGTCGGGATCATCGAGGGCAACCAGAACGTCGCTCTGACCTCCGTCACTTGGGACTCGGGCGGTACGAATCAGGTGATGACTCGCATCGGGTGGGCCAATCGCGCCTCGGACGTCCGAGTCGAGATGTGGCGGCTCGTAAATCCGACCTCCGGCGCGAGGACGCTCCGTATCGTCTCTCCGAGTTCCGTCACGGTGACCGTCGGGATCGCGGCGTACACGGGCGTCGACCAAACGACTCCGAACGACGCTGCCGCACCGAACTCGGGCAACGGCGCCAATCCCACCGTGAGCGTGCCGTCGGCCAGCGGGGACCTCGTCCTGGATGCGATGGGATGGAAGGAGATCAGCTCCACCCCGACGGCCGGGGCGGGCCAGCTCTTGCGGTGGAATTCGCCGGACACGGGGGACGAGGAAGGTGCGGGATCGCAGGAGGCGGGGGCCGCGACCGTCACGATGTCATGGAGCATGTCCTCGGGGATTCAGGAGTGGGCCACCGTTGGCGCCTCGTTCAATCCGGGAAGCGCCGGTCCAAACCACCAGCTCTCCGCGCGTCACGACTGGAGCGGCATGCCTAGCGGTGCGGATGCGTACGACCTGTGCGTGGAGGCGTTCGTGGCCAATGCGGCGGGGGAGTCGGCCCTCGTGGAGGTCCTGACGCCGCCCGCGACGTGGAACACGCGGATCACCGTGTCCAAAACCGCTGACGACAACGCCGACCAGTGCTACACGCTCACGGCCCCGGAGTTCAACGCGGGAGCGCCCTCCGTTCGTTGGATTGGAGGGACGGAGTCCGGCGACGCGACGCAATCGGACGTGAACATCGACCACGAGCGGATTGTCCGCAGGTACACGAACTACCGGCTCGACTCGACCCACACGTGGTCGGGCGTTCCCGCGGGCAATTCGTACGTTCTCGGCGTGACCGGGTATCGAACGGACGAGGACATGAGCGTGCAGGTCCTGACGCCGCCGGCGACGTGGAACACGCGCCTCGCGGTGAACGCCGTCGTGAACACGCAGTTCACGTACACCCTTACCCCGGCGGAGTACGGTGGCGGGGCCCCCGAGGTCCGGTTCGTGGATGGCACAGGCGTTGACCCGACCGCGTCCGATCTATTCCTCGACTACGTCGCGATCACGACCGTCCGCCTCACATATTCCCTCGAGGTGCTCTACAACGTCACGGGGGTGACCGGCGGCTCGAGCCCGTTCCTCGTGGCGAAGGGCAACATCTCGGCCGGCGGGGAGAACTTCCACGTCCACGTGTGGAACTTCACGACTTCCGCCTGGAACGTCTTGATGTCCGCGCCCTTTACCGCGGCGAACGCGTACCACAACGCGTCCCTCGGAGCGGGCCACCTGTCCGGTGGGACCGTCCGGATTCGCTTCGTCGACGCCGCAGGGCAGGATGCGACCCAATGGGCGGTGAGCCTCGACCTCGTCGCCGTCGCGGTCGTGAACGGTCAGCCCGTTCTCGCGAATGATGGGGTCGTACCGCCCTCGGGGGATCTCTCGACGACCTTCACGTTCTCCGTCCGCTATTTCGACGCGGAGAACGATGCGCCCGCGTTCGTCGAGCTCACGCTGGACGGCACCCCGTACGGGATGTCGGAGAACAGCCCCGTGGACACGGACTACGTCGACGGGAAGGACTACTTCGTGGTCCGTACGATCGGTCTCCGGGGTACGTTCGACTACACGTTCTCGGCGGGGGCGGCCACCGGCGACCTCCTGGTGACCTCCACGCCCTTGCGCCAAGTCTCCGTACTGAATCGCCCGCCGACGATCGTGAACCCGATCGCACTCGACGGCACTCACGTGGCCCTTCCGTACGCCCGGGATTTCAACGGGAGCGACCTGGACGGGGACATCCCCGTGTGGTCCGTCCTGACAAACGCTTCGTGGCTCTCGATCGGCCCGGCGAACGGGACGGTCTGGGGACAGGCCCCCGGAGCTCCCTCCTCCTTCTTCGTGACCGTGACCCTCGACGACGGGTACGGCGGGTCCGACGAGGTGAACTACACGGTGTCCGTCGGGAACCTCGCGCCGATAATCACGAACCCCATCGCGACCGACGGGGTCCACGCGGGTCGGCCCTACGCGCGTGACTTCGATGGGACGGACCCCGACGGCGACCCGCTGACGTGGTCCATCGTCACAAACGCCTCATGGCTATCGATCGGGGGGACGAACGGCACGGTGTGGGGATTGGCGTCCCTGAGCGTGGGGACGTTCTCCGTGGATGTCCAGGCTGACGACGGGTTTGGCGGCGCCGATTGGAGCAACTACATCCTCACGGTCGGGAACCTCGGGCCCGCGATCACGAACGCGATCCCCACGATCACCGCCTTCCGGCGAACCCCCGTCGCGTACTCGTACACCGCCTTGGATCCCGACGCCGACACGCTCACGTGGTCCCTCCGGACGAACGCGTCGTTCCTCGCCGCCGGTCCGTCGAACGGGACCCTGTACGGGCTCACCGCGAACGTGCCCGCGTCGTACTGGGCGGAGACCACGGTCGTGGACGGTTTCGGCGGCGTGGACGTGACGAACGTCACGATCGTGGTCGTCAACCAGGCGCCGCAGGTCTCGGGGGTCTCACCCCGGTCCGCCTTCCACGGGCTCGCGTACTCGGGGAGCGCCACCGGAGTTGACCCGGACGACGACGCCCTCACGTGGTCCCTTGCCTCGAACGCGAGCTGGCTCGGGATCGACCCGGGCTCTGGGACGCTCACGGGGACGGCCTCCGAGGGCGTCTACTACGTCAACGTCACGGCGCGCGACCCGTACGGCGGCGTGGCGACGGGGAACTTCACGCTCCGCGTGACGGTACGGCCGCCATCGCCCCCTCCGGAGCCGGGGGATCCGTACGGGTTCCTCTTCCTCCTCCTCGGGGCGATCCCGCTGGGCCTCTTCGCCCTCGCCGCGGTCCCCCGTCGGCGTCAGCCGCTCCTGGAGCAGGCGTTCCTCCTCGGGCCGGACCGCCGGGTGCGGTTCGAGTACGCGGCACCCCAGGCGCCCCTCGACGAAGCTGCGCTGCGGCCGCTCATCGCGGACGTGAACCTCCGGATCGTCGCCATGATTCGCAAGCTTCCCCATGTGCTGCACGTCGTCAAGGCCCCGACGGGGTACTGGATCCTTGTATCCCAGAGCCCCGACGCCGCGCGCGTGGCGGAGGAGGCGGAGCCGCTGTTCCGGCAGGCCGACCGCGACTTCGAGGGGACGGGTCCCGTCGGGGCCCATGCGACGGATGCGGCCGACTGAGTCCTTGTGGCCGGCTCCCACCGGCCGCGGTTGTTTCGTGCCCTAACCCGCAGGTGCCGATGTCTTCGGCGGCGCCGGTGCGAGCAGGTATCCGCCGAACGCGAGGCCCCACGCGAGCACCGGGATCACGATCAAGCGCTCCATGCCGCCAACGCCGATGGCCCCGTAGTTCCCCGAGACGAATAGGACCAGGGCGACCAGCGAAAGGATGCCCACGTCGATGCAGATGTACGACAAGGGCGGAGTCGTGAACTTGGACGTCGCGATCGCGGTCAGGCTCGCGCCGAGGAACGCGACGAGGGAGAACAGCGCGTGCGGGGCGGGGTACGTCTCGGGGAAGGCGCCAACCCCGAAGGCCCCGATCGCGGGCGCGAACAGGAGGAGCGTGAACCATCGAGCCTTCAGAGCACGGTCGACGTGGTACGCGGCGTACGCGAGGAGGACACCGAGGATCATGATCGACGCGTTGAAGATCGGGGCGCCGGCTCGGACGCCGAGGTCGCTGATGTAGTTGTCGTGGATGCTGTACGCCGGGTCCACGGCCGCCAGCTGCATGAGCCCGATCGTGAACTGGAACGCGCCCGCGAAGATAATGAGGCCCGCCATCCGCCGGTCGTCGTACCACATGAGTCCCGCAGCTGTGCACGGCGCCATAATGCTTTTTATGCGGACCCGGGGACTTGCACCCCGATCCCGTGCATGGCGCGCACGTGGTCTGCTTTGACCTACGCCCGCATGCGGCATCCCCGACTCGAACGGGGATCGGAGCTTTGGAGGAGCCCAGTGCTGTCGTTGCACCAATGCCGCGTTACAGGGAAGAAAGATAGACGGGGAGTTCCGAGTTGGAGAGAAACTGCGTGATGGCCAAGGAGAAAAGTTTGGTCGCTATTGATACCTTCTGGGGGAAGTTTATCGGCGGCCTTCTCCATGCCACCTTGTGGGCAACCGCATTGGCGGCTTTGACTCAAGGCGACCGGGCTGCTACCTCGTGAAGGAGAAGAAGCCCGACCTCGCGTACCAGCTCCTCAAGCAGCTTCTGGGCGAAGGCCTCCACGGGATGGTGATCACGCGCCAGTACCCGGACCGCGTCCGCGGCGACCACGGGCTTGCGCCCGAGGTGAAGGTCCTGTGGCTCAGCCACACGCCGGGCGAGGACTACCACAACCCGACGGCGATTGGCATGCTTGCGAAGACGATTTCCCGGTTCATCGAGGACGAGAAGGGCGAGGCGGTCGTCCTGCTCAATGGCCTCGAGTACCTTGTCGTGAACAACGGCTTCCTGCGGACGCTCATGTTCGTGGAGCACGTGAACGAGTTCGTCATGCAGCGGAAGGCGGTCGTGATCATTTCGATGAACCCGGAGGCGATCCAGGAGAAGGAGCTCGCGATGCTGGAACGCAACCTGACGACCCTCGACTGTGGTGGCCGAGACCCGGTCGATTCTCAACCACCTGTTGTCCGACTCTTGCCGAAAACTGAGGCCGCGCGAGAAACGTGCACCCGTCTCCGCGACCGGCTGATTGCGTGGGCAACAGCAGATATCGACGATTCCGTTGAGCCGCTCGACTTCAAAATCAGGATGGCGCAACGCAATCGCATACCTTTCGTCGTGATCGTCTCCGGTGGTGAGAACCCGCCCGAGGTAGTCGACGTGATTCTTTGGACTGGCGAAGAGAGGGTGATGAGCCTAAATACTCTGTTCGATGAAGCCACACGATGGCGAAAGCGTGCCGGGTTAACGTAGGCGGAGGTACGAACGTGCTCCTCGAAAGCAGATCAGAAGCCGGCGATTGCAGTCGTTGTCCACCGGCCGTCTCACTCACTGGGATCGCACTATGGACAAGAGTGCCGCCAGCCGGATTCGAACCGGCAGCCGATGGTCGAAAGTCATCCATGTTTGCTGTTACACCATGGCGGCGATGGCACCGCCCGAGTTGCCCGGGGGCCTCTGCCTTGTAACGGGAGCGTTCTCATCCTAGACCACGGTGCCAAGAAAACCCGGCGGGCTTGTGGGAGCGAGAGACAACCGGACGCCCGCCGGCGGCGACGCGCATCCCTCCGCCTGCTCCGCCAGGAACCGAGGCCGGAAGGCGTCGCCGGAGTGGACTCGCAGGGATTTGGACCCCGACCTTCGCTTTGCAAGAGCGACGTGCTGCCAGGTTGCACCACGAGCCCATGTCGACGTCCGGCGCAGGAGTCGGACCTGCTCGGCCCCGAGGGGCCTCCGGGTTAGCACCCCGGTGCGTTGCCGTTCCGCCAGCCGGACAGAGAGAAGGTCCAGGTGCCCGCCGTACGCCTCGTTCTGGTTTAGGCGGCATTGTACTAAGCGTCGGATTTCCGACTTGCTCCCGC
>Ga0209641_10000556_pt1 | contig 34497 bp, 34 predicted proteins | sample RifCSP16_1_FD_184022 | JGI IMG/M metagenome (GOLD analysis project Ga0209641, IMG submission 184022) | Soil microbial communities from Rifle, Colorado - Rifle CSP2_sed 16_1 (SPAdes) (version 2) | ecosystem: Environmental > Terrestrial > Deep subsurface > Rock core/Sediment | place: Rifle... | reverse complement strand
CCTCACCCACTTCTTCCTGATGCACGGGTCACTGGGGATGGCCTATGACGAACGTCTGTTCAGCCCTGACGGCGACCCCATCGACCCTCTTCCCCCTCCGGAAGAGGTCACGAAGCTGACGGCGTATTTCCCCTGGGAGGCCGACCTCCATGACCTGAAGAAGGCATTCCTCGAATTCCTTCCCGTGCTGGCCGAGTCGTTCGGCCCGGACGCCGGCGCCTTCCTCTCGGCCACCGAGATCACCGACTATGGATGGGCGGAAAACTGGAAGGAGCACTTCAAGCCCCGAAAGCTGGGGGACCGCCTCGTCGTGAAGCCGTCGTGGGAGGCGTACGCCGCCGCCCCGGGCGAAGTCGTGCTGACGATCGATCCCGGCCAGGCATTCGGAACCGGGACCCACGAGACCACCCGGATGTGCCTGCAGCTGCTGGAAGAGGTCTACGACGCCTCTCCGGGGCCCCGGAGAGTGCTGGACATCGGAACGGGGACCGGGATCCTAGGAATCGCCGCGATCCGGCTGGGAGCGGACTACGCGTTGGGAATCGACACCGACCCCAAAGCGGCCGAAACGGCCGAGGAAAACGCAAGGACGAACGGCGTGGCGGAACGGTTCGCGTCCACCTTCATGCCGCTATCCTCGATCGAGGAGAGCTACGAGCTCGTCGTGGCCAACATCCTCGCCGAGATCCTCATCGACCTGAAAAAGGAGATCGTCTCCCGCTGCGCGCCGGGAGGGTTCCTGATCCTGTCGGGAATCCTGGCGGAAAAGAATGGTTGGGTGGAGGAGGAATTCCGGGAGGAAGGGATGCAACCGGTGAAGCGGAAAACCGACGGCCAGTGGGCCGCGGTGTTGCTGCGGCGGGAGGCGCACTGACCGTCCCGTGCCCACCTTCTTCGTCGACCGCAGGAACATCTCCGGCGACACGGCCGTTCTTTCGGGAACCGAGGCCGGGCACATGCTGCGGTCCCTTCGACTGAGGACCGGGGACTCCTTTTATGCCTTCGACGAGCAGGGAACCCGCTACCGGATGCGAATCCTGGAAGCGACCTCGCGCTCCCTCCGCGCCGAAGTACTGGAGTCCTTGCCGGCCGAGCCCCCGCCCGAAGTGACGGTCACCCTCATGGTCGGGCTTCCCAAGGCGGACAAGATGGACTTCATCCTGCAGAAGGCGACCGAGCTCGGAAGCTCTCGCGTGATTCCCTTCCGGTCGTCCCGCACCATCCCCCGGCTCGACCCCCAGGATGCGAGGAAACGCCTCCTGCGGTGGGAGCGGATCGTACTCGCCGCCGCGAAACAGTGCGGCTCCGGCTGCATTCCCGAGGTTTCCCCCCTGCTCTCCTACGCGGATGCGCTGCGGGCCGGCGCCGCGTCGGAAGGGAAGCTCATTTTCTACGAAGGGGAAGGCCGGTTCGGATTGAAGAAGGTCCTTTCCGGGCTGGGTCGGGCGAAGAGCGTTGCCCTGCTGGTCGGCCCCGAGGGGGGATTCTCGGAGGACGAGGTGAAGGAGGCGGAAGGGGCCGGTTTCCTGCGCGCCGGCCTGGGATCGCGGATCCTGCGCGTGGAGACCGCGGTGGTCGCCGTGCTCAGCATGACGATGTATCATTTCGAAAAAGGGTAAGGGAGGCCAGTTGACAACGCCCGAGGTTCCCTTCGCCGGCTTCTGGATCCGTGCGGCAGCGCGGACCATCGACCTCCTCGTCATCCTGGGGATCTTCTCCCTCTTCTACTTGGTGGACAGGCTCGGCGCGTCGGGGGGAATCTGGGCACCCAGTACGATCGAAGACGTCTACGCCATCACAGGCTTGTTTTCCATGGAAAACATCGTACGGGCGGTCTTCTTTTTCGGCTTCCCCGTTTTCTACTACGTGTACCTGCATGGCGCCTTCGGGCAGACCTTCGGAAAGATGGCGCTCAGGATCAAGGTCATCAACGAGGACGGCTCCCCCCTGGATTACCGCAGGGCGTTTCTCCGCTGGCTGGGGTACTTCCTCTGCGAGTTCACGCTCTATATCGGCTACCTTTGGGCCGCGTTCGACAAACGCAAGCAGGGGCTCCACGACCGGGTGTGCAGGACGCTCGTGGTCCGGACCGACGCTTGACACCCGGTCGCGCAATCCGCTAGAATTTCTTTTTTGCGAAAGAGTGGCCCTTTAGCTCAGATGGTAGAGCAGAGGACTGAAAATCCTCGTGTCCGCAGTTCAATTCTGCGAGGGGCCACCATCACTTCCCTTCTTTCGGCGCATCCCGCTGCACGGACGGTGGATATCCTTGCGCTGGCATTGAAATAATTTCTTCATGCAGGATAGGAAAAGTAGGAACATTTTTACTCTCCGATCTTACGGGAAAGACAGTAAGTAGCTTTAAAATAAGCAGCTTATCTCTGTAATCCGTTCTGGCCCGGATCTTGCTTTTATAATTTATCATGTACTTCTATCCTGTATATCGTTACCGCGGCAACTCCGATGGGACCTTCGCCCGTGTGGGCTCCATAAGAGGGTACGGAGGGCCAATCGGAAGCCGGATCTATACTTCCCTGTTGCTGGAAGCAAAAATACTATTTGCCATAGGGGCGGAAGACACCATCTTGCTTGGGCCCTCTCCGATTCAAACCGATGCCCCGACATTTTCTTCCCCGGAAAGCACGGATCTTGCCGCCTGGTCGAGAAGTACGCAAAGGTCTGAGCGGAACGAAATTGGAGTCAACTGTTCCTGATGCCCTTGTTAATGGGGGTGCCATGAACGGAATCACCATCTATCGCGTGGACGGCATCACGAAAAAGGATGTCCCCGTCGGCACGGTCGAGGAGCGGCGAAAAATCGAACGCGGGGACAATCTGATCGGCCTGATGCGGGTTGCAAGAATGGTTTTCGCATCTTTGCCACGAGAGTCGTTCTGCATCAAACTGAGAGGTGCCCGTATCGCCTTCTAAGGTTTGGGAAGAAGCCGTTAAATCGGGCGGGAGGTATCCCATGCGGACGGTTACCGTGTATCGCGTGGATTACGTTCATCAATTGAAGATTCCCATCGGGACGGTGGAAGAGCGAAGAAAGAAGGATCGACCCGAGAACCTGTTGGGGCTGTTGCGAATTGCGAGGAGGATATTTTCATCCACTCCTCAAGAGGCCTTCCAGATCGCTCTTGATAAAAAATACCTTTCAGGACGCATGGCGCGAACCCCGGCCTGAACATCGGCATCCCGCCTGCGTGGCACGGGAACTCTTCATTGGGACGGGGTGTCTAATTTCCAAATTCCGATTCTTGACGAAACCCACGTGATATACTTCTTACGGATCCGCGTGCGGCCCCGCCGGGCCCTTCCGCAAGGAGGTGAGGGATGGCAATCGTACCGGCCGACCTTTTCAGCGTCATTTCGGGCATCCTCACCCTTGGGGCAAACGGGGGTGAGGAGCTCTTCCTGCCCAAGATCCATTCCGTTCTCTGCCAGATGAAACCCCACAACAGGATGCTCGCCGGCCTGTGGTTTTCGATCTCCGGCAGCGTCTGCTACTCCCGGGACATCGAAAACGTCATCCGGGATCTTGCCTCCCGGGGGGTCCTGAAAATGGAAGGCGGTTCCGTCGCCGTCGTGAAAAATGCCGCTTCCCTGCGCAACCAGCTCCGCACCATGCTGCCTGTCCGGCAATACCGGAAGCTCCTGGCAACCTCCCGGAAGTTTTACGCACGCCTGGGGAGATAGAGGCGGGCTCAGCGGTACTTCTTCCGGCGGAACAGGTCCGTCTTGAGGGAGGCCACCCGGTCCAGGAAGAGGATGCCGTCCAGGTGGTCCACCTCGTGCTGGATCGCCACCGCCTCGAACCCAACGGATTCCAGGATCACCTGCTTCCCCTCCCGGTCGAGGGCGTCTACAAGGACCCACTGGGCCCGTTCGATGTTGGCGGTGTAATCCGGGATGCTCATGCATCCCTCCCGCACGATCTGCCGTCCCCCTTTCGCGAGGATCTCGGGGTTGATCAGGATGAGAAGCCCGTGGTTCTCCACCGTCGCGCCGCGCTTGCTCGAGGAAACGTCGACCGCCACGATGCGTTTGAGAACGCCCACCTGCGGGGCGGAGATTCCCACCCCTCCTTGAGAGGCCCGCAAAGTGTCCATCAGGTCGCCGATCACCGCGGACAGCTCCGGCGTAACCAGAGCCACGGGAGCGGATTTCTGCTGCAGCAAGGGGTCGGGGAACTTTAGGATCGGAAGGATGGCCATGTCGTTCGGGGTTTCAGAGCTCCATGGTTTCGATCGGCCGCACCGTGATGGAGATGCTGAGCTCCTTCCGGATGCGGTCGAACTCCTTTTCGAGCTCCTTCATGTCGACTCCCTCGGGGACGTCCACTTCAAGGACCATCACGTAGACGGGGCGATCCTTCGACCCCACCACCTGCGTGTTGAGGTCGGTGATGTTCACCTTCCGCCGGGCGAGCTCCTTCGTGACCTTGTAGACGATCCCGGGCCGGTCCGCCCCGTAGACGGAGATGATGTGGGGCTGGCCGGTAAACGCCTTTTCGTGGACGACCTCTTCTTCCTTGAGCGCGTGGAGGGTGACCATGAGCCCCATCTTCGAACGCACCTCCTCGAACGCGGGGTTGATCTCGCCGGCGGCCATCTTCGGATGGGTGACCACCAGGATCATCGCGAACTGCCCCGAAAGGATCGTGCAGGTGGAATCCTCGATGTTGCATCCCTGTTCGAAGAGGATCCGGCTCACCTCCGCGACGATCCCCGGCCTGTCCTTTCCGACGACGCTAACCGAGAAGTGTCCCATTCCGGAATCCTCCTTCCCCGGCGATGATTTCCGGAAAATGATACCACGGCGGTAGTCCCGCAAGAGGATCATTTCCCGTCGCAAAAACGCTTGCGACGCACCCTTCTCCCGGACCGCAAGAATCGGGTTGAGTCCTCCTGCGGCCGGTGCCATCGTGGAAGTCAGGACGGCATTCCATGACGGAGGAAGACCATGCAGCCGGCCGATTACGCACGGATCGAAAAAGCGATTCTCTATCTTGAAAAAAACTTCCGCCGACAACCGGGCCTCGGGGAAGTGGCACGGACGGCTGGTCTGAGCGAGTACCATTTTCACCGCCTGTTCACGCGTTGGGCGGGCATCAGCCCGAAACGGTTCCTCCAGTTCCTCACCGCGGAGTACGCCAGGCGACTGTTGCGGGAATCGCCGAACGTGCTGGACGCAGCGTACGAGGCCGGACTGTCGGGTCCCGGACGCCTCCACGATCTCATCGTCAACATTTACGCCGTGACGCCGGGGGAACTGAAAGAGGAGGGCGCGGGCCTCACGATCCGATATGGAGTGCACTCGAGTCCCTTCGGCGAGTGCATCGTGGCGGTCACGGAGCGAGGGGTCTGCGGATTGTCGTTCCTCTCCGCAGGCCGCGCCGATGAAGCCCTCCGGGATCTCAGGAACCGGTGGGGACGGGCGACGCTCCGGGAGAACCCAAGGGCGACGAAAGCCATTGCGGACCGGATCTTCGATCCCTCGCGGTGGAGGGACACCCCTCCGTTGGCTTTGTTCGTCCAGGGGACCAATTTCCAGGTCAAGGTGTGGGAGGCGCTTGTCCGCATCCCGCCGGGATGCGCGCTTACCTACGAGAACATCGCCGTTGGCGTCGGCTCGCCCCGGGCCGTGCGCGCCGTCGGCTCCGCCGTCGCCCGGAACCCGGTGGGGTTCCTCATTCCCTGCCACCGTGTCCTCCGGAAGACCGGGGCCTTCGGGGATTACCATTGGGGGGCGGCCAGGAAGAAGGCGATCCTTGCCTGGGAAGCTGCGAAATTCCGCGACCCGTCAGAAACGTGAATGGTATACTGTGTACATTTTACGGAAAAGGGAAACGGACCGATCAAACCGAAGGAGGGAGACGGATGAAGAGGTCTGCGCTGGTTTGGATCGCCATGCTGGTTGGCGCTGCAACATACGTTCTCTCCAGCACCGCCATGGCCGTGAAGGAGTCGCCGGTCAAGGAGGAGAAGTGCTTCGATTGCCATGACGAGATCCAGGCGCTCAAGACGGGGGGGAAGCACGCAAAAATCAACTGCGTCTCCTGCCACTCCGGCACCGCGGGGCATTTGGCCGACAGCGACAAGAAACCCGTCACGCGGGTGGACCTCGAGGCGTGCGGGGGCTGCCACAAGGACCAGTACGAGAGTTTCGGCACGCTGAACCTCAAGAAGCCGGCCCGTGTGGAGAAGTCCCTTCTCACCGAGCGGTCCCCCAACCCCTTCTGGGACAAGCTGATGATGGGGCACGGCTTCACGAAGGAGCACGCCGCCCCCAGGAGCCACACCTTCATGCTCGTCGACCACCTCATCGTCGACCGGGCGTACGGCGGGCGGTTCCAGTCGAAGAATGGCTGGGGCTACGTCTCCACCACGGGCGTCCTCAAGGCGTGGGATCTCCTCGAGGACCGGTATCCCGAGTCAAAAGAGCACAAGCCTTTCATCCCCGAGAGCGCGGCGGCGGCCAACCCCACCTGCCTCCAGTGCAAGACCCAGGACCAGATCCTCAAGTGGAAATTCCTGGGCGACAAGGACTCGAAGGCGAAGTGGGACAGGACCTCGAACGTCGTGGAGTTCGTCAAGGACCTCTCCAACGCGATGAACTGCTTCATGTGCCACGACCCGCATGCGGCGAAACCCCGGATCGTGCGTGACGGCCTCATCGGCGCCCTGACCCGGCCGGAGAAGGACACTCTCTGGCACAAGGACCCGAGGGCGACGAAGATCGACGTCCGGGAGTTCCGGGGAGGGTTCCGGAAGATCGCCCTCCTGGAGAAGTACGACGCCAAGCTGCAGTGCGGGCAGTGCCACGTGGAGTACAACTGCAACCCCGGGTACGATCCGAAGACCGGCGAATATTCCATCAAGGCGGCCGACCCGAGGACGAACCACTTCCCCTTCAAGGACGTCTTCCAGATTTACGACCACTACAACGCGCTGGGATTCCGAGATTTCAAGCATCCGCTTACGGGGGGTCTCCTCTGGAAGGCACAGCACCCGGAGGCCGAAACCTACTGGAACTCCCGGCACGACAAGGCAGGGGCAAACTGCAACGACTGCCACATGCCCAAGGTGAAGAACAAGAAAGGGAAGGTCTTCACCTCCCACTGGCAGACCAGCCCGAGGAATTACGTCAGGGAAACCTGCCTGACGGCGAAATGCCACCCGAAACTCACGGAGGCGCAGGCGGCCTACGAGATCGACTCCGTCAAGAGCTTCATCAAGGGCAAGATGAGGAAGGCGGAGTTCTGGCTCTCGGCCCTGATCGACAAGATCGTGGAGGGAAAGAAGGCCGGTCTCGACGCGGACATCCTCAAGGAGGCGCAGGAGCAGCACCAGAAGGCGCACGTCCTGTGGGAGTGGTGGACGGCGGAGAACTCCGACGGCTTCCACAACCCCGACATGGCGCGCCAGTCGCTCACCAAGTCGGTCGAGGAATCGAGGAAGGGGATCAAGATCATCGCGGAGGCGCTGGAAAAGAAGGTCGCCGCGAAATAACCGCAATGTCCAGGAGGGGCGGGGGCTCTCCCCCGCCCCCGATTACCGTTCCGGCAGGGAGAAGAGGGAGTCCGCCTTCAAGATGCGGATCTGCTTCCCCCTCACCCGGATTTTCCCCTCTTCCTGCAATTTTTTCAATGTCCGGGAAAAGGTCTCGGGGACCGTCCCCAGCCGCGAGGCAAGGATGTGCTTGCTGACGTCGAGCTCGTACACCGCGCCGTCCCGGATCGGCACGCCCCCGGCGGAAAGTTCGTCGGAGAGATACCGGACCAGCCGCGTCTCCACGTCGCGCAGGGAGATGCTCTCCACCAGGTCGGTCATCCGCTTGAGCCACCTCGAAAGGGCAGCCATTATCCGGAGCGCGATCCGGGGGTTCCTCTCCAGCAGGTCGGTGAACTGGCGCTTCGGGAGGAAGACCAGGTCGCAGCCTTCGAGGGCTTCCGCGTGCGCGGGGTAGGTTCCGCCCTCGAAGATGGACGCCTCCGCGAAGGACTGCCCCGGCCCGATGAGGTGGAGGACCTGCTCCTTGCCGTCCGCCGAAAGCTTGAAGATCTTGACCCTCCCCTCTCCCACCACGAAAAAGCCGTCGGCGCGGTCCCCTTCCCGGAAGATGGACTCCTTTTTTTCGTAATGGCGCGGGGAGGCGATCTCCGCAACGCGGCGCAGGTCGTCGGGCGGAAGGTTGGCGAACAGGGGGGCTTTTCGCAAGACCTCGGGGAGAGCCGGCGTCATGGTATCATTCTCCTGTATTTTCGCCTCGGGTCAAGCAGGGACAACCGGCGGATCGGGGAGGAAACGCCATGGCGAAGATCGGCTTCATCGGTCTGGGGATCATGGGCGCGCCGATGTGCGGGAACGTCCTGGCCAAGGGGCACGACGTCACGGTGTACAACCGGTCGCATGAGAAGATGGCTCCTCTCGTCGCGGCGGGGGCGAAGGGCGCCCCCTCGGTGGCCCGGCTGGTCGAGCAGGTAGACATCGTGATCACCATGCTGTCCGACCCCGCCGCGGTCTGGGAGGTCGTCGCCGAAACCGCCGGGGTCCTCTCGGCGCTTGCCGCCGGCAAGACCTACATCGACATGAGCACGGTCTCCCCGGAATCCTCTCGGGAGATCGCCGCGATGGTCCGGAAGAGCGGGGCCGATTTCCTGGAGGCGCCGGTCATGGGCAGCAAGAAGCCGGCGAGGGAGGGAACCCTCGTCATCCTCACGGGAGGCGACCCCGCTGTCGCCAGGAGGATGGAGCCGATCCTGCTTACGATGGGGAGCAAAGTGGTGTACATGGGGGAAATCGGTCTGGCGGCGCACATGAAGCTCATCATCAACCAGATGATGGGGACGCTTTTGTGCGTGTTTTCCGAGGCCGCTCTCACCGGCATGGCGGCGGGGATCCCCGCGGAGAAGATCCTGGAGGTCGTCCAGAGCTCGATCGTCGGCTGCCAGGCCATCCAGATCAAGGGGAAAGACATGCTGGGAGAGAGGGCGTTTTCGGTGCACTTCCCCTTAAAGCACGCCCACAAGGACATGCGGCTGGCGGTCCTCGCCGGGGATGCGGCGGGCGTCCCCACGCCGGTGACGGCGGCCGCGCACCAGCTTTTCGCCATCGCTCGCGAACGCGGGTTCGGCGAGCGCGACATCTCCGCCGTCCTGCGGGCGCTGACGGACAAGTAGCAGGGGGAAGCCATGAAGGAGACGTTCGAACGGTTCGTGGAAGCGTTCGAAATGTCCGAGTACCCGGTCCTTTTCGGGTATTCGGACGACCTGCCCGCGGGGACGCTCCTCCCCCCGGTGGGGGAGCACGTCTGCCTCTTTGCGCTCCTCGCGCGGACAAGGAAGGAGGGAAACCCCGTGGCGTTCTCCCGCTCGCACCACGGCTGCCTCGGCGGGGGATATTACATGGGCTTCCTCGACAAACCCCGGGAAGGGATTGAATACATCCTCTCCTGCGGGATTCCCGGCCAGATGGAGGGTAAACGCTTCCTCAAGACCCCGGAGATCGCCCGCAGCCGCATCGCGCAAGGGGGAGGGGTTCCCGCCCCGAAAAAATTCGCGTTGTTCACCCGCGCCGACCGGGCGCAGCACGGAGAGGATCCCGAGGTCGTCATCTTTTTCGCGCCCCCGGACATCCTGGGGGGGCTGCACGCGCTCGCCAACTTCGACCGGGAGGACGAGGCGGTGGTCGCCCCGTTTTCCTCCGGCTGCTGCGCCGTCGTCACCCATCCGCTGAAGGAAGGGGCGAGGGCAGACGCCCGGGCCGTGCTGGGGCTGTTCGATCTCTCGGTGCGCACGCGCGTGCAGCGGGATGTTCTGACGTTCGCCGTTCCCTACCGCATGTATTTAAGGATGGCGGAGAACGTCCCCGAAAGTTTCCTCGTTACGAAGACGTGGGGGGTTATTCGAAAACGCGTCCGGGACTAGGCCCGGGCGGACCGGATCCGTGCCGGGACGACAGGTCGCCGGCGGCGCGATACCGGGCGAGGACTTCCAGCATCGAGGGATCGAAGTTGCACCCCTGCGCCATTGCCCGGTCGAAGTGTGCGATCGACTCCCGATACGCGCCTTGCGAGAAGTAGGCCTTCGCGAGCCCGGCACGCGCCTTGATGTTCTCCGGGTTGATCTCGATGGCCTTCAAAAACTCCTGGATGCCCTCCTCCACCTTGCCCCAGGAGCAGAGAGTGGCGCCCAGGTTCCCGCGCGCAATTTCCAGGTCCGGGTCGAGGGCAAGCGCTTTGCGGTACTGGGCGACGGCATCGTCATTCTTCCCCAGCTTCTGGTAGGAGACTCCGGCGTTGTAATAGACATCCGGAAGCCCGGGACTGAACAGGGCCGCCCGCCGGTACACCCGCAGCGCGTCTTCCTCCATTCCCCGCCGGGACAAGGCCGCGCCGAGGCTCTTGAGGTACACCCCGATCATCTCCCGCTTCCCGAGCGCCTGCAGGTAGGGACGCCCTTCGCCTACTTTGAATTTCCATGCGTACCACCGGTCGTCCCGCTCGGCGCCCTTCTCCCCCGTCTCGATGTTGATCCGGACGCCGTTCTCCTCGTACCGCGCGAAGCAGTGGGTGGGCACGTACGCCCCCTGGAGGGGGATCCCCAGCCGCTCGCCCAACGCGAGGTAAATGAACGTCAGGCCGAGGCAGTTCCCGCGCTTCTGCGCGATCACCCGGTCCAGGAGGTAATTATTGGCTTCCCCGGCGGCGGAATCGTAGACGAACCCTTCGTCGCCGAAAAGCGCCTGGTTGATGGCGGCGATCGCCCGGCGCGGCTCCCGCGCGCCGACCAGGGAGGCTGAAACGCGCCACGCGATCCGGTCGATCTCCTTCTCGACGAATCCCGCATCCATGGTGCGGCCCGTCAGTTTTCGGACCCCCTCGCCGGAAGCCAGGAAAAGCACCGGTAAAAGGGAGATCTCCGTGTCGGGCCGCCGCGAGATCCTCTCCAGGCTTTCCTGCATGGACTGCGCATCGCCCTTCGCGGTACCGGCGGCGCGGGCAAAAACGAGGGACGGACCGGCCAGGGCGGAAAGAGTTACACCCAGGGAAAGGAGAACGTAAAAAATATTTGGTTTACTGCGCAACACCGCATCGCACCTTATGGACTCTCCCCTCGGGAGGCGGAAGATTTTTTATTATAATCATCCGGTTTCCCATCCACAAGGTAAGGGATTTTTCTCCGATCAGGAATTTTTCTGCGATCAAGGAAGGGCCGGCGTCTTCCGCCGATCACCGCCGGGACGCCGGCCCTGTTAGACGACCCGACCATTACCTCAAGTAAGTCCTACGGGCCGCCGGTTACGACGCCCTCCTGAAGTTTTCTTTCGATGTCATCCCCGAAGATCACATTGGATTCGAATCTCTCTGCCTCCGGCAGCCTGCCGGTTTCCACGGCCTCCTCCTTCTGGTAGCCGGAGGATTCCATCCCCTCCTTCGGCTGCTCGGAGGCTCCCAAGGTCCCTTCCGGATTTGCCGATTCCGATCTCATCGTTTCACCAGGCTGCGAGGATTCGGAATGATACCCCCATCCTGCCTGGGCGGAGCTTGTTGCGATAACGAAAAATGCTCCCAGGACTGCCATTGCCAGAAAATATTTCCTTTGCATATCCCCACCTCCGTATTTCCCGGTTTCCCGTTCCCGCACGACGCGGCAACGGATCGTTGGGGATAGGATGAATCTCGTAACGTGGTGGTTCCTCCCGCGGGAAAAAGTCGGAGGTGGTCAATTGCATCTTCCCGTAAAAAATTGAGGTCCCTATTTCATGTTGATCCCGAACTGATACCCTCCGTTTCCATCCGTGGAAGTCGAGACCATCATGTCCTTCCCAGCGTTCATGAGGCCGCTGTAGGTTTGAGCCATCACCTGGTTCATCATTCCCCCGCCCATGCCGATTCCGTTCATGGTGATAATGCCAGAGGCAGTCATCGAGAACGAACCCGCCTGCAGGGAGAACGCGCCCATCCGTCCCATCATGTTGCTGAACGTTGCCTGGCCGGTGGAATCCATCACCATCTGGCCGAAATTCCAGTTCGTATCGTTCGGGTTGCCGGAGATTACGCCGTGCTGCATCCAGTCCCCCGCGAGATCGGTCGTATCATAGGACACCCCCGCGGCTGACCTCATCAGGACCATCAGGTCGTAATGCCCGCTCGCGTCGGTTTTCGTGAGAACCATCATATTCTTATCCTGGGACATGACGCCGTGGACGGTGTTGTCCCCGGAGGAGGTGACGATCCCGTTCCCTCCCATGGACACAAGGAAAGAGCTCCCGAGGTCGCTCATGTCGTTATTGTGGGTTTGAATGGCGTTAATGATCGCGGCGCCGGGGGAATTCATCGTCATCGTTCCGGACGCCCATCCGGACGTCGCGTTGTCGCTGCCGGCGGTAAGCCGGTGGAAGTTCCAGGTCCCGAACAGATCGCCTTGCGCGAAGGCGCCTCCCTGCTTCCGGAAGATCATCATGGCGCTGCCGCCCGTGTTGTCCGTCCAGGTGGCGGCCATCATGGTCCTGTCCTTCGACAGGAAGCCGTGGAAGGTATTGTCGTCGCCCATCCTGACGATGCCGCAGGGGAACATCGCGAACGGAACGTTGTCCATGGACGGCCAGGGCATGCCGTTCCGGACCAGGGAAGTCATGCCGCCCATCCCCGTGTTATCCACGGAAAGAACGCCGTGCATCCAGCCGGTGGTTCCCGAGGTCGCCAGCGAGTTGAAGTCCCAGGCGCCCTGCAGGTCGCCCATCGAGAAGGCCGCACCGGAAAGGAAAGGCGGAATCGACCGGTTCTCCCCCCCCGTCATCATGCCGGTATACCCCATCGGGTCGTTCGCGGGGACGGCGGTGCCCTTGTCGAAATCCGGAGTGACCATTCCAAAATCGATGATCTGGTTGTCCGCGTCGTTTGTCATTCGGAAGACGTTCGTCGTCCCCATGTAGACGGGGTAGATTCTCCCGGCGTTCCCGGCCCCCTCGTTCTCCATGAGATAGAACCGGTACGCATGCCCCGTCGGCAGGATCATGCTGAAGGTCTTCGGAGTGCCGGAGGCCGTGGCACGGGCCGCTTCGAGATCCGTGTCGCTGTCGACAGCGATGACCGTCGTTCCTGAAGCCTGCCCCTGGATCGTGGCGGTTCCTGCGGTCGTGCCGGTTCCGCCGCTATCCCCTGCCGTGCCGCCCCCTCCGCCGCACGCGGCGAGCAACAAGGCCATGACTGCGATGGAAAGAAATCCCTTGATCATTCTTTTGCTTTTCATTCTTTCCTCCCTGCAAAATGATTTTTGACGCTTTCGATTTCTCGTTGTTTCCTGTTTCTTGTTGGTTCCTGATCGATTGCTGTCCGGCGGTCGTCAGAAGCGGTATCTCTTGGGGTTTGCCCGTATTCCAATGAAACAACTTTCCCCCGAAGTTTTTCGTAAGCACGGAATTCTAGGGCACCACGTCGAACCGCGCCATCATGGCATTGTCCCCGTGCTCGAGAACGTGGCAGTGCAAGACGTACTTCCCCGCATAGTCGGCGAAGCGCATGATAATCCGGACGGTGCCCATGGGGGGGACGTTCACCGTGTCCTTCCACCCGGCGTGGGTCGGCGGGGGAGGATTCCCGTTGATGTCCAGGATCTGGAACATGGTCTGGTGCGGGTGTGCCGGATGATCCATCATGGACATGTTCCGGAACTCCCAAATCTCTACCGTGCCCAGCTTCGGATCTGCATCCACCCTGTTGGGATCGAAAGGTTTTCCGTTGATAACCCAGGGGACGCCGCCCATCATGCCGCCAGAGAGCGTAAAGCTACGAGTGCGCACCGCCTGGCTTGCGCTCAGCTTCTCGAGCGGGCGAAGTTCGAGGGGGAATTGACTGGTGTCCGTCTCCGCCCTGTCCACGTCAAAGCGCATAATGTTCGCCGTACTCCCCGATCCCAGGGAATTTTGCAGCACTACGGAGCTGCCCACGGGGAGTGACGAAAAATCCACCACGATATCCGCGCGCTCTGCCGACGCCAGTACGAGTGAGGTCAGTTTGACCGGCGCGGGCAGGAAACCTCCCTCCATGCCAAGCACGTGGAAAGGTTGGCCGTTGCTCAAGGCGATCCGGTACTTGCGCATGTTGGATCCATTCAGCACACGGAAGCGGTACTTGCGGGAGGCAACCTTGAGATAGGGTTGTATGGTGCCGTTCACGAGAATTGTGTTGCCCGTCTCTCCATTCCGGTTGCCGGTGTAAACAAGCTTCCCGGTCGAATCGAAATTGCGGTCCTGGATGACCAACGGTAATTCGTAGGCGCCACTCGGCAGTCCCAGCGCGTCCTCGTAATCGTCCGTCAGGATGTAAAACCCCGCCAACCCGAACCATACGTGTGGGCCGGTATAGCCCATGAGGTGGTCGTGGTACCAAAGGGTGGCCGGCAGCTGGTTGTTCGGATAGGTATAGCTGCGGGTCGCGCCCGGCCGAATTATGTCCGTCGGGAAGCCGTCCTCGGAAGAGGGTACGTGTCCGCCGTGCAGGTGAATGGCGACATCGCCGGGTGCGCCGCCGAGGGTGGTTACCGGAAGACCGTTGAAGTGGCTCATGACGACCTGACGTCCCACGCGTGCTCGGATGGTAGGGCCGGGAGTGAGACCGTTGAAGCCCGTGATGCGTGTCAACTTGCCGGGAATGATCTCGACATCCGCCTCGCGAAGGGCAAGGTCATAGGAATCGGTCGTGCTCGTCATCGAGGCCGGAGTCAATACGGGCGGGATATAGAGAGCCTGGGTGAACGGGTTACCGCCTGCGCCGAAAAGGAACGGCGGAATCGACCGGTTCTCTCCCCCCGCCATCACGCCGGGACACTCCATGGGGTTGTTCGCAGGGGTGGCCGTGCCCCCGGTGAGGTCCGGATTCACCAAGCCGAAGTTGATGGTCTGGCCGTTTGCATCGATGGTGATCAGGAAAACGTTCGTCGTTCCCGCGTAGAGAGGGAACACCCTCGAGGGGTTCCCCGTTACGCCGTTATCCAACAGATAGAACATGTAACTCTTCCCCGTTGGCAATGTCATGCCGAAAGTCGTCAAGCCACCCGCGCTCGTGGAGCGCCCCGCTTCGAGATTCGTACCGTTGTCAACGGCGATGAACGCCGTTCCCGAAACCTGCCCTTGAATCATGGCGAAACCAGGGCTGCCGGCTGCCCCTCCGCCGGCACTACCCGTCACCGTTCCGTCGCCGCCTCCACACGCGGCAAGCAACAAGGCCATGACTGCGATGGAAAGAAATCCCTTGATCATTCCTTTGCTTTTCAATCTTTCCTCCCGGCAAAGTGATATTTGGCGCTTTCGGACTCTCATTGCTTCCTGTTTCTTGTTGGTTCCTGATCAATTGCTGTCCAGCGTTATTCAGAAGCGGAATCCAACTCCCAGAAAAACGGAGTGAGATGTGCTGGATCCGAGGTCCCCGCGCCTGTTGGTGAACGTGTAGCCCGCCGCGGAAAAGATCGACTTCGTCCAGTCGATCCCCGCCGTTACCCCAACGGCGTGACGGTCCACACGTTCCCTGACCACCTCGGTCCCGAAGGCGGTGGAAAACATCGGCTGCATTCCTCCGAACATTCCCAATCCTCCCGGCGCCAACGGGGAGGTCCCCACGGATCGGAAGGAATCCCCCCGGGAGAACTCGTACCCGAACTCCGTATAGAAAGAGCGCGTCCAGTTCCGACCGAGAAAGGCCCCCAGAGCGTGCTCCGTAAAGGAGAACGTGTCGGTGTTCGCACGGCTGTCCGTGTAGGCGTAATACTCCCCCAGGTAAAAATCGGAGGGGAGTTGCTGCCTTGCCAGGAGCTTTCCCCCGAATGCGATCGCGGACTGGTTGGAGTCACGTACTCCTTTTGCCCGGAGAAACGGAGCTGCCGTGATGACCCAGCCGGGACGGTAGAAATAGACCAGGCCGGGAGAAAACGTAATCGCCGCATAATCGAGATCGCTCAAACTTGCATAGGCGGCTCCTTCCCCCACCGCGGAAAACGACCAGTCCAGCCGGGTCTCTCCGTCGGGTTCACGACCGTAAGCAGCGTATCCCAGCAGGTAGGAATCGCTCTTCCCGCCGGAGACCGACCGGCTTACGTTCGTGTCGAATCCGGCCTTGGACCCCAATTCCCATCCGGCGAACGCGGAGACCGCTCCCGGCAGGGAATTGACCGCGACAACACATATGCAAAACGCTAGTCTGCGGATCATGAACATTCCTTGATTCCTTCCTGGCTTTGGATTGACCGGTGACTTACCGGCGACGACCGCCCATGCCGCCCATTCCTCCGGGACCGCTTCCCATTCCTCCGCCCCCCCGCATCGGGGAGCCGAAGCCGCCCGGAGCTCCCGTCGCACCAGCCTTAGGCCCTTTCCAGAGCGGGAACCCGTTGTCGTCGCGCAGGCCCATGGGCCGGCCCGATGATCCGATCCGGATCCGCTGGGCGATAATGTACAGGTTCGAGTCCTGGCCAAGCGTCTTGGACCCGCGGACCCGGATATCCGTGCCATCGGGAAGTTCGGCGTTCAAGTCCTTCCAGAACCATTTCGGCGAAGCCAAAACCGTGTAGGTTTCCTTCCCGGTTTGCAGTCGGAACTGCACCGGACCCCGCTCCGGAACGGACAGCCCGTACGCCTTTCCACGGACCTCTCCCACCGTGTTCGGGTCGAACCCGCCTGGATAATGGATGCCGCTTCCTTCCAACACCGTGTCCTTTTCTTCCGCCTGCGCCGTATCGAGCGCCGGGGGAAGGAATGCAGTCAGAAAGAAAAGAAACAGCATAATGAGAAGTCGCCCCTTGCCGATCTTCGGGATTGTTAAGCGCTCGGTTCGAACGGGGGCCGTATGCTTCACAATCCGTTTCAACTTCCTGCCTCCAATAAGAATTGACTGCCACACAGATGCAGCAAGGAAGATGCCAGCCGCGGATGATAGATAATTGCTTCGAAATCAAAGAGGATTTATTGCTGTTACCGAATCCTTTCGGAGGTTCGTGCGACGAGGACGTGCAATCCTTGCACTTCGATACGCAAAGTCTGCACCGCTTCTATAGACCGTACTCCTTGATCCGGTATTGGAGGGTGCGCAGGGAAATGCCGAGGATCCGCGCCGCCTGCTTGCGGTTCCCACCCACCTCATCGAGTACTTTCCGGATGGTGTCCCGTTCGTTCGACTTGAGGATGCTTTCCGCGGAAACCAGAGGGGCGCGTGGCGGTTCCAGGTTCAGGTGCTTCGCGTCGATCTCCCCTCGAGCGAGGATTACGGCGCGCTCGATCACGTTCTGCAACTCCCGGACGTTCCCCGGCCATGGATAATTTTCAAGGGCCGACAGCGCTTCGGAGGAAAACCCGGAGATCGATTTGCCGATGGCAGCCGCGAATTTTTTCAGAAAATACCCTGCCAAGGAATGAATGGTCTCCCGGCGTTCCGCCAGGGAAGGAAGGGCGACCGGAAAAACGTTCAACCGGTAATAGAGATCCTCCCGGATGCGCCCCGCGGCGACTTCCGCCTTGAGGTCCTTGTTTGTCGCCGCGACGATCCGCACATCCATGGAGATGGGCCTCATCCCCCCCACCCTCTCGAACTCCCTCTCCTGCAGCACCCTGAGGAGCTTCACCTGGATGGCCGCGGAGATTTCCCCGATCTCGTCCAGAAAAATCGTCCCCCCGTCGGCGAGCTCGAACCTCCCTTTCCGGACCGACACGGCTCCGGTGAACGCCCCCCGCTCGTGGCCGAAGAGCTCGCTCTCCAGGAGGGTTTCCGCCAGGGCGGCGCAGTGGACGGCGACGAAGGGCCCTTCCCGCCGGGGGCTCAGATCATGGATCACCCTGGCTATGAGTTCCTTCCCCGTCCCGCTCTGCCCCGTGATGAGCACCGTGGTCGTGGTGGGAGCCACGTCGTTCACCAACTTCCGAACGCGCTCCATTCCCTCGCCAAGGAAAATCGTCTCCACCGAGGGAAACTGCCTGCGCAGCTCTTCCGACAGGAGGGAGATCCTGGTTTCCGCCTCGGCTTCCCGAAGGACACGCCCGATGACATGGCGCAATTCATCAGGGTCGCGGAACGGCTTGGTGAGGTAATCGGAGGCCCCCGACTTCATCGCATCTACGGCACTACCGATCGAGCCGAACGCCGTGATGACGATCCAACGGGATTCCGGCCGGACCTTCTTCCCTTCCCGCATCAGTTCCAATCCCGATATGTCGGGCATTCGCAGATCGGTCACGACGAGATCGAAATCCGCTTTTCCGAGGTGAGTCAGTCCCTCGTTTCCGTTCCTCGCCTCCTCCACCCTGTACCCTTCTTCCCCGAGAACGGTAGCAAGAAAGGAACGCATCAATTCGTCGTCGTCGACGATCAGGATCGCCTTTGACATCTCGCGGTCACTCCGCTTTCGGCAGACGGATCGTAAGAACGGCTCCGCCGCCTTCCCGATTGGTAAGCTCGATTTCCCCTTTCATCCCCTCGATCACCTTTTTCGAGTAAGCCAGCCCTAATCCCGTGCCATCCACCTTGGTGGTGAAAAACGGGGTGAACAGGCGGGGCAACTCCGCCTCGGGGATTCCCGGACCTTCGTCTTCGATCCGGATCGTGACCTGGCGATCTTCGGGTTGGGCGGAGATCCTCAAGTTTCCCCGGTCCCCCATCGCCTGGATCGCGTTCCGGATGCCATTTGCGAGAACGCGGTGCAGTTTCCCGGGATCGACCGTCACGCAGGCACCATCCGCGGTATCGAACTCGACCTTACCCGTCCACCCCGATGCCCCGATGACGACCGACTCATGAAGGATGGCGTCAATATCCACGGGTTCGACAGAGTAGTTCTCTTCCCGGGAAAACGCGAGGAGATCGTTCACGAGCGCCTCGATCCGCTCCGTGCCCTGGAGAACGATCGCAAGCGCCTTCTTCCGGGGGTCCGCCTCCTCGACCTTCTCGTCCACCCATTGGGTGTACCCTTTGATGCTCCCCAAGGCGTTCCGGATCTCGTGGGCGAGCGTAGAGGTCATCTGTCCGATCAGGACCAGGTGTTCCCTCCGGTCCGCCTCGGCCTGAAGCCGAAGGTGGCGTGTCAACACCCGCTCCAATGCAATCCCGACCCCCCACAAAAGAAAAAGGACGGCACCCACCGTCCACCACATCTTGCGGGCATCGGAGAGAATGCGATCCGCCTGGGCAACATGAAGGACGAGACGCAGGATCTCGACCTTTCCGTCCGGGCCGTGGAGGAGGTAGTTGAATTCGTAGGCAGGGAGGCCGGTACCGAGCGTGACCCTCCGTCCGTAGGTCTTTCCCGACCGCAGCCATTCCCCCAGTTCCGCCTCGTGAATCCTGGTGCCTGCCAATCCCGGGTTCGTATGGAAAAGGATCGTCCCGTCCTTCCTCGCGATCATCGCATAGGCCACGACGCGATCGCTTAGGACATTCCGGATCTCTCCTTCCGCCTGGTTCCATCCCGCCCGCAGGGCACCTTCCGCGGAGGTGGAGAGGGCCAAAGCCGTGCTCTCCAGGGAACTTTCCGCAAGGGTTTGCGCGGTTCGGGAGTTCAGCGCCGTGGCGTAAAGAATGGCGGCCGAGGACAGCAACAAAAACAAAAAGAGGATCGCCCTCAAGACACCAGTAAGAGAGGGGCGTTTCATCCTCACCTCCAATGGGTTTCTCTCATAGTACCGCCGGGAGGCCACCATCCTTGCGAGGACGTGAAAAACCAGGAGGGACCGCCTTGCTGGCGGCCTCTCCTGGTTTCCCGGAGCTCCGCGTTACGGAGTGTCGATTCCGACCCGGTGGATTCTCCCGCCGATTTCGACTTTCGGCGTCTGGTCCCCGGAGATGGATTCTTTCTTCACCGAATTCGCATCCCGGTTCAGATTCCCCGTCTCCGAAGCCTTGTGATACCCCCTATCCCAGACCTTCGGCAAAACCGACTTCTCCGGCTCCGCTGCAACTACCCAACCGCTCATCGCAAGGATAACAACCGCCGCGACGACCGCCGCCAACCCCGTGCGTTTTTTCATCTTCCCGACTTCCTGTGGTTTGTGTTGGGAAACGTTGTGTCCTCGGAGCTGGAATCAGCAGGAGGCGTGCCAATCCCTGCGACCGGCTGATCCCAGGATTTTCCACAGGTTAGGTGATATCCCCGGCGTCTGAGCTTTCCTCGCTTCGAGAGTATTCTTTAATTCGCCCGAGAATATTCTTCATGGAACTCTCGGATCGCTATTCCACGTTGTGCGTAAACGTCGCAGACCCATTCTTGTCCCCCGAACCTCCCTTTGAACGTGTATTTGCCCGGCTTGGGCAGGTTGACGTCGGCCCCGAAATGGCTCTCCATCGCCATGAAGTCCGTTTTCTCCTTCTTCTTGTCCGGTCCGACGACCGTCACCGAACCCTTCCCCACGGTCATGGGCTTCTTCGTCATGGGGTCGGTCAGCCCGAAGGCGATGTGGTGGCTCTTCATCATCCCTTCCATCTTCATCCCGGAAGCCTTCGCCTTCTCCATGTGGGTTTTCATGTCCACTAGGCGCGCCTCGCACTGCCACGGACCGAGATTCCCGCCGAAAATCTTGTCGCCCATCTTCCCATGCTCCTCCATCTTCATCCCGGGCATCGCGCCGGGTCCCTTCTCCCCGGCGATGCCTGCCAGCGGAAAGGCAAGAAATGCCAGAATGGTCGCACATACCCAAAAATACTTCATCTTCATCGTCTTGTCCCTCCTTCTGGTATTTGGATCGAGGCAATCCCCCGTCTCACAGCCAAACGCCAACAGCAAGTGATGCACGACTCATTCGATTGCCGCGTCAATCTCGTGTTACTTCCCTCGGATTCCATTCGGTCTCTTCGCTCCACCTCCTTCCTTTTCCGTCGCGCCCAGCCAGCCGGATACGGTAGGCGCTCTTCGCACCGAAAGCGATTTTCGGCAGAGCGAGAACGCTTGGAGCGATCAACTGTCGAATTTCCTTTTCATCCTTCAGGAAAAAGCAAGGGCGATGCCACGATGAGGTGTCTTTGGCAACCCATCGAAGATAAAGCCAAAACCTTGGTCAGGGGTCATCGCCAGGCCTTTAGAAGGTGAAGCGGCAGCGCAATCTTTACGGAGGGACGCGTAAGATCTGCACTCCGCTTAAAACCCGTAATCTTTGACCAATAAAAGTGGTTCCTGCCCATTATCTGTTGAATGCGGCCCAGGTTGTAGGCGGGTTCGCCGCCCGCGACATCAAGAAGGAACAGGATGAAATCATCAGACGGCATCTGGAGGCGATGCGAAACGAGGCGATGCGGATCGAGGGCGTGGTCAAATCCTTTCTATCCCTCGAATCCGTCAAGAGCCATCGATTTCTCAAAGACGGCGAAACCGCGATGATTGACATTCAGACGGAACTCCAAGGAAAGCTGGAGGAATTGAAGCGGAGACAAACGTAACGTGCTGGACAGAGAGGTCAGGCCTCTCTCAAGGTCACCCCATACCGGGAAGCCGTCTCCTCCCAATTGCGGAATGGAACCGCAAGGAACGCATCGACAACGGCGGGATCGAAATGGGTCCCGCTCTCCTTCGTGATGAACTCCGCCGCTTCTTGGTAGGATAATGCCGCCCTGTAAGGCCGGTCCGTCGTCAGGGCATCGAAGACGTCCGCCACGGCAAAGATCCGCGCTCCGCGCGGGATCTCCGCTCCCACAAGCCCTTTCGGATACCCGCTTCCGTCGTATCTCTCGTGATGGGCAAGGACGATCTCGCGGGCGCCGGCAAGAAACGGGATCCGGTCGATGAGCGTTGCGCCGAGTTCGGGGTGCCGCCGGATCTCTCTCCATTCCTCCTCGGTCAGTTCCCCTTGCTTTAGGAGCACATGATCCGGTACCCCGATCTTTCCCACGTCGTGGAGGAGTGCGCCGATGGCGATGTTCAAGAGAGCTGCCTCGTCTTTCAATCTCATCCTGCGCGTCAGCAGCATCGTGTATTCCCGGACCCGGCGGGAATGAAGGGCGGTCTCGTGCTCGCGAAGGTCGAGTGAGGAGGCAAGCGCCGAGAGCGTCTCCTCGTGCGCCACGCGCTCCTGCTCCAGCGCGAACCGTTCCCGGTGGAACAGGAACGACGAGGCGACGGCGATCACCCAGAAGCTTGCGATCTCCCCGACCTGGTCGGCTTGGCGCATGAGGTCTCCGCTCCAATCCCTGAGGATGTGGACCAGGAAGAGAAAACTGACGGCCAAGGCGGTCGCAAGCGTCCCGCGTATTCCCAGGAAGGCCGCCGCTATCAGGATGGGGACATAGTAGAGCTTCTGGTAAAAAAGATGGAGCCAGTGCCACGCGTGCGGGCCGGCGGGTGTCAGGAAGTGAAGGAGGGAAACAGCCGCCGTAGCGACAACGACCAGGAGGATCTTCCCCCGGGAAGTCCCCAGGCGGGCGGCAACCGTTCTTTCCTCTGGCTCGGGCATGGGGGCCTCCACCTCGCCTCCGTTGTCATTGTTTCCCCGTTGCGATATCTCCCCCCCGAGAGGCAACGATAAGGGGCCGCTCGAGGCGGCCCCTTATCGCATCCCTAAAGATGAATGTATCAATTTACCGTGTACGAGAAAGTCGCGGAACCTGTCTTGCCACCCGACTCTACTTCCGTCTTGAATGTGTACTTCCCCGGCTTGGGCAGATTGACGTCGGCCCCGAAATGTCCCTCCATCACCATGAAGTCCGACTTCTCCTCCTTCCGGTCCGGCCCGATAACCGTCACGCTGCCCTTCCCCTCCGTGACGGGCTTCTTCGTCTTGGGGTCGGTCAGATCGAAGGCGACGTGGTGGCTTTTCATCATCATCCCCTCCATCTTCATGCCGGAGGCCTTGGCCTTCTCCATGTGGGCCTTCATGTCCATCAGTCGCGCCTCTCCCTGCCACGGGCCGATCTGCCCGCCGAAGACCTTGTCGCCCATCTTCCCATGCTCTTCCATCTTCATCCCGGGCATCGCACCGTGACCGGTCTCCCCGGTCTTCATCCCGGGCATCGCGCCGTGACCCTTCTCCGCAGCGACCCCCGCCAGCGGAAACGCCAGAAACGCCAGAAGAACCGCACACATCGCAAAACGATTCAAGTCCATCTTTTTCTCCTCCCTGTCGGTATTGAACTCCCCTTCCGTCCGTTTCGTCCCTCCCTTGAGAAGAGACGGCGGAAAAGACGGTTTCATTCGGTCATACGCCTTACGCCTTCGCAGGCAGCGCGTTCAGCTTGAGCTCCCGCGCCTTCCAGAGCTTGTAGATCGCCGGGTACACCAGGAGCTCCAGGAGGAACGATGTGCCCAAGCCTCCCAGCATCGGGGCGGCGATACGTTTCATGACGTCCGCTCCCGCCGAGGTGGACCACATGATGGGCAACAGCCCCATGAACGCCGCAGCGACAACCATGAACTTCGGGCGGACGCGCTTGACGGCCCCGTGGATGATGGACTCGTCCAGCTCCGCGACGTTCCGGAGGAGCCCCTTCCTTTTCGCATCTTCATGGGAAAGGTCCAGAAAGAGGAGCATGAAGACCCCGGTCTCGGCGTCCAGGCCCAGGAGGGCGATCATCCCCACCCAGGCGGCGATGGAAACGTTGTAGTCCAGCACGTAGAAGAGCCAGATGGCGCCGATGGCCGAGAAGGGGACGGCGAGCATGACGACCGAGGCCTTGAAGGCGCTCCGGGTATTCATGTAGAGGAGCACGAAGATCAGGGCCAATGTCACCGGCACGACGAATTTCAGCCGTTCGCGCACCCGGAGCATGTTCTCGTACTGACCGCTCCACTGGAGCACGTAGCCGGTCTTGAGCGGGACCTTCTGCTCCACGGCCGCCTTGGCCTCCTCCACGTAGCCTCCCACGTCCCGGCCGGCGATATCCACGTACACGTACCCGGCCAGGAACCCGTTCTCGTCCCGGATCATGGCGGGACCCTGGACGAGCTTGATGTCCGCGAGCTGGGCGAGGGGAACCTGGGCCCCCATCGGGGTGGGCACGGAAACCAGGACCCGCCCCAGACGGTCGACGTCCTCCCGGAGCTCCCGGGGGTAGCGCAGGTTCACGGGGTAACGCTCCCGGCCCTCGACGGTGGTGGTGATGTTCTCGCCCCCGATGGCGCTCATGATCACGTCCTGGACCCGCTCGATCGTGAGCCCATAGCGGGCCAGCTGGTCGCGCTTAGGCTCGAAGTCCACGAAGTAGCCTCCCGTGACGCGCTCAGCGAATACACTGCGTGTCCCCCGGATGGGCTTGAGGACGTGTTCCAGGTGCTCCCCGATCCGCTGGATTTCCCCGAGGTCGCTCCCGTAGATCTTGATCCCGATGGGCGTGCGAACTCCGGTCGTGAGCATGTCGATCCGGGCCTTGATGGGCATGGTCCACGCGTTCGTGACCCCGGGGAACCGCACGGCGCCGTCCATCCTGTCCACGAGCTCGTCCCAGGAGATGTGATCGGGCCAGATGGGCCGGAAGAGGGGCTTGAGCCAGCCGGGAGCCCAGGAGGAGAACCAGCGCTCCTTCGGGCTCCATTGGCTCTCCGGCTTCAAGACCACCGTGGTCTCCATCATGGAGAAGGGCGCTGGATCGGTGGAGGTGTCGGCGCGTCCCGCCTTGCCGAAAACTCGATCGACCTCGGGAAAACTCTTCAAGACCCTGTCCTGCCGCTCCAGGAGATCCTGGGCCTGGGCCACCGAGAGCCCTGGGAGGGTCGTGGGCATATAGAGCATGGTGCCCTCGTTCAAGGGCGGCATGAACTCGCCTCCGAGCTTCAAATAGATGGGGATGCTCAAGGCGAACAGGGCCACGGAGACCGCGATGACGGTCTTCGGGCGGCGCAGCACGAACCGGCAGGCCGGCTCGTACACCTTCAGGATCGCGAGGGAAATTGGGTGCTTCTCCTCGGCATAGTACGTGCCCACCGCAGCGCGCGTGGCAAGCTTCGCGAGGAACTTCGGCCGGAAGGTGAACGGTTCGATCCGCGCGAACATCATGCGCGTAGCCGGGTTCAGGGTGACCGCCAGAACCGCGGCCAGCGCCATGGCCAGGTTCTTGGAGTAGGCCAGGGGCTTGAACAGCCTTCCTTCCTGGTCCACCAGCGCAAAGACCGGGAGAAAGGCCACGGCGATGACAAGGAGCGAGAAGAAGACGGAAGGTCCCACCTCCTTCAATGCCTCCAGCCGCACCTGGTGGAAGTCCCCTTGCCGGCCTTCGGCCTGCCATTGGTAGATCTTGTTGTAGGCGTTCTCCACCTCGATGATCGCCCCGTCCACGATCACGCCGATCGAGATGGCGATGCCGGCCAGGCTCATGATGTTGACCGTGACCCCCATGTAGTACAGCGGGATGAACGAGAGAAGCACGGACACGGGGATCGTGATGATCGCCACGAGCGCCGACGGAACGTGCCACAAGAAAACCAGGATCACCAGGGACACGATGATCATTTGCAACACGAGCTCGTGCTTGAGCGTCCCGATCGCCCGGTGGATGAGGTCCGAGCGGTCGTAGGTCGTGACGAACTCCACCCCCTTGGGAAGCGAGGGGCCAAGCTCCGAAAGCTTCTCCTTGACCCGGTCGATCACGTTCAGGGCGTTCTCCCCGTGGCGCATCACCACGATCCCGCCCACATGATCCCCGATGCCGTCCAGATCGGAGATGCCGCGGCGGATCTCCGGCCCCAGGGACACCCGGGCGATGTCCTTGAGGAGTACGGGAACGCCGCCGGAACCGGTTTTCACCACGACCTTCTCGAGGTCTTCCGGCCTTTTCGTGTAGCCCCGTCCCCGGACCATGAACTCCGCGCCGGCGAACTCGATGAGCCGGCCGCCGACCTCGTTGTTGGACATGCGTATGGCCTCGGAGACCATGTTGAGCGGGATCCCGTAGGCCGCCAGCCGGTTCGGGTCCACCGTGACCTGGTATTGTTTCTGGAATCCCCCGATGGAAGCCACCTCGGCCACGCCGGGGACGGACTGGATGGCGTAGCGCAGCGTCCAGTCCTGGTACGAGCGGAGCTGATCCAGGGAATGGGTGCCCGACCGGTCCACCAGGGCGTACTGGAAGACCCACCCGACGCCCGTGGCGTCGGGCCCGAGCTCGGTCTGAACCCCTTTTGGAAGGCGGGACTGGATCTTGGACAGATACTCCAGCACCCGGGAGCGTGCCCAGTAGATATCCGTCCCGTCCTGGAAGATCACGTAGACGTAGGAGAAGCCGAAGTCCGAGAACCCCCGGATGGCCTTGACGTTCGGAGCGCCCAGGAGCGCCGTCACGATCGGGTAGGTGACCTGGTCCTCGATGATGTCGGGAGACCGGTCCCACCTCGAATACACGATCACCTGGGTGTCCGAGAGATCGGGGAGGGCGTCGAGGCGGATCTCCTTGAGCGTGTACACAGCCAGGACGCAGGCCGCCACCACGGCCAGCAGGGTCAGGTAGCGGTTGACCGCGCAAAAACCTATGACCCGCTGGATGAAGGTTTCCTTTGCTTGTTCGCCGGGTGTCCCGGCGCCGTGCGGCATCACTGCCCGCCTCCGTGGCCGACATGGCCCTGCGACGAGGGCTTTCCCTGGGACGGGGGCTGGTCCTGCGACGGCGGCGGAGGCGTTCCGCCTCCCTTCATTCCGGTGAGGGCAGCCTTAAGCCTCGATTCGGAGTCGAGGAGGAAGTTCGCCCGCACCGCGACCCGTTCGCCCTCCTTGACGCCGGAGAGGATCTGCGCCTTCCCCTCGCCTCGGACGCCCACCTTCACTTCCCGGGGCTCGAGGCTCCCCCCCCCGAGGTCCACGAAGACCATCTGCCGGACGCCCGTCTCGATCAGGGCCGAATCGGGGATCACCACGCCGGTCGCGGAGTCCAACTCCAGGAAAACGTCGGCGTACATCTGGGGCTTCAAGCGGAGCCCGGGATTCGGAAACTCGAAACGCACCTTGAGCGTGCGGCTCTCGGGCGACAGGGTGGGATAGACGTAGGCGACCCTTCCCTTCAGCCGAAGACCGGGGTCGTAGGCGGGAGCAAGGTTCGCTTCCTGACCCAGGCGCACTGCCCTTGCCTCGTACTCGTAGAGGTCCGCTTCGATCCAGATCCGCGAAAGGTCGGTCACGGTGAAGAGCTCCATGCCGGGCATGACCCTCGTTCCCTCGAAGACTTCCTTCACCGTGACGTAGCCCGACACCGGGGCATCGAGCGTCACGGTACGCCGGGGGTTCTTCGTCCTCTCGAGCTCGGCGATAAAGCTCTGCGGCACGTCAAAAAGCTCGAGCCGCCGCCGGGACGACTGGACGAGCTCCGCCGCCATCTCCCTCTCCTCGGGGTAGGGATTCTCCTTCATCCGGTTGTGCATCTCGATGGCAAGCAGGTACTCCCGCTGGCTGGCCACCAGCTCGGGCGAGTAGAGGTCCAGGAGCGGCTGGCCCTTCGCCACCACCTGTCCGGTAAAATTAACGTGGAGTTTTTCGATCCAACCCTCGATCTTGGTCTGCACGCGCCGTACGCGCGTCTCGTCGGGAACGACGTTTCCCACCGCCCGTACCGAGCGGCTGATCTTCTCGCGCACCGCCGGGGCGGTTTGGACTCCGGCCAGGCGGAGGCTCTCAACACCCACCTTGATTGTGGAGTACCCCGCCACGGCGCTCCCTCCACCTCCGACTTCGTCCTCGTAGACCGGGACGTAATCCATGCCCATCTCGTCCTTGGCCGGGACGGGCGAGGTGACGCCCGGCTTCATGGGATGGCGGTAGAAAAGAAGCTTCCGCTCGCCCTTCCCCGCGCCCCCGCCCTGGGCGGCGCCAGCGGCCGCGGCTTCCGGGGCGGCATCTTCGATCTTGGTGAGTGTCATCCCGCAGATGGGGCATTTCCCGGGCTTGTCGGAGATGATGAAGGGGTGCATGCCGCAGGTGTACTTCGCCTTCCCCTGGGCGACCTTTGCGGCGTTGTCCGCCGGGTGAGGGTGCAGCAGGGAGTGAAACGCGGGAACCTTGAAGAAGGCCAGCGCCCCCGCGCCGAGGAGGACCAGCACCGAAGCCGCGATGACGATGATGCGCAACTTCTTTTTCTTCGACGATTCAGGCGGAGGGATGTTTCCCTCCGGGGGCTGTCCCGGAGCCTCCCCCTCGGGCGCAACCACCCCCTCGATTTCGGGGGTGGCCCCTTCCTTCCTTTCTTCGCTCATCTTCCGTCTCCGTGTCGCTTCGATTTCGAATCCAGCGTTCCTCTATCAGTTCAGGTCTTTCCCCACAACCGCTCCCAGCCTCGCCTTTTCCACGGTCAGGTCTCCCACCGTCTCGTGGTAATCCTTCCGGAAGGAGAGGATGTTCTTGATCGTATCCAGCAGCGTCGGAAAGTCGACCTTTCCGACGCGATAGGCTGCCAGGGCCGTCTCAAAGTTCGTTTCGGCGTGAGGAATGATCGTCGTCCGGAAGAGCGCGGCCACGGAGGAGCGGCTTTCGATCGTTGCCAGCGATTTCCCGATCGCGTTGGCCGCCTCGAGGTCCAGGTTGGCCAGCTCGCGCCGGGCCATCTCCCGTTCCGCCGTCATCTCCTGGACGAGGGGATCGAGCTTCTCCTTCCTCCATATCGGAAGGTTCATGAGCACCATCGAGGAGAACATGTCGGGGCGCCCGGTCCCGTCCGGCGTCGCGTCTCGCTGCATGTAGGAGGCGGACACCTCGAAGTCCGGGTAATATTCCTTCTTCGCCACTCCGATGGAGGCCTCCCCCCGGAGAACGCGCGCCTGGATCGATTTCCTCGACGGCCGCTCCTCCCTGTACATCGCCATCAGATCTCCCGTGCCGTACGGCAAAGTGAACTCGCGGAGATGCTCGATTTCGGGGACCGGCATATCGGGAGGCAGGGCGGCAAGCGTGTTGAGGCGAATGGAAAGGACCTTCTCCTTGTTCTCCAGGACAAGGAGCATCTCCCGCATCTTCTCGTACTCCACCTGCCCCCGGTGGACGTCCGCCTGGGTCACCCGTCCCACGGCGTACATCTCCTGGGAAACCGCCACGATCTCCCGAAGGATCTCCCGGGTCCGGCGGACCACCTCCGCCTGCCTGCGAACGGAAGAGAGATCGGCATAGGCCATCTCGATCTCGGCCCGCAGCATGTTCCGCATCTCCTGCAGGTCGAACTCGGTCTGCTCCTTCTCCCGCGTCGCCACCTCCGTCCGGAGCTTCAATTTGCCGGGGTAGGGAAACATCTGCGACAAGCCGATCTCCTTCCCCGTCATGTCCTCCTCCCGGAAGGACCAGCTCTTCACCGGCACGTTGGTGATCCCGACCCACCCCTTCGGGTCGTCCAGGGCGCCGGCGCGGATCGCGGCGTTCTCCTTCATCCGGATCCGCTCCTGCATCGCGGCGAGGGAAGGATTCTTCGACAGGGCCGCCTCGATATAGAAGGAAACGGGACGAGGCGCTTCCTCCGCGCCGGCGTGCCCCCATGGAACGAGGAGGCTCAAGAACAGCGGTAAAATCCGCTTGCAGATATGGGAGGCGTCGATTCTCCTCAGGTTCTTTCCGAGATCCATTCTACCGTCGTCCTTTCCCGACCCGGCAAGCCGCCACTGTCTTCTCCTGAAAATAAAAAAAAAACGCCGAAACCAATAAAATCATTAACGGTTTTTATTATACTGCAATATTCTATATCATGGCGCATCCATCCCGGCGCGCCCTTCCGTCCCCTGCTCCGCCCCGTTCTCCTTGTCGCCTTCGGCCTGTCCATCGGCCGGATCTTGCTTCGAATCGTGGTGGTTGGTGGAAACCGTCTCGGTTTTCCCGTGCTTCCCCCCGTGCATCCCCATCATGTGAAAATTTCCCGTCGCCAGCCATACCACGATCCCGCCCACAACCATCGCCCCCATCAGGACGAGCATTACCGCCTGACCGCCATTCTTCCGTAGCATCATCTTCCTCCTTCGAGAAACCGCCGGAAATCCCGGGTCAAACCCGGATGAGCCGAATGCCTTACCTGTTTCCCGGGATCGGACAGCAGTCGCTCCCCTGCCCGCATCCTCCCGACACCGCCGCCGCTCCCGGAAACCGAAAAGAGCCGCCGAGCAGCAGCGTCGCCGTCACGGAAAGGACGATCGCCGCGATGATGGAGATCACCCATGCCCTCCAAGTGGGCGCCGGTCGACCGGAAATATCCTTCAACTCTTCCTCCGCCCGGGGGACGCGTTCGTCGAAGAATCCCCCCGTTGTCCGTCGGAACTGTTCTTCTCTCTCCATCGGTTCCTTCCCCTTCCCTCTCGTCGACGCGATTCCTTCTGTACCTGCCCTCACAACGCCTGGTACGGGGCCATGAGGGGATCGTCTTTCGCAACCAGGCCGTCCTGAAGGCGGATCGCCCTCGTGGCCCGGAAGAGGTTCGCCCGGTTGTGCGTGACCATGAGCACCGTCTTCCCCCTTTTGTGCAAACCGGAAAACAGGTCCAGGATCTGCTCCCCGGTGGAGGAGTCGAGGTTCCCCGTCGGCTCGTCGGCGAGCAGGACCGGGGGATCGTGCACCAGCGCGCGGGCGATCGCCACCCGCTGGCATTCGCCGCCGGAGAGTTCCGAAGGAAGCCTCTCCTCCTTCCCCGAAAGCCCCACCGAGGTGAGCAGCTCATTCGCGCGCCCCGCCTTCTCCCGGGCGCTCGTCCGCAGTGGGGACATCGGCACCATGACGTTTTCCCTGGCTGTCAGGTAAGGCAGGAGATGGTACGCCTGGAAGATGAACCCGATCGTCTCCCTTCGGAAATCGGCCAGCCGGTCCGCGGAGAGGGAGGACAGATCCACGCCCTTCATGAGGACGGCGCCGGAGGACGGGACCTGGAGACCTCCCAGGATCGTAAGCAGGGTGCTCTTTCCGGCCCCCGACTCTCCCGTGATCACCACGTACTCGCCCGCCTCGATGGAGAGGGAGACATCGCGAAGCGCGACCGCTCTCGTGCCGTTGTTGCCGTAAAGCATCGAAACATTTTCCAGCCGGATGAAAGCTGCCATGGATTCTCCCTCGTGATTACAAACTGCGTATGGCTTCCGTCGGCGAGAGCGCCGCGGCCCGCCGCGCCGGCGGAATCGTGCCGAAGAGCCCCAATCCCATTCCGAGGGCCACCCCCAGAAGCGCCGGCGACGAAGCGACCCCGGCCTGCTCGACGCCGAAATGGGGAGCGACGAGCAGGGCGGCGGCAAGACCCGCAAGCGCTCCGGATGCCGAGGAAAGGAGGGAAATCCACCCCGTTTCCCAGAACAGGAGGGAGAGGATCGCCTTTCTCCGGAACCCCACCGCCCGCAGGACCCCGATCTCCTTCGTCCGCTCCTGTACGCTGCCCATCACGGTGACGAACACCATCAATCCGCCGATCGCCAGGACGATGGAGGACACGCCGATCCCGAGGCGGCGGAACTGGTCCACCGCGGCCTTGCGGCTCTCCACCACCTGCCGGATCGCCGAAACCCTTGCGCCGGGAAGCGCTCCCCCTATCTGCGCCACGATGTCCTCCACCGGGCAGTCCTTACAGAGCGCCGCTACTTCGAAAAAGGTCACTCCCCCGGGATTCCTGCCCAGGGACTGGACGTCGCCCAGTGCCGCGATCACCATCCCGTCTTCCTTTTCGCCGGTGGGATGAAGGACGCCGGTCACGCGGAACGTCCTGCCGCCGGAGACGACGGTTCCGCCGGGCCCTTTGTCCAGGGCAGCCGCGGCCTCGGAGCCGAGGAGGATCTCCCCCTTCTCCCGGATCGGACTCCCGGAAATCTTCCACCACGGCCGCGCCGCCGCGATCTCCATCGCCGGAATGCCCATCCACACGATGTTCTTCCCCGAGGCGTCCGCCGCCGCAAGGAAGAACGGGACGACCGAGCGGAGGCGCTCTTTCATTTCGATCCCACGGATCGCCTTCTCATCCGCCGCCGTCAGGCGGGAATGCGCCACCTGCGTGCCGCCAAGGGAAATGTCCCCAAAGCCAAGCGTGAGTTGTTCCGTGCGGGGGGTAATCAGGATGTTGGCGCCGAACCGGTCCAGCTTGTCCTGCACCGCCTGCTCCATCTGCGCGGTGAGCGAGGCGAGGGCGACGAACGTCCCGATCCCGAGGAAGATCCCCAGCCCCGTGAACACCGCCCGCGACTTGCGGCGAAATAGGTTCTTCCATGCCAGCTTCCGGATGTTCATCGCGCAGCCCCCACCCCTATGATCGATTGCCGGGAAAGTAATTCTTCCCGGCTGCGATGTCGCCCTTCTGGATCACCAGGTACTGGCCTTCCACCTTGCGCGCCAGTGGATGGGGGTTGCACCCTCCCTTGATTTCCTCGATCCGCTCCGGGTGGAACGCCACCTCGCATTTGTTGCACACGATCCGGTCTCCCTCCTGGCGATACCCAAGATTTGACTGGAAGCAGCCGTTGCACGCGTCGAAGACGGCGCGATACGCGTCGTCGGAACTTTTCAGTGCGAAATAATAAAGCTGCCGTCCATCGACCTCTTGCTGGAGAAAGAGCGCCTTCCCCGAATCGAGCGCCTTGAGGGGGATCTTCACCGCATCCGCGGTCTCGACGACGCCGGCCGACTTTGCGATCTCCACGGGGGATTTCTTTAAGATGCCGTCGAGCCATCCCACTTGTGCGATGGCGGCAACCCCGGCGAAGAGAAGAATCGCCACGACAATCCCCACCCGGATTCTCCTCTCCTGTCTCCTGATTTTTTCCATTTCCATGGGTCCTCCCGGATCATGAAGTTGGCACATATGCAGCACCATCCGTGCCAAGTGATACGAAAAACGAAATGCATCTATCAATTCAAAGGTTACCGATAAGAACCGGATCCCGGCAGGTTTCAGGAATCTTCTCATCAGAGAATAGTCTCTCCCGGTTACAGAGAATTCTTCAACTCCCGCTCGCCTCCTGTGGTCTCCTGTTGGTGAGAGGGCCGTAACTTTCGGATATTCAACGATTTTCTTTTTTTCGCCAACCGTGGCATGACCGTTGCTCTTTCCGATGTTGGGGGTCAGCTTTTTCGGGATGTGAAAAGGAATTACTCCGAAGGAAGAGTAGGGCATTGCCATGAAGAAAGCGATATGGACAGGGAATGCGCTGCTTGGGCTAATTATTGTGGTGACTGTCGGCGTATCGACGACGGAAGCGAAGACAAACAGGTTCGCCGCCTGGATGGGAGAAAAGATTTTCGACGGAAGAACGCGACCGCGGCATTCCGAGGCGAGATTGGTGGACCCCAAGGCCCAGGTGGAAGAGGCCAGGGCAGCCGGGAAGATCCCAGGTGTCGCTTCCGGGGCCTACCACTTCGTCTTCTACGTGGCCCAACCCCGGCCCAAGACGCCGATCCTTCTCCAGGATGGAAGTGGAACCGTGACGGTTACCGGGCCGGACAAAAAGAAGGTTACGAAGAATCTGACCCGCAAGGACGGGCACTTCGGTGCCGACATCGCCTTGAATAAGCCCGGCGAATATCGGTTCACAGTCGACATCGAAGCAGGGGGCACCAAGGGGACAACGACGTTTGCCCATGCAGTCAAATAAAGATGTCCACTTGGTCTTTAGTCGCAGGGCCGCAGGAAAGAGGATCCTGGGCGAGAGGAGCCTGTGTCATGAAAAGGATGATCCGATATCGGCTTTTGGCCGTGGTCGGCCTTGCCTTGGCTGGCTGCGCCTCGAACGCCTCAAGGGCAGAACTGATCAAGGACAGATCGGAGTCGAACAGGAAGGATGTCTTTATCGAAGTTAACGAGAAGGGAGTTGTTCCCAAGGCGTATGCGGATCTTGTAATCGAGGCGTCTATCAAGACCCACGCCGAGGGCTACTACCTGTTCGAACCTAGAGACTCCCTGCACGGCAAGCCGGATTACCCGTTTCTTTTAAACATCGACGGGCAGGCTGTTATCTGGAAGATCGACGGGCGGGAGGAAACGGCACCCCGCTACACCCCAAGCGGCGAGAAAAATCCGGAAGGGGGCACTGGTATAAAATACCTCCTCCGTAAAAAGGTGCGGCTTGCACCCGGTTCTCACAGGGTGTCCTCCGGACTTCCGGGAGAGAGTTACATCAGTGAGTTTGCCATCACCTTGAAGGAGGAAAGGACGTATGTCCTTGCCTTCGAGCCGGTTTATCGGTGGCAAGGCAAGAAACGGTCGCTCCTGTTCACGGGCGGCCTCAGGAGGTACGAAAGGTCGTTCACGGAGATCCACCCGGAGTGATACGCCTCCAGGCCATCAGTCCTGAAGGCAGAGGGAAAAGATGAAAGTTGCCGGACAAGACGGGAAGCGGTTCCATGATCTTGGGGACACCCTGCATCTTAGGACTATGGCACAAGGGGGAGGGATGGGGCAGCTGTACACCTGTCCGATGCATCCAGAGATCCGCCAGGACTCCCCGGGAAACTGCCCTATCTGTGGGATGCCCCTCGAGCCCAGGACGGCCACTGTCGAGCTGGGATTGGCCGTCTGCTTCGGCATTGTTCATCGGCACGGCGGGACGATTGACTTTCACGGCGAACCGGGCTCCGGAACGACGTTCCGGGTACGGCTCCCGTTCGCCAGGAACAG
>Ga0209641_10000549_pt1 | contig 34624 bp, 37 predicted proteins | sample RifCSP16_1_FD_184022 | JGI IMG/M metagenome (GOLD analysis project Ga0209641, IMG submission 184022) | Soil microbial communities from Rifle, Colorado - Rifle CSP2_sed 16_1 (SPAdes) (version 2) | ecosystem: Environmental > Terrestrial > Deep subsurface > Rock core/Sediment | place: Rifle... | reverse complement strand
CGGCTTCGGCGTCATGAACTTCCTCATGACCTCGACGCCGATCGCGATGCAGGCCCACCATCATCCTTACGGCGAGGCCGCGTTCGTGATTTCCTGGCACGTGGTCGGCATGTTCGCGCCGTCGTTTTTCACCGGGCCGCTGATCAGGCGCGTCGGCGCGCTGCCGGTGATGTTCGCGGGGGCGCTGCTGAATTTCGCCTCGATCGGGATCGCGCTCTCCGGGGTCGCGGTGCCGCACTTCTGGTGGGCGATGGTGGTGCTCGGGGTGGGCTGGAACTTCCTCTACATCGGCGCCACCATGCTGCTCACCGAGACCTACCGGCCCGAGGAGCGCGCCAAGGCGCAGGGTGCGAACGATCAGGCGATCTTCGTGATGATGGCAATATCCTCCTTCACCTCGGGCATGACCGTGACCACCGCCGGCTGGGAGCGGGTGAACCTCCTCGCGCTGCCGCTCGTCGCGACGGTGGCGATCGCCATCGTCTGGTTCGCGCTGCACGAGCGCGCTCGAAAGGCTGCCGCCGCGTAGCCATGCGACCTGCGGCGTCGGTCGGCAACAGGCTGGAGGAGGTCGACACCCCGGCGCTGGTGCTCGAGCTGGACGCATTCGAAAGAAACCTGCGCAGCCTCGCCGACGCCGTGAGCGGGCGCAAGGTGCGCGTGCGCGCCCACGCCAAGACTCACAAGTGCCCCGAAATCGCGAAGCGCCAGATCGCCGCCGGCGCGATCGGCGTTTGCTGCCAGAAGGTTTCCGAGGCCGAGGCGATGGTCGAGGCGGGAATCGCCGATGTCCTGGTGACGAACGAAGTGGTCGGCGCGCCGAAGCTCGAGCGGCTCGCCGCGCTCGCGAAGCGCGCGCGCATCGGAGTGTGCGCGGACGACGCCGGCAACGTGCGCGACCTGGAGGCCGCCGCGGCCCGCGCGGGCGCCGCGCTCGACGTCTACATCGAGCTCGAAGTCGGGATGCGGCGCTGCGGCGTGGCGCCGGAGGAGCCGGCGCTCGCGCTCGCGCACGAGATCGCGGGCTGCCGGCACCTGCGCTTCGCGGGTCTGCAGGCCTATCAGGGCCGCGCGCAGCACCTGCGCGCGATGTCCGAGCGCCGCGCGGCGATCGACGCCGCGGCGGTGGCGGCGCGCACCACGCGCGAGCTCATCGAGCAGGCGGGCATCCGCTGCCCGGTGGTGACCGGGGCGGGCAGTGGCACGTTCATGCTCGAAATCGAGTCGGGCGCCTGGGACGAGATCCAGCCCGGCTCGTACATCTTCATGGACGCCGACTACGCCAGGAACGAGTGGGTCGCCCCGCTGCCGCGCTTCGAGCATTCGCTGTTCGTGCTCGCAACGGTGATGAGCCGGCCGGGCGCGGGGCTGGCGGTGGTGGACGCGGGCCTCAAGGCCTCGAGCGTCGATTCCGGCATGCCGACCGTCTGGCAGCGGCCGGGGCTAGCCTGCACGCGCATGTCCGACGAGCACGGCTGCCTCGAGATCGGTCCCGGGGCCGCAGTGCCGCGCCTGGGCGAAAAACTGCTCCTCGTGCCCGGCCACTGCGATCCCACGGTCAACCTGTACGACTGGTATGTTTGCGTCCGCGGCGGGGTTGTGGAGGCGATCTGGCCGATCACGGCCCGCGGCGCGGTCTACTGAAGGGGGGAAACCATGCGCAAGCAGTACCTGAATCCGAAGGAAATCCACGAGCCGCGCTTCTACACACACGCGGTGACGGTGAGCGGCGGCGCGAAGCTGGTGTTCGTCGCCGGCCAGGTGAGCTACGACCGCGACGGCGTGGTCGTCGGCAAGGGCGACATGCGCGCGCAGAGCGAGCAGGTGTTCAGGAACCTGACGCACAGCCTGCGCGCCGCCGGCGCGGGCTGGGGCGACGTCGTCAAGATGAACGGCTACATGGTCGGGATGGGGCCGGACGCGGTCAACATGTTCCGCGAGGTGCGCGCGCGCTACATCAACGCGAAGCAGTACCCGGCGAGCACGCTGGTCGGCGTCGAGCGCCTGGTGCACGAGCACCTGCTGCTGGAACTCGAGGTGGTGGCGGCGGTGGCCGATAGGCCCAAACCGGCGGCGAAGCGCAAGAAGCGGCGTTGAAGCGGCTGCTCAAACGCCTGCGCGGCGCGCCGGCGCTGGCGGTGAGCGAAGCGCGCGGAGTGCGCACGCTGCACGTCGGCGGCGAGGCGATCCAGAGCGCGATGCGGCTCGAGGACCCGTGCGCGCTCGCGCTCGACTATACGCGCTGCATGATGGCGTTCCTGCTGTTCCATCCCGAGCCGCGCGAGGCGCTGATGATCGGGCTGGGGGGAGGCTCGCTCGCCAAGTTCTTCCACCGGCGGCTGCGCGGCACGCGCGTGCGCTGCATCGAGCTCGATCCGCGCATCGTCGCCGTGGCGCGCGCGCAGTTCGTGCTTCCGCCCGACGACGCACGCCTTTCGGTCGAGATCGGCGACGGGGCCGAGGCGCTTGCGCCCGAGTGCTGCGACGTGCTGTTGGTCGATGCCTACCAGGACGAGGAGCACGTGCCGGAGCTCGCCAGCCAGGAGTTCTACGACGCGGCATTCCTCGCCCTCGCCGAGCCGGGGGCGCTGGTGGTGAATTTCATGGACGACGACCCCAACCTCGACCGGCAGCTACAGCGCCTGGGGCGCTCCTTCGGCGGCGCGGCGCTCGCGCTGCCTTCGAGCTACGACCCGAACGTGATCGCGTTCGCGCTGAAGGGGATTCCCGGACCGTTCGCCTGGCAGGCGCTGCGCGAACGCACCGAGGCGCTCGAGGCGCGCTACGAGCTGCCCTTCCGGCGCTTCGTGAACGGATTCAAGCGCATGAATCAGTGCACGGCGCAGCATCTGCTGGTTGGCGCGTAGCCGCCGCGCGCCTGAAAGATGAGTGCCTCAATGTTCCGGCGGCGATCGCAGAAGTCGCGCGCCCAGCTTGAGCCGGCGGGCGGCGCGAGCGAGCGCCGCATCCGCGGTCAGAATGGGCACGGACGCTGCTCCCGCTACGGCGAGGTGAAGCGCGTCGAGCGTGCGCAGCGGCGTATCCATTCGCGCGAGCCAGTCTCGCGCCCGGGCGAAATGCTCGCCGTCGATCGGCGCCATCTCGTAGAGCCCGGCGGCGACGTGCGCGCCCAGTTGTTCGAGGACGCGCCGCGCGTCCGCACGCCCCATCAGGCGCGAGCGCACTTTGCGCGACAGCGCAGAGACGACCTCGACTTCGCACAGGGTACTGATCACGGGCCGGCGAAGGCGCCGCAGCGCGGCCTCTGCGCGCCTCGAAAGCGGCTCCGGGCAGTAGTAGGCGACGAGGACCGAAGTGTCTATGTATGCGCTCACCGGCGCGACGCGTCGCGCTCTGCGACGACCGTGCGGCTGAGAGCCTCCCCGCGCACCCGGATGCGCGCACGGAACTCTGCGAGCCGGGGAAGGCGCTGCGCGCGCCCGCGCGCGGGCAGCGGAACGATCTGCGCGGCGCGTTTGCCGCGGCGCAGGATCGTCACGCGCTCGCCGCGCGCGACGCGCTCTAGCACATCGCGCGCGCGGCTGCGCAGTTGCTTGACGCCGATCTCCATCGCTCGCCTCTCCGCGCCAGTGTACACCGGAAAGGTACACTTCGTGAGGCGCATGGTGAACCGCTCTGGGCCGCGCGGGCCGTTGCTCGCGCCCGCGGCTTGAGCGAGCTGCTCGCCGGGCACTGGGAGCTCGCGCTCCTGCCGCCGATCGCGTTTGCCGGGGCGCTCGTCTTCGGCGTCACCGGCTTCGGCGCGGCGCTCATCACCATCCCGCTCGCCACGCACTTCGTTCCGCTGGAGTTCGCGCTCGCGCTGTTCGCGGTGTCGGATTTGTCGATGGGGCTGCGCGTCGGGCTCGAGAACCCGAGGAAGGCGGTGCGAGCCGAGTGGATCCGGCTCGTGCCGACGATCGTGGTCGGCACCGCGCTCGGGGTCACCGTGCTGGTCAATCTGCCGCGGCAGGCGGGGATGCTCGCACTCGGGTGCTTCGTGGTCGTCTATGCGCTCTACAGCCTGGCGGGGCGCGAGGCGACGGGGAGCGTCGGCAAGAGCTGGGCCTGGGTGGCGGGGCTCGCGGGCGGGATCACGAGCACGCTGTTCGGCGCCGGCGGGCCGCCGTACGCGATCTACCTCTCGCAGCGGGGGCTGAGCAAGGAGCAGTTCCGCGCCACCCTCGGCTTCGCGGTGCTCACCAGCATCTCGCTTCGCGTGACCGCGTTCCTGGTGACCGGGCTGCTGCTCGATTTGCGGGTGTGGGTGACGCTCCTTGCGGTGGTGCCTGCGGCGCTGCTCGGCATCGCCGCCGCGCGGCGGGTGTTTCTCAGGATCTCGCGCGCGGCGCTGGTGCGCGCGGTGGCGGTGGTGCTGCTCGCGACGGGCGGCTCGCTGATCGCGCGGGCGCTCGGCTAGCGCGCGGCCAAAGCGGAACGCTCCCTCAGAGCGGCCAACTCGTTGCCCGCAAGCGCGCCGATGACGATCGCGCCGCCGGCCAGTGTGGCGCCGGCGGGCACCTCGCCGGCGCCGAGCCAAGCCCATAGCGGCCCGAGGATGACTTCGAGCAATCCGAGCAGCGCGATCTCGGGCGCGAGCAGGCGGCGGCTCGCCAGCACCATCAGAATGCAGGGCAGCCCGAGCTGGAAAAAGCCGAGAAAGGCGAGCAGGCCGACGTCCCTGGCAGATGCCTGAAGAGGCAGGGCGAGGGGCAGCGCGATCAGGCTCGACAGCGCGGCGCCCATCATCACGGCAGGAACCAGGTCGAGGCGCGCAGCGACGGCACGCAGCGTGATGACGTTCGCCGCGGCGGCGAGCGGGACGAGGAGCGCGACGAGCATTCCGGCGACGTCCTCCGGGCTGCGCACCGAGAAGCCGAACATCCACGCGATGCCGGCCGCCGCAACCGCTGCCGCGACCCAGGTGCGGAAGGGCACGGGCTCGCTCAGGAAGAACAGCGCGAAAAGCGCGGTGGCGAGGGGCGAGACGCTCATCACGACGAGGGTGTTGGCCGTGCTGGTGAGGGAGAGCGCGAGCACGAAGGCGGTGAACATCACTGCCCACATCGCTGCGGAGAGCGCACCCGGCCAGCCGGCCCCACGTACCGCGCGCAGGGGACCTTCTCGGCTGGAGAAAAGCACGGTTCCGGCGACAAAAATGCAGGCGAACAAGCTGCGCCAGAAGACCTGCTCGAACGCCGTGGCGCGCTCGATGTGGCGGGTGACGACGCCGGCGGTGCTCCAGAGCACCGGCGCCGCGATCATGAGGGCGAGCGCCACACCGCGGCGCGGTGGCGCGAGTCCGAGGGTGCTTTTCATCCCAAGAAACTAGGCCTTGCGGGCGAGCACCTCGATCGGGATCAGCCGCCCCTCCTTCTGGCCGCGCGCGGTGTTCGCCGCCATCCGGGCGGCGATCTCGCCGTGCACCAGGATCACCGCGCGGTGCGGCGGTTTGTCGCCGCGCGCGACTGCCGAGCGCGAGCGCTCGCCGTACTCGCGCGATTTCGCGAGGGTGTCGTGTAGCTGGAGGACCTCGAACCCGGCTTCCTGCAGGCCGCGGCGCGTTTCCTCGGGCGTCGCGAGGAAGCTCGTGCGCGCGCTCTCCGCCCAGGGCGTCGGATAGTCGGGCTCGCCGCTGTCGCCTTTCGCGACCTCCGAGAGCGCGAGCCACGCGCCCGGCTTCAGCACCCGGTGGATCTCGCGGTAGAAGGCGACCTTGTCGGCGATGTTCATGGAAACGTTCATCGAGTAGGCGCCGTCGAAGGTCGTGCCGGCGAACGGCATCGCCAAGGCGTCGCCGACCTTGAACGCGACCCTGTCCTCGACGCCGAGCAGGCGCGTGAGGTGACGGGCGACATCGCAGAATTCGGGCGTCAGGTCGATCCCGGTGACCTTGCAGCCGAAGCGCTTCGCGAAGAAACGCGCCGGCCCGCCGATACCGCTGCCGATGTCGAGAAGGTGGTCGGCCGGGCCGGCTTGGATCATTGCGGCGACTTCCAGCGTCGCCTCCAGGCCGCGGCCGTGGAAGTGGTCGTAGGGCGCGAGCGCCTCCATGCTCGGGCGGTCCGGGTCGGCGCCGTCGTCCTTGAGCGCGGCGTTCAGGTGGGAGAGGAGGTCGCCCCTGCTGTAGTGGGCGGAGACGTCGCGGTCAGTGTTCGTACATCCACTCCCGCGTCCACGGCAGCGGATTCGCCTTCGGGTTCGAAGCCTTCACCCCCAGCGCCTGGTGGATCGTCACCCACCCCTGATCGAACGCATGCGCGCACCCCGCGAGATAGGTGCGCCAGATACGCAGCCGCTTCTCCCCCGTATACGCGCGCGCCTCGTCGAGCTTCGCCTCGAGCCGCGCCGACCATTGCCACAGGGTCTTCGCGTAGTGCAGGCGCAGCGTCTCGACGTCCATCACCTCGAGCCCCGCGGCGCTCATCTCCTTCAGCGCGAGCGAGATATGCGGCAGCTCGCCGTGCGGGAAGACGTACTTCTCGATGAAGTCGGCTGCGCCGAGTCCCACCGAGCGGCTCTCCGGATCGACCGAGGTGAGTCCATGGTTCATGGCGATGCCGCCGTCCTTGAGCAGCCGGTGGATGGCGCCGAAGTAGACCGGCAGGTTCTTCAAGCCCACGTGCTCGAACATGCCGACCGAGGCGATCTTGTCGTAAACCCCGTCCCCCGGCTCGTCGCGGTAGTCGCGCAGCAGCACGCGGCAGCGCTCCGAGAGCCCCTCGGCCTTGATGCGCTCGTTGGCGAGCGCGCACTGGTTCGCCGACAGGGTGATGCCGGTGGCATCCGCCCCGTAGCGCTTCGCCGCCCAGCGCACGAGCGACCCCCAGCCGCAGCCGATGTCGAGGAGCTTGTCGCCGGGCTTCAGGCGCAGCTTCCGGCAGATGTGATCGAGCTTCTGCTCCTGAGCGACGTGGATGTCCTCCTCGCCCGTCTTGAAATAGGCGCACGAGTAGACCATCTCGCGGTCGAGCCACAGCGCGTAGAAATCGTTCGAGACGTCGTAGTGGTAGCGGATCGCCTCGGCGTCGCGCTTTTTCGAGTGGAAGTTCCACAGCGCCGGCCGCCGGCCCTTCTTGGCGGCGCCGAAGTGCTGCGCGAGATGCTCGGCCGCGCGCAGCGCCTCGGCGATCGGACCTTCCACGTCGACCAGTCCCTCGACGTAGGCCTCGCCGAGCTTGCCCAGATCGGGGTTGAGGAAGTAGCGCAGCGCGTCGGCGCGCTGGATCCTGAGGGTCACCGAGGTGCGCTCGGCGAGCGCGTAGCGCTTGCCGTTCCAGAGCTCGATCGCGAGCGGCAGCGCCGCGCGCGCCTTCAGCTCCTCGATCGCCTTTTCGACGCGGGCGAGCAGCATGGCATGCTCCTTAGGCCGCCTTCTCGCGCAGGGTCACGAACTCCTCCGCCACGGTCGGGTGGATGCCAATGGTAGCGTCGAATTGGGCCTTGGTGGCGCCCAGCTTCACCGCGATCGCGACTCCCTGGATGATCTCGCCCGCGTCCGCGCCGATCATGTGCGCGCCGACGACGCGCTGGCTGGCGCGGTCCACCACCAGCTTCATGAAGGTCCGCTCCTGCTTGTCGGTGAGGGAAAGCTTGAGCGCGCGAAACGAGGTCTTGTACACGTCCACGGCGCCGTAGCGCTCTCGCGCCGATTCCTCCGAGAGCCCCACGACGGCGACATTGGGATTGGCGAACACGGCGGTCGGCACGTTCTCGTGGTCGACCGGCGTGGGCTCGCCGCGAAACAGCGTCTTCGCGAGCCACATCGCCTCGGCGGTCGCGACCGGCGTGAGCTGCATCCGGTTGGTGACGTCGCCGATGGCGTGGATGGAATCCACCGAGCTCCTGGAGAAGCGGTCGACGACTACCGCGCCGTCCTCCGCGAGCGCCACCCCCGCCGCGTCGAGACCGAGGTTCGCGGTGTTCGGCGTGCGTCCGGTGGCGAACATCACGAGATCGAATTCGCCCTCGGATCCGCCCTCGAACTGCACGCGCAAGCCGTCGGCGGCCTTCTCGATTCCGGACGGATTGGACTCGAGCCGGATCGCGACGCCCTTCTTCGCCATCTCCTCGGCAAGGTGCTCGCCGATCTCGCCGTCGAACCCGCGCAGCAGCCGCTTTCCCCGGTAGGCGAGCGTCGTCTCGACGCCCAGTCCGTTGAAGATCGAGGCGAACTCGACCGCGATATAGCTTCCACCGACCAGCAGCGCGCGCCGCGGCAGCTGCTCGAGAAAGAACGCCTCGTTCGAAGTGATGGCGTGCTCGCATCCGGGAATCGCCGGCAGCTGCGGCCAGGATCCCGTCGCGACCAGAATGTGCTTCGCGCTGTAGGCGCGGCCGTCCGCCTCCACGGTGTGCGCGTCGCGCACGCTGGCGCGGCTGCGCAGGATGGCGACGCCGGCGTCCGCGAGCAGCCTCTCGTAGACGCCGTTGAGGCGGGCGATCTCGCGGTCCTTGCTGGCAAGGAGCGTGCGCCAGTCGAAGCGCGGCTCACCCGCCGTCCAGCCGTAGGCGCGCGCGACCTCGAACTCCTCGCGCCAGTGCGCGGCGTAGGAAAAGAGCTTCTTCGGGATGCAGCCGACGTTGACGCAGGTGCCGCCGAAGCGCCCCGGCTCGGCGATCGCCACCCGCGCGCCGTAGCCCGCAGCGATGCGGCTCGCCCGCACCCCGCCCGAGCCGCCGCCTATCGTGAACAGGTCGAAATCGTATTTCAGGCTACTTGAGGTTGGGGAGATTGATCTCCACCAGCTCAAGCTGCGCCGCGAGCGCCTTGTGCTCGGGCTTGTCGGCGAGCCACTTGAGGGCGTTCCTTACGCGGCTCTCGATCTGCGCGCGCGGCATCCCCTCGATGCCGACGAACATCGACGCCAGGTCGGGGAGGTTGCTCGCCTGCGCCTTGCCGCGCATCTCGGCGAGCCGCGCTTCGATCGCGCCGCGATCGAGGTTGGTCACCAGCTTCAGCGTCTTGTCGTGCTCGCTCATCGCGCGATCCTCCCTGTGCGGGGCATACTAGCCAGTCGGCGGGGATTTTACCAGCGCGAAGCGCCCGTCCTCCTCGCGCACGGCGCCGTCGGCGATCAGCTTGTCGAGGTGCGCGGTGAGCGAGCGCGCCGCCGCCGGATGAAGGCGCGCCGGCACGTCGTCGTACACCGCCGGCAGCAGCTCGTCGAACGAAGGCCGTCCGATCCACGCGATCTCGGTGCGCAGCTTTTTTTCGCGCGCCAGGCGGTGCGCGACGAGCCGCCGCACCTCGTCGTGCGGCGCGCCGATGAGGTAGCCGTGGCCGGGAGCGAGAATGGCGAGATCCTCGGCGAGCAGCATTTCGAGCGAGGCGAGGTAGGCGCGCATGTCGCCGTCGGGGGGATTGATGACCACCGTCGAGCCCTGCATCACGTGGTCGCCGGTGAAGAGCATCCTCGTTTCCTCGAGCAGGTAGCACAGGTGGTTCGAGGCGTGCCCCGGAGTGTGGATCGCGCGCAGCGTGAATGCGGGGAGCATCAGCCGGTCGCCGTGCGAGAGCACGCGATCGGGCGCGAAGCCGCGGTCCTGGCTGCCGTGCTCGGGCGCTGGGCGTCCGATCAGGACCGCGCCGGTCGCCGCCTTGAGGGCCGCCGCGGCCGGCGAATGATCCGGGTGCGTGTGCGTGCACAGCACCCAGCGGATGCGCCCCGCGCCTGCCGCGAGCACCGCTTCGACGTGCGCGTCGATTGCCGGTCCCGGGTCGATCACCGCGAGCTCGCGCTCGCCGACGAGGTAGGTGTTGGTGCCGGGGCCGGTCATCATCCCGGGGTTGGGCGCGATGATCCGGGTCACCAGGCGGTCCAGGCGCTTCGGCACGCCGGGCACCAGCTCGTAGGCGCTCTGGCCGGTCTCTTCCGGATCGCTCCAGTGGATCTCGAAGTACTGCGGGTCGGCGCGGCGGAACAGCCTGGGGCCCTCGCGCCCCTGCGCCCAGCAGGCGCGATTGGTCTCGATCTCGGGGAGATCCCGCGCATGCTCGAATGCGCGCTGCGGATCGGGAAAGCGCGCAAGGTCCGCGAGCGTGTGGCGGGTGGCGAACACCAGCTCCATCTCGCCGCGGTCGCCGCGCTCGAGCGCTTCCCGGGGCCGCAACCAGGCGTGGTGAACGATCTCCGAGGCGTCGTGCGAGCCGTCCTGGCCCGCGGGCGCGCGCGCCACGAAGAAGCGCGCGTCGAAGCGCCGCGCGCGCCCCGGCGCGGTGATCCAGTGGCCGTAGTAAGCGAGCGCGTCGGCCGGCAAGAGCAGGCGCTCGGCGTCGAGAAACTCGGCGAACGCGAGCTTTCCGGCGTTCAGCGGCTCGCGGTGGCGCGCGAGCTCGGCCGCGCGAGCGGCGCTCAGCTCGCCGCCGCCTTCCTCGCGCGCGAGCAGGATTCCCGCCTCCTCGAAGCATTCGCGCACCGCCGCCACCCAGTAGGCGAGGCCGCCGCGAGCCAGCCCGAGGCGCGCGCTCGCAGCGGCATCGTCGAGCCCGACGACGCGGCGAAGCACGCGCGCCTCGCCGTCCGCCGTGTCGAGCGCGCCGCCGGGGAACACGTATGCGCCGCCGAGAAACGCCGCCGCCTGCGTGCGCTGCAGGAGCAGCGCCTCGGGACCGCCGGGACCCGCGCGCAGCAGGATCACCGTCGCAGCCGGTCGCAGAACCAGCGCCGCCGTCATGCCTTCACGCGCTGCGTCCGGCGCGGTCCTTGTCGTTCTGGGCCTTGATGAGCGCGCGCATTCTCTCCCAGTCGGCGTCGGTGAGCTTGTCGAGCTCGAGGTAGTAGGCGGCCGCGCCGGTACCGAGGTAGCCTGCGCCGTCGATCGCGATCGTCTCGCCGGTCAGCCACTCGCAGCCGTCGGCCATGAGAAAGGTGACGAGATTCTGCAACTCTTCGGTCCGCCCGACGCGCCGCATCGGATTCATCTGCGACTCGTCCTCGAAGCGCCCTCCGGGCCGCAGGCGCTTGGTCGCGCCCTCGGTCGGAAACGGTCCGGGCGCGACCGCGTTGAGCCGGATGCCGTAGCGGCCCCACTCGACCGCCAGCGATTTCGTCATCACGTGCACGCCCGCCTTCGACATCGCCGAGGGCACCACGTAGGGCGAGCCGGTGTGCACCCAGGTGACCACGATCGAGATCACCGAGCCCTTGATCCCGTCGGCGATCCAGCGCCTGCCGACGGCGTGGGTCACATAAAAGGTGCCGTGGAACACGATGTTGGCGATGGCGTTGAAGCCGTTCGGCGACAGGTCCTTGGTCGGGCTGATGAAGTTGCCGGCGGCGTTGTTGACCAGGCCGGTGATCGGCCCGGTCTCGTCCCAGATGCGCTGCACCATCGCGTCCACCGCCGCGGCGTCGCGGATGTCCACCGCGTGCGTGCGCACCGATCCGCCGTGGCGGCCGGTCAGCTCCTTCGCGGCCGCCTCGAGCACGCCGCCGCGCCGGCCGCAGATCCACAGCTCGGCGCCGAGCTGGAGGTATCTCGCGGCGATTTCCTTTCCCAGGCCGGTGCCGCCGCCGGTGACGAGGATGCGCTTACCCTTGAGCAGGCCTTCCTTGAACATGGGAGCTCCGTGATTGGAGTCGCCATTTTACGGCGCGGAAACGCAGCGCCTGGAACGCGTTCGCGAACATCCGGTGCAGGTGCTCCGCCCGCAGCTTGCGCGCCTCGGCCACGAGAGAGTCGCGCAGTTGCTGATCCATGAGATAGCGCTGGTAGGTGATTTTCACGGTCGTTCCTTTCAGTTGAGCGTGACGGAGGCCTCGCCGAGGGCCTCGATGACCGCGACTCCGGCGTGGTTGAGCCGGTAGCACGCAGGGGCCTTCAGGACCACGTCGCGCGGGCGGTTCTCTTCGGTGATCCACAGCGTGCCGTCGCGCGCGCAGATGGTGCTGCCCGCGCCGTCCACGATCCTCAGCGTCTGTCCGCGGGAGAGCCGCAGGGCGCCGGATTTGAGCTCGATTCGCATCGGGGTCTCCTTGCTTTTTGCATGCGCAGAATGCATCCTTCTGGCGGCGGGCTCAAACGGTAAATTCTCAGGACATGCATGCCTAACAGGAATGTCATTCCCTCGCTCGACCTGCTGCGCGGCTTCGAGGCGGCGGCGCGCCTACTGTCCTTCACCAAGGCGGGCGAGGAGCTGCACCTCACGCAGTCGGCGGTGAGCCGCCAGATCAAGGAGCTCGAGGACCAGCTCGGCGTGGCGCTGTTCCAGCGCCGCCATCGCGCGCTCGCTCTCACCGAGGCCGGGCAGCAGTTCTACGCGGCGTCGGCTCAAGTGCTGACCACCGTGCGCGCCGCGGCCGACCGGATCCGCGCGCTTGGCGGGCGCCGCACGCTGTCGGTCACCACTACCCAATCGTTCGCTTCGCTGTGGCTGATTCCGCGCCTTGCGGGCTTCACGCGCGCGCATTCCGATGTGGACGTGCGCATCAGCGCGGACTCCCGCGTGCTGGACATGGAGCGCGACGGCCTGGACGTCGCTGTCCGTCACGGTCCGGCCTCGCTCGCGGGGCCGAACGCGGTGCGGCTGTTCGGCGAGCGGGTGATTCCGGTGTGCAGTTCGAAATTGCTCGACGACCCGGCGCGGCCGCTGCGCGAGCCCGGCGACCTCAGGCACCATGTGCTGCTGCAGTACGACGACCCGGACTGCCGCCATCCCTGGCTGCACTGGAAGACTTGGCTCGAAATCGTGCGTCTGGCCGATCTCAGGCCTGCAGGCAGCCTCACGTTCTCGGGCTACGAGCAGATCATCCCGGCGGCGATCGCGGGGCACGGCGTCGCGCTGGGCCGCCTGCCGCTGCTGCGCGACGCCCTTGCCTCGGGCGAGCTGGTCGCGCCGTTCAAGCGCAGCGCCGACCCGGCGCGCGCCTATTTCGCGATCGTGTCGCGCCGCGCGGAAGGGCGGCCCGAAGTCGCGGGGTTTGTCGACTGGCTCAAGCGCACGGCGGCGAGCGAGGAGGCTAGAGCGTGAGCACGAGCTTGCCGATGTGCTGCGAGGTCTCCATCAGCCGGTGCGCATCGGCTGCCTGCGCGAGCGGGAAGGTCTTGTAGATTTCCGGCTTGATGCGGCCCGCCTCGATGAGCGGCCAGATCCGCTCGCGCAGGTTCCTCGCCACGTAGCCCTTGAACTCGACCGGGCGCGGCCGCAGCGTCGAGCCGGTGACGGTCAGGCGCCGGCGCAGCACTTCGCCGATGTCGAGCTCGGTCTTCGAGCCGCGCAGGAAGGCGATGAACACCAGCCGTCCGTCGTCGGCGAGGCACTTGATCTCCCTCGGCACGTAATCGCCGCCCACCATGTCGAGGATGACGTCGACGCCCCTGCCGCCGCTCGCGGCCTTCACCTCGGCGGACCAATCCTGGGTGCGGTAGTTGAACGCCTTCTCGGCGCCGAGGCGCACGCATGCTGCGCATTTTTCGTCCGAGCCGGCGGTGGCGAAGACGCGGTTGCCGGTCGCCGCGGCCATCTGGATCGCGGTGACGCCGATGCCCGAGCTGCCGCCCTGCACGAGCAATAATTCGCCCGGCGCGAGCTTCGCGCGGTCGTAGACGTTGCCCCACACGGTGAAGAAGGTCTCGGGGAGCGAGGCCGCCTCGACGAGCGTCAGACCCTTCGGCACCGGCAGCGCCTGCGCCTCGGGCGCGACGCAGTACTCCGCGTAGCCGCCGCCGTGCACCAGCGCGCAGACCTTGTCTCCCGGCTTCCACATGGTCGCTTGGCTTCCGCAGGAGACGACCTCTCCCGCCATCTCCAGCCCCGGCAGATCGGAGGCGTCCGGCGGCACCGGGTAGTTGCCCGTGCGCTGAAGCACGTCGGGACGGTTCACTCCCGCGGCGGCGACCTTGACCAGGATCTCGTTCGGCTTCGGAGAGGGCTGCGGCCGCTCCACGAGCTTGAGAACTTCGGGACCGCCCGGCTTCGTGATCTCGACTGCGCGCATGCAGGCGGATATTATGTCCCACGAGGAGGAGCGACCCGATATGAGAATCAAACCTGTTCTGTTCGCCGCGGCGCTCGCAGCTGTTGCGCCACCGGCGAACGCCGATTTCAACGACAACAAGCCCGTCACCGCGACCGTCACCGGCGCGACGCCGAGCGGCTACCCGAGGACCATGGTCGAGGGGCTGAACGCGGTGGTGCGCGACGCCTATCCGGGCTCGTCGGTGTCGTTCAAGCCGAACTCGCCGGGCGGCGGCGTCCTCGCCATTTCCGAGGGACAGGCCGACTTCACCGCCACCTCCACCGGCACCGAGATCCGGCTGGCGAACGAGGGCAGATTTCCCTTCAAGCAGCCGCTCAAGGGCAAGTTCAGCTACGTGATGCAGCTCTACGACAACCAGTTCATCCACTTTCTTATGACCAAGGAGTGGGCGCAGTCGAACGGCATCCGCTCCTGGGCCGACATTGCGGCCAAGAAGCCGAAGATGCGCCTCGCCATCAACCGGCCGGACAATCCGCAGACCACGATCGGCGGGCCCTACGAGGTGATGAGGGCGCACGGATTCTCCATCGAGGACGTGGAGAAATGGGGCGGCAGCTACGTCCTGGGCAACAGCTCGATCGGGCTCGCCGCGATCACCGACGGCAAGGCCGACGTGTTCATGAACGCGCGCAATCTGGGCGACTCGCTGGTCAAGGACATCGCCGGAAAGCGCGATCTGATGTGGATCGACGGCGACCCGGCGAAGGTCCAGCAGGCTTCGGCGGTCTTCAGCAACAAGATGGACATGGTGCCGAAGGGGACCTACCCGTTCATGGAGAAGGATTACCCGACGGTGCGCATGTGGGTGTCGCTGCTCGCCGGCGCGCACGTGTCCGACGAGACGGTGTACAAGTACGTGAAGGCGATCGCGGAAAACGAGACCCGCGTGCAGGCGATCGGCGGCTCGCTGAAGACTTCGTTCGAGACGAAAAAGATGGCCGCCAACCCGGCCAATATGCCCTTTCACCCCGGGGCGCTGCGCTACTACAGGGAAAAGGGACTGATGAAGTAGGCGCCGGCAGCGAGCCTTGCGGCTGCTGAGGGAGGGCGTGCGGCACCGCCCCGGCGGTGCCTGGTCGCTGCTGATCAAGGCCGGCTCGGTCGCTGCGGCGCTCTACGTCCTGTGGATCGGCGCGCTCGCCACGATCACGGGGAACGCCGCGCTGTGGCTCGCGGCACAGCTCGCGGGACTCGGCCTCGCGCATGAAACGGTGGGGGCGTTTGCCACCTGGGCGCGCGCCTACACCGCCAACTGGCACCTCGACATCTCGGTTTTCATCGCGATCACCTTCCCGATCGCGTTCCTGACCACCACCGCGCACCGCGGCCGCGACCGGCTCGCCTGGACCGACGTCGCGCTCGCCGCGGCTTCGCTCGCGGTCGCGGCCTACTACATCGTCCTCAACGACAAGTTCCTCAACTGGAGCCGCGGCTTCTCGCAGCCGACGCAGGCCGACATCGTCGTCGGCTTCGCGCTGCTCGCCCTGGTGATCGAGCTGTGCCGGCGCTCGGTGGGCTGGGGCCTGACCGCGCTCGTGCTCGCCCTGCTCGCCTTCACCGTGTTCGGCAAGTGGATGCCGGGCCCGCTCAAGCACGAGAACTTCGGCGTGCCGTACTTCATCGAGATGATGACCATCATGGAGAACGGGATCTACGGCGCGCCGCTCGAGGTGGCGGCGACCTACGCGTTCCTGTTCGTGCTGTTCGGCAGCTTCTACGAGAAGTCCGGCGGCGGGCAGCTGTTCTTCGATCTGGCGGGCGCCGTGACGGGGCGCATGCGCGGCGGCGCGGCGAAGGCCTGCGTCACCGCGAGCGGCCTCTACGGCTCGGTCTCGGGCAGCCCGACGGCCGACGTCGCCACCACCGGCCCGCTCACCATCCCGATCATGAAGCGCATGGGAATTCCCGCGGCGCGCGCCGGCGCGATCGAGGCCACCGCCTCGAGCGGCGGGGCGATGCTGCCGCCGGTGATGGGCGCGGTCGCTTTCATCATGTCCGACATCACCAACATCCCGTACGCGAGCATCGCCTGGGCGTCGCTGCTGCCGGCGCTGCTGTACTACTACTCGATCTACCTGCTGGTTCACAACGAGGCGGTGCGCCACAACGAGCCGCGCATGCGCGAAGAAGACATCGTGCCGCTGCGCAAGGCGCTCGCGGGAGGGTGGCGGCATCTGCTGCCGCTCGGCGCGCTGGTTGCTCTGCTGGTCGCCGGTTTCACGCCGGTGTACGTCGCGGCGGGCGCCACCGCGGCGGTGATCGCGCTTTCCTGGTTCCACCGTCCGACCGCGATCGGGCCGCGCCGCTTCGTCGAGTGCTGCACCAACACCATCACGCAACTGGTGCCCCTGGTCGGCGCGGTCGCGGCGGCCGGAGTCGTGATCGGCGCGATCGAAATCAGCGCGCTCGCCGGCAAGTTCACACTGATGATCAATTACCTCTCGGGCGGGCTGCTGATCCCGACGCTGCTGCTCTCGGCGGTGTTCCTGATCCTGCTGGGCATGGGCATGCCCACGCCGGCGGTCTACATCATGGGCGCCGCGCTGCTCGCGCCGGTGCTGCGCGGAGCTTTCAACCTGCCCGAGATGCAGACGCACCTCTTCATGCTGTATTTCGCCTGCCTGTCGGCGATCACGCCGCCGGTTGCGGTCGCGAACTTCGCCGCCGGCGCGATCGCCGGCGCGAACCCGATGGCGCTCGGCCCCTACGCGGTGAAGCTCGCGATCGGCGGCTTCGTCCTGCCCTTCTACTTCCTCTTCAACCCGGGCCTCAACATGGAAGGCGGCCTGCTCTACATCCTCGAGTCCGTGTTTTTCGCCGCGGCGATGGTCACGTTCGCGTCGTTCGCGATGCAGGGCAACCTCGGATTGCGCCCGATCCCGTGGCCGCTTCGCCTGATCTTGTTCGCCAGCGGCGTCGCCACCGTGTCCCCCCGCTTCGACATCACGCTGGCCGCGACGCTGCTCGGCGCGCTAGTCCTGGCGTTTGTACAGTTGCGCGGCCGCCCAGCGAAGATCGACGTTTCCGCCTGACAGGATCACCCCGGCGCGCAGTCCCCGCGCGTCGAGCTTTCCTTCCAGCAGCGCGCAGGCGCCGAGCGCGCCGGTCGGCTCCACGACGACTTTCATGCGCTCCCACAGGAAGAACATGGCACGCAGCAACTCCTCGTCGGTGACGGTGAGCATGTCGTCCACGTAGTGCAGCACCAGCGGGAAGGTGATCTTTCCCAGCGAGGTCGTGCGCGCGCCATCCGCGATCGTGTCCGGCACAGGGACGGTCTGCAGGGTCTTGGTCCTGAAGGAGCGCGTCGCATCGTCCCCCGCCGCTGGCTCGACTCCGATCACGCGGCACGCGGGCGCGAGGTGCTTCGCCGCGATGGCACAGCCCGAGATCAGGCCTCCGCCGCCGCAAGGCACGAGCAGCAAGTCGAGTGCGCCCGCGTCCTCGATCAGCTCCTTCGCCGCGGTGCCCTGTCCGGCGATGATGTGCGGATGGTCGAACGGCGGAATCAGCGTCAGCCCGCGCTCGGCGGCAAGCCGCGCGGCGATCTCCTCGCGCGCCTCGCCCTTGCCGTAGAGCACCACCTCGGCGCCGTAGCCGCGCGTCGCCTCGAGCTTCACCTTCGGGGCATCCGCGGGCATGACGATCGTCGCCGGCACGCCGAGCAGCCTGCCGGCGAGCGCGACGGCCTGCGCGTGATTGCCCGAGGAGAATGCAACGACACCCCGGAGCTTCTCCTCGGCCGGGAGCTGCGCGAGCGCGTTGTAGGCGCCGCGGAACTTGAACGCGCCCATCCTCTGGAAGTTCTCGCACTTGAAGAAGACCTTTGCGCCGGTGAGCGCGTCCACCGTGCTCGAGGTGAGAGCCGGGGTGCGCTTCGCGTGCGCTCGGATGCGCTCGTGCGCGCGGGCGATGTCGTCGTAGCTGACCGTCATCGAGCGAATTGTAGAATGCGCGCATGGATTACTCGACCTACCAGGACCTGAACATCCGCCGGCTCGAGCCCGGCATCCTCGAGATCGTCATGGGCGACGAGGGCGGGAAGCTCTCGACCGCCACCGCGCGCCTGCACGCGGAGCTTGCGCAGGTCTGGCTCGACGTGGACCGCGATCCCGGGACGCGCGTGGCGATCCTGCGCGGCGCCGGCAAGGGCTTCTCGGCCGGCGGGGACCTCGCCATGATCGAGCAGGTGACGAACGATTTCGCGACGCGCGCGCGCGTCTGGCGCGAGGCGCGCGACCTGGTCTACAACCTGATCAATTGCTCGAAGATGGTGGTGTCGGCGATGCACGGCCCGGCGGTCGGAGCCGGGCTGGTGGCGGGGCTGCTCGCCGACGTATCGATCGCGGCGAGGAACGCGCGCATCATCGACGGCCACACGCGCCTCGGCGTCGCCGCGGGCGACCACGCGGCGATCGTGTGGCCGCTCCTCTGCGGGATGGCGAAGGCCAAGTATTACCTGCTCACCTGCGAGGAGCTGAGCGGCGAGCAGGCCGAGCGCATCGGGCTGGTGTCGCTCTGCTGCGAGGAAGCGGAGCTCGAGGCGAAGGCGCTCGAGGTCGCGCGCAGGCTCGCCGCGGGCGCGCAGACGGCGCTGCGCTGGACCAAGTGGAGCCTCAACAACTGGCTGCGCCTCGCGGGCCCGAGCTTCGATGCCTCGCTCGCGCTCGAGATGCTCGGCTTCACGGGACCGGACGCACGCGAGGGCGTCGCCTCGCTCAGGGAAAAGAGAAAGCCTTCGTTTCCGACCGAGCCCGAGGGCTTCTAGGGGGCGGGGCTCGCGCCGCCGGAGAGCAGCCGCTCGAGATCGCGCGCGATTGCGGATGGATCGGGGCCTACGCGGCCCATCGTCGAAAGCAGCGCTCGCACCGGGAGGTCGACCAGCGTCGGATCGGGGTGGTCGCGCAGGTGCGCCACGTTCTGCAGCGACGGCAGCACGAAGTTGCTGCGCGTGCCCGGGTTGCCGACCTCGATGCCGTTGACGACCGCCGCCTGCGCGCGCGCGATGCCGATGAGCAGTTCTGCGAGCTGCTGCGCGGTGATCTGCATGGCTTTCTCCCGTCGGACGTTGCGGCGATGGTAGCATCTGCGCCGGCATGCTGCCGCGCTCGCTCGGCGTCGTCGCCCTCGCGCTTCTCGGCGCCACGGCCGGGATCGCGGCGCATACCGCCGCAACGAAGGGGGACACGTTGTTTTCCTGGAAGCGGCCGGCGAATCTCGGGGTGAAGGACGGCCGGCTCGCGCCGTGCCGGCGCACGCCGAACTGCGTGTGCTCGCAGGCGGGCCGGTCGGATGCCGAGCACTACATCGCGCCGATCCGCTTCGACGGCGACGCGGCTGCGGCGATGGCCGCGGCGCGCAAGGCGATCGAGTCGCTGCCGCGCGCGACGGTCATCCGGCACGAGGCGAATTACCTGCATGCCGAGTTCCGCAGCCGCTTGATGCGCTTCGTGGACGACGTGGAGCTCAGCTACGACGAGAATGCGGACGTGATCCACGTGCGCTCGGCCTCGCGCCTCGGGCGGCGCGATTTCGGGGTCAACCGCGAGCGCGTCGAGGCGCTGCGCTCGCTCATCGAGCGGCGGGTGAGGACCTAGTCGAGCTCGACCATCAGCGGCTGGTGATCCGACGCCTGCGTCGCGCCATCCACGCGCATCGCACGCAGGCGCGGCACGAGATCCTCGGTGACGAAGAGGAAATCGCAGCAATAAGGCGATTCACCATGGTCGCGCTCATGGATGCGGAACGTGCTGGGATGCGGCTCGCGCGGATGAAGCGCCTGCCAGGCGTCCACGAAGCGCGGCGCCCGGTCATTGAACGGCCCGAGCAGGCGTGCGTGCAGCGGATCGTCGGGCCGTAGATTGAAGTCGCCGCACAGGATCGCCGCAGCAGGGCGGGGCGGGGAATCGAGCGGGCGGTAGCCGCTGCCGGCCGTCCAGCGCGAATGCGCGCTGGCCTCGGCGTGCAGCTCGCGCAGCCGCTCGACCTGCGCGCGCCGATGTTCCGCGGAGTAATACTCGAGGTGCGTCGTGATCACGCGCAGGACTCCGATCGGCGATTCGATCTCCGCTTCGAGCGCGACGCGCGGCATGCTCGGCGAATCGGGCGCGGCCGGCCAGGGCAGAGAATGGCGCAACACGCGGCGCACCGGCAGGCGCGAAATGATCAGGTTGCCGAAGAGTTTTCTCGAGCTGCGCGCTCCCGGAATGTCCACCCCACAGGCGAACGCGCACGCGTATTCCGGAAGCTCGCTCTGAAGCGCCTGCACCTGGTCCTCGCCGCGGCTGCCGGGCAGGTCGGAAAAGCCGGCGGCGATCTCCTGGAAGCACATCACGTCGGGATCGGCCAGGCGCCGCGCCTCGGCCGCGATGCGCGCCGGGTCGACGCGGCCGTCGAGACCGCGGCACCATTGCACGTTCCAGCTGAGCAGGCGCATGATTTCGGGCAGGAAGGAGATCGCTATGCGCGCGCTGATCGCATCGGGATTGACGGCTATTCTCGCACTCGCGGCTACGGCTCATGCGCAGGACCAGGCCGGGCAGGCGGAGGGGACGCTCTCGGCAGTGGTGGGGGTGAAGTCGCGCATCATTCCGAACGCGCGCAGCGCGGCGACGCTCGGGGCGCTGCGCCGCGGCAGCGGCGCGCTGATCCGCGAGGGCTACGTGCTCACCATCGGCTATCTGGTGATCGAGGCCGAGGCGATCGAGGTGACCGGCGCCGACGGCAGGACCGTGCCCGCGACGCTCGCCGGCTACGACCACGCCTCGGGCTTCGCGCTGCTCAAGCTGGTCGCGCCGCTCGCGGGAAAACCGCTGCCGCTCGGCGACGCCGCCTCGCTCGCCGAGCGCGCCCCGGCAATGGTCGCGACCTCGGCCGGGCGCGAGGGCGTGAGCCTGGTGTACGTGGTTTCGCGCCGGCCGTTCACGGGAAGCTGGGAATACCTGCTCGACTCGGCGATCTTTACCTATCCGCCGGTGATGGAGTGGTCGGGCGCGCCGCTGATCGGCGCGCAGGGCGAGCTGCTCGGCATCGGCTCGCTGATCGTGCCCGATGCGGCGGGTCCCGGCACGCAGTCCCCGGGCAACATGTTCGTGCCGATCGACCTGCTCAAGCCCATTCTCGGCGACCTGATTGCGCGCGGACGCGCGGCGAGCCCGGCCCGGCCCTGGCTCGGGGTGAACGCCGACGAGGTGCGCGGCCGGTTGATGGTGTCGCGCGTCTCGCCCGAGGGTCCGGCCGAGCGGGCCGGCCTGAAACAGAACGACATCGTGCTCGCCGTCGGCGGCGATGAAGTGACGACGCTCGCCGATTTTTACCGCAGGATCTGGCTGCGCGGCGCCGCGGGAGTGGAAGTGCCGCTGCGGGTGCTGCAGGGCGCGCAGGTGAAGGACCTCACCGTGCGCTCGATCGACCGCGTCGAGTATTTCCGGGAGCGCGCCAGCTACTAGAGGGCCAGCAGGTCCTTCGGGTAGGGCTGCACTTCGGGGGCGAGCGTGCTCGGCGGCTGGCGGCGCAGCTTTTCCGCGGTCGGGACCTCGGCGAGCGCCTGCGCGTAGCGCACGTTCTTCTGCATTTCCTCGAGGTACAGGTTCTGGCCGCCGAAATGGTGCGCCGCGTACTCATAGGCGCGCGCGAGCTGAAGGTCGAGGCGCTTGATTGCGTTGTAGTAGAAGCCCGGGGTCTTGCGAACGAGGTCGTCGCCCGATGCGAATTGCGGCAGCGTGCGGCGGCCGATCAGCTTGCGTCCCGCGAGCCCGCCGAGCACGAACTCCGGGAACAGGCGGTCGCGGCATTTCTCCAGGTAGCAGCGGTCGGACATCTGGGCGATGATGTCCGCAGTGCCCAGCATGTGGCCGATGCGGCGCAGCAGCGTGTCGGATACGCGGATCGTCTCGGCCGGGCGCTCGTAGCCGGTGTAGTGCACCAGCGTCGAGGCGACGCGCGCCAGGCGCTCCAGGCCATGCTCGCGCAGGTAGCGACGCAGGAACTTCGCGCCGCGCGAGACGTGCGTGAGCGTGTATTCCGCGCCGAATCGGTGCCGGCTGTCGTGGCGCCGGCGCAGGTAGCCGAAATCGTGGAACAGCGCCGCAAGCACGCCGACCCTGAACAGGTCCTTGGTCAGCCGGGCGCCGTTCGGGCGGCTGCGCTCGTAGCCGTCCATGAGGCGCGCCATGGCGAGCGTCACGTCGAGAACGTGCTGAATGTCGTGATACTCCGTGTCGCAGGGCTGGTAGTCCGGGTGCTTGCCGGCGTAGAGCGTGGCGACGTCGTGGAAGGCGCGCTCGAGCTCCGGCGCGCTCGAGTCGTACAGGCCCCGGTACAGACGCACGATCTCCTCGCCGACCGCGGCCGGGTCGGTGATGAGGATCTGGTCCGTGACGTCGTGGTCGTTGCGACGCATGCTCTGTCCGGATTCCCGCGCCGGGGCGCAGTGTCTTACCTCGGGCCGGGACGCGCAACCCTTCGCCTGCCGGCGAAGCCCCCCCTCGCGCCCCTTCCGCATGGAAACCGGTAGCGATAGGATGTGCGAAATCCCGCATGCGGGCGGTGAATTTTTTCACGGACCGGGTCGTTTCACCCCTGAAAACTTCTGCCAGGGAGGCCGCAGGGCGGTGCCGGCGAAGGAGCTGATGGCGTGTCGAACCTCCCTGTGAGCGAGGAGGAAAAGGCCGAGATCCGGGCGCGCATCCACGATCTCGAGCTCGAGCACCACGATCTCGACGACGTGATCGACCGGCTCTCAGTGGACCCGGCCCAGGACCAGCTCCAGCTGCGGCGCCTGAAGAAGCGCAAGCTCCTGCTCAAGGACGAGATCGCCCGGCTGCGCACGAGGCTGATTCCCGACATCATCGCATGAGTCGGCATTTCCCCTCCTCTCCGAGGAGGGATGCCGCCGCAGGCGGCGGGGTGGTGTGCCGATGATCGCGCTCATCCAGCGCGTCGCCGAGGCGGCTGTCACAGTGGACGGCGAAGTGGTCGGGGCAATCGGCCCGGGCGTGCTCGCGCTCATCGGCGTGGAGCGCAGCGACGACGATGCGCAAGCGGCGCGGCTTGCCGAACGGGTGCTCAGCTATCGCGTTTTTGCTGACGGCGATGGGAGGATGAACCTCTCACTGCTGGACGTGAACGGCGCCTTGCTCGCCGTCCCGCAGTTCACACTCGCGGCCGACACCGAAAAAGGCAACCGCGCCAGCCTGTCCGGCGCGGCGTCGCCCGAAGTCGGAGCGCGCCTGTTCAATCGCTTCGTGGAACTGGCCGGTCAGAAGATCCGCGTCTCAACCGGCCGCTTCGGCGCGCACATGAAGGTGAGCCTCGTCAACGATGGGCCGGTGACTTTCTGGCTGCAAGTGCGGCCGCTGGGGTAAGCTTTCCGACAATGTTCGAGCAGTTCATCGGCACCAAGCCCGTGGAGGAGCGGCATCGCATCGATGTCGCCTCGGTGGAGAAATACCTCGGGCTGAAAATCGAGGGCATCGAGCAGTTCAAGGGCGGACAGTCGAACCCCACGTACCGGCTGAGCGCCGTCGACGGAAGGCGGCTGGTGCTGCGGAGGAAGCCCCCCGGCAAGCTCCTGCCGTCGGCGCACGCCGTCGAGCGCGAGTTCCGCGTCATAGCCGCGCTGCATCCGACCGGATTTCCGGTCGCGCGGCCGCAGCTGCTGTGCGAGGACGACTCGGTGATCGGCACCGCGTTCTACGTCATGGACTGCGTCGAGGGCCGAGTGCTGTGGGACCAGTCGTTGCCCGGCATGACGCGGGAGGCCCGATTCGCGATCTGGGATGAATTGAACCGCGTCATCGCGCGACTGCACTCGATCGACTGGCGCGCGATCGGCCTGGAAGGCTTCGGCAAGCCCGGCAACTACATCGAGCGCCAGACCGCACGCTGGGCAAAGCAGTACCGGGCGTCCGAAACCCAGCGCATCGAGGCGATGGACAGCCTCATCGCCTGGCTGCCGGAGAACATCCCGCCCGAGACCGGGACGGCGGTGGTGCACGGCGATTTCCGCCTCGACAACGCGATCTTCCATCCGGGCGAGCCGAAAATCCTCGCGGTGCTCGACTGGGAGCTTTCGACTCTGGGCGACCCGCTCGCCGATTTCGCCTACCACTGCATGAGCTGGCATATCCCGCCGGGGCAGTTCCGCGGCATCGGCGGGCTGGACCTCGAGGCGCTCGGCATTCCGAGCGAGCGACGCTACGTCGAGATGTACTGCGCGCGCACCGGACGCGCCGGGATCGAGCGCTCGCACTGGGATTTCTACATGGCGTACAACCTGTTCCGCATCGCCGCGATCCTGCAGGGGATCGTGAAGCGCGTGGCGGAGGGCACCGCCGCGAGCAGCCACGCCGCCGAGTCGGGCGAGCGCGTGCGCCCGATCGCCGAGCTCGGCTGGCGGCAGGTCGAGAAGATTCTGAAGCGCGCCGCCTGAGCGGTGCAGGAGAGAGCCATGGATTTCGAGTTTTCGCCCAAGGTCCAGGAGCTGAGGAAAAGGCTCCTCGGCTTCATGGACGAGCACATTTACCCGAACGAATACAAGTGGCGCGACCACGTGAAGAGCGAGCGCCGCTGGCAGCCGGTGCCGGTGATCGAGGAGCTGAAGGCCAAGGCGCAGGCAGCTGCGCTGTGGAACCTGTGGCGGCCGAAGTCGCACGGCGGCACGCTCACGAACCTCGATTACGCGCCGCTGTGCGAGGTCATGGGCCGCGTGCACTGGGCCCCCGAGGTGTTCAACTGCTCGGCGCCCGACACCGGCAACATGGATACGCTCCTCAAGTACGGCACGCCCGGGCAGATCAGGGAGTGGGCTGAGCCGCTGCTCGAAGGAAAGATCCGCTCGGCGTTCCTGATGAGCGAGCCGAATGTCGCATCCTCGGACGCCACCAACATCCAGACGCGCGTCAGGCGCGAAGGCGACCACTACGTGATCAACGGCCTGAAGTGGTGGTCTTCGGGCGGAGGCGATTCGCGCTGCAAGCTCTATATCGTGATGGGCAAGACCGACCCCGACAACCCTTCGCGCCACGCCCAGCAGTCGATGGTCCTGGTGCCGGCGGGCGCGCCCGGCGTCAAGGTGCTAAGGCATCTCCCCGTGTTCGGCTACGACGACGCGCCGCATGGCCACATGGAGATCGAGCTTAAGGACGTGCGCGTGCCCGCTTCCAACATCCTGCTCGGCGAGGGGCGCGGCTTCGAGATCGCGCAGGGGCGCCTGGGCCCGGGGCGGATCCACCACTGCATGCGCCTGATCGGCATGGCCGAGCGCGCGCTGGAGAAGATGTGCAGGCGCGCGGCCGAGCGCGTCGCGTTCGGGCGAACGGTCGCCGAGCAGGGCGTGACGCGCGAGCGCATCGCCGAGTCGCGCATTCTCATCGACGCGGCGCGCTACATGGTGCTCAACGCCGCGTGGAAGATGGACACGGTCGGCAACAAGCAGGCGCGCAAGGAGATCGCGATGATCAAGGTGTTCGCGCCCAACGTCGCCTGCCAGGTGATCGACTGGGCGATGCAGGTGCACGGCGGCGGCGGCGTGACCGAGGACTTCGGGCTCGCCTACGCGTACGCGCACGCGCGCGCGCTGCGCTTCGCCGACGGCCCGGACGAAGTGCACCGCAACCAGATCGGCAAGCTGGAGATCGGCGAGCAGACCGCGATCGCCGACGCCCTCGCCGGAATCCGCCGCGCGTGATCGTCGGGGTCCCGAGGGAGATCAAGACCCAGGAGCACCGCGTCGGCCTGACGCCGACCTCGGTGCGCGAGCTGGCGTCGCACGGCCACGAGGTGCTGGTCGAGCGCGGCGCCGGCGCCGGCATCGGCGCAACCGACGCGGCCTACGAGAAGGCCGGTGCGCGCATCGCCGAGGCCGCAGAGATCTGGGAGAAACCGGGGCTGATCGTGAAGGTGAAGGAGCCGCAGGCGACGGAGCGCAGGCGGCTCGGGGAATCGCAGATCCTGTTCACCTATCTCCATCTCGCGCCGGACCCGGCGCAGGCGAAGGACCTCGTCGCCTCGGGAGCGGTGTGCATCGCCTACGAGACGGTGACGCGGCCCGCGGGCGGGCTGCCGCTGCTCGCGCCGATGTCGGAAGTCGCGGGCCGCATGGCGATCCAGGTGGGCGCGAGCTGCCTGGAAAAGGAGCGCGGCGGCATGGGCATCCTGCTCGGCGGGGTGCCGGGCGTGGCGCCTGCGAAGATCACCATCCTCGGGGCAGGCGTCGCCGGGACGAACGCGGCGCGCCTCGCGGTCGGCTCGGGCGCGCGCGTCTACGCGCTCGACCGTTCGCTCGAAGTGCTGAGGAGCATCGAGAAGGAGTTCGGCGCGCGCGTCGTCACCGTGTACTCGAGCCGCGACGCGGTGGAGAGCCACGTGCTCTCGGCCGACCTCGTGATCGGGGCGGCGCTGGTGCCCGGGGCGGCGACGCCGAAGCTCGTCTCGCGCGAGATGGTGAAGGCGATGAAGCCCGGATCGGTAGCGGTGGACATCGCGATCGACCAGGGCGGCTGCTTCGAGACCTCGCGCCCGACCACGCACGCCGATCCGACCTACATCGTGGACGGCGTGGTGCACTACTGCGTCGCCAACATGCCCGGCGCGGTGCCGCGCACCTCGACCTACGCGCTCAACAACGCGACGCTGCCGTTCGTGCTCGCGCTCGCCGACAAGGGCTGGAAGCGCGCGCTCGCGGACGACCAGCACCTCAGGAACGGCCTCAACGTCGCGCGCGGCAAGGTCACTCACCAGGAGGTGGCGCGCGCGGTCGGCGCGGCTTACACGCCCGCGGAGGAGCTGGTTCGTGCCTGAATCCGGGCCGGCCGCCAGCGCGTGAGCGGCGTCTCCGAATACATCCGTTTCGTCGTCACGCTGACGGCGGTGCTCGATCCGTTCCTCGCGGTGCCGATCTTTCTTGCCGCGAGCGGGGCGCGCGATGCGGCGGCGCGCCTGCGCCTTGCGCGCACGGTGACGCTCACGGTGTTCGCGGTGCTCGCCGGCTCGGCGCTCTTCGGCGAGGAGCTGCTGCGCTGGACGGGGACCGGGCTGCCGGCGTTCCGCGTCGGCGGAGGCCTGGTGCTGCTCTTGATGGCGCTCGCGATGCTGAACGCGCAGCCGGGCGCGGTGCGCCAGTCGCGCGCCGAGGCCGAGGAGCTCGAGTCGGGCGAGCTCTCGGGCGTCGTGCCGCTCGCGGTGCCGCTGCTCGCCGGCCCGGGCGCGATCTCGACCACCGTCATCGCCGCGCAGGCGGGGGGCGTTGTGCATCTGGCGGTGCTGCTGTCGCTGATCGCGCTCGTCTGCGCGCTGCTCTGGGTGATGCTGCGCATCGCGCACGTGGTCGAGCCGCGCATGGGGACCACGCGCCTCAACATCGCCACGCGGCTGCTCGGGCTGCTGCTCATCGCGATCGCGATCCAGACGATGGCCGAAGGCCTGAAGCAGCTCTTTCCCGGGCTCGCCTAGGAAAAGCGCTTTACGATCCAGCCGTCGATCGCCTCCCGCATCGCCCCGGGTTGCTCGGTCGGGATCCAGTGCTCGGCGTCCAGCTCTACGACCTCGCAATCGGCGAGCGCCGCGAGGGCGCGGCGAGTCAGGGCCGGATCGGCGAACGTCGTTCGCGCCGACACGAGCGCCAGCGCCGGCAACCGAATCGAGGAGAGGTCGGGCCACGGCTCGACCATGGCGGCGAGCATGCGCAGGAACGCCGCGCTCGGGGTGGTCTTCAGATCGAAAAGCGGCGAGGCGTAGCTGGAAAGCTGCGCGTCTCCCTTGCGCGTGGCCCGATCGAGCGCTTCGAGATCGAGCGGCAGGAGCCTGCGCCGATAGAGGCCGGCGCCATTGAGCGCGCCGATCACGCCCGCGGCCGCGAGGACGAGCGGCCGCAGCAGCGCGACGTACCGCGTCTTTCCGGCAAGCGCTGCGCGCGGCATGGGCTCGACGAGGACAAGGCCGGCCACGCGCCGTGGAAACCTCGCCGCGAAATTCAGCGCAATGTTCGCCCCGAGGCAGTGCCCACCGACGACCGCCTGCTCGCAGCGCTCGGCATCGAGCATGGCGGCGATGTCCGAGCACCATTCGTCCATCCCGACGCGCCGGCGGGGAAGGACGGCGGCGCCGTTGCCGCGCAGATCCGGGCACAGCATCTTCCAGGTGCCGCGCAGCGTGGTTTGCGCCGCGAGCTCCGACCAGCGAGTCGAGTTGCTCGCCACGCCGTGCAGCAGGACGAGCGTTCGCGTCAAAGCGCCAGGGGATTGACCCTGCCCCGCAGTTCCTTCATTACGGGCGCGGCACCGGACGCGGCCGGCCGTCGCGGTCGATCGCGACGTAGGTGAGCGTCGCCTCGGTGACCTTCACGACCTCGGGATCGGCGGGCCGGCGCTCGGCGTAGACCTCGACGTTGATGGTGATCGAGGTGTTGCCGATCCTCACCACGTCGGCGTAGAACGAGAGCACGTCGCCGACCTGCACCGGCTGCTTGAACACGAACTGCTTGACCGACACCGTCGCCACGCGCCCGCGCGCGACGCGGCCGGCGGCGGTGCCCCCGGCGATGTCCACCTGCGCCATGATCCAGCCGCCGAAGATGTCGCCGTTCTGGTTGGCGTCGGCGGGCATCGGCATCACCCGCAGGGCGGGCTGCTTGCCCTGCGGAAGGCTCGTCATCTATTTTTGGCTCGATTCGAGGTGGTGGAGCGGTCCGCCGCGGAACGGCGCGAAGCCGCTGCCGAAGATGAGCCCGGCGTCGATCAGGTCTGCATCGGCGACGATTCCCTCGGCGAGCACCGCTTTCGCCTCGGCGAGGTACGGCTCGATGAGCGCTTCGATGAGCGCGCGCTCGTAGGCATCGGGCCGGCCTTTCACCGCGCGGCCGTTCTCGTAGCGATAGATGCCCCGGCCGGTCTTCCTGCCCAGGTGGCCGAGCGCCACCTGGTTGGCGAGCACCTGCGGGACGTCCTGCTCGGCGCGCGATCCGGGGTCGCCGGCGCGGCGGCCCGGCAGGGGCCTGGCGAGCGCCTTGCCTGCCGCGAGGCAGATGTCGAGGCCGACCGTGTCGGCGAGCTCGGCCGGGCCCATCGGCATGCCGAACTCCTCCATCGCCGCATCGACCGTTTCCGGCTTGACGCCCTCGTCGAGCATGCGGAACGCGTTTTGCATGTACGGGCCGAGCACGCGGTTGACCAGGAACCCCGGCGAGTCCTTCACCGGCAGCGGCAGCTTGTCGATGTGGCGCACGAACGCCGCCGCCTTCTTGGCCAGCTCGGGATCGGTGTTCGCTCCCGATACGACTTCGACCAGCTGCAATTGCGGCACCGGGTTGAAGAAGTGGATGCCGACGAGGCGCGAGGGGTCCTTGAGCGCGGTCGCGATGTCGGCGAGCTTGAGGCTGGAAGTGTTGGTGGCGAGGATCGCACCCGGCTTCGCTTGGGCCTCGAGCCTGGCGAACAGGCTGCGCTTCGCCTCCAGGTTCTCGAAGATCGCCTCGATCAGCACGTCGGCGCGCGCCGCGCCCGTGCCGGCCACGTCCGGGATCAGGCGGTCGAGCGCGTCGCGCACGCGGCGAGGATCGCGGAGCCGCCGACCGAAGAGGTCGGCGGCCCGCTTGACAGCAGGCGCGATGCGCTCGGGAGCCGTGTCCTGCAGCGTCACGGTGAGCCCGCGCATCGCGCAGATCGCGGCGATGTCGCCTCCCATCACGCCCGCGCCCACCACGTGCACGTGGCGCGGCTCGAAGTCGGTGCCCTTGCCGAGCGACTTCATGCGCTCCTGCAGGAAGAAAATGCGGATCAGGTTGCGCGTCGTCGGATGGCTGGACAGCGACTGGATCGAGCAGGCTTCGCGCGGCGCGATCGCGAACGGATCTCCGTCATGCTTCACCCATGCATCGAGAATCGCATACGGGGCGGGATAGTGCTCGCGGCGCGCACGCTTCGCCACCTGCTTTCTCGCCCGCGCGGCGACGATGCTGCGCCCGGCGCTGAGCATCAGCCGGTCGAGAAGCCCCAGCTTTTTACGCGCGGGGGCCGCGAGGGTCACCATGCGCGCCGTGTTCTCGAGGATCCGGAGCGGCACGGCCTCGGTCACGAGACCGATGCGCTTCGCGCGCCGCGCGTCAACCGCGCGGCCCGTGAGGATCATGTCGAGCGCGGCCGCCGGACCGACCAGCTTCGGCAGCCACTGCAGCCCGTGCCAGAAAGGCCATATTCCCAGCATCACTTCGGGAAACGCGAACCGGACCTTGGGGTCTTCCAGCGCCACGCGGTAGCTGCAAGCGAGCGCGAGCTCCAGCCCGCCACCCATGCAAAAGCCGTTCACCATCGCGGTCGTCGGAAAAGGCAGATCGCGCAGCTTCTGCATCGTGTCCCAGCCGAGCCTGGTGAACGCGACGGCTTCCTCGACTGTGGCGAAGCGCGTGAACTCGTTGATGTCCGCGCCCGCGATGAAATTCTCTTTCGCCGAGCGCACGACGAGGCCCCTGGGGCCCGCCGCGGCGATCGCGTCGAGCGCCGCGCCGAGCTCCTCCAGCGCCTCGCGCGAGAAGGTGTTGGTCGATTCGCCCTGCTTGTCGAACGTGAGCCAGGCGAGGCCCTGGCGGTCTTTGTCCCAGCGCCAGTGCTTGAGCATCGTTTTCGCGTCTGCGCGCTCCATCGGGCGTCCCCTAGAGGGCTTCGACCAGCATCGCGCCGCCCAGGCCGCCGCCGATGCAGATCGTGGCGATGCCGCGCTTCGCTTTCTTGCGCGCGAGCGTCTTCAGGAGGTGCAGCACGATCCTCGCGCCGGAGGCGCCAACGGGATGGCCAAGCGCGACCGCGCCGCCGTCCACGTTCAGCTTCGAGTCGTCGAGCGCGCCGAGCGGGCGGTCGAGATCGAGCTGCTCCCTGCAGTATTTCTCGTCCTTCCACGCGGCGAGGCAGCCGAGCACCTGCGCGGCGAAGGCCTCGTTGATCTCCCAGTAATCGAGGTCGTTCAGGCCCAGCCCGTGGCGCTTGAGGATCGGGGTCGCGGAGTGCACCGGCCCGAGGCCCATCTGTGCCGGATCGAGCCCCGCCCATTGCGAATCGACGATGCGGCCGAACGGCGCGAGGTCATGGCGCCTCACCGCCTCCTCCGAGGCGAGCACCAGCCACGCCGCGCCGTCGGTGATTTGCGAGCTGTTGCCCGGCGTCACGTTGCCGTACTTGCGGTCGAAAAAAGGCCGCAGCTTGGCGAGGTTCTCCATCGAAGAATCGCGCCGCACGCCGTCGTCGACGCCGTAGGTCTGGCCTTTCGCGTCGTAGAGCGCCTCCACTTCGCCGCCGCCCGGCGCGAGCCAGCCGCCGTCCTGGGCGGCGACGACCCGCTGGTGGCTGCGCACAGAAAACGCGTCCATTTGTTCCCTTGTGATGCCGAACCAGTGCGCGAGGTTCTCGGCCGTCTGACCCATGAGCAGCCCCACCATCGGGTCGGTGAGGCCCTTCATGATGCCGATCACCGGCGCGAGCAGCGCCTTGAACGGCAGCCGCGCGAACAGCGCCGCGCGCTGCCCGGCGGTCCTCGCCGCCGCCATGTCGGAGAACCACAGTACCATTTTGTCGGCATACAGCAGCGGCGCGCGCGAGAGCGCGTCCACGCCGCCCGCGAGCACCAGGTTCGAGCGCCCGGCGAGGATGTTGTTGATGCCCGAGTCGAGCGCCTGCATCCCCGAGGCGCAGTTGCGCATCACCGTCCAGCCGGGCACCTTGTGCCCGCAGCCCATCCTGAGCGCGACCACGCGCCCGATGTTCACTTCGTCCACCGAGGGCGCGGCGCAGCCGAGGATGACTTCGTCGAGGTCCTGCGGCGCGAATTTCTGGCGCACCAGGAGCGCGCGGCCGGCCTGCGTGGCGAGGTCGCTCGCCGCGAACGGCCCCGGGCGGTTCCTGGATTTCAGGAACGGCGTTCGCGCGCCGTCGATGACGTAGATCGGCTTCGCAACCACTCAGGCCGCCTTCGCCGAAACCGGCTTTTCCGAAGCGAGCTTCTGCAGGATCTCGGCGCGGCCGAAATCCTGCGGGAAGTCGTCCACCTTGATCGCCTGCTTGCGCAGGGCCTCCTTGCGTTGCCAATGCGCGTACTCCTCGGCGCTGATCACGCCATGGTCGCGCGCGACTGCAGCGGTATCCACGCCGGAACGCGGCACGACATTCCCATTGCGCACCGCTTCGCGCAGCTTCTTCTCGATCGGCTCGCAGGCCACGGTGTCGAGGAACGCCGCCTCGAGCCGGCCGGCCGGGTCGGACTCGTCCTTCGGCACGTAGACGCCGGCGGTGAGGCGGTCGCGCGCCGCGCCCGGCTCGAGGGCGATCCTGGCGCATTCGCGGTTGCGCGAGTCGAGCGGCGGGCGGAACGACATGCCCAGCGGGAAGATGGTCCAGCGCAGCAGCGTCGCGACCGACTTGACCGGAAAGTTGGAGATGATGCCGTCGATCGCCTGCTGTGCGGTGTAAAGCGCGTCGCGCACCACCCAGCGGATGAGCGGCAGGTCCTCCTTGATGCGGCCCTGGTCCTCGTAGTGCTTGAGCGTCGCCGACACCAGGTACATCATCGACAGCACGTCGCCCAGGCGCCCGGAAATCTTCTCCTTCCTCTTGAGCGCGCCGCCCATGGCGAGCATCGACATGTCGGCGAGGAAGGCGAACGCGGCCGCCATGCGCGAGGTGAAGCGGTAGTAGTGGCGCGTTTCCGGGGCGCCCGCGCGCGGCACCTGGCCCAGGCGCGAGCTGGTGACGCCGTGCACGAAGGCGCGCACGCCGTTCGAGACCACGTGCCCGACGTGCGAGGTGAAGGCGTCATCGAACTCGCGCGCGGCCGCCTCGCCCGCCATTTCCTTCGCCGCGCGCATCTCGCGCAGCACGTAGGGATGGCAGCGGATCGCGCCCTGGCCGAAGATGATGAGCGTGCGCGTGAGGATGTTCGCGCCCTCGACCGTGATGCCGACCGGCAGCACCTGGTAGCCGCGGCCGACCCAGTTGTTCGGCCCCAGGCAGATGCCCTTGCCGCCATGGATGTCCATGGCGTCGTTGACGCAGTCGCGCGCGCGCTCGGTCATGTGGTACTTGGCGATCGCCGAGATCACCGAGGGTTTCTCGCCCGCATCCACCGCGCCGGCGGTCATGACGCGCGTCGCCTCCATCATGTAGGCGTTGGCTGCGATGCGCCCGAGCGCCTCCTCCACCCCTTCGAGTTTTCCTATCGGGGTCTTGAACTGGCTGCGCACGCGCGCGTACGCCCCGGTGACGCGCGCGAGCGCCTTGGCGCCGCCGACCGAGGAGGAGGGCAGCGAGATCGAGCGCCCGGCGGCGAGGCAGTTCATGAGCATCATCCAGCCCTTGCCGGCGTACTCGGGGCCGCCGATGATCCAGTCGATCGGCATGAAGACATCCGTGCCCGAGTTCGGTCCGTTCTGGAACACGGCATTGAGCGGCAGGTGCCGCCGGCCGATGTTGACGCCCGGCGTATTGGTCGGAACGAGCGCGCAGGTGATGCCGAGATCGTCCTTGCCGCCGAGCAGCCGCTCGGGGTCGTAGAGCCGGAACGCCAAGCCGAGCAGCGTCGCCACCGGCCCGAGCGTGATGTAGCGCTTGTCCCAGGTGACGCGCATGCCGAGCGTCTCTTTTCCCTGCCAGAGGCCCTTGCACACCACGCCGTGGTCGGGGATCGATGCGGCGTCCGATCCGGCCTCGGGGCTGGTGAGCGCGAAGCAGGGAATTTCGAGGCCCCTGGCGAGGCGCGGCAGGTAGTGGTTCTTCTGCTCCTCGGTGCCGTAGTGCAGCAGCAGCTCCGCCGGCCCGAGCGAATTCGGCACCATCACCGTGACCATGGCGGCGTTCGAGCGCGAGGCGAGCTTGGTCACCACCTCCGAATGCGCGAGCGCGCTGAATCCCAGCCCGCCGTACTTCTTCGGGATGATCATGCCGAGGAAGCCCTTGTCCTTGACGAACTGCCAGGCGTGCGGCGGCAGGTCGAAGCGCTCGTGCGTGATCTCCCAGTCGTCGCACATCGCGCACAGCTCCTCGACCGGGCCGTCGACGAACGCCTGCTCCTCGGCGCCGAGCCGGGGCGCGGGCGTCGCCAGGAGCTTGTCCCAATCCGGCCGTCCGGAGAACAGGTCTCCGTCCCACCACACCGTGCCGGCGTTGATCGCCTCTTTCTCGGTCTGCGACATGTCGGGCAGGATGCGGCGGTAGATCGCGAGCACGCGGTTGCTGATCGCCGCGCGCCGCAGCGCCGGGATGTTGAGCACCGCGGCGATCACGACGAACGCGGCGGCGAGGATCGCGTTCGCGGCGACACCGAACCCGGCGACGACGGAGAGATACCAGGCGAGCAGCCCGCCAGCCAACGTCCACCAGGCGATCGGCAGCCCGAAATAGCCGAACAGGATGAAGACGGAGAGAGCTCCGAGAATGAATTCGAGCATGGCGTTCCCTCCTCAGGCCGCTTTCTTGACGCTGCGTGGCCGCGCCAGGGGCGCGGCGAGCCCGCAGCCGAGGAAGGCGGCGAGGCGATCCTCGAGCAGCCGCGCGTCGTAGCGGTCCTCGGGCTTGCAGCCGGCGATGAGCTGCACCGTGTCGGTTGCGGCGAGCGTGTAGGCGAGCGTGCCGAACATGAAATGCATGCGCCACACCAGTTCCTCG